>Ga0181534_10000332_pt1 | contig 34137 bp, 30 predicted proteins | sample PEATcosm2014_Bin_37_FD_119758 | JGI IMG/M metagenome (GOLD analysis project Ga0181534, IMG submission 119758) | Peatland microbial communities from MTU Mesocosm Facility, Houghton, MI, USA - PEATcosm2014_Bin17_10_metaG | ecosystem: Environmental > Terrestrial > Soil > Wetlands > Peat | place...
AATGCCCTTCGCCGAGTCCTCGCGCTCAATGCGCAGATCCTCGAAGTAAGCCGTGTTCCACAGCGAGTTGAAGCTGCTTTCGATCAGTGCCTGGTCGTAACTGTCGCCGGGATGAATATAGAGACGCGCCAGCACGGTTTCCTTGGGAATGCGCCGGTTGCCGATTACGCGAATCTGTTCGATAGTCTCGGGCTGCTGCGCCAAAACGGAGCTGGCGGAAGCGGCCAGTAAAAGCACCAGTACTCCGCGCGAAAACAGTCGCGCCGCCTGCGCAATTCGAGAGACGGAAGAGTGCTTGATCTTCACCGGGCCGGAGCCCCGCGGCGAGCACTGATACTGGTGCGGTGCATAGTTCGGATTCACGGGAAAAATAAGCACACCCTCACTGCTGAAAATCTGGTTCAAATCACGGTCCAAGCCAAGGAAAGACTGATTATATTGGACCGTACCCTTGCCGCCCAAACCGGCACGGAGCAGTCTGGCCCCGGAATCCCGTCTTGCCCGAAGCGTTTTTGATTCCCTCTACCTGTTTCAGACAAAGGGTCGAACCCTTTCAAGGCCCAAACCCCAGTCTACCGGAAGCGGATGGGTTGATGCCGCTCACTCTGCGCCCTTTTCCCGCTGCGTTCTTTTAGACGCGCGGGATAGGCACATGACATCCTAGGTGGAAGAGGTTTTCCTTGACGAGTTCTGTTGAGCGGTCAATTTATGGGTTTTCTGCGCCGCTGCTCAACGGCCGGACCGTTGATCTGGCCGAGTTCAAAGGCCAGGTGCTGCTGATCGTGAACACCGCAAGCCAGTGCGGATTCACTCCGCAATACGCCGGGCTGGAAGAGCTTTACCGCCTCTACAATAAAAAGGGATTTCAGGTTCTTGGTTTCCCTTGCAACCAATTTGGTGCACAAGAGCCTGGCTCCGAGGTTGAGATCGCGGCCTTTTGCGAGAAGAACTATGGGGTCAGCTTTCCGGTCTTTGCCAAAATCGATGTGAACGGACCCGCGGCCCACCCGCTCTATAATTTTCTCAAGCGCGAGAAACCGGGAATCTTCTGGACAAGAAAGATCAAATGGAACTTCACCAAATTTCTGGTTGACCGGCAGGGCAGAGTGGTCCGGCGCTATGCCCCATCCTTCAAACCGGATAGCTTGGCCGCAACCGTTGCAGAACTGCTTGACAATCAATAAGATATTCCGTGTCAGCGCCGGAGGGCCACGATGCGTTCGTTTCTTCCGCCAATTCTAATTCGAATCATGGTGGGCCTGGTCTTCCTTACTGAAGGGATTCTCAAATTCTTGCGGCCTGAGGAACTGGGTGCGGGGCGCTTCGCGGCGATTGGCTTGCCGCTTCCCCACCAGCTGGCTCCGCTGGTCGGTGGCATCGAGATCGGCGCCGGGGCCGCGGTGATTCTCAACTTCTACGCAGGCGAGGCGGCGCTCGTGCTGCTGTGTGTGATTGTCACCGCGTTGATTACGACCAAGCTGCCGATCCTTCTTGGTCATTCACTCGGTCCCTTTACGCTGGCAAAGGTCGCGCATACTGGTTGGTTCGGATTCCTTCACGAAGCGCGCACCGACTTCTGCATGTTGATTGGCGCTGTCGTCATTCTCCTCGACTCCGGCATTCAGTTCGGTCGCCGGCGGTGGTACCAATCCAAGGATCTATAGCAAGATGGCGCAGGCCGGGGCAATTGCCTTCGATTCGCGGCAGAGGGTCACAGCCGCTTCTCATGTTGCTCAAATATAATCGTGGGATAAGAAGGCTCTTTGCCGAGGAGGCAACCATTCGCCCGGAGAGAGAAGCATGAGAGCGCTGCGAGAAGAGTGGCAGCGGCTCTTATCCAGCAAGATTGCGCGGAATACCGGATGGATGCTTGCTGGTCAGGGAGGCAATCTCTTCCTGCAAGCCGCCTACTTTGTGCTGATGAGCCGCTTGCTGGGCAGTACCGAGTACGGAATCTTTATCGGGGCCTTTGCTTTTACATCGCTGATCGCGACCTACAGCGCAATGGGTTCAGGAACATTGTTGCTGCGCTATGTAAGCACCGACGCCGGCAGATTCGCGGCCTACTGGGGCAATATTCTGCTCATAACAACCGCGTTGAGCGCGATCCTTATCCTGGCCGCCAGCTTTGCCGCGCCCCATCTTCTCAATCCCGCCAGCGCCGCGCTGGTCGTGATTACCGGCCTGGCCAATTGTTTTTGCGGAGAGATCACGCGAAATGCCTCAATGGTCTTCCAGGCTTTTGAGAGGCTCTCGGTGACCGCTGGCCTGGGATTAGCCACCAGCCTTCTTCGCTTGTGCGCTGTAACGGCCATGTATTTCACCCTCCACCATGCAACGGCGCTGCAATGGAGCGTGGTCTCGCTTGCCGTTTCGGCATTTGCCGCGGTCGCGGCGGTAATCGCGGTAACGGTGAACTACGGCTGGCCTCATTTCTCAATGCAATTAGCGCGCTTGCGCATCGCGGAAGGATTCGGTTATTCCTTTGCCTTTTCCACTTCAACGGTCTTCAACGATGTAGACAAGAGCATGTTGAGCCATTACGGCATGAACACCGCAAATGGCGTCTACGGACTCGCATATCGCGCCATCGATATGGCGACGATGCCGGTCATCGCGCTGCGCGACGCGTCCATATCGAGGTTTTTTCGCTCGGGAGCCGTCAGCCGCCACGACACCAAGATCTTCGCTTTTCGGTTGTTGAAGCGCGCTTCCCCGATTTCGTTTCTGATTTCATTCATCCTGTTCTTTGCCGCGCCGCTGATCCCATTGCTCGCCGGACCCAGCTTTGCGGAGAGCGCTGCCGCGGTGCGGTGGCTCTGCCTGCTTCCTCTTTTTCGCAGCGTTCATCAAATTACCGGAAGCGGTATTGTCGGCTTAGGCAAGCAGATTTATCGAACCGCGTCGACGCTCACAGTGGCGGGGGCAAATTTTGGATTGAATCTTTGGTTCATCCCCGCTTACGGGTGGCGTGGCGCGGCCTGGACAAGCCTGTTTTCGGATGGCTTGCTGGCTGTACTTAACTTTGGGCTTCTGCTCTTCCTGTGCCGCTCCGGGGATGAAGCTCAAGCGAGTCGCTGACCGGAATATAGAGATCTTTCTTCTTTAGCTCATCGGAAATCTTTTTATCACGCCAAATCAAAAGAAAATGAGCGCATGCTCTTCTCGTTTTGTTGACCAACCGGTAGGTGAATCGCTGCAGAACTTGCAGCGGAGAAAACCTTGCTCTTTCCACATACCCTTTCGGGAGCGTGCTTGCAAAATTCAATTCGATTACCGGGTAGGGAAACAGCGCGTAGGTTGGCAATCCATTGATCCAGTACATCTGGAATTCATCGTCAATCGGACGATCAATCCTCTGAATTGCATTGATCATCTTTTCTGCGCCTTGCTTCGACACTATGTACGCTTGGTTTCCCCAGGGTGGCGAAATAAAACGAAAGAGCGACCGGACGCCGATTCTGCCCAGGAATCTCGCATTTTTGATTTGCCGGGAATAAAGCATCAGATAATCCAGGCCGAGCCGCGACATGATCTTGGGGAGAATCGAGAACTCAAAGCTTGAATCCATCCAAACATCATCCTCCAAAACCAATAGGTATTTGCTGGAAGACGATGACAAGGCAAACTCCCGCACACAGTTGTAATGAGAAACAAAACATCCTATCTCTCCGGCTGTCAGTCTGCTGCCATGCCGGATCAGCGCCCGTCCTTCATCATACGGAAGGGTTCTATCCTCCGCGCTGCTGGCGTCTACGATCCGCCAGGGCAGAGTGCTCTCCTTCAACATTTCGCGGACCCTTGCTCGCCTCGCTGTCGCAGACGCCAAACTGATAACCGCTATCTCAAGAGAGTGTTGATTGTCCGCTGATTCCACGCCAGCCCCTCAGCACCAAGTATACGTTTGGGAGCATCTTCGATCTGGACACGGCCGGAAGCAACGGGTTGCGCAAACTATTTTGCGCTGCTCAAATCCAGCTTCAATAACTTTTCCGGATCAAGATATGCGCCCTGCCAACGAATCGCCCAATGCAAATGAGGCCCGGTGACGCGTCCGGTGGCGCCACTTAGTCCGACACGCTCCCCCGTGGCCACCTGCTGGCCCTCTTTCACGTCAATCCTGCTCAGATGCATCGAGAGAGAAAACAAACCGAGGCCGTGGTCAATCACCACGCAGTTGCCCTCGTAATACAGAGGCCGGGCCAGCACCACCAGGCCGCGATTGCCGGCCCGCACCGGAGTTCCGCTCCGGGCCCGAAAATCCATGCCTTTATGTACGCTCGCCAGCTTGCCGTTAAAGATGCGCCGGGTACCAAAGCTGGCAGTAGATTGGGCAGTCACCGGAGCGCGGAAGTCTCCCGCCCAAAGAGGCTCTGGGGAGCTAACGCTGAAGATTTTTTCCTTGAGTTTCTGCTCAGCCTGTATCTCGGCAAGAGCATCGGAATCCGGCTCGACAAACTTCGGCGCCACCGTCAACTTGCCGGTTCGGTAATTGCCGGGATGAATCACAACCCGCTGGCTCAAGTCGCTCGCGCTGCTTGCATTGTGAACAACAATGCGAAGAACAGAAACTCCGGAAGGCGCCTCGACATCCACTCCTGCAAGGGCAAACCAGGTTTTTCCATCTCGTCCGCGAAAGAATTCGAGCTTGCGTCCCAGCCACTCGCCATCAATGCTGGTAGCGTCCGGCGCCTCTACGCGAATCAACTCCGGTGAGCCGGCCTCAACAAAAGGCGGAGTAAGCGCTGCGGCGGGCGCTTGTGTCATCGCCGGACTGGATACAAGACTAAGCAGTGATGCAAAAGCCAACGAACGAAAAGCAAGAGCCGACTGAGCAAAGCGCATGATTGCAGGATAGCGGAAGCACCCATCGGCTTCCGCGCCTTGCGGCAACTCTTGTTAACGGCACGCGCTCGCCGCTAATTCGGCTTGCTCCAGCTCAATCGCCCGCGGAAAGAGAATATTGTTTTCCAAATGGATGTGTTGGTGCAGGTCGAGCTGAAATTCCTTCAATGCTTCATAGTAAGCATGATAAGTAGGGCAAGCGCCTACGGGCGGCGTGAAGTGGTCGCTCAGTCGCTGAATCTCGGCAAGCAATGCGCCGGCGGCTTCATGCTCACTGGTCATCATTGCGATCGGATTCGTAACAGCGCCGAAGCATGAACTGGGTAGTGCGCTCCCGGACGCCAGTGCAGCTTCCAATTCGACGACGTACGGAAAGAGAATGTTCTCTTCCTTGGCCAGATGGTGGGTCAGCTCGTCGTCGAGACTCGCCACCAACTTTTGCAGCGCGGGCAAATGCGCCTGGGTGTCGCCATGCCGATTGACAACTTTCTGCGCCAGAACAGCCAGGCGCGGCAGCTCTCGTTTCACGTACGCGTGATGCGTGGCGACGATATGGTCAATCAACTGCCGCAGCGAACCCTGTGGCCACTCCGCGGGCCTGGGCGAGGCTGAGAGCTTGGCTGCTTCGAGTGCGCCTAGAACCTCTTCAACCGCGATCTCGCCGGCGGCGCAGGCTTCGGTGAGCGGCTTGCGTCCGCCGCAGCAATAATCGATGCCGAAGCGCTCGAAAACACGGATAGAATGTGGTTGCTCAAGGGCAATTTCGCGAACAGTCTGACTCGGGTTAATCATAGGAACCTCCTAGAATCACCTTAAGAGCAGATGCGGAAGCGCCGCAGCGACTTTGGTCACTGCGGCAAAATAAATCCGCGAAATGAATAGGTGCGGCGTCTCAGTGCTGAACGTTCTGAGAATCTGGAACAAGCTGCATGTACGTATCGCGCGAGATCTTCGTTTGCCAGTGGCCGGTAGCGCGGGCTGCGCCGATCAATCCAAAGAACACAACCGCCAGAATTGCCGCGACAAGCCAAGGCTGCGGAACCCGACGATACCAGCGGGCAGCAATTTCTGCCGGAGAAGGGTTCTCGATATTCAATCCTCTGCGCGGCGGAAGCGCAAACTGGAGCGCATTTTCAGCCGGACAAACCGCGACGCACTCCATGCAGCCGGTGCATTCCGCGGAGCGGATCTGTACCAGATTGTCGACAAGGAGCTGCGACGGGCAAGCCTTGTTGCATTTTCCGCAGTCAATGCAAGCTTGGGCGTCGCGGCGGATCTTCACCGGACTGATTGTGGAAACGATGCCCATCAGCGCGCCATAAGGGCAGAGAAAGCGGCACCAAAAGTTCTGGATCAGAATGGATAGAACAACCAGTGTCGCCATAATCGCGATGCCAACAATTCCCATGTAGCGGAAAAAGTTGAGCATCTTGACGTCTGCGATGATGGCGAACGGTGAGGCCTGGAAGTCAGCCACTTCGCCAACCGACATCGTAAAAACAATGAAGATAAAGAACGCAAGCAGCAGATATTTAAGGCTGCGCAAGGGAAGATCGAGCCATTTAGGAAGAATCAAGCTGCGCCGAAAAAGCCTGCGGCCCAACTTCCAGAGATATTCAGACACTGTGCCAACCGGGCAGAGCCAGGAACAGAAGGCTTTCTTCACCAGCACACTGCACAGCAAAAATGCGCAGAAAAGAACCATCGCCGATGGATGAACAGCGGGTATATCTCCAGTGCCGAGAAAATATCGCAGGTTCATCAGGCCTGCGATGGGCAGCCAGCCGTCAACGCCGGCGGGCCGCTCCACATAGATTGATTGCCCCGGTACTTCAAAAGAATGAACCCAGCGCAGGAACAGTGCTCCGATGCACACGTTCAGTGCAAAAAATGCGAACTGCACGGCGCGGCGCGTCTGCTGCGAACGGTCTGGCGTCAATTTGCGGACCAGGGCTTTCCTGATCCTTGCCGCGGCGCCGCGGGCCGGACCGGCTTCATCGAGAGACGCCGAGTATTTGAACATTCCACCCTGCCTGCATAAACAATAATCTGTTAGAAGCATCTCCAAATAGGACATAAGTCACAGCACTTGGCATCCGTCTCATGCGGCAAAATAACGGGGTAGGTATGCAGGCGAGGACTCGAGCCTGAGCCATGGACAGATCCGGATGTGTGCGGAAGAGCAGCAACTCGCCTGTCAAAATGCCCCTCAAAGGTCTAAAATTTAACCATGACTGACCGCATCTCTCTCTCCCTCGCCCAGGCCGACCCCGAGATCGCTGCTGCGATTGACCACGAAACCCTCCGCCAGCATGAGGGGCTGGAGATGATCGCCAGCGAAAACTTCGTCTCCGAGGCGGTTCTCGAGGCTGCCGGGTCGATCTTTACCAATAAATACGCCGAGGGATACCCAGGCCGCCGCTACTATGGCGGCTGTGAGTACGCCGATGTGGTCGAGAATCTGGCCCGCGACCGCGCCAAGCAGATCTTTGCCGTAGACTACGCCAACGTCCAGCCGCACTCCGGCTCCCAGGCCAACGCCTCGGCTTACGCCGCCGTCCTCAAGGCTGGCGACACAATTCTCGGCCTCGATCTCTCGCATGGCGGCCATCTCACCCACGGCCACCGCTTGAGCTTCAGCGGCAAGCTCTATCGCACCACCTTTTACACCGTCCGCCGCGATACCGAGCTGATCGACTACGACGAGCTCGAAGCCATCGCCCTGCGCGAAAAGCCCAAAGTCATCATCGGCGGCGGCAGCGCCTATCCGCGCTTTTGGGATTTTGCCCGCATGAGGCAGATTGCCGATAAGGTCGGCGCAACCTACGTCTTTGACATGGCGCATATCGCGGGCCTCGTCGCTGGCGGCGTTCATCCCTCGCCTGTGCCCCACGCGCATATCACCACCACCACCACGCACAAAACCCTTCGCGGACCGCGCGCCGGCCTGATCCTCTGCGGCAAGGATTATCAGGTAGGCGAAAAGTCCGAGCAGACCATCGGCAAAGAGATTGACAAGTCGGTCTTCCCCGGCCAGCAGGGCGGCCCTCTGGTGCATATCGTCGCGGCCAAGGCCGTAGCATTTGCCGAAGCCCTCCGCCCCGAGTTCAAGACCTATGCCGCGCAGATCGTCGCCAACGCCAAGGTCCTCGCCGGCGCGCTGGCCGAGGCCGGCTACCGCATCATTTCCGGCGGAACGGATAATCACCTGATGCTGGTCGATGTCTTCGCCAAAGGAATCCTCGGCTCCGAGGCTGAAGTCGCCCTCGGCAAGGCCGGCATCACCGTCAACAAGAATTCCATTCCCTACGACACCAATCCCCCGCTCAAGCCTTCCGGCATTCGCGTTGGTACGCCAGCCCTCACCACCCGTGGCATGAAAGAGCCGGAGATGCTCGTGATCGCCGCCTGGATCGTCAAAGCCCTCGACCAGCGCAACGACGATGCGGCCCTCGAAAAGATCCGCCTCGAAGTCGCCGAACTGGCCAACCGCTTCCCGCTCTACGCCTGGCGTCGCACACCGGTTGCCGTTGGCGTGTAACTCTACAAGCGTCTAACAACACAGCTATCCCTCAAAAAACTGGAGGGAGCAGGGGGCTTCCAGCCCCCTGAAAAGCTCAGCCTTTCGACGCGGCCTTCAGGCCCGGGCCTCTCCTCCCAATCGCCACTCAACGTCCTCAACCTCTGCGCAGGTTGTATTGATGCTGTCATCCTGAGCAACGCGAAGGACCCGCGTCTGCTTCTCCGCATGTACGATCACCACCAAACACCGCTGTCATCCTGAGCGAAGCGAAGGACCTGCGTCTGCTTCTCCGCGTGTACGATCACCACCAAACACTGCTGTCATCCTGAGCGAAGCGAAGGACCTGCGTTTTCATTGGTCATGCACCTGCCAGCCCCGACAGCCGCAAACACACCAAAGAAACTCCAGACCTTACAGGTTGCGAACCACTTCGTCTCGCAGGCTTTGTTGTCCACCCAAGCACCTGCTTTGTATCAGGACATGACTGGTAGGTCAGGGCTTCAGCCCTGACAGCCGCAACCGCCCCAAAATCACGTCGGGCTTCAGCCCCTGCGGGAAACGCACTCAAACCGACCCACGCCTCGCACTTTCCAAGCAGCCGACTGCGAGCTCGTCGTTGAATGGGAAAATGAGAAATTGTGACGGTTAGTCACTTTTTGTTGACAGAAAATGCGAACGCTGATACATTGAAGTTGGGTCGGCGTAACGCCGACGTTCAATTGTTCTTTGACAATCCTCCGGCGTAGTCAAACGGTTCCAGGAGCTTGTGGTTCGCCACAAGCGTAATGAGGTACGCAGTTTGTACCTTGGTAGGTCACTCCTGCCGTCCAAAGACCAGACAGGCATCAACCTGACTGGCAGCCAGAGACGCCCCTGCGTCGCTCGGCTCCGCAAAGAGAAAGGGCTCCTGACTCAGTTCGTATTCCAACTCTGGTTCCCGCCGCTACGCCCCCGGTAATTACCGGAGGAGGAAGTATGAAATCAAAGAAAATTGACCCTTGTATCGACCAGCTAAGGAAGATACTAGGAGACGCCAACAACGAACTGACGTCGAAACAGCGTAGCAAACTCAAGAAGGGCATTGATGATCTCAAACGACTGCAACGCGAAACAAAGCTCACGCAAAAAGAAGTCTTTGCAGTGGTAAGCCGAATCGCAAAAGAAGTTTTTGAAATTCTGAAGTCTGGACAGAGCGAGTGAGTTTCAGGGAGCCCGTTTCTTAACCAAACGGAATCATTTATGAATTATCCCAAAGCAATTCGTGTCGCCCGCTCATTGGCTGACATATCGCAGGGTGAACTTGCCGATAGGGCGGAGATTGACCGTAGCTATCTCTCCCTAATCGAATCCGGAAAACGGCAGCCCTCAGTTGAAACAATTGAGAAGATAGCAAAGGCTCTCAAAATACCCTTCCACTTACTCAGCCTTCTGGGTAGCGAGGAAGCTGATGTGCAGAAGGTTTCGCATGAGCATATTGCGAGCCTTTCTCTGGCACTAACAAAGTTGCTGCTAGAGGTATCGAATGACGAACCAAGCGAAGAACTCAGCGAAGGAAGACCGCTCGGAGACACCAATCACAAGTCTCCGAGACCTCGAATATCGTCTCGGAGAGGATCGGGAAACACTGCGCTCATTAGCAAGGAACTGGCGTGCTGAATACACTCCATTCCAGCAATCAAAACCCGCGAAGCCGTTTCAACATGAGGTGAAGGTAGGAAAAGTCCGAAACATTGACAACCCCTCGAAGGAGTTGAAGCGAATCCAGAAAAAAATACTGAATCGATTGCTTCGTCCAGTTAAACTGCCGCATTTTCTTTTTGGGGCCGTATCTAAACGCTGTGTTAATGAACATGCGGCCCAACATCTTTTACACGGCAATGAGTGCGTCGTAAAAATGGATGTAAAAAGCTACTACCCCAACGTAACAAGCCGCCATGTATATTTCGTCTGGAAGCAGGTCTTGCATTGCTCACCTGCTATTGCCAGTCTTCTGACCCAACTCACCACATACGATTGGCACCTTCCACAGGGTGCTCCGACAAGCCCAGCCATTGCGAACATCTTTCTCGCATCGATTTACGGCCCCGTTTTGGAAGAATGTTCTGAGAAAAATATCACTGCAACTGCATGGGTCGATGACCTGATTTTCTCCGGAAAGGAAGCGCGATCAGTGATGGAACTGGCCCGCCAAGCTCTGGCAATAAACGGCCTCAAGCTATCTTCAAGGAAACGCGTCATCTTAAATGGGCATGACAGTAAGGTAATTACAGGGGTAAGACTTGGAAAGAAGAGAATTCGTGCACCCAAGGACAAGCTTCGCGATATGCGAGCTGCTATTCATAAGCTCGAAATCGGCCAAATCGCCGATTATCAACGAGACAAATACATATCGAGTCTGAACGGAAAAATTAACAATATCGAGCGCATTTGCGCTCAGGATGCCCAACCCCTAAAACGACCACTGATCGCCGCACTTTCATTGTCAGGAGCATAATTCGGAAGCTCGTCACTCCCGTGATGTCGCCTTCTCGAACGCGATAGCTGGTGCCTTGATCCCTCGTGTTTGGGGACCAGCGAAAGCACAAACCCGCCACGGCGAAGCCAGCCAGCCCCACCGCAGGTGGGGTTGCGGGGAATTACCTTGCTTCGGCGCACACTCTTTGTAAGACGAATTCAGACGGCCGCAAAAAACCGCGCGCACCCCACCCCCCTACCCTGTTCAGTACTGTTTTTCCGGGACATTCTTTCTCTTAAAATACACAAATAAACAACTTAAAATTTTACCTACTGAAAAAGCAGCGTTGAAAAACCGCGAATTTAACCCCATTTTCGCGCGAAAATCCTGCATCTTCGAGCATTTTCAGCTCAAAAAACGGCCTTTTCGACACGCATTTCTCAATCCAAATCTCTCAAATCCCGAAGATGCTCAGAACAGTCGAAATCGCCGAGTCCTTCTGGGCAGACAACGCTGTATCTACATTCACCGAAATCTCATTCTTCGCCTGATGAATCGCCGATGCCGTGGAACTGCTCAAATCCGCGCTCGGCGTATAAGTGTCGTCCAGATTCGCTGCACTCGCGCTAGACGAACTGCGGCTGCTGATGGCAACAAGGCTCTGCTGCTCAAGAAGGCTGGGAAGACTGCTGCTGATCGAGAGGGACATGGCGGGAAATCTCCTTCGGGATACCGAATTTAGCCCAGAGAAACCTTTTGCGGACGGGCTATCTCATCAGCAAGGTTCATCGGCCAACAAAAATAGCTCAGTAGAGTTACTTAAGATGGAGTTCCATTTCTCCCAGGCGATGCAATGCCCCAAAAACCTGCCGTTGCCTCTCGTCGGACCCTTCCACAAACGACAGCATTTTTAACGAACCACGTAAAACCGCCGCCCCGCCCACATACCTGGTGCTTACAGATAATTGCCCCCACAAAGCGCAAACTGGCAAATAGGGCGCCACGGCTGATTGTCCACTACTCACTGTCCACAGTTACCCTGTTTCCTGTTCAAGGCAAATTGGACCAAAATTCAGCTCTGCGGCAGCTATTTCAGTCGAAAAACAGGTCATTTTGATGAAAAAACTCCGCGTAGATGTCCACATTTCTCGTCCAGAGCATTGGTGTAAACGAGTCTACTTGAAATACTTATCTAAGTTTAAAGGCGGTCTTGAGCAGGAGCGGCAAAAAAATCCCGGCTGTGAAACTGTGAGAATTTTCAACCGGTCTGAATTCAACAACTTAACCACGAAAAGATCCACAGTTACACAGCGCCTGTGTAACTGTGGATCGTCAAAGCCTCTCATAACCTGAGCCAATTCAACCAATTACAGAAAGCGCAAAAAACGTCCACAGTTTCTGTGAAACTGCGCCACTGCAAACATGCCGAACGTCTAATCCATTGATTTATAAGATATTCAACACCCCGCCCGGTCAATCCCCTCCCTGGCATCGCAACTTCCCATTCACCTTCGGGTTGTATTGTAATGAAAACGATGACCTCTCCGGAAATCGAGGTTGTTCCACCCCGGAAGGCATCTAGGAGGAGAATGATGCGTAGCCTCAAGTTGATTTTGATCGCTTCCCTGTTGGTTTCTGTTTCCGCATTTGCACAAGATCGTCGTGGCGGCGCTCCGCGTCCCCCGGCGCACGGTCCAACGGAGTTTCACGGCACTCCCCACCCCGTCGAGCCAAATCGCAACTTCAGCGACCACGACGGCCACCCCAACGCCCCGCATGTCGACGGTAAGACCTGGGTCGGGCATGACACAGGCCGCGACGACGTTCGCTTCCATATCGACCACCCTTGGGAGCATGGCCACTTTACCGGCGGCTTTGGCCGCAGCCACGTCTGGATTCTTGGCGGTGGCGGACCGGGACGCTTCTGGTTCAACGGCTGGTATTGGAATGTCGCGCCTGCGGATGCAGGTTATTGCGATGGCTGGTTCTGGGACCGCGACCAGATCATTATCTACGACGACCCCGACCACATCGGGTGGTACTTGGCCTATAACGTCCGCCTCGGCACCTATGTGCACGTGATGTATCTGGGCTCGTAACCGAGCGGTCTATTTGAATGATTCGGAGCGGGATGGGCTGGATAGCTCATCCCGTCTTCTATTTCCATGTCAGATTGCCACCGTCGCGTCTGATGCGCGAGAATCACCCCTATGCAATATAGCGGGAAATTGGAATACGCCGAGCAGCGGAAGTTACGTGACCGGAACACGCGGCTTTACAGGCTGGCGCACTGGCCCATCTGGATCTGGGTTTTTTTTCTTGCGCCCGGCCCCCTGACATTCACACTCTTTGCACACGGATTCGGCTGGGGCAATCTCCTTTGGCTGGCCACGGTCCTGGCCGGAACGGGCGCAGCCGGTCTCTACGGTCAATTGCCGGGCGTCGAGCCGCGTCCGTACATCCTGCGCTTTGACGAGGACAAGCCGAATCCCCTCTACCGGCGGGTTTGTTACACCTTTGCATGGAATGCGGTGCTGAGCTTTGCTCTGCTCAATCTGACCGCTCTGACGATAGCTGCCGTAACCGGCGTTTGGTACATGCAGCAGCTTTATCGCTACGCCTACGCGCCCCTGTGCGTGACTATTCTTGCGCTCGGAGCGCTGGGCTTATTGCCGCGCGTTGGATCCTCAACCAAAGGCGAAGGCACGGAGCGGCGCTACTTCTACGGATCAGTCTGGGCGGTCACGGTGTCCCAGACGCTTCTGCTCGTGCTTTGGAAGACATTGCCACGCACACAGACCGCAAGCGTTCTGAAGCTCGGCGCTTTCGTTGTCGCTCTGCTGCTGATGGGGCTGGCCGCCAATCGCGGCCTGTTGCTGCGGACGCGCCCGATTGTGCCCGGTGAATCGATGGTCGCGGATTGAGATCGTTCTAAACAGTACAGGGTCAGTTGGCGTAGGATGATCTTTCCGTGAGCGCCGTGCTAGGCCGCGCTTGCAAAGATTTGCAAGTAAATATTTCCAGGGAGCTGTCGATGAAACTCCGTTCCATGCGTGTTCTGTTTCTCTTTACGGTTCTTTCTGTTCTTATTTCACCTGCGCTCGCGGCGGAGTCTGCCCCGCCCACAGCGCCTGCGCCAATTATTTTGACTGGCGCTGACCGGCGTCCTGCGATCTCGCTCAACGGCGACTGGGCCGTTGTCGTTGACCCATACTTTTCAGGTCTCTTCAGCTTCCATCACGAAGAAAAGAAAAATGGCTGGTTTCTCAATCAGAAAGCCAAGCCCGGCGATCCCTTTCCGATCGAGGTGGATTTCTCGAAGGCTCCCACGTTGAAGGTCCCGGGCGACTGGAACACGCAGCGTGAGTCGCTGCTCTACTATGAAGGTCCGGTCTGGTATGAGCGCGACTTCACTTATCAACCGAAGGAGCACACCCGTGTCTTTCTTCACATCGGCGCGGCGAATTATCACTCCTGGTTCTGGGTGAACGGGAAAAAAGTTTGCGAGCACGAAGGGGGATTCACCGCGTTCAATTGCGAGGTTACCGCGGCTGTTCATGCGGGCGCAAACTTTGTCGTGGCAGCCGTAGACAATACCCGCCATGAAGATGGTGTGCCCACGCTGCAAACCGATTGGTGGAATTACGGCGGACTGACGCGCGAGGTTTCGCTGATCGAGGCGCCAGAGACGTTTATCGATCAATATGACCTGCATCTTAGCCGCACTGCAGATTCGGTGATTGAAGGCTGGCTTCACGTTGAAGGGGCGCAATCTGGCGATAAAGTAGCAGTCGAAATTCCCGAGTTAAAGGGAAAGGCTGAATCGCAGATTGGCGAAGGTGGGCGAGCGGCGATTCGCGTGACCATATCCAACCTGCAGCGCTGGTCGCCCGAGACGCCAAAGCTTTACAAAGTAATTCTCCGCGCCGGCAATGACTCAATTGAGGAAGAAATCGGCTTCCGCACCATTGAAACTCGCGGCGCCGAAATCCTGCTGAACGGTAAGCCGGTCTTTTTACGAGGCATTTCGATCCATGCCGAAGCCCCTTATCGCACCGGTCGCGCATATTCCGACAAAGATGCGGAGACTCTGCTGGGATGGGCCAAGGAACTGGGCTGTAACTTCGTCCGCCTCGCGCATTATCCCCACGATGAAACCATGCTGCGCGCCGCAGATCGCATGGGCTTGTTGGTCTGGTCAGAGAATCCGGTTTATTGGGCGCTGCAATTCGATAACCCCAAAGTATTCGCCAAGGCAACGCAGCAACTGGACGAAGAGATAGGAACCTCGCGCAACCATGCGGCGATTATTCTATGGTCAATGGCCAATGAGACGCCGAATACCGAAGCGCGCACGCATTTTATTGAGACTCTCGCCGCCCATGCACGCGAACTGGACTCATCGCGACTGATTACGGCAGCCTTGCTGGTTCGGGGCGAAGGGCATACCAAGATCGTGGATGACCCACTGGGCAAGGCGCTCGATGTTATCGGCGTGAATGAATATATCGGCTGGTACGAGCAGCATCCAGAGGCTGCCGATATTACCGATTGGCGCATTGAGTACCAGAAACCCCTGATCGTGAGCGAGTTTGGCGGGGACGCAAAGGCTGGATTGCACGGCGGCGAGAATGATCGCTGGACCGAGGAATATCAGGCGAATATCTATCGCCATCAGTTCGGAATGTTGAACCGGATACCTCAACTAAGAGGGATGAGTCCGTGGATTCTGATGGACTTTCGTTCTCCGAACCGGCCTCTGGCAGGAATTCAGGATGAGTTCAACCGCAAGGGACTCATCTCCGACCAAGGACAGAAGAAGCAGGCATTTTATGTTCTGCAGAAGGCCTACACGGAAAAATCAGTTGGCAAGCCGGAGTAGATTTCCACTGCTGACCTACGCGAAATATGCAACCCTGACGGGTTAGATTGACTGATCAGCCCGATGGCGTCGCCCTCAATTTGGCGTCATCGGGCATTATCAAAATGGAAAATTATTGAATACGCTGATTCATAAGTGAAACTATTTCTTGATAAAGTTGTGCAAAACTTTTTATTTGATTTAATATCTTACCTATGTCTATTGAATCCATCACTGCCCAAATCGACTCGGAAATTGCACGGCTCATGCAGGTTCGCTCCCTGCTGGCCAACACCGGCAAAGTCGCAGCCAAGGTAACTGAGCGCAAGACCAAGAAGGTTGTGGCAAAGGCAGCCGCCAAAACCAAGAAGCGCCGGACACTGAGTCCAGAAGCGCGTAAACGGATTGCAGAAGCACAGCGCAAGCGTTGGGCCGCACAGAAAGCCAAGAAGTAATTTGTTTGTTTAGCTGGCGTGCAGCTTTGCTGCCGCTTCTCTTTGTCTCATTGCCGGGGGAGTGGTGTACGCGGCGGGGTTAGTGTCGACAGATATAGGTGCCGATTGGCAGAGGGTGGCGATCTAGTGTGATTGCCACACCGCTATACCCGATCCTTATCTAGGGAATCCCGGATTTTCTTTGGATTGAGTTACATTTATCGGCCATACATAGTGACGGCGTAAGCTGCTGTGCATGAAAATCCTCTGTTGATCCCGACCTGTTGCACACCTGGAACGGCTGCGGCTGACGGAACCTAGCTCAGGCCTGCCATCACTAGCATACGCGGCTCGGTCATCTCTTCGATGGCTGAACGGATGCCTTCTCGTCCCAGGCCGGAATCTTTTACGCCGCCGAAGGGCATAGGGTCCAGACGCCAACTTGGCGTGTCTCCAACGATCAGCGCGCCCACTTCCAACTCGCGATAAGCGGTTAGAATTCGTCCTGCGTCGCGTGTCAGCAGGCCCGCCTGCAATCCAAATTTTGAGTGGTTTACCTCAGCGAGAGCGTGTTCAAAGTCGTCGTATGGCTCAATAAGGACCACGGGGCCAAAGGCTTCCTCATCGCGAACTTTCATTCCAGGTTTAGTTCCCGTTAGGATTGCAGGAGTTATTACGGAACCACGCCGCTCTCCGCCAGCCACCAGCTTTGCGCCTCCTGCCACGGCTTCTTTAATCCAAGATTCCACGCGTTCCGCATCGCTGGGTCGCACTAACGGGCCCACTTCAGTGGCCTCATTGGAAGGATCTCCGACGATTAACTTAGCGGCGCATTCAACGACCTTCCACAAAAACGTTTGATAGATGTCGCGCCCGACAAAAACCCGCTGAACTCCGACGCACGATTGTCCTGCGTAGTTGAAAGCGGCATGTGCCGTGCGGCCGGCAGCTTCATCAAGGGCCAGCCAGTCATTGTGAACAATCAGGGCAGCATTGCCTCCAAGCTCTAACAGGACGCGCTTACGTCCGGAGTGCGCCTTCAGCTCCCATCCCACCTTTGCCGAGCCGGTGAAACTGATCATCTTGATGCGGTCTTCCTTCTCCGTCAACCATGCGGTATCGGCATTACTCAACGGAAGCACAGCTAAAGCCTCGTCCGGCCAGCCAGCCTTCAGGATCACTTCACCCAGCGCGAGCGCAGTGAACGGGGTTTGAGGAGCAGGCTTCAGAATCACCGGGCAACCGGCGGCGAGCGCCGGCGCCACCTTGTGCGCTACAAGATTCAGCGGAAAATTAAAAGGAGTAATCGCCAGCACAGGGCCAATCGGAAACCGTTGCACTAAACCCCATCGGCCTTCATTGCCTTCGGTGAGATCCAGCGGAATGCTCTCCCCGCCCAGCCGTGCAGCCTCTTCTGCGGCAGTCTTGAAGGTCATTACGGAGCGGTCAACCTCAGCTCTTGCCAGGCGCACGGGCTTGCCGGCCTCGGCGACGATCAATTGCGCGAACCGCTCTTTCTGTTCAAGCAAAGCCGCCGCTACATCCTCCAGGATCTCTCTCCGCTTCCAGCGTGGCAGGGCGCGCGTCCGCCGCAGGCTGGCGGCGGCATGACTTACCGCTTGGCGTGCATCCGCGCGCGAAGCCACTGTCACTCGTCCCACCAAGCCTTGATCCCAGGGAGAACGGACCTCCAGCACTTCTCCGTCGGTCCACTCCTTGCCGCACAGCAGAAATCCCGTTTGTGTTCCCGGCCGCATCTTCATGGTTTTAGCGCTCCTCAACCCTAGATGGTACAAGGGCGGGCCAGAGATGGGCAGCCCCACGTTCCAATTCTGGCTTTACTCCCGGTTTGCAATCCCGGCGCGGTACACTGTTCCCCTATGATCCATGATGGCCGTAGCCGCAAACTTCCCTTTGATGCCGACGAGGCTGTCGAGCATCTGCGCACGAATGACGCCAAGTTGGGCGCACTGATTGACCAGGCCGGACCGTTCACGCTCAAGCTCGATCCATCCCCCTCACCTTTTGAGTCGTTGCTGGAGTCGATCCTCTATCAGCAGTTGCATGGCAAGGCCGCGGCCACCATCCACCGGCGCGTCCGCGAATATTTTGGCGGCGATCCCGCGCCACAGCTTTTGCTCGACACGCCAGATGACCCGCTACGCGCCGCCGGTGTCAGTGGCAACAAAATTAAAGCACTGAAAGATTTAGCGGCTCGCACGCTGGATGGAACGGTCCCTACTCACGCAGCGATCAAGAAAATGCCCGATGCCGAAATCATCGAGCGGCTGACTGCTGTGCGCGGCATCGGCCCGTGGACCGTGGAGATGCTGTTAATTTTTCGCCTGGGCCGCCCGGATGTATTGCCAGTGAGCGACTACGGCGTACGTAAAGGCTTTGCGTTGACCTTTCAAAAAGTTCCGAAGACACGGCCGCTGGCTGCGGAAGATCTACCCAAGCCGGAAGTCCTGCTCAAAAGAGGAAAGAAGTGGGCGCCATTCCGCTCTGTTGCCAGTTGGTATCTTTGGCGGGCCTGCGATCTGGCTAAAGGAACACCACCCGCAGGGCGATCCAGCCTACAATAACAAGCACAGCTTTCAGCCTTCTGCTATCAACTCATTGTTCTTCGGGCAGTTCACATAAGTTCAACGAGTATGGGATGTTATCCGGGATACCGCCGGAAAGGGATTAGCAAAAGGTTGGATTTTTTACTGAAGGCTGAAAGCTAGGAGTTGTCATTCATGGCCGCAAGCAAGCGTTTTGTCTGCATTCATGGTCACTTTTACCAGCCGCCACGCGAAAATCCCTGGCTGGAGACGGTCGAGATGCAGGACTCGGCCGCGCCCTACCACGACTGGAATGAGCGTATCTGTGCGGAGTGCTATGCGCCCAACGGCGCAGCGCGCATTGTCAATGACAAAAATCAGATCAAGCGCATTGTGAACAACTACGCGCGCATCAGCTTCAACTACGGACCCACGTTGTTGAGCTGGCTCAAGGAGAATGCGCCGCGTGCCTACCGGATGATTCTCGACGGTGAACGACGCAGCCGCAAGACCTTTCGCGGCCACAGTTCGGCGATGGCGCAGGTCTATAACCACGTCATTATGCCGCTGGCCAGCCGCCGTGATCGCATTACGCAAATCCGCTGGGGTTTTGCCGATTACGAGAGCCACTATGGCGCGCCGCCGGAAGGTATGTGGCTGGCCGAAACTGCGGCCGATTCGGATTCGCTGGAGCTGATGGCCCAGCATGGCATCAAATTCACCGTTCTGGCTCCGCACCAGTGCAAGCGGATTCGACCGATGGAAAGAGTAGTCGCTGTGAAAGCTCGCTCGAAGCAGGCCAGCGATGAAAGCGGCGAGGAATGGACGGATACAGCGAATGCAAAGGTCGATACCACGCGCCCTTATCTGGTGAGATTCGAATCCGGTGTCTCCATTGCGGTTTTCTTCTACGACGGCCCAAGCTCTCGGGCGATTGCGTTTGAAGGCCTCTTAAATTCTGGCGAATCTTACGTTGCACGGCTCAAAGCCGCCTTCAAAGACAGTCCTGAGCCGCAACTGGTGCATGTAGCGACCGATGGTGAATCCTACGGCCACCACCACCGGCACGGCGAGATGGCCTTGGCGTACGCGCTGCGCCAGATCGAGCAGGACCCGACCGTCAATCTGGCCAATTACGGTAGCTTTCTGGCGCAGTTTCCACCTGAGTATGAGGCCGAGATCATCGACAACACATCGTGGAGCTGTGCGCACGGCATTGAGCGCTGGCGCTCCGATTGCGGCTGCAATGGCGGCAAGCCGGGATGGAATCAGGCCTGGCGCTGGCCGTTGCGGCTGGTGCTCGACGAGCTGCGAGATGCGTTAGTGCCGATGGCCGAGCAGATAGGCAATCAGCTCTTCAAAGACGTGTGGCTTGCGCGCGACGGTTATATCGAGGTAATCCTCGACCGCAGCCAGGAGACGGTAGACGAGTTTCTTCGCATCCACGGTAACGGTAAGCTGACAGATGCCGAACGCGTTCGAGCCCTGCAACTGATGGAACTGGAGCGCCACACGCAACTGATGTACACCAGTTGCGGTTGGTTCTTTGACGACATCTCGGGCATCGAGACGGTGCAGATCATTGCCTATGCAGCGCGTGTACTGCAACTTGCCAAAGAGGTTTTTTCCGGAGCCGGCGCTTTCTCTGCCGCCGCATTGGAGCCAGCCTTTCTGGCCCAGCTGGCCAAGGCCCGCTCCAATGTGGAGACCGCAGCCGACGGCGCGCATATCTACAAAGAGCAAGTACTGGCAATGGAGCTGAACCTGGAACAAGTCGCGGCGCACTATGCCATCAGCTCCGTCTTCTCTTCTTTTGGTGAAGAGACAGACCTTTTCTGTTATCACGTGCGGCGCATCTCCTATGATATTCACACCTCAGGCCGCGGGCGGCTGGCTCTGGGCCGTGCGCACATATCCAGCGCGATTACCGGCGCGCAACAAGCGTTTTCTTTTGCGGTGCTGCACTTCGGCGACCAGAACATTACCGCGGCGGTGAAGGCTTACGCCGAGGCTGACGCCAGAGCTTTTGAAGAGTTCAGCAGCAAGGCCGCCGAGCATGTCTCTCGCGCCTACTTCCCAGAGGTGATACGCCTGATTGACCGCTATTACGGGCATGTGGACTACTCGCTGACCTCGCTCTTCACCGACGAGCAGCGGCGTATTGTGCAGTTGATTCTGGATTCCACGCTCTGGGATATTGAGAACTCGCTGACCACCATCTACGAAGATCACGCCAGCCTGCTGCATTATCTCTCGCAGGCGGGACTGCCCAAACCTCCGGCGTTGGCTCTGGCCGCGGGCTTTGCCGTAAACGCCGGCCTGCGACGCGCTCTGGAGACAGAACCCATCGATGTCGCTGTTTTGCGATCGTTTTTGGCGCTGGCTAAGGCCGATCAAGTCCAGCTCGACTCAACGACGCTCTCTTATCTGGCCGACCAGCGCATGAAACGCGCGATGGTTGAGTTGCTAATGTCTTCGGGATCGCTGGAGATGCTGGATAGAGCCTTGTCGCTAGCCAGAAAGCTGGCCGAGCTGCCCTTCGAGCTGAATCTCTGGCAGGCACAGAATATCTGGTACGAGATCATGCGCGCGCAAAGCTACACCCTAGCGGCGCTGCAAGCGGATGATCGTCCGCGCTGGGAAAAAAGCTTTCGCGAACTGGCGGAGTGCTTCAAAATCGACGCCGATTCTGTTGCAGCCGGAGAGCCATCTCTCGAAACGACCGGGGATTAGATTTTTATTCAACAAAAAAGGCCGGTGGACGCTGATCAAACCTCATGTTGCGCGAGTAGTTGTAGCTGTGAATGCTGCGGCGCCGGGCAGCTTCGAAGTAGTTGAAATTCCATCCACACAATAGACCCCGCGCCTTACGCAGCCCTCAACTGCGCCAGTGCAGCTCTACCGGCCCATCCAGCGGGTGCTTTCCCGTTCCTTCCAGACGCGCTTGCTTCAGCGCGAAGTACCATTTGGCCGGCTTGTCGGCGTCGTCGATCAGCATCAGGCTGGGATTGTGCTTCAGCCCCTCGGCCTGCTCAATCATCGTGACCTGATCTTGCCGCACGAATTTGGCGCCGAAAAACTTCGCAATCGGCAACACAAACGGCACATGATAAAAAACATTCCACGCTGCGACAACGTCGATGCGGCAGGTTGAGCCGGTAACGGGCGTAACAGTAGTGAGGCTGCTAAACCACTTGTCGCCGCAGCGAATGGTTTCAGTGCGCCTGTTCGGCAAAACAAAGTCGATAGTTGTTTCGACGGGTTGTCCGTATACGCCGAGTAGCTTGTACGGCGCGGAGTTGCCGCTGGGCGCGTGGGCGCTCATGCGGAAGCCCTCAGGAATCGGCTCGAATTTCTTGGTCTTTTCGCGGATGCTGGCGCGCGAACGCCACCACCAGGCCTGATGCACGAATGGGCCATGCGCCGGGTCCATCAGGCCAATGATGCCGTGGTCAACATTGCAGGGGAGGTCGGCGGTAAGAAACGCGGACTTATAGCGCGCGCCGAATTTGGCCACTTCAGGAACAGGGCGTTCCACGCCTCTTCCCCATTTTCTGGATTCTGGCCCCGTCGCATTCTCAACTGTTTTTCCGCTGCCGGGGCTGGGGATGAAGACCCAGGCATGGCCGTCGCGCTCCTCGCAGGGGTAGGCCGTTGCAAAGATCCGAGTTGCGTCCAGCTTGTCGTGGCTGCTGAGGGATGGAATCACGGCGCACTGGCCGCTGCACGGTTCGAACTCCCAGCCGTGGTATTTGCAAGTGACGCGAACACCGTCGAACCAGCCGGCACTGAGGGGAATGCCGCGGTGTGGGCAACTGTCGCGCAGGGCAAATACGCGGCCATCGGCGCGACGGCCCAGCACCAGCGGAATATCGAGCAGCATCGCGGTGGACATCTTGCCCTTGCGCAGCGTGTCGGTGCGCAGCGCTGGATACCAGTCGTCGTAGATCAGTGTCGTAGTCGGACCCTGAATGCGCGCGCCGGTTTCGGTTGTGGTTAACAAGGACATTTTGAACTCACCATAGCATCCGGGGCGAGGTCGATGCCAGCCGGTCGGGAACCGATCAGATCTCAAATGCCTGCTTAGGATTACGTGGATTCACCAAGATAACCTTATCCCAATCATGCTGAACATTCAGAGACTCCATCTGCCCGTCATTTATGTGGTCGATGAGGACAAGCCACCATTCCGGATACTTTTTCCTCACGCCTGCGACTTTGCGACTTTTTTCTTGGATGCAAATCTGAAGATTTTCGGCAAGTTTAGGGATTACAAATCCGTTTGCGTCCCGGTCTACACATGGGCCTGCAACGAAGCAATAAGAATGAGCATTGCCAAGAGGAGTTAGTCTTAGATGAAATCCCTTTGTAATGACAAACTCTGTACCTTCTTCCCGTCCGCTCCGAAAGTCCTCAAGCTTCTTGCGTATCGCTTGGAAAAGTTGACACATGCTGAGGAGTAAGGGTCGGCTAAATCTGTAATCCACCATCCAACTCTGACCCGCAGTTGGAGGGCCTAGGGACTCGAGAAGCTCGGGCATATGCTCCATGAGCGGAATCCGGAACTCTTCGAGTCCGCGAGTTCCTGATTCGGACACGAAATTCTGATTGAGGCGGCGAACTTCTACAGCAATCCTCTCGTTGATAGCAAAGTCAGGGGGTTTCTTATATCCCTCAGGTTCATAGACTATATTGCCCGGCTGCAGCGATGAGAGATACTCTTTTGCCAATGTCTCAGAAGCGTCCACGTATCCTCCCTCCTATACGCTAATAATTTACATTTCAAATGTACTCTGGAATGCGCATTAATGCAGCTTCGATCAATATGCCGTACGTTGTCGCACAGCAGATAGCTTCAAATAACTACTACGCTCTATCTGCTGGACGGCTCACCCGGTTTCTGCAGCTTGCCGCCCAGAACCACGAACCGCTCGCCGCGCCAGATGATCGTGTTACCAGCAAAGCCCGCTATCCAGAGTCCCATCTGCACCAGATCGCGTAGCGGGAGCAGCCAGAGATTGGGCAAGACCTGATGATCGCCGAGGACCGCCGTGCCGGCCTGCATGGCCAGCGCCAGCCGCAAAAAAAAGCTCATGCTCAGCAGCCACAGGCTCAACGGGCTGAGTCCGCTGGCCAGCACGTTGAGCAGCGCCCAGCAGAGTCCATACGTAAAGACCAGGCCGATATAGCCGCCGGGGCGGGCGTCGCGCACGGTGCGCGCCCAGCGCAACTGGTGCTCAATGAAGCCGCTCCAGTTATAGGCAGGGACGCTGGTTTCGACGACCTCGGTGCTGAGCGCGACGGAGTAACCGGCGCGGTCGATGCGGACGCCAAGTTCGTAATCGTCGGCGAGGTGATCGACCAGCGTCTCCAGGCCGCCGATCTTTTCGAGAGCTTCACGGCGGACGGCAAGCGTGGAGCCGAGTCCGTAGTGCAGGCCGCCTTCAAGCAGTTTCGAGAGCAGGATGCTGGGCTGAAAATCGGTCGAGAGGCCGAGCGATTCGAATTTCGAAGCGAGCGTGCCGTGGGCGCGGCCCCGATAAAGAGCGGTGACTAAGCCGACGGGCTTTGTGCCGAGACGCTGGAGTGAATTTTCCTCAGGGGCTAAAGCCCCCTTTATTTCGTTCGCTTGATTGGCACGACTGAAGTCATGCCCTGATACAAAGCCGGCCATCACCCGCTCCAGATAGCGTGGCGAAACGGTGATGTCGGAGTCGTTGATGAGCAGGAAATCGTATTGCGCGTGCGGATAGAGTTGAATGAGCGTGCTGACCTTGCCGTTGGTTCCGAGGCGCTGTGGCGTTTCGATTAGTTGGATCGGAAGGTCCGGAAACTCGGCCTTCAATTGCTCGACAGCATCGGCGGCAGGGTCATCGGGGCTGGAAACGCCGAAAAGCAGTTCATATTTGCCGGGGTAGGTCTGCCGGCAGTGGCTGCGAAAAGCATCCATCATGCCGGTGTCGATGCCTTTGAGCGGCTTGAAAACGCTAACGGCTGGCGTGAAAGCCTGAAGGCGCGTGCGGCGCGCGCGCAGGAAAACCTGTGCCGCCACCATTGCCGCCAGAAAATAGCCCATGCCGGCCACGGTGAGCGCCGTGGTCACAATCTCCACGGCTTGTGCCAGTGTGTGTTCCATCCAGGGGCTAGTTTATCGCAACGACGATCCCACATCAGACTTCGGCGACCAGTTCGATCTCTACCAAAACGTCTTTGGGCAGGCGGGCGACTTCTACGGTGGAGCGGGCCGGCGCGGCAACACCCTCCGGCGCCAGATAGCTCCCATAGACGGCGTTCATTGCGGCGAAATCGTTGAAGTTCTTGAGGAAGACGGTGGCTTTTACCACTTGCGCCAGGCTCGAACCGCCAGCTTCGAGAATTGCCTTCAAGTTCTCCAGCGCCTGACGTGTCTGCTCAGTGATGTCGCCAGTGACAACCTGTTGGGTCGCAGGGTCGAGGGCAACCTGTCCAGCGGTGAAGACCAGGTTCCCTGTGCGGATGCCCTGTGAGTAGGGACCGATGGCTGCTGGGGCGGAGTTGGTGGCGATGACGGTTTTGCTCATGGGATGATTTTAGAGCATTTCGGAATATACATAGACTTTTTGAGAGCTGTGAAAGGTGGCTTTTTCTTGAGAAAAAGCCACTTGAGCGTGTGCCTTCGGACTACAGTAATTCCGAAATGTTATATCGGCTCAGCGCCAAGCTGCGAGTCAACCTCATTCGGCCAAATCCGCAGGCGTTCGCGTCTCAGTCTGCGGCGAATGCGGCTTCTTCGACACGTGTGCGCTCAGTAAGCCTGACCGGGTAGTAGGCGTTGCGGTTGTACTGGTTGACCATGCGATTGGTGTTGAAGTAGCTGCCGTTGAAAGCGAGAGTGGTGCGCATCAGGCGTGCCCAGCGCTCGGGAGCTTCGAGATAGAGCGGGACCACGGATTGTTCCAATTTGTGATAAAGCGCAGTTGCCTCGGCAGCATCGTCTGCACCGTCTTCGATAGCCCAGCCGGTGACGCCTTCGATGCAACCCTCAATCCACCACCCATCCAATATGGACAGGCTGGGAACGCCGTTCAACGCGGCCTTCATGCCGCTAGTGCCGGAGGCTTCGTAGGGGCGGCGAGGGGTGTTGACCCAGACATCGACGCCGGAGGTGAGCAGTGCGCCCAGTTCCCAGTCGTAATTTTCGAGATAGATCACGCGCAGCACATCGCTGGAGAGGTGGGCGGCGGTCTCGATGACCTGATGGATCACAGCCTTGCCGGGCTGATCCTGGGGATGGGCTTTTCCGCCCATCAGAATCTGCAAGCCGCCTGCTGCTTGTGCAATCTCCACCAGCCGGGCGGGATCAGTGAAGAGCAAGCTGGCGCGCTTGTAAGTGGCGGCGCGGCGGGCAAATCCCAGAGTGAGGACGTTGGGATTGAGCACCAGGCCGGTACGTGTGGCGACTTCGGTAAGCAGTTCCTCTTTGGTGCGGGCGTGTGCGGCGAGAATCTCGTGCTCGGGCAGATCAATGGCGTTGCGGAGGTGGAGATTGTCGCGACGCCATGCAGGAATCCGCTCGTCGAGCAGGCTTTGAATCGGCTCAGAGACCCAGGTAGGCGCGTGTACGCCGTTGGTGATGGACTGGATGTTGAACTCAGGAAACATCTCCTGAGAGACTTTGCCATGCTGCAAGGCGACGCCGTTGGCAAAACGCGAGAAGCGTAACGCGAGCAGTGTCATGTTGAGGCAACCGTCGCGAATGCAGCCGAGCTTCTCCAGGCGCGCGGTGCGTTCGCCGCCGAGAATGCGGATCGTCTGCTCGGTCGAGAAGCGGTCGTGGCCCGCCTCGACCGGTGTGTGCGTGGTGAAGACGCATTGCCGGCGGACTTGAGCGATATCGAATTCCGTGACCACGGACTGGGGGCCACCGCCGAGCTGGCGCTCCAGAAGGGTGAGCGTGAGCAGCGCGGCATGGCCTTCGTTCATGTGATAAACATTTACGTCCAGGCCGAGGGCCTTGGCCATGCGCACACCGGCCATACCCAGGACAATCTCCTGCTGGAGGCGATAATTGGAGTCGCCGCCATAGAGATGGTCGGTGAGGGTGCGATCCCAGGATGAGTTGCCGTCGATATCCGTATCGAGCAGATAGATGGGCACGACATGGCCGGAACGGCCTTCAAGATCGTAGCGCCAGGCGCGCACGGTCACTGGGCGATCCTCGATGGAGACGGTAACTCGCGCCTTCTCCTCCGTGCAGAACTGTGCCGGATTCCACGGCTGACTCTCTTCGCTCTGCACTCCGTTGGCGAGATGCTGCTCAAAATACCCCTTGCGATGCAGCAGCGAAAAAGCAGCCAGGGGAATATTCAGGTCGGCTGCTGAACGCAGCGTATCCCCTGCCAGAACTCCGAGTCCGCCGGAGTAGGTAGGCATAGCCGGGCAGATGGCGATTTCCATTGAAAAATAGGCAACCAGGCTGGAGGAGGAGAGCGTTTCAAATGCAGAAGAAACAGGAGAAAGAGGTTGCATGGTCTTGGGGTCTCCGCACGGCTTCTACAAGAAGAAGTCGCGATCAGGGAAAGTATTTCAGGAAGGCCGCGCAGTGGCTGTGTGCCGAAGGACGAACTTCTGATGAGCGAAACTGAGGCGATTTTAACAGGGAAATGATGAACCATTCGCAAAAAGGTGGTCAGACCGCAGTTGAGTAGATACCGGGCGGACGCAACGTGAATTACTTGCGTCATAAGTTTCCTGTCGCGCAAATTGAGCCAGGAAGCGAGTTCATGCGAGGAAAGGACTTGTTTTTGGTACTTTAGGGACTGTAAATCTTTGATCGCCGTGCTCAGACGACACCGGGCAGGTCAAGATGCGGAGTACTCTGAGAGGCATGCGGACAGCGTACATCGGAATGGGCGGAAATCTGGCGAGTTGGGCCGGAGTGCCGGAAGCGACCCTGGTTGCTGCTGCGGTGCGGCTGGAGTCGCTGGGGAGGGTTACGCGCAGGTCTTCGCTCTATTCGACGGAGCCTGTGGGTTTTGCTGAGCAACCGCGGTTTGTGAATGCGGTAGTTGCGTTGGAAACGGATTTGGAGCCACACGATCTGCTGGGCGCCTTGCTGGGGCTGGAAAAGGAGTTTGGCCGGGACCGGAAAGCTGGGTTTGCGAACGGGCCGCGGACGCTGGATCTGGATATTTTGTTGGTGGAGAAAGTGCAGATGAGCGATGCGGATCTGGAGATTCCGCATCCGCGGCTGGCCGAGCGGGCGTTTGTGCTGGTTCCACTGTGCGAGATTGCGCCGGATCTGCTTGTACCCGGTTATCGAGAGACTGCACGGGAGCTATTGGCCTCCCATGCCGGAAAATCAAAAGCGAGGACAGCAAATGATTCAGAGGAGATTCTCATGATACAGAGCGCTGTATGGATGCCCCGTTAAAATCATTTAGTGCGACTCGATTTCAAAATACAGAATACGACAGAAGTGGGTGGGCGGCGCGGTGAGCTTGCGTTGCCGCATCGAACGATTCAAACACCGGTATTTATGCCGGTTGGGACTGCTGGAACCGTGAAAGCCGTTCCGCAGGATGTGCTGGAATCGCTGGGCGCGGAGATTATTTTAGGCAATACCTACCACCTTTACCTCCGCCCCGGCCACGAAGCGGTGCGGCGCATGGGCGGACTGCACAAGTTCATCAGTTGGCCGCGGGCCATGCTGACGGATTCGGGCGGCTTTCAGGTCTTCAGCCTCAGCCAGTTGCGTAAGGTCACCGACGAAGGCGTGCGCTTTCGGTCCCACCTCGACGGAAGTTCGCACTTCTTTACCCCGGAGCATTCCATTGATGTCCAAATCGCGTTGGGCGCGGACATCGCGATGGCCTTTGACGAGTGCACCGAGTATCCTGCTGATCGCAGCCGCGCAGAAGAAAGCCTGCGCCTCACCCTGACCTGGGCGCAGCGGTCCCTCGATCACTTCCGCGCGCATTGTCACGAAGTTCCGTGGCATGAGGAGCTGGGTGGCAGAAGACAGAGCTTGTTTGGCATCGTGCAAGGCGGTATGTATCGCGACTTGCGTCGCGAAAGCGCGGAGCGACTGATCGGGATGGACTTCGACGGTTACGCGATTGGCGGGTTGAGTGTGGGCGAGCCGCGCGATTTAACTCTGGAAATGATCTCCGAGGTGCTGCCGCTCTTGCCCGCTGACAAGCCACGCTATGTAATGGGCGTGGGTTATCCCGACGAGATTGAGCAATATGCGCGGCTCGGCGTAGATATGATGGATTGCGTGCTGCCGACCCGCGCCGCTCGCCACGGGCTGCTCTTTACCAGCGAGGGGCGGCTGAATATCAAAGGCAAAAAGTATGCCGAGGACCAAGGCCCGCCCGACCCGGCCTGCCAATGCATGGTCTGCCGCCGCTACACCCGCGCGTATCTGCGCCATCTGATGCACAGCGGAGAAGCGCTGGCCGGTACGCTGAACTCGATTCACAATCTGGCGTACTACCTGGGGATTATGGAGCGGGTACGTGGCAGCCTGGAGCAGGTCAGTACGTCAGCGAGTTAACAGGTCTGCGGGCTAGCACATTGACGCGCGACCCGCGAGGCGAGGATCAGCGTAACGGCCGTGCCCAACCACAGAATGATTCCTGTTCCCATCGCGGTGACGCCCTGCAAGTGCTCTGCCGGTACACAGAGAACGCTGGTAATGGCCCACCCGGTGAGCAATGATCCTGTCACGTAATTCAATGAATTGCGGAAAAGCCGGGCCAGAGGAAAGAGGTGCAGCCCGGTAATAGCGGTAATGGCTGAGAGGACATAGGCATCAATGTGCAGGCGACTGAAGGAAAAAGCAACGATGCCGATTGCAATGTATTGGATGATGTTGATCCGGCTGAAGGCTTGCTTTTCCGCCGCATCTTCCGCCACGCGCGGCCAGCGTTTGGCCTGGTGCAAAACGTTGAAGGCCGACAGAAGCAGCAACGCCAGCCCGAGCAGCACCGCAGAGACGGAGGCAGAGTTAAGAACCTGCCGGATGTAGAGCGCGAGGAGAAGCCAGAGAGCGCCGAAGCCGGAAAAGAAGATGGAGCCGATCGCCCGACCGCTGAGTTGATTTGCAGTAATAGATTCTTGCATGGTCTTTCTCCTTTTGTTGCGAAGCTGATTCAGTTCCGGCCTGCCTGCCCAGCGTGAGCAGTGATTGCAAGGCTCGGCCAGGCGGGGTCTAGACTTGTACCGGTTGACTCCGGTGCATTTGCAAGAGCAGCAGCCCCGCGGTTCCCCAAAGCACGGCCGACATGCAGAACCCCACCCACTGCTGCCGCGTGCCGGCATCGTGGACCAGTAAACACCCCAGCGCGCCAAGCACGGCGAGAGATCCCGTCCAGTAGTAGAGAGGCACCTCAAATACACGCGCCAGCGGAATGAAATGTAAACCGACGATGCCCGCTGTCGCAGTCGGAATCCAGGGGCTCAGGCCGTGGTTTGTCAGCAGCGCGGAGCAAAGCGCAATCAGGACGCCTTCAAGTCCAAAGATGATTCCGAAAAGCATGCCCGCATGTTTGCCCTTTGCCGCTGCAACGGGATCTCTGAAACGGGGCATCTTGCGAGTAGCCGAAAGCCGCAGGACGCACAGACCGAGCAGCGTGACGGTTGTTGCGATCCCCGCCGGAATGGACCAGCTGGGATGTGTGCTCCATTGGGCAAGCGCTTGAAGGCACCACCAGGCGCCAAAAAGCGTGAGAATTGCCGCTCCTGCCGTCATGTAGCGGATACGCACTGCTGAGGACACAGCTTCACCCAGCAAAGAGATGGAAGACGAATTCCCCGACCGAATGGTTGCGCCGGGAAGATTACTTGCGGTTGGCATCTGCATGGTTTTCTCCCTTGTTCGCTATGGGTTGATGGCCGCGCCAAGCAGTTGTTTCAATGCCTGCACGTATCCGGTGAGCGCGGAGCGGCCAGAGTCAGTCATGCGGTAGAGGGTTTGCGGCTTGCGCTGAACGAATTTCTTCTCTACGGATACGTACCCCGCCTCTTCAAGCTTGAGCAGTTGCGCGCCCAGGTTTCCGTCGGTCGAGCCGGTTTTTGCGCGGAGCCAGGTGAACTCGGCTTCTTCAACACCGGAGAGCAGCGAAAGCAGGGCCAGACGCAGTTTCCCGTGAATGACAGGATCAAGCTCCGGCAGCTCAGACATGGATTGTATCCCGCTGCTTGCGCTCGCGCGCTTCGCAGATCATCCCGTAGACGCCAAAAACGATCTGGCAGAAAAATAGGGCAACCAATAATGCAATGAGGCTCTGCCTTGCAGTGCCGACGCAGGCGATCACCGCTAGCATCCACCAAACCAGCGCGCAGCCAAACTGCAGTTTCCACTTGAGAATCATGCTAGAAGCCCCGTTGGCCGTGCCCAGCAATGTCCCGATCACAGCTATAACCAAGTTCGAAGTGGATAGTCCGCCTATGCCCAAAGACGGAAGAAGAACCATGAATGAGATTCCCACGGCGATCCAGACAGCAGTAACAGAGCGCCCCAAAGTCGTTGCCGGCAGCGAATTCTGCTTACGTCGAGCTATGCGACCTACGATGACGCCGACCGTGATGATTACTGCCGCCATTATCGTGACATTGGCGGCTAGCGAACTATGGTCCCCCAAGGCGGACCAAGCAATGGCCGCATAGTAGGCGACGCCCCACAAAACAAAGATCCAGCCCCAGCTTTCGGTGGTTCGCCGGCCCTCGGCGATCATGGACTCAATCAAACCCAGTCTGTCTTTCAGTTCTTGCGTAGTGCTCTCTTCCTGCATTGCCGTTCTCCATTGAATCGTTTTGCGCTTGCATAACCAGATAGGATTCGTTTCCTCAGAAAATACATGGGCGAGATCCCAGGCTCAAGGCTGATGCTGAAGAAGCATATCGACGCTGTGGTGGGCTGGACCTTCGCCCATCGCAACTTCGGTCGTCTCCTGCCACTCACCTTTGGCGGTCAGGTGCATGGTGTTCACGACATGCGCCGGACCAGACTGAAAGCCCCAAGAGAAGCCAGTGACCAGCACGGTCAGCTCCGTGTCTACGTAATGGCCGTCGTGATAGGCGCGAAAGCGATACGCATGGGTCGCGTCGTCAAATGAGACTGTGGCCAATGCCTGGAACAGGACTTTGCCGTCCGAGCCGGTGGATTTGCCTTCGATGAGCAGCACGAGGCCGTCGAGTTTGTACTCAATATTTTCGGTTTGCGTCAGGTGAAGGGGTTCCCCTGGGCCGCGAACAACGGTGATGGGGCCGGTCCAGCGGCCCGCGAGAAAAGAGAGCTTCTGCATGGCTTCGCGCTGGATGTCCGTACTATTCGATGGCTGCTGCTGCGCGTCGAGGGGGAAGCTGGGCGCGAACTGGAGCAAAATCCCCATGCAACCGCTGAAAACGAGCTGCGGCACTGTGAGCCGGTTGAATGCTGGTTTCATAGGTGGCCTCCAAGGGTTAAATTTGGCCTGAAATCTGCGAGATACTCTCTCGCGAGAATTCAATACTAGGAGTACTCTATAGTATAGAGTACTCTATAGTATAGAGTACTCCTAGTCAAGGATATTCTAGGTTTCGTTAATTTTTGCTCTTAAGACGCCTCCAATTATGCGCCGTGAGTCTTCGCTACAGCACAAGGAATGAAATTCTTATAGAAACGGATCAAGGAATCGCGGGTGCGTTCGGCCAATTCCGTCCAGTCGCCTGGAGAGCGCTGGCGGAAAAGCCGCGCGTTTGGATACCAGGGGGTGGTCTCTATCTTCTGCATCCAGCGCCAGTCGGCGTGGTAAGGCAGCAAAATCCAGACCGGCTTGCCCATCGCTCCGGCCAGATGGGCAATGCAGGTGTCGGTGGTAATGACGAGGTCGAGCGTGGCGACCAGAGCCGCTGTCTCCGCTAGATCAACGTCTTTGCTGGAGCCGTCCCAGACGAAGAGATCGCTTGGCAGTGCCGACAATTGATTGGTTGGCTCTCCCTTCTGCAGCGAAATCCAGGTGATGGATGGTGCGCGCAGCAGAGGCAGCAAGCTGGAAAGCTGTGTGGAACGGCGACCGTCTGCCTTGTAGCGGGAATTGCCAGCCCATGCGATGCCGATGCGAGCACCGGGCCGAATACTGGGAAACTTTTGATACATTTCTACAGTTAGCTCCGGATCAGCTCCCAGATATGCGCCAAACCAGGGGACAGTCTGTAGGGTGGTGCCAAAGACCATCGGCAGGCTCATCAGCGGGCACTCTATATCGAAATCCGGCGGTTTTTGGCCAAGCTGGGCAATCTGGGCCAAGCTGGCACACACTGTGGGCAGCGATCTCATAAGCCGCTCAACTGCCGGCTGGACCTGCAGGATAGCTGTGCCGCCGCGGGTTGCGACCAATGGGAGATAGCGGCAGAACTGGATGGTGTCGCCCAGCCCCTGCTCGGCATGGAGCAGCAACCGACGACCATTGAGAGCTTCGCCCTTCCAGCGCGGCTGGGAAAAGATGCGCGGGCTGCGATGCACCTCACGAAAGTTCCAGCGCGCCTCGTAGCCCTGCCAGCCACGCTCCCAATCGCCCAAACGGAGCCGGGTCATGGCCAGATTGTATTGCGCGCCGGGGCTGTGCGGCTCCAGTTCTACGGCTCGCTCGTGGGCTGCAACCGCCTCATCAATCCTGTCCAGATCGAGCAGGGAATTACCGCGATTCGAGGCAGCGGCATGGTGACCTGCGGCTTCCGCTTCTTCAAAGGCTGCTACTGCTTCGACAAACCGTCCCTCGCCGTGCAGCAGGATTCCCTTCATATTGAGCGCTTCATTGGGATAGGAATCGTGGGCCAGAGCTTTGCGGAGCCACTCCCACGCGGCGGCAAAATTCTTCCGGGAATTGTAGTGCTGGCACCAAGCAATCTGGGTCTCAACCTGATCAGGATTCAATGCCAGCGCTTTGCCAAGATGTTGCTCGGCTTCTAAAAAGCGGCTTCGTTCCCTTTCCAACTGCGCCAGCATGAGCCAGCCGGGAACCAGATCGGGGCGTAACTGAATGGCGCGGCGTAGAGCGGCCTCTGCATAAACCTCGCGCCCCTGCTCCCGCAACAGATTGCCGAGGTTCAGCCATGCGGCGGCAAAGTCCTTGCGCAGAGTGAGCGCGCGACGATAGCGAATCTCAGCTTCCTTCTGCCTGCCGAGTCGCGACAGAACAAATCCCGCGGCGAACTCAGCTTCCGGCAGTTTCGGACGCAGCGATAGCGCCATTTCGTAGCAGACCAAGGCGTCGCTGTCGCGCCCCAAACACGCCAGTGCGTGGCCGAGGCCCATCTGCGCCGGAACCAGCGCCGGCTGTTTCCGAAGAGCCAATTCGAATTCGCGGATTGCCGAGGGTGCGCGGCCGGTAGCGATCATCAATTCGCCAAGCCCCATGCGGGCCAGGGGATTCATCCCGTCAAGACGGATGGCTCTGGTGTAGGCCTCTTCCGCTTCGGCGTTGCGTCGCGCACCCTTGAGTGCCTGA
>Ga0181534_10000333_pt1 | contig 34046 bp, 29 predicted proteins | sample PEATcosm2014_Bin_37_FD_119758 | JGI IMG/M metagenome (GOLD analysis project Ga0181534, IMG submission 119758) | Peatland microbial communities from MTU Mesocosm Facility, Houghton, MI, USA - PEATcosm2014_Bin17_10_metaG | ecosystem: Environmental > Terrestrial > Soil > Wetlands > Peat | place...
CCCTTTCGGGCAATTCGGCGAGAATCTGGCGCACCAAGCGTGCAGTGGCTCTGTTCACATCTTGAACCACATTGCGGCACACGCCCGAAAGGCAGGCGGGCGGGCTGGCTCCGGTTGAAGCCTAGATTTGAAGTGCCGGATTACCCGCTTTAGCGTTTCGTGCCATGCGCCTTCTGCTAGCTAGCTACGGGTGATTCTTCGGGATCGACCTCCAGCGTCCCTGGCGGATCATATACAAAGGTCGTCCCTTTTGTCGAGCGGCGGCCGAGCCACGGCGCCACCGCCGTTGCCGCTCCGGCGTAATCCTCTTCGCGCCCGACAAAGAAGTCCCATCCGCAGGTGCGGCAGAGGGCCAGCGGCAGCGACCGGCAGCCACAGGCGTCGCATGTGCCCACTCCGGAATCGAGCAGTTTGCCACAGGTGGGGTTTGTGCAACGCCAGAAGCGCGCCAGGCCCCTCAGAAAGCGATGCACGCGCGGTCGCAGGCGTAACAGGTGATTGACATCCAGGCAAGGACCCACCAGCAGCGCTGCTTGTGCCTCTCGTGCCAGTGCCTCGGGCGTCACCCCGATACTTCCGCACGTTCGGCCAGCCTTTCCACGACGCGGGAGAGCGGTTGGGGATCTTTCAGCCAGTTCAGTAGCAGGTAGGGCAGCGCAGTGGCCGCCCAGCACGCCTCCAAACTGCTCGCATTGGAGCCGGTCAACTTCCGGGCCAGAGCCAGCACGCGCTCGGGATCTTCAGGTGAAAAGGCATCGATCCTCCACCGAAATATCGGGCGGCGGAGCCAGCGGCAGCCCCGCGGGAATCGCCGGCGCGGCGGTCCGTTCCCGAATGACCGACTCCGCCGGCGTGGCCCCGCCCGTCAGCCGCGCGAAGAACTCCGCGACACCGGTGCGCGGATCGCCTTCTCCCGATTGCAGGGTGGCCGACGTGCCAATGAAAAGCGACTGGCTTCGCCCAAAGCCGCGCGCAACCGCCGCACCAGGCAGGCAACGTCAGTGCCCAGCGGCCCTTTATATGTGTGAACCTCGTCCAGCACGATGAACCGCACGGCATGATTGCCGAATAGCGCGCGCCCGTCGCCCCGCAGCAGCAGGCATTCGAGCATCCGGTAATTGGTCAACAGGATATCCGGCGGATGTGCGCGGAACTCGGAGCGCATGAGCCGCTCATTCTCCGGAGTGTCCTCCTTACGCTGGCCCCACTGCCGCGTCTCGCCCGTATAAACTCCGAAGCTGACCCTGGTCCCGCCGAGCAATTTGCGGATACGGTCGCGCTGATCGTTCGGCAGCGCGTTCATCGGGTACACCAGAATCGCCTTCAACGTGTCCGGCGCCGCCACGCGCAGGCAGTGATCGACGATCGGCATCAGGAAGGCTTCCGTCTTGCCCGACCCGGTGCCGGTCGCGGCCACTGTCGGCAACCCGGCCAGGATGCGCCGGACCGCTTCGCCCTAGTGCGCATACGGAGTCTCCGCAATGGCGCCGAACCGATCCCGCGTCTCCGGCAGCAGTTCACTAAGGGCGGGCGCTCCCTGATAGGGCAGCGCCAGGGAGACAAACGGCTCCCGGGTGAGGAATCCTTCACCCTCCACGGCAGTGCGGACGTCGCGCTTCAGCCGCTCCTGGCGCGGAGCGAAGGTGGTGGTCAGGAGTTGCAGGTAATCGGTTCGGAGTTGTTCGGCCATGCGCAGAGGATTCATAGGTGTAGGCCCGTCGACGTGGTTTCTCCGACTTGCATTTATGCCTGCCTTCGTTCCAGCATATAAGGTATCCACGCACGGTGAAGGTGAAACCTATGCCCTGGCAGGAACGTATCGTCGCCGATTCCAAGGTTCTGACCGGGAAGCCCGTCGTACGGGGCACCCGGATTTCGGTCGAACTGGTGGTGGATCTGTTGGCCGCGGGCTGGAGTCACGCGCAGATTCTGGAGAGCTACCCCCACATTACCGAAGACGATATCCGGGCCTGCCTCAGCTACGCCAGCGAGCTTCTGCGGGAAGAGCGGGTCTTGTCCCTCAAGACCGTATGAGGTTTCTGGCCGATGAGAACTTCCGCGGCCGGCGCTGGTGGCGCTTCACAAGGCCGGCTGGGACGTCTTCTCCATCGCCGAGGAGTGCCCCGGCGTGCCGGATGAAGAAGTCGCTGCGCTCTGTGCCGACCAGGGCGGAATTCTTCTCACGTTCGACAAGGATTTTGGTGAACTGGTCTTTCACCGTGGGTTATCGGCGGGCAGCGGAGTGGTTCTGTTCCGTATCCCTCCTGACTCCCCGGAAGGAGCCGCAGACGTGGCGTTGGCGCTGGTTCAGTCGCAGCCGGATCTTGCGGGGTTGTTCTGCGCAGTCACGCGGGATCGAATTCGGATTCGCCCGCTGAGCCCTGGTTCGGGCCGTTGACGGTTGACCTTCACACCAATAGTCCAAGTTTGGAACAAAGCGTCACCCGGAGTATCGAACTCAACAGTTGCCAGGGGCACGCGACTGGCCAGACGAAAAGGGCGCCTCACGAAGCTGGGGATCGCGTCAGATGCATCCATAAGCCTGAGAGTGCTTCTGGTCACACGTAAGCCCAGCCACCTGGAGGAGAACGCCGCCTGTCCAATCTGTCGTCGAAAATAGCCCGACATAAAATCCCGTGAGCCTCCAAGTCTGCGCTGCTTGACGTACACGGTCCAGCCCGCTTGGCCCGCTCTCCTGGCTTGGCATCCAGTACGGGTTTGGCTCTTCCGCGTTCTCCTTGGTCAACGGCCTTCCCTCCACGATCTCCTTCGGCCCTCCCTGGCCTGCGTTCGATCCCTTCGTGGGTACTACGCCGCTGTGCGACTCCCCATGGCCGTGCATGTGGGCCTTATAGCTCATCGCCTTCTCCCACCGTTCCGCCCCGTACCGGTTGCGGAAAACCACAGGGTCTCTCGGTTCTCGCGTGCCCAGAGGGCCCCAGTTTCCATGCATGCTTGGGGTCTACGACTCCGCAGGGCCTGCGACGCACAAGCGAGGCATCGCGCGCCACAGTGTTGCCTTCCGGTTTGCCTGACACCGTCGGCGCCTCTGGTTTTGGCTATTTCGGAGCTCATCAACTTCAGGCATACCCAGCCTACATGTGCCCCTGTCCAACGCTTCAAGTGCGTCGTTACCGCCGCCCTCACATGGTTGGGGCCAGGATGGTTCGCTATTCCTTCTCCTGTCTGACTCTTTGATTCACTACTTCATGCCGGTTTATCCCGACGCTATCCAGGCCGAGGGCCTGCGCCACGACTTACCGGGGCAGGTGAGTTTTGTTCGCCGCGTAATAGATTAGAGCCACGATCAAGACGGTGAACAACAGCCCGATGGCGACTACCTTGAGGAACTCGCGGGACACCGATTTGCTTGCGTTCGGGTCTGGCAGGTGCAGCTTGGCCAGTTCGGCCACCGCCAGTTCGGGCTCTTCGGAGTCGGGCTCGATATACGGCCGGATGCCCTCCAGCGTCCCGCCGTCGGGGTCTCCGTAGCACTGGACGCGGCGCTCCACGATTTGAGCCCAGCGCGCGGCGTCGAACCGGAAGCGCTGCGCCAGCAGAGGTGGAAGCGACTGCTGGATCGCCTCGGGCGAGCAGGGCTGCAGCGGCTCCACCACCCAGAAGCCCAGGCTATCGGCCAGCCGGCACCCCAAGTGCACCAGGGTGAGCAGATCCACCTCCGCGTGGCCTTGCGGATCGTGATGGCGGGCGGCCACGATCCGGAAGTCCGGCGGCAGGTTCCAGTGCTCGGCCAATAAACGGCCGGCCTCGCAATGATCCAGGCCCAACACCTGGTGCTCGAGATCCAGCAGTTCCAGCGCATTGCGGCCGGCGTGGCGCAGCAGTTCGGCGTACTCATTCGGATAGGCCAGCAACAGGCCCAGACGGCCGACATCGTGCAGCAAGCCAGCGGTATAGGCGCGGTCTTCGAAGGCGGAGCAGGACCGCGCGAGCTCCTCGGTGAGCAGGGCGCAGGCCAGCATGTGCCGCCAGCAGCGCGCCAGTTCCTCGATATGCAGCACGGCCTTCATGTGATTGGACGTGGCCACGGTCATGCACAGCGAACGGACCCGGCGCAGCCCCAGTACCACCAGCGCCGAGTGCAGGCTGTCAATCTTCGCCCGGAAACCGAATAGCGGTGAGTTGGCGACCTGCAGAATTTGGGCGGAGAAGGCGGGATCGCTCGAAATGAGGGCGACCAGTTCCCGAATCTCCACATCTTCGCGCGCCAGCAGATCGAGCAATCTCAGAACGATCGGTGGGAATGCGGGAATTCTGGCCAGCAGCCCTTTCCGGTCCTGCGGCCTCGGATCCGCGGGACTCGGGGGCATACCTTACTGATCGGCCAGTTTGAAGAAAGTATGACCGCTGGCGGAAGCCCGCTCGGGATTTAATCCCCAAACCGGGCACTCGGAGCCGATTATCGGTTTCTTCGATTGGTACGCGACATTGCTGCATCATGCTAAAATCCCCCCGTGCCTGCCACCGCGCCGAAGCAGCATTACGAGCGGGCCGAGGTTCGCCGCCTGATCCACCTCTCCGAGCGGCAGTTGCAGACATGGGAACGCCTGGGACTGGTCCCCGCCGCCAGCGCGTATTCCTTCCGCGACCTGATCGCTCTCCGCACCATCGCCGAGTTGCGCGCCCACCGCATCCCTCTGCGCAAAATCGGCCGGGCCCTGGCCTCCTTGAAGCAGCGCCTCTCCGAAGTCCGCGATCCCCTGGCCGAGCTGAAGATCTTTTCCGATGGCCGCAACATCGCCGTGCGCGTGGCCGGCCAGAACATGGTGGCGCTCACGGGTCAGATCCTCTTCGATTTCGATACGGCCGAACTGGCCAGCGTGCAGTCCCTGCCGCCGCAGCCGCCTCCGCCCGCGCGCGAACACGATTCCGAAGCGTGGTTTCAAAAAGGGCTCTTTCTGGAAGAAACCGGTGCGCCCATCGACGAGGCCGTGGAGGCCTATCTGCAAGCCGTGGAGTTCAACCCGCAAGCCGCCGGCGCGCTGGTGAACCTGGGCACCATTCGCTACCGGCTGCGCCAGTTCCAGGAGGCCGAGGACTACTACACCCGCGCCTTGGAGGCCGATCCCCACTACCCGCTGGCGCATTTCAACTTGGGCAATCTCTACGACGAGCGCGGCGATCTGGCCAAGGCCCAGCTCTGCTACGAAGCCGCCCTGCGCATCAACCCGCGCTATGGCGACGCGCATTTCAACCTCGCGCTGCTCTGCGAGCGCCGCGGCGACGTGTTGCGCGCGGTACACCACTGGAAAGCCTATCTGAAGATCGATCACGCCAGCAGTTGGGCCGATATCGCCCGGCGCCAACTCGAAAAGCTGCGCGTCGCTCTGCTGTCCTAAGCTCTCGGCGCCAGCGAAAACTGCTTGCGGGCAATGGCCAGGAAGGCCTCCGCCGCCGGATTCCCGGGCTTCGCTTTCATCCCGATATCGACCGCGGTCCAGTGCGCGGATCGAACCCTCTTGAAAATTACTCCCGGCGTAGTGAGACTCGCCACACAGGCAGGGGCCAAAGATACGCCTAATCCCGCGGCAACCAACCGCAGCACTGTAGGCCATTGTGGCGCATCCTGGACGAAGTTCGGACGAAACCCATCCGCCTGACAGCATGCCACCGTCCGGTCATAAGCCAGGTTGCCCATTTTCCGGGCAAAGAGAACGAACGGCTCGTCCTTCAACTCGCGCGGAGAAATCGCGGCCTTGGCTCTCAGTTTGTGGCGTGCCGGAAGCACCGCGACGAAGGGCTCGCGCAGCATCGTTTCCATCGCCAGACCCTCTCGCGCCTCGCCATCGCGCAGAAATCCAAGATCGAGGCTTCCATCTACAAGGGATGCCAGTTGCTCCGCCGTGACCAGCTCCCGCAAGCGCAACTCCACACTGGCATGCAGGCTCCGGTAAAGCCGGATGACCTTCGGCAAGGCGGTAAACATCGTGGAACCGCTGAAGCCAATGGTAAGAACGCCTTCCTGTCCGGTCCCCAGCCGGCGGGCCGTGTGCACGTCCTCGCCGATCTTTGCCAGCGTATTTCGGGCGCGCTCCAAGAAGAATTGCCCGACTCTGGTCAGCCGTACTCCGCGCGTGGTGCGGTCGAACAAGGCGTGTCCAAGATTCCGTTCAAGATCCCTGATCTGCTGGCTTAGCGGCGGCTGCGCCATGCCCAGCTTCTGCGCGGCCTTCCCAAAATGCAGGGTCTCGGAAACCGCCACGAAGTACCGCAGGTGCCGGAACTCGATCTCCCGTTTCATATGTAATTTGTCTTAGTATAGATCATTCAGATATTGGACATATCGCTATAGCTGCCTTATCGTGGGGGGATGGAGGCTGGATGCATCCCGTCATTATCCGTGAGTTCGAACCCGGCGATGAAGCTTGCTTTCGCAAACTGAACGAAGAATGGATTACACAGTACTTTTCCATGGAGGCGAAAGACGAGGAGGCCCTCGCCGATCCGCAATCCAGCATTTTGGCTCCGGGCGGCCGGATCTTCGTGGCGGCGATCGAAGGCCAATGTATCGGCTGCTGTGCCCTCCTCCGTTTATGCGCTGACGAGTTCGAGGTTGCCAAAATGGCCGTGGCTCCGGCGTGGCAGGGAAGCGGCATCGGCCGCAAGCTGCTCCTGGCCGTGGTCGAGGCGGCCCGCTCCGCCGGTGCACGCCGCCTCTACCTGGAGACCAACCACATCCTCACGCCGGCCATCCGCCTCTACCATTCGATCGGTTTCAAGCCTTTCCCTGGGAACCCTATCGTGCCTTCCCCATACGTGCGCTCCGATGTGTACCTGGAGATGATCCTGGCCTGACGACGCCGCCCGGGAACCATGCCCCGGAGTTGTGTATCGGCGCATCCGCGTTCTGGCAAATGGATACCGAACTGTAATTGTCGCGTCATGCTGGCGTCATTTAGCAGCCATCTACTAGGCCCTGTAGTTCCGCAGCCCTTCGGCTGCGCCACGTCTGGCAATCGAAGAGAAAGAAGAGGAGAAAAACGATTCATGCCGCAAGAGACTTCTCGCAAGCAATCCTGGATTGACCCTTTGCCCCTGCTCGCCGGCCTGCTGGCGACAGGGCTGAGCGCTTCGGCGCTGCTGGGTCAATCCGTACCGTTCCCGACATGTACATGGCCCTCTCTCCGGACACCGGAGAGAGGGCTTTTTTGTTCCCCGCCCCGAGGCCGGCGTCTACGCTGGCCGCAGCGGGTCCTGGAGGACCCGCGCACAGACCTGGAGGTCTGCCCCACATAATCACCGTTAGCACTCCCGCAGGGAAAAAGCGCCTTTATAATTAGAGGCTGAACTCTCTTGTCAGTCCTCGGGAGGATGATGCGATGCAAGCTACTGCTCAGATGACGTCCGAAGCTCTGTTTCACCGGTGCGCGGAGCGCGCTCCGATTTACGACCGGGAGAACCGGTTCTTCACCGAAGATTTCGAGGAACTCCGGGTCGCGGGATATTTGTTGATGCCCATACCGTCCGAACTGGGCGGATGGGGGATGACGCTGCCGGAGGTCTGCCGGGAGCAGCGCCGGCTGGCATACTATGCGCCGGCCACCGCGCTGGGGCTGAACATGCACCTGTACTGGTTGGGTTTGGCCGCCGATCTGCGCCGCGCGGGCGATCGCACGCTGGAGTGGATGCTGCGGCAAGCCGCGGCCGGAGAAGTGTTCGCCGCCGGCCACGCGGAAAGCGGCAACGACATTCCCGTGCTGCTCTCCACAACCAAGGCGGAACGGGTGGATGGCGGCTATCGTTTTTACGGGCACAAACATTTCGGCAGCCTGTCGCCGGTTTGGACCCGGCTTGGTTTTCATGCCATGGATACCAGCGATCCGGCGGCGCCGAAGGTGGTGCATGCATTTCTGCCGCGCGACACGCCGGGATACCGGATCGAGGAAACATGGGATGTAATGGGCATGCGCGCGACGCGCAGCGACGATACGATTCTCGAGGGGTGCTTCGTGCCGGATCGCTACATCGCGCGGGTGGTGCCCGCCGGGGCGGCTGGGCTGGACGCCTTCGTGGCTTCGATTTTTGTTTGGGCCCTGATGGGTTTCGGCAATGTCTACTATGGCCTGGCGCGATACGCCATGGATCGCACCGTCGAAACGGTGAAGAAGAAGCGGTCGATCGGCATGTCGCGCCCGATGTCGTACCATGCCGAAGTGCAGCACTCGATCTCCGAAATGGTGATCGAGTTGGAAACGGCCGAAGCGCTGCTGGATAGGGCCGCCCGCGACTGGGCGGATAACACGGACCCCGAAAAGGTGGGAGGATTGTTAATGCGCGTGCTGGCGGCAAAATATCGCGCCGTGGAGAGCTCCTGGCGGGTGGTCGACATGGCCATGGAACTGGCGGGCGGTTTCGGTATTTTTCGCGCCTCCGGGCTGGAGCGGGTCTTCCGGGACGCCCGTCTGGGCCGCATTCATCCGGCAAATAGTTTCCTGACGCACGAACTGCTGGCGAAATTGACTCTGGGCATCAACCCGGATGAGCAGCCGAGGTGGGGATGATGTTATTCTCTTTCGAGGGAGGGCTGCATGCCGGAGTACGTCATCGAACGGGAGGTGCCCGGCGCGGGAAAACTGACCGAGGACGAGATTCGGGAGGTCTCACTTCGGTCACTGTCGGTGCTGAAGGAATTAGGCTCCAGCATTCAGTGGCTGCACAGCTACGTCACCGACGAGAAGATTTATTGCGTGTACTTCGCGAACGATGAAGAGAAGGTTCGCGAGCATGCGCGGCGCGCCGGTCTGCCAGCCAACCGCGTTTCGGCGGTGCGGCGGCTGCTGAACCCGGAAAAAGTCTAGATTGCTGCCGGGTAGTTGTTGATACGACGTGGCGCAGGCAATCTTGCCTGTCTCCATGGGCCGCGGCGGCGGCCCACCGAACGGCATCAAAACCCCGGGTGGATCCGACAAACGTGTTTTCAATGGGTTACCGTGGGCTTTCGATGCTGCCGCGACCGCACTCCTGCGGTCGCCTGGCGCGGGTTTCTGACGCCGGAGGGCGCCGCCGCAGCCGGGAGCGGAGCCGCGGTTGACGCACTTGCGAGTCAACTGTGCAGTTTGGATAATCGAAATGAGGAGTTGGCGATGAGGACCGGCAAGCATGAAAGTATTGTTGTCTCCGCGCTGGGCGCCGGTACCAGCTTCGGCAAGCTGTTGCGCCGGGTGGAAGATGAGCACCGCTCGCTCGTGATCGAGAAGCGCGGCGCGCCAAAGGCGGTGCTGCTGAGCATCCGTGACTATGTGCGCCTTGCCGCGCCCGAGCCGGAAGTGCTCCGGGCGATTGGCGAAGAGTCGCAGCGCAAAGGCACGGACAAGCTTACCTCGCGGCAGATTGACGGGGAAATCAAGGCAGCGCGCGCAGCCAAGCGCAAGCGCGGATGATTGCCCTACGCCTTGTGATCGACACCAACATTGTTGCTTCGGCGGCCCTCAAACCGGACGGGCTTCAACGCACCGTCCTCCTGCTTGCGAACAGCAAGCCCGCCACGCTCTACGTTAGTCAAGCGATTATGGACGAGTACCGGGAAGTGCTCGCTCGCCCCAAGTTTGCGCCCACGCGGACGCTTCAAGCGACGCGCGACCCGGACGACAATAGGTTCTTGGAATGCGCCGACGCCGCGCGCGCCGACTACGTGGTGACCGCAAACCAGCGGCATTTTCCGAAGTTCTGGAAGAAAACGAAAGTGATCACGTCGCGCGAGCTCATCAGCATCGTGGCACCGCATCTCATCACGTGAAGGGTTTCTGATTGAGCAGCGAGGCGAGGCGCTAGATTTCTGGCCCGCTCCCCGTCGCGCGTTCGTTTCAGCCGTGCCTCTTCTCTGAGGTACGCTTCCTTCGGTACGCTGAACATTGTACGGAGGGCGTTCTTCATCCGTTCCGCTTCCGTGTCGCCGGTATTGCCGGGCGGAAAGGTGGCTTTTATTGCGCAGGGATCACGCCGATAGCCTGCGCGGAGTACGTCCGGGACGGCGTCACAGACGGCGGCACAAACGTGAAGTCTACCGGCCCTCCGAAACCGTAAGTCGTTCCAAGGCTCACGGTCGGGTTCGGCGTGGCAAGATTAGCGGTGGCAGCCCATTCGTTTGTGGTCGCCGGGCCGCCTTCGCCCTGACCGGCATCGGCGGGCACGTCGAAATCGACCGAGCCCGGACTGACCTCGACCGGCGCGCCGCTCGAATTCACCAGCGCGTTGATGTACCCGAACGTAAAATTTCCGCTGGTGGGTACCTTGGTCCCGACGATCACGTCGAAGGGGATCTTATGCGGAGCCGAACTCAGCTCCACTTCGAAACCTTTCCCAACGCCCGCCACCGAGTAGACCGTGTAGCCGTCCACGGACGTGTACTCGAACAGGAGCGGCGTTATATAGCCCGTGGTGTTTCCCACATCCGTGGAATCGAAAACGTATTGGAACGCCAGCAGATTTGTTCCAACCGGTAAAGCCCCCCCGAGGTAAACATATACCTGACCAGACCATGAGTCGACGTATGACCGGTGAGTAGGCGACGACCCCTCGGCAACGAAAGTATAAGTGGTTGCCGGGTTTACGCTTTTGTCACCAGCCATGGCACGCGACCCAAGGGCGGTGAGTAACAAACCAAATGAACAGACGAGGGCGATAGTCTTGCGATTCCGCCTCTTCCGATCCGTTGAAAGCATAGCTGTTGTCGCCTCCGAGAAATTGCCCCATGCGCTTTGGGCATCTGGGACAGATTATACCCCTATACTCCGCCTCGCGCACATTTCAGAATACAGCCGGGCACGCTCAGTTGCGTCGTAAAGCCCCGTGAAGGAAATTTCAGTGGGACCAATGCGCGCGTGGCGAAACCCGGCCCTATTCCGCGGTCGCGGTCAACGTTACGCCCGATATATTGGCCTGTCCGCCCCCTACACTCGTTATCAATATCTGCAACGGCTGCCCCAATTGGGCAGGGGCGGCCCCGGACTCGTACACGAGCACTTCCGTCGCGAAGGTGCCGCTAGTCGGGGTCGCCTTGTGACCGGAGGCTAGTAAAATGTTTCCGGCCAACAGAGACGCGTTATAACCGGTGAACGCAGCGTCCGCACGCGCCCCGACGCTCACTTTAAGCGTGTACGTAGTATTCGCTTGGACAGTGGCCGCAAGCGTCTGCAAGATAGAGCCTGTGGAGCAATTTGTCCCAGTACCACAGCCACCGCCAAGATATGCAACATAAACTCCAGTCGACGGCGCCTCTGGATACTGGTCCGTTGACGCCTTGAATATGCCGCTTTGCGGGCCGACTATCCAACCGGTAAGGCCCACAAACGAGCAACTATAGCCTGGCTCGCATGGCAATACGTCCACGGTGAACTGCGGATTCAGGATTGGGATTTGGGTTTGAGCGGACGCGGTCCACACAGACAGCGCGGCAAAGGACAGCAGCAACGTTTGGATTTTCATTTTGTCGTCCAACCGGAGGTATCCGGCACAGGAACTATAACACGTCCGGCCACCAGGGGTTGCGGTGTTTTGGTTACTGCGGAGAGCCTGCCTGAACGGCTACGACCCTCTAGCTTTTGGGCCCCGCGCAGGCCACGGGCCTGCCCCACTAAACTAAGTGGCATTGAGGCTTCAGCCGCGTTGCACAAACTCCAGCACCTGATCGGCGGTCATGGCGCGGCCCTCGGCCCAAGCCTTTGTCTGCTCGGCTTCGGGCAGTTTTTCAAGGGCGCGGTCGATGGTCCGATCCAGCTCTTCCTGCTCCGCCGGTGAGAGCGAGATTCCCAGGTTTTCCCGCATGACCGCCGCCGCGCCCGCCAATTTGAGCGCGCAACCCGGACTATTGTCATAACACGTGCAGGCGGCGAGGTGCTCTAGCACGACGGCCATGCCGCGCCGGTGCCCCAGTTTATGAAAAACGGCCAAGGCGTCTTTGTACAAGTCCGTGGCATGCAGATGGTCATGGCCGCGGCAGGCCAGATCGCCGAGATCGCGGAGGACGCCGGCCACTCCCCAAAGATCCCCAATCCGCTGAAATTCATTCAGGCTCTGCTCATAGAGACGGAGCGCTTCCGTCAAATCACCCTGGGCCGCGGCGACGTCGCCCAAGCCGGTCAGCGCGACAGCCATACCGCGGAAGTCACGCGCTGAACGGAACGCTTCCAAGGTGGATGCGTAGGCCGTTCGTGCGACCGCATAATCGCCTTGTTTCTTGGCGATGTTGGCGAGGTTACTGAGGCCTAGAACAAACTTGCCGGAGCCCAGTTCTTTCCAGAGCAGCAACGCCCGTTCAATGTGCGATCGCGCGCGGTCATATTGTCCGGCTTTATTCCAGCCGACTGCCAGAGCGCTTTCCACCGTGGCAATCCCCTGTTTATCGCCAAGCTGAAGCTGTATTTCAAGGCAGAGGTCCATGCGCTCCCTGCCCAAGTCGAAATCGAGTTGGGAATCCGCCAGGACTCCGGCCGCATATAGAGCCCGGGCGCGGTAGGCACTCACGGCGTTCGCCCCGGGTATGTCGAGCAGCGCCGCCAGCGCGCGGCGCCCTTCGGTGAGGTGTTCGCGCGGCTCCCAGAACGCAAACAGCGCGCTACCGAGGCGCAGCCCCCACTCGGCATTGCCCGACTCGACAAGGTATTCTATGGCAGCGCGGAAATTATCGTGCTCCGCATCGCAACGGCCCAGCCAGGCCTCCCGCTCAGCGGCGGCCATCTCCGCCGTTCCCTCTTCCGCCAATACCAGGCAATAAGCCGCATGTGCCCGCCTGGCGCCTTCCATCCCGCCGCTTTGCGCGAGCCGTTCTCTGCCGTACTCGCGGATGGTCTCCAGCATGATGAAGCGCGGCTCCGCGTCTCCCGGCCCCATCTGGCTCAACAGGCTGTTGTCCACCAGCGAGGTTACGCCGTCGAGCACATCGATCTCCAAATCCTCGTCAGCGTTGCAGACGGCTTCGGCCGCTTCCAGCGTGCAGCCGCCCACAAAAACCGAGAGCCGCCGGAAGAGCTTCTGTTCCGCGGGCGTCAACAGATCGTGACTCCAGTCAATGGCGCGGCGCAGGGTGCGCTGGCGTTCAGGCAGGTCGCGCGCGCCACCGGTGAGCAGTTCCAGGCGGCTGGCGATACGCGCCAACAAGCCCGCGGGCGGCAGTACCTTGACGCGGGCGGCAGCCAGCTCGATGGCCAGCGGCAGACCGTCCAAACGCCGGCAGATCTGGACGATGGTGTCGGCGTTCTGCACGGTCAAGGAGAAATCGGGCCTTACGGCCGTGGCTCGCTGGACGAAGAGCGCGATGGACGGAAAATCCAGCAGGCGGCCCGGCGAAAGCGGCACATCGCATTCCGGCAGCGGCAGCGGCGGCACCGAAAACTCCCGCTCGCCGTAGACACGAAGCGCGGTGCGGCTGGTGACCAGGGCTTTGGCCGTAGGGCAGGCATCCAGAATTTCGGAAACATCCGCCGCGGCGGCCGCGACCTGCTCGAAGTTGTCCAGGACGAGCAACGTCCGGCCGAGACCGGCCAGATGTTCCTTAACCACTTCGATGAGCGGGCGGCCGGGCGTTTCGCGAATACCGAGGCCCTGAGCCATGGCGGAGACCACCAGATCCGGATCGGCGAGGGGCGCCAGATTGACGAATCGAATTCCCCCCGGAAAACTGTCGACGGTATCGCTGGCGGCCTGAAGCGCCAACCGGGTTTTGCCGGTGCCCCCAGGACCGGTCAGGGTGATCAGCCGGATTTCGGGATCGAGCAGAAGAGGCTGGAGCGCCGATCGTTCCGCGCGGCGCCCAATAAGCGGGGTTCTTTGCGGCGGCAGATTGTGCGGCCGCCGCGCTCCGGGTTCCGACGGTGGGTTGCCGCTACCCGAGCCTATCAGCGCTACATCCACCTCCGCCGCAGTGGGCCGCAGCGACGGATCTTTGTGCAGCATGGCCAGGATGAGAGCTTCGAGCGGCGCTGGAAGGTGCGGGTTCAGGGTACTGGGCAGAACCGGCGCCTGCGAATGAATGGCATGCAGAATGGCCATCAGCGAGTCCGCCTGGAACGGATGACGGCCCGTGGCCATTTCATAGAAAATGATTCCGAGGGAAAATACGTCGGAGGAGGCCGCCACATTCTCACCGCGCACCTGTTCCGGGGACATATACGCGACCGTCCCTAATAATTGGCCTGGAATGGTGACGTCGACCAGCCTGGAGCCTTCGGTTTCGCGGACCAATCGCGCCAGCCCGAAATCCAGGATTTTCACGTAGCCGTCTTTGCGCACCATAATGTTGGCGGGCTTGATATCGCGGTGCACGATCCCGGTGGCATGCGCCACGGCCAGCGCCTTGGCGATCTGTCCGCCCACGGGAGCCAGCGAGGCCGGAGCCGGACCGGCGTCCAGGATTTCGCGCAAGGTCTGACCTTCCACGAGTTCCATAACCATGTAGCGGCCCGCGTCGCAGGTTCCGATATCGTAAATCGTGACGATATTTGGATGATTGAGCGCGGAAGCCGCGCGGGCTTCACGCTCGAACCGCCGCACGCGATCGGAATCCAGCCGGTGGCTGTGGGGGAGCAATTTGATGGCTACACTTCGTTCCAGCCGCTGGTCGAGGGCGAGATAAACTTCACCCATACCCCCGGCGCCCAGCGGGGACAGAATTTCGTAGGAACCGAGAACGCGGCCGGTAAGCGGCGCGCCGGCGGGCCTGGCCGGCTGGGTATCGGCTCCGGGAACGGTCGCCATGAATGTTCCGGCCTGCGACTTGGCCGCCAACAGAGACAGGACTTCCTGCCGCAAACCCCCATCGTCCGGGCAGACCTGTTCCAAAAAGGCGGCGCGCCGATCGGACGGCTGGTCCAAGGCCTCGTGATAAATCTCGCGCACGCGTTGGAACCGCTGCGAGGTCATGGCATCTTGCGGTTGAGCTCGCGATACAGCCACGCTCGCGCCAGGCTCCAGTCCCGCCTCACGGTTCCCACCGACACTTCGAGTACTTCCGCCGTTTCTTCCAGGCTCAAGCCGCCAAAGAAACGCAATTCCACGATGCGGCCCTGGCGCGGCGCGAACGATTCCAGTGTCTGCAAGGCTTGGTCGAGCGCCGCCAGATCTCCCGAGGTTTCGAGCGGAACACCTTCCGCCTGGGACAAGGATACGTGCACGGCACTGCCGCCCCGCTTTTCGCGATGCTGGGCGCGGGCATAGTCCACCAAAATGTGGCGCATCATCTGCGACGCCATGGCGAAAAATTGGGCGCGGTTCTGCCAGCGCACGTTCTTCCAGTCGATCAGCCGCAGGTAGGTCTCGTTCACCAGGGCGGTGGTTTGCAGGACATGTCCGGGGGGCTCGGCCGCCAGCCGTGCGGAGGCCACTCGATGCAGCTCCTGTTGGAGCACGGGCGCCAGCCGTTCCATGGCCTTCAGGTCGCCGCCGCCCCAGGCGATCAAGAGCTGCGTGATGTCCGGCGACATCTCGACCCGGTTCAACTCGAGCGATTCCACAGCTATATCCCCCTCCTGCCGATCCATTATAGCGGGCCGACGGCAGGGCGGGGCTGAAGCCCCGCCCTGGCAAGGCCCGCCCTCCAACAGCTTTCTTTTTCTCGACTCATTTGGTAAACTCCCTCCTTGGCCCCTGCCGTGCCGTGGCAACGTTTGGCTCGGTGCGGTCTCATAGCTTTTGCGTCGCTGGCGATTCCTGTCATTACGCTACAACTTCCACGCTAGGTTCGCGCCATGCCCCAGTCCCCAAACCCATCCGGGAATCAGCAGGTGGCGCCGCTGCTTGCATTAGCCACTCAGTCGCTCAAGGCCGGCCGGCCAGCCGATGCGATCGCGCCGTTACGCGAAGCGGCGCTGCTGCAGCCGTCCAATCCCATCATCCAGCACGATCTAGGCCTCGCCTGCCTCGAGGTGGGCCGCCTACCGGACGCCATAGCTGCATTACAGCAGGCGGTCGCCAGCGACCCTCGCTACACCGATGCATATTTCCGCCTGGGAATCGCGTTTGAGAAGCTGGGCAACATCGGCGGCGCTATCGTTGCATACGACCGCGCCACGGAACTTCTGCCCTCCCTGACCGAGGCGTGGTTCCGCGCTGGCGACTTGGTCTACACGCTGGGCCATCGCGACGAGGCGATTGGCTGTTTCCGCCGCGCCTCGGCGACCGGAGGTAAGACCAGGTTCGGCCGCCTTGGCAAGGCGCGGGCGCTGCTCGCCGAGGATCGCAATCGGGAAGCCGAACAGGTGCTGCGGCGGATGCTGGCGATCGACCCGGGGAACGCCCTGGCCCATGATCTGCTGGGCAACCTGCTCTCTGAATTTGGCCGTTTTGACGAGGCCCGCGAATGCTTCCAACGCGCGATCGCGATCGCGCCGCTGTTGGCGGGAAGCTATTACGAACTGGTCCGCTGTCGGCCCGTCACGAGCGATGACGACGGTCTGCTTCAACGGATGGACGCCGCCCGCGCCACGCCGGACCTCGAAGCGGCGCAACGCCTGCGCCTGCACCTCGCGATCGGCAAGACGGCGGAGGATCTCGGAGACTACGCCTTGGCCATGCAGCATTTCGACGCCGCCGACGCCGTGCGCCGGGGCTTCGCGCCGTTCGACTCGGCCGCGTTCTCCGTCGAGATAGACCGCCTGATTGCCCGCTGCGCGCCCGCATTGATGGCGCAGGCGCCCGAACTCGGGAACTGCGATGCGAAGCCGGTGCTGATCGTCGGAATGCCACGGTCCGGCACAACTCTCGTCGAGCAGATCGTCTCCATGCATCCCGAGGTCGGGGCGGGCGACGAGTTGCATTTCTGGAACGGGCGGGGGGCGGAGTGGCACCGCTCCGGCCCAGCCGGGAACGGGGCGCCATTCCTCGCGAAGGCGGCGGCGGACTATCTCGGCGTGCTGCGCTCGATCGCGCCCAAGGCGGCGCGAGTGACCGACAAGATGCCGTTCAACTTCCTCTGGGCCGGGCTGATCCACCTGGCGTTCCCACGGGCAATCATCATCCATTGCCGCCGCGCCGCAATCGACACGGCGCTGTCGATCCATCAAACGTATTTCCATCCAGGCCTCGCGTTTCCCACCGGCGGCGCCGAACTGGTCGCATATTTCCGCAGCTACCAGCGGCTCACGGACCATTGGCGGAGCGTGCTGCCCGCGGATCGCTTCATCGAGGTCGATTACGAAGACCTGACCCGCGCGCCCGAACCAGTGATCCGGCGGATTATCGCGGCTTGCGGCCTCAGCTGGCACGACGGGTGCCTGCGCCCGGAGTGCAATCCGCGGGCTGTGAAGACCCCCAGCAAATGGCAAACCCGGCAGCCGATCTACAGAAGCTCCGTGGCGCGTTGGCGACGCTACGAACCATGGCTGGGCCCTCTGCGCGCGCTCCTTCAGCCGGCTGCGGGTAAACCAGGCGTGCCCGTCTCCTTCCAAAGATGACAATAACGTAATCCTGGCGTCATGTTGGCGTTAGCCTTGCGCAGCTAAACTGGGAGCCTAGGTTCAGCAAAAATACCAAGGAGGAAAAAACTGTACATGTCCCGAAAAGCTCGAAACAAAGCTGAGAAAAAGTCTCGCATGAATCGTTTGCGTCCGCTCGCCGGCCTGCTGGCGACGGGGCTGGGTTCTGCGGCGCTCGCAACTGGCCAGTCCGTGCCGTACCCCACCTACGTTACCGGCCCAGACCCGGCCGGATGGCCGAGCGGCTCGTGGGTAGTCAGCTCCGGCCAAGTCATCACCCCATCCGGCATCCAAGTTAGCCTTGGCGACCAGGTCCGTGCGAAGGCCATCGCGGTGAACCCGAATGCCGCCAGTCACACGGCCGCCGTCCTCACCTTGGGCGCGGCGGAGGCGGTCGAGGTGTTCGACACCAAAACCGGCGTTGTCCTCCAGAACTACATCACGTTCGGAACCGATTCGAGCGGCAGTTATAGCGGCATAACTTACTCGGCGGACGGCAAGTACCTGCTGTTCAGCCAGGACAGCAGCAACGTCACCATCGCCAACGTCTCTGCCAATGGCTTGCTGAGCGACGATGCCCAAGTCAGCGTGCCGCCGGATAACTCCTTCATCCTCTGCTTTCCCTTCAGCCCTATCGGCCCTTATGGCCGGCCTTGCGGCACGTTCTATACGACGAGCACCTCCTATCCCGGCGGCATCGCGGTCTCAAGTGACGGCGCGAGCGCCTATGCCCTGCTGAACCAGAACGATACGCTGGCCCAGATCAACCTGACCGCGACACCGCCCGCCATGGGCGAGCAGATCCGGGTAGGCAACGCGCCGCACAGCATCCTGATCGGCAGCAACGGCGCTACCGCCTACGTCAGCAACGAGGGTGGCCGGGCCGCTACGGACGCGGACTTCACGATCTACTCCGCCGGCACTGAAATCGTCGCCGACCCGGTGGTTGGCGCCGCGATCACCGGTACCGTTTCTGTAGTCGATCTGGCCTCGATGACGGTGACCGCTACCATCTCGACCGGTGGTCTGCACCCGACCGGGATGGCGTTCTACGGATCGAACCTGTTGGTCGCCAATACCTATAGCGACACCATATCGGTGATCGACACGGCCACCAACGAAGTGACGCGGACGATCAACCTTGCATTGCCGATCGGAGCGCCCGGCGCAGGACCGGCCTATGGCGCCGCGCCGAACTCCATCGCCGTAGATGCGGAGAACGGCATAGCCTTCGTCGCGCTGTACAATGCCAACGCGGTCGCGGTGGTCAACCTCGCCGCCGGCGCGACGAATCCCGTCATGGGTATGATACCGGTGGCCTATGCCCCGAGTTCAGTCGTGCTGGACGCATCCGCGAAGGAGATCATCGTTGCCAACGACAAGGGCATCGGCACGCGTTTTTCATTCGAGTGTGACTACGGCGTCTGCGACTACAATACTCACCAGGACAACGGCACCGTCAGCATCGTCCCCGTTCCGAATAGCGCCACATTGGCGTCGATGACGAAGCAGGTTTCCCAGAATAACCACTGGAATCTCACGAATAATATCGTGTCCGCCGCCGGTGGCAACCCATCTGCCACTCCGGTTGCAATCCCCGCAAAGATCGGCGACCCGTCGCTGATCAAGCACGTGTTCCTCATCATCCGTGAAAACCGCACGTACGATCAGATCCTGGGCGACGTGACCGCCGGCAATGGCGATCCGTCGTTGGCAGTTTTCGGCGGCCAGGACACGCCGAACGCGCACACGCTATTGCAGCGATTCCCTCTCTTCGATAATTTCTACGACCCGAGCCGCCAGTCCGCTGACGGTCACCAGTGGATCGTTGAGGGCATGGCGCCCTACGCCGACGACATCCAGTCGCCGGACTGGATCCGTAGCTATCCCGGCGGCAACGCCGGCGATGCGCTTGCCTATCAAAAGAAGGGCTTCCTGTTCTCCGAAGCCGCCGCCGCCGGTCTGACGGTGAAGATTTACGGCGAATACGTCGAGAACGATACCTTCCTGCAGCCTGGCGGGTCGACCAGCGAACCGAGCTGGAGCGATTTCTACGCCGATTCGCAGTGCTTTGAGGGGGGGCCTGATTGCGCGGCGCCTGGAACCCCTGGCGAGACCACGCTGTACTTTCAGAACACGGTCCAAGCGGAGTCTTCTGTCCCGGCCGTGTATGACCACCTCATCAAGAACTTCCCGCAGTTCGATCTGGGCATCCCCGACCAGTTCCGCGTGGATATCTGGCTGCAGGACTTCAACCAGGACGTCGCGGCAGGTACTGTGCCGGCGTTGAGTATACTGTGGGTCATGGACGACCACACCGGCGGCCCGCCGACCCCGGACGCCGAACAGGCAGACAACGACCTGGCGATTGGGCGCATCATCGACTACATCAGCCACAGTAACGTGTGGTCCAAATCGGCGATCTTCCTCGAGGAAGACGACGCGCAGAACGGCGTCGACCACGTTGACGGCCATCGTAGCCCAGGCTATATCGTCAGTCCGTACGCCGTTCAGTATGGCGCCACCCAACACACGTACTACACGCAGGTCAACATGACCCGGACGATCGAGCAAATCCTCGGTCTGCCTCCCATGAACCAATTCGACCTCGTGGCTTCGCCCATGACCACGGCTTTCGTCAATGGCGCCCCGCCCAAGGACAACTTCCTGCCTTGGACGCATGTGCCGAACCAAGTTCCGCTAAACGATGGCGTCACGTCCAGTAAGCCCTTCAAGGGCAACGCCAAGCTCAAGGCCCTGAGGGCCGCTTGGCTCCGGAAGAAGACGGAGATCTTCGCCGGCAAGCTGACCAAGCCCGACTCCGAAGACCCGGACACCGTCAACCATCTGAACTGGTACATGTCCACCGGGTTTACGCGGCCCTATCCCGGCGAAAGCACGGTTCGCCCGCCGAGCGAGTTCAACAAACCCGCGCCCATCGGCGACGACGACGACGACCGCAAATAAAACATGTTCCGATTTGCAACATCCCTCTCCCCGATAAGCGGGGAGAGGGTCTTTTTTTGTGTGAAGTAAACAATTACATGGGATCCACGCAGTACCCCATCGAAGACATCCCCGACCCGCTCACCCGCGAGACTCGCGATCACGAAGCTTTTGCCGAAACTCGCCGCCGCATTTACATTGGCCAGCCCGGCTATTTTGTGGCGCTCGACCGCCAGGCGGCGGGCGACGGCGCGCCCCTCGTGTTGCTCGGCGACTCTGGCAGCGGCAAGTCCGCACTCCTGGCCAACTGGCTCGAGCATTGGCGCCGGGACCATCCAAACGATTTCATTTTCCAGCACTATATTGGCGGCGCCGGGCACTGGCAGGTAATCACCCGGCTCATCGCCGAAATCAAACGTTGGTCCGGTGATTTGGATGAAGCACCCGGTTCCCCGGACGATCTGCTCCGAGACTTTCCGCTTTGGTTGGCCAAGGCGCGACTTCATGCGGAGCACAAGGGCGTGCGGTTCATCCTGGTCCTGGACGCACTCAACCAACTTGAAGACCGGCAACACGCTCGCTCGCTGGGCTGGTTGCCGTCCCATCCATTCAATGGTCGGCTACGGCTGATAGTTTCCACGCTGCCGGGACGCGCACTGGAAGCGCTAGAGAAGCGCGGCTGGGACTCGCTCCGCGTCGAGCCCCTCACGCCGGTCGAGCGGCGCCGCTTGATTGTGCATTACCTCAAACGCTCTGGGAGGACACTCGGTGGCCCATGGTTCGATCGGCTTGCCGGCGCGCCCGCAGCCGCCAATCCGCTCTACCTTAAGATCCTGCTCGACGAGGTGTGTCTTACCGCAACCCACGAACTGCTCGACGAGCGTTTAGGCGATTATCTCGCCGCGCCGGACATCCCCGAGCTACTGAAACGAGTGTTGGCGCGCTACCAGCGCGACTACGAGCGCGACCGGCCGGGGTTGGTGGGCGAGGCGCTCGGATTGATTTGGGCCGCACGGCGAGGGTTAAGTGAAACGGAGCTTATGCGCTTGCTCAAGCCGGCCGATCTGCCACAGTTGCCGCTCGCCACCTGGTCGCCGCTGCGCGCTGCGCTGGAGGGAGGCCTGGTGGACCGCGGCGGCATCCTGAACTTCGCGCACGATTCTCTGCGCGCGGCCGTTGAGACAGCCTTCGCGCCGGACGAAGACCGGCGGGACGAGTTGCGGTTGCGTCTGGCTGACGATTTTGAGCCGCAGCCCATCTCCTCCCGCAGTTGCGACGAACTCCCGTGGCTGCTGCTTCAGACCGAATCCTACCAGCGTCTATGCCTCTGTCTACTGGATGTAGATCGCTTTCTCGAAATCCATAAACGCGACGAGCAAGAGCTGCGGCGCTACTGGGTGGATCTAGGTAAGGAAAAGGCGATGGGCAAGCTTTGCCTTGCGTCTTTCGAGCAGTGGTCGAAGGTGGCGTATCGTGACGAAAACCGAATTTTGGACGCCGCGAATGAGATGTGCCTTTTTTTCCATCGTTCGGGTCTTTATGCAGAGGCCGAGCAGTTAATGCGGAGTGCATTAGAGATCGAAACGAAGAATCTTGGCTCGAATCATGAATTCATTGCCATACGCCTCACCAACCTCGCGAGCCTGCTGGAAAGGATGAATCGGCTGGGCGAGGTAGAGGGGATGTATCGTCGTGCATTGGCCATCAGGGAGGAGGGTTTCGGACCAGAACATCCCAAGGTCGCTATATGCCTCTCCAACCTGGCGGAACTTCTGCTGAGAACCAACCAGTTGGACGAGGCCGAGCGGTTGGCTCGTCGTGCGTTGGCAATCGACGAGGAGTGTTTCGGACGCGGCCACCCTAAGGTCGCGGTCCGCCTTAACATCCTCGCGAGATTATGGCAACGCCCGGACAGGCTGGCTCAGGCCGAATCGTCGATTCGCCGTTCACTTGCAATTTTGGAAAGTAGCTTCGGTCCCGGCCATCCAAGGGTTGCAGCAAGCTTAAGCAATCTTGCTATAGTGCTGCATCAAATGAACCGGTTGGCCGAGGCTGAGCCGGTATTGCGCCGCGTGCTGACGATTGACGAGCAGAGTTATGGACCGGAGCATATCACAGTCGCTCGAGATCTCAACAATCTCGCCGGCTTGTTGGAATGCACGGATAGCTCGGCAGACGCAGAACCGTTATATCGTCGCGCACAGAGTATATTTGAGAACAACTTGGGCGCGGATCATCCGGACGTCGGAACAAGCCTCAACAACCTCGCGCAGTCTCTGAAGAAACTGGACCGGCTGACCGAGGCCGAGCCCGTCCTGCTACGAGCCGTCCAAATCTTTCTCAAATTCACGCGAGCCACGCGCCAACTGGATCCGCGTTTGCAAGTGGCCGTCAACAATTACGGCAGACTGCTCGAAGCGATGGGACGCAGCCGAGAACAAATCTACACTGCAATTCGCGAAATTGCGCCGGGATGCTCACCGGGCTGACTTTCCCCGGATCGGGACCCGCCCGACCCTTGCCGCGAGAAATGTCAGAGTCAGGACCTTGTCATGTTTGTGGGGACGTACAGGGTGACCCGGGTACCCTGCCCCAAGTGGCTTTGAATTTCGACTTTGCCCCCGTGCAGCAGCATGATGCTCTGCACGATTGCGAGGCCCAGGCCGCTGCCACCTAAGGCTCGGGAACGGGAGCTATCCACGCGGAAGAAACGATCGAAAACCTTGGGGAGAGCTTCCGGCGGGATGCCCACGCCGGTATCCACGACATCGATGCGAACGGCGCCATTTTCGGCATTGGCTGCCATGCTGACCGATCCACCGGCGGGGGTATGCATGACCGCGTTCGAGACCAGGTTGCCCACGGCGCGCTGCAGTAGGTTGCGGTCGAGCTCGGCGGTTACCGGTGCGGCGGCGGTAGTGAGAGAGATGCCGCCATCGGCGGCGGTAGCGTCGTAGTATTCGCGTACCCCGCGCAGCAGCTCGCCGACATCCACGAGCTCGCGATTCAAATGCGCCAGGGGGCTTTCGGCTCGCGCCAGGAACAAAAGATCGCTAATCAGGTTCGATAAACGGACGGCTTCTTCGAGATTGGACTCCAGCACATCGCGATATTCGTCGATGGTTCGCGCGCGGACGAGAGCCACTTCAGCCTCGCCGCGGATGTTATTCACCGGAGTGCGCAGATCGTGCGCGATATCGGCCGAGAAGCGGGAAATGCGCTCGAAGGATTCTTGCAAGCGGTCGAGCATGCTGTTAAACGTTACGGCGAGGGAAGCCAGTTCGAAGGAGTATCCTTCCGGGTGGATGCGCTCGCGCAGGTTCGTGGAGCTGATGCGGCGCGCCGTGGCGGCCACCTCCTCCAGCGGGCGAATGCCGCGGCGGGCGATCTGATATCCGGCCAGGGGAAGGATGACGAATGTGATGCTGAGGACACCCCAGAACCAGACGCGATAGCGCGCGAGCAATTCGTCTTCGGGCGAGACGTCGATGGCGATCTGGATGGTGTCGGTCCTGGCGGCGAAAGTTCCCACGGCGGCCGAGGCGCTGGCGATGCGAAACGGCTGCCCATGTTTTCCGCGCAGCGCTATGGCGCGTTCGGGAACGCGTCGAGCGAGACCCGCGAACTGGGCCAGGTCCAGTTCCTCCTCCATCCCGGGCGTGGTGAGCAAAGGCTGGTTGCGATCGTCGAGCAGACGGATATAGAAGTGTTCGTAGCGGCGCGCGGCGGATTCCAGCTCGACTTCCTCGCGCAAGGCGTCCGTGTCGTCGGGACGCTCCCGGAGCATGGTCCGGAGGACGTGGAGCTTATCGGCGAGGAACAGATCGGTGCTTCGTTCCAACTCCGTAAGCAGCACGAGATAGAGGCTAGCGGTGGCTCCGAACACCAGGAGCAAGCCGGCCAGCGCGAACCAGGCCGTGAGCTGGAAAGCCAGCGTGCCCCACAGACGCGAGCCGATTTTTTGTTTACTGGCCGGTTTCGAGGACATAGCCCGCGCCTCGAACGGTACGGATCAGTTTCAGCGCGAACGGATCGTCAGCCTTGCCGCGCAAGCGGCGAACGTTCACATCCACCACGTTGGTGTCGCTATCGAAGTTCATATCCCAGACGGATTCGGCGATCAGGGTTCGGGATAGAACCTCGCCGGCGTGACGCACCAGCAGAGAAAGCAGGAGGAACTCCTTGGTGGTGAGTTCGAGGCGGCGTCCGGCGCGGGTGGCGCGCTGAGCCAGAAGATCGATTTCCAGGTCTGCGATGCGCAGGGTTTGATCCGGACGGGCGGGAGATCGGCGGAGCAGCGAGCGCACGCGCGCCAGCAATTCGGAAAACGCGAAGGGCTTGACAAGGTAATCGTCGGCGCCCAGTTCGAATCCGCGAACGCGTTCATCGACCGCGTCGCGCGCCGTCAGGAGGAGCACCAGCGCGCGGCGGCCGGCCTCGCGCATGCGCGCGAGCACCTGCCATCCATCCAGGCTGGGAAGCATTACATCCAGGATAACCAGCTCGAAATCCATTTCCTGCACCAGGTGCAGCCCGGAAAGGCCGTCTCCGGATACGTCCACAACGAAGCCCGCTTCGGCAAGTCCTTTCTTCAAGAACTTAGCGGTTTTGGCCTCATCTTCTATCACCAGGATTCGCATATAGCGGAAGCCGCTAAATTTCGGCCACCGATATAGGATAGTTGCCAATTGTGACAAAGGAATGACTGCACCCGGGCGGGGAGTCGACGGCGCGCCCGGATCGGGCGCGTCCCTGGGGGCCGGAGGCGACGACGGTCATCTTTTGTCCCACCTCATTCCGCGCCAATACCAAAAGGCGCGCTCACGGGCACAGCCGAGGTGTGTCTTGGAGGCGTGTTTTCATCCGGGAAAGAAGCCATCCAGGTTCGGCTTCCCGGGCCGAGGAGCAACCGGGAAGAATTATCGTGCAGGCGCGATTTGAGCGCGGTGTTGATGGGCGGCGGTCGGCGACGCGAATGCATACACGTCGCTTTCGGTCCGTACTAAGGAAGACGGGGTACCGCTGTAACAATGGAGACGCGTTTGACTCCCAGTTGCTCGGCCTTGGATTCGTTAGCTGATCCACCAATACAGCCGGCTAACGAGGCATCGGTGACGCAATTCCAAACCCTCCTCATCGGCAGAAATCAGATTGTTTAGGTACACGGCCCACAGCTCCTCGCCGAATCGCATGCTATTCTTTATCTCGGCAATGAGATATCCAAGCCGGCCAAGAAGGTTCGCTGCCCTCGCGCAACGCGTTCCGTCGGGCCACCTGCAACGAATGCAACGCAATGTTACATGAAATCAGGAAACCGGCGCCCGTCGAACCCGTCGGCGGCCCCACCAGAGAATTCTTCCGAATCGAACGCAATGCACAGCCTGAGAACGCGCGCAGCTACTCCGGGTTCGCGCGTTCATCCCCCGTAATGCTACGCGATGTTACGGAATGTTACGCAAATCGAAAAAGCCGGCCATCCGTCAGGATTGCGCCACCGCTCCACCAATACACGCGATGCCGCGGAGAGCCTCCTTGGCTATATAAGTTTTCAAAAGTATTCAAGGCGGTGCAGATCGTGCAGGTCCCAGAAAATCGAAGCGTGCCCACCGTTGATCTCCAGCGTGCAGAGCGCCTTGTACCCGCGCGCATAAATCGTGGCTAGCGACCCATTTTGAAACCGCGCCAAGAAACGCGCTGGCGTCGTCGAAGCCCACCAGCTCCACCCTGCCCGTGAGCTTGCTGCCGTTCCTTCACGAACGTTTCGGTCGTGGCGGTCACTTGGTCGATCCCGCCGTTCAGCCGCGGCTTGAGCTTCGAAGCGGAGGTATGGCTGGGAACCCAGACCGCTCCCACAAGTCGGCCCGAGCTCGGCAATCCGAGTTCTCAGTCACCGCTCGGCGGCCAGCGTCGTACCGGCTTACCTTCCCGTGATGATCACTCAATGTACTTACCTGCTAACCTACTGAAAAAAATCGCCAAGGGCGATCGCCCCTCTCGGACGGCGGAAAACTCGTGCTACTCTCAAATCAGGCACATCGGGCAAACGGATATCCACGCCGCCCGAAGAGGCTCCCCGCGCTCGCCGCAAGGTGTTCTGCCAGGATCCGCCTTGGCTCTTTGAAAATTTCAACCGATGCCGGAGGCCATCGCGGTGCCCCAACAATAAGCTGGCGTCCGCCGAAATTGGCTTTGCTGTTTTCACAACTACAAGTAAACAAGCATCTTATTGGCTTTGTTCGGCCAAAAATGAGATGGGCGCCTCGCGCTATCTCACCTTCTCCCACCGCCCGCTCCCTGCCGACCGCAGCACCGCATCAGTGACATAATCCGTGGCCAGGCCGTCGCGGAAAGAAGGTCTCGGTATCCGCCCCTCCCCCAACCCCGTCAGGAAATCCGCCACCTGGTGGACGAAGGTGTGCTCGTAACCGATCGGCAATCCCGGCACCCACCAATTCTTCATATAAGGATGGTCGCCGTCGGTGACATGAATCGAACGCCATCCCCGCAGGCGCCCTTCGTCCCCATGATCGAAGTATTCCAGGCGGTGCAGATCGTGCAGGTCCCAGAAAATCGAAGCATGCTCGCCGTTGATCTCCAGCGTGTAAAGCGCCTTGTGCCCGCGTGCGTAACGCGTCGCCTCAAAGGTGGCTAGCGACCCGTTTTGAAACCGCGCCAGGAAAGCGCTGGCGTCGTCGATGCCCACCGGTTCCACCCGCCCGGTGAGTGTGTGCGGCCTTTCCTTCACGAAGGTTTCGGTCATGGCGGTCACCTGGTCGATTCCGCCATTCAGCCACATGGCCGTGTCGATGCAGTGCGCCAGCAGATCGCCCGTCACGCCGCTGCCCGCTACGTTTACGTCCAGCCGCCAAAGGCCCGCGCCGCCCTGCGGCAAATCGGCCGAAATGGTCCAATCCTGCAGGAACTTCGCGCGGTAATGGAAAATCTTGCCCAGCCGCCCTTCGTCGATCAGTTGCTTCGCCAGCGTCACCGCCGGCACCCGCCGGTAGTTGTACCAGACCATGTTCGGCACGCCCGCCTTCTCCACCGCCGCCACCATGCGCTCGGATTCGGCGGCATTCCGGCCCAGCGGCTTCTCTGAGAGCACCATCTTCCCCGCTTCCGCTGCGGCGATGGCAATCTCCGCATGCGTATCGTTCGGGCTGGCGATATCGATCAGGTCGATGTCCGGCCGCTCCACCAGCTTGCGCCAGTCGGTTTCGGTCGATGCGTACCCCCACTGCTCCGCGAACGCGGTCACCTTCGCCGCGTCTCGCGCGCAGACCGCCTGCAATACCGGGCGGTACGGCAGGTCGAAGAACTGGTTCACTTTCGCGAAGGCGTTGGAGTGCGTGCGGCCCATGAAGCCGTAGCCCACCAAGCCCACCCGCAGCGGTTTCAGCGCCATAAATTACTCCTGCCACCCGTGCGCGTCGCGCACCGCGATCATCGCCGCCAGGATCCCGTTCCAGGTGCTCTGCTGCATCATCACCGCGTTGGGGAACATGCATCCATCCCAGCAGATGTGGCGGATCGACTTCGTCAACCGGCCGCTGTCGTCGCGCAGCCAATGGCCGGCATCCCGCACGATGTCAAGTTTCCCGTTAGGGTCGCCGGGCAGGCAATGGTGCCCGGTCTTGTCGTGCGATCCCGACCCGTGTACCGTGGCGTCGTTTTGGGCCACGTGGAAATCGATGGTCCATGGCCGCAGCGCCGCGGTCAGTTCCCTCAGCGCAGCCTGGAAGCGCTCGGTCTCCGTCCAATCGAAATCCTCCGGCAGCATGCGATCCTCGGGCGCATTGTAACCCAGCGTGAACAGCAGCGTGTGCGCCATGTCCGCCTGGAAGCCCAGCGTTCGCGGCTGGTCCACCAATTCGAGAAGCTGCACCATGCGCCGCCAGCTATGCATGCCGCCCCAGCAGATCTCGCCTTCGGCCGCCAGGCGCTCGCCAAAGCCCTCCGCGACTTCGCAGGCCTCCCGGAATGTCCGCGCGATCAACCGTGTATTGCCTTCCGGATCCTTCGCCCATTCCGCGGGGCTGGCCGCCGAATCGATGCGCACGATTCCGTAGGGCCGCGCCCCCAACTCACGCAGCTTCCGCGCGATCCGGCAGCCCTTGCGCACCTGCGCGACGAAACTCCCCCGCTCCTCCGCATTGCCCATAGCCGAGCCGCCGCCGGTGGGAGGCCACACCGGCGCCACTACCGACCCCACCTCGAGGCCCAGCGCGCGCACCTGGTCGGCCAGCCGCGCCAGGTCGTCGTCGCTCGCGTCGATCGAGACGTGTGGGTCGAAAAGGAAAAGGTCGATGCCGTCGAACCGCGCGCCGTTGCCGTCGTCAAGACGGGCGGCGGCCGTGAGGCGGAGCATGGTATCGAGGCCAATGGGCGGCTCGGAGTCCGGGCCCTTGCCCACCAGGCCGGGCCACATGGCGTTGTGGACGCGGGGGAAGTTCATGATGCGTCATATTAGCACGCACGGATCAGGCGCTTCGCAGCAGTTCGTCCCAGGTCACTTCGCGTTTTGTCTCGTACGCCATCCGCCCCAGCAGGCTGGTAAACGTGGCCTCCGCCGCGCTGGCCGCCATGGTGTACGGCTTGTGCTCCACGATGCTCGAGAAGAACGATTCCACCGCGTCGATGGTGATCTCGCGCTTCGATTCGCCCTGCTCTATCAGGCTGCGGTCCCGCAAGTCATCCGCATTCTTCAAGGGCGAGCTTGCCACCGGCCCGTGCCAGCGGTAATACGTGCGCGCCGTTTCGAGCGATCCTTCCGGGCCGAAGAACTGCTCCTTCACGTCGCGATACCCGGCTGTGTTCTTCACGCTCAGCAGCCAGCCCTCGTTGCCGTTGGGATACGTATAGACGATGTCGTGATGGTCGGAATTCCAGTCGCCATAAACCACTTTGTACCGGATGCCGCCGCTCCCCACGGCCTTCACCGGATGCGCCGCGGCGAACCAGTTCAATACATCCACGCCATGGCAGTCCTGTTCCACGATGCAGCCGCCCGAATATTCCATCCAGTAATTCCACAAGCGCAGTTTCGAGTCCTCCGGCGGGTACGGCGATTGGAAACCGGTCATGGGCCGGTCGCCCAGGATCCAGTAGCTCATCATCTGGGTCAGTTGGCCGATCTTGCCCGTACGCAGGATCTTCTCCGCGCGCAGGTATTCGGGGCTGAAGCGCTGTTGGAAGCCAAACTGAATGGTCTTAGCCGGATCGGCCTTTTCGGCCGCGCGCAGCAGGCGCTTGACGCCCGCTACATCCGCCCCCGCCGGCTTCTCGCAGTAGATGTGCTTGTGCGCGCTCACGGCGGCCTCGAAGTGCACCGGATGCAGGAACACGGGCGTCGCGACCAGCACCGCGTCCAGCCCCGGCTGGGCCAGCAGGTCCTCGAAGCGGTGGTAGGTGCGCGCGGAAGCGGCGCCCGGAATCTCCGTCTTCGCCTTGTCGATGCGGTCCGGAAAAAGGTCGCACACCGCCGTCAGCCGCGCCCGCGGGTCGCGCGCCATGTGCCCGCCCACGTACCGGCCGCGCCCGCCGGCGCCGATAATGCCGAATGACACGGCCGAATTGGCCTGGGAGCCGAATGCGATCCCAGGCTTGAGGATCATAAGATTGGCGGCCGCGCCCGCAAGAGCTTGCCGCCTCGTCAGTGTTGTCACGCAGTCCTCCTTATACAGATGGAAGACTCACTGTATGTCCGTTCAGCGCCGAACTCAATCCCGTCCGATGGCCAGCACGAAATAGTGCGCCCGCGTAGCGCCGGCGTTGTGCCAGCCGTGTTCTTCGTTGGAAGCCACGTATGCCACCGAACCCGGTCCCAGTTTGGCGCAAAGACCAGTCGCCCCGGGGTTGCGGCGACAGCGCAATTCATAGGCGGTGAACTATGAACCAGGACTATGGCAGCGTCTCCCAGCGGAACGCCTTTCAGCCGCACAAACGGCTGTACCTGCACATACCAATGTGCATGTGGCATAAGAGGGCCGCGATTGCCTGTCGTATCCGGATCCTGCGCCAATGCTGTCCGAGCGAGAAATCGCACAGAAAGAGGCCACCGCGTCATCCGCCAGGACTTGAGCCCGATCTGAGTTCAATCTTCAACCAGGCGATGGCAGCGGACCAGTCCCGCTTTACTGTGCGGGATGAGATTCCCAAGTCATCCGCTATTTCCGTCTCACTGAGCCCCAGGAAGACCCGCATCTCGACGATTTGCGCGGCGCGCTTGTCGAATGTACCCAGCCGATTCAGCATCTCATCGAACAAAAGCACATCCAGTACGCTGGGCGATTTTTCGAGCGGCCCTTCCAGAGAAACCGATAGCGGCTGGACTCTAACGCCGCGCTTCAGGGCTTTACGGGCACGGGCCCGATCCACGATTATCTGCCGCATCGCCGCGGAGGCAGTAGCCAGAAAGTGCCTATCGTCCAGGAATCCCTCGGACCAACTTCGCAGCTTGAGATAGACCTCGTGCACCAGCGAGGTCGCATCGGCTGGTCCGTTCACGCCGTGTTCTCCCCCCAGTTTGCCTTGGGCCAAGCGGCGGAGTTTTGGATAGAGCTCGTTGAACAGTTCCGATCGATTCCGCATGTCGCCGGCCTATTGAAGCTGATTCGAGCAAACCCCTAAATTGATGCACTTCACGCGCTCCGCCAGCGTGAAATTGAAGTTCAGCGAGTAGAACGATGGGTCGATATGGGGAATGCCGGGTTCCACGTGCGGCTGCGGGGAAATCCGGCCGTAGTCGTCGATCGTGGCAAACGTGTGGCAGGTTACGCAGGAGATCTTGCCCTTCTTGATCATGTCAGCAGGCTCGATGAGCGGGTTACCCAGTAGCTTTGGACTATCGAAGTCAGTCTGTGTGCCGATCAGCCTGTAATGGGAGAGGACATCCATTTGCTCGCCCGCCAGAAGGTCCAAGAGCCGGCGGGTCGGCTTGCCGTTGTGGGAGCCGAAGTGATCCTCAAATGTCGCGCCGGCCTGGGTGACTAGAGAGGCGGAATCTTCATGGATAAAGGTTGCCCAAAGCCACTTCGGAAAACCCCGGATCATCATGTGAAAAGCCACCAGGCGCCGCTGGGATTGGTTGGTATCGATGGCAGTGACATAAGTGCCAGCGTCGCCGCCTGTTCCTTCCTGCCACTCGGTCTTCATCTCGACGGCCATGTTACCGGGCGTGTCCGGGAAGCTAACCGTACTCTGCTTCGCCGCGGCAATGACGTTTTCGCGAATCCAAAACTTGTTTGTGAGCACGTACCCAACGGAAGCACCATTCAACCAGATGACCTCGCAATAGTCGGCGGGCTGGGCCGCGCCAGTTACCGCGTTTTCCGACTGAAGCTGGCACGGAATCGGCCGAAACGCGCCGTTTGTGTTCCCGTCAACCGGTGGTTTATACGTTGGGGGATACGGGTAGACCTGCAAGGAGGTCCACCAGAGCCGCCAAGAAACCAGCGTATCGGCTTGGCCGGCCCCGGTGGATACCGTAGGCTTGGAGACTGCCGCCAAGGTACGCCACGCTATTTCTTCGGGTGTTTGTGTCACTGAAGCTGACGTTCGGCAGCCCACAATCGCCAGCGCAACGACGGCCGCTAGAGTCGCTAAAAGCGCTACGGAGGTCCTCATGGCGATCACTATTGCTCGTCGTAGCCACTGAGCGTATCGATCAACCTCCAAACAAACCGCCCCGGCGGATGCGGCGGTTGCGACCACGGGACATTGAGGAAGCCCTGCGTATTGCCCAGACCGGCGATCTGGTCGTTCAGCACTTTCGCGAGAGTGGTGGGCTGATATTGCACCGATCCGTCTTGCTGCTGAACCTGAAGATAAACCGTCGTGAGCAGAGCCGCGAAAATTGCCTGGGTGGGGGCATTGGTGAGCCGGTTGTGAAATTCAGTAACCACGGATGCGTCCTCGATGTTCGGCTTACCTGGCTTGTTATCCGCTATCATGCCGGTATCCCAATCCTGGGTCGTAGCAGGCAGGTGCGCCAAAGCCCTGCCCAGGGCCGTGGGCGCCGCCGCCAGCAGGATATTCGTGAAAAAGTCTCCCGTCTTCATTGCCATCTTCGATCTCCTTTTGTTGACGCGGCTGAAACCCGCGCCAGCCTATGATCTTATACCAGTAAAGCGTTTTTCCAACGCCAAAAGGGACAAATAATCTACCGCGGCCGACAGGGCTGCTGGCATGACGCCATCCAATAGATTCCGGGCGGGATGCTGTGCTCGTCCCAGCTCAAAAGGACGTCCTTGCGATTCATTATCTCCTTCCGCCAGCGCGCGATTTGGGTATCGTTCCCCGCCGATCGCGCCGCGTGCAGAAGGCACTCCAGGTCTAACCCTGACAGGACCCGGTCTTGAATTCGGGCCAGCATGGCGTCGGCGCCTTGTGCATGCGAGGCCAGCGCAATTTCAGCCCGGATCCGCTGGATTGCGCGCACCACTTTGGGAACTTGCGGCCAGCGGCCGGTGCGCGACAATACACGGCGGGCCGCATCCAAATCGCCCAGGCGCGCCATCAGTGTACCCGCGAGAGAGAGCCCGTCTGGATTGTCCATGTTGTCCACCGAGTTGCCGAGAGCTCTGCGGCAACCAATGGTGTTGCCTTGCGCCCAGCGTAAGAACGCGACCTCCAACTGGCGGTCTGCCGATCCCGGCAGTGAGTCGGCCTCGCGGCCGCTTCCGGATGAAAGGAGCGCCTCTTCGGCATCATGGAGTCGGCCGGAGTCGGCCAGAGCACTCGCCAGATAGCGAGGCCCGGCGCTTGAGAATATGCCCTGTTTACGGCTAGCGAGTGGCGCGACTTCCGTGGCAGCCTCGTCGAAGCGGTGCTGCGCCAGAAGCATCAGGCTCCGGACCTCGATCGACCAGTCATTCTCACCAAGTTCGAGGAGCCGGACGGCACAGCGCTGGGCTTGCTCAAACTGGCCGCCCGCCAGATAGGCCTCCGCCAGATGGGGAAGAATGAAGGATTGCGAAGGATCCAATTCCAGGGCGCTCTGCAACCCGGTAATGGCTTTCTGGTAGTCTCCCCGGTGGAACGACAGGAACCCGCTATAGAATCGCGGCAGGTAGTCTTTTGGGAAATGGGTCATCCATGCCGCGTAGGTGACGAGCGAGTCCTCGTCGTCACCGATATCGACGTCATACGTAGCTTCAATCACGTAGCGTTCCCGGCCGGTCACGTTCCGGTTCTTGACGAACTCCAATGCACGCTTGTAGCTGTCAAAGGATTCCTTGTACCGCCGTAAGTCCCCGTAAGTATCGGCCCTAAAGGCCTCGGCTGCCGCAAACTCGGGATCCAGGTCGAGAGCCTCCTTGGCGAATACCAGGGCTCCTTCCGGATCGTTCGCCGACCGCCGGACGCGCGCTTCCTGTAACAGCCTCAGAGCTTCCCAGGAAGGGGTCGTCAAGTCCTCCGGCCGGGCATTTTGTTCGTTTAATTCGCGGACGCCTTCGCCGGAGACTTTCCGCACCCAAGCGGCGGCCGACGCGATCGTTCCGAATAGATCCTTCGAATCCGCAGCCTGGAAGTCCCGTTCCACCGCGGCGGCGGGACGCCGGGGGCTGTCGCCCATCCGCTCGAGGCGAAGATGCAGGGAATAGCGGCGGCCCGCTGCAATGGAGCCGAACAGTACCGCGTTCTGGCCCGACCGCAGCGCTAGTTGCCGGACCG
>Ga0181534_10000336_pt1 | contig 33874 bp, 24 predicted proteins | sample PEATcosm2014_Bin_37_FD_119758 | JGI IMG/M metagenome (GOLD analysis project Ga0181534, IMG submission 119758) | Peatland microbial communities from MTU Mesocosm Facility, Houghton, MI, USA - PEATcosm2014_Bin17_10_metaG | ecosystem: Environmental > Terrestrial > Soil > Wetlands > Peat | place...
ACGCCCTGGTGCCGCGACTTCGCGCTCTCGGCGCTCAGGCGATCGTGGTGGTTGTCCACCAGGGTGGATTCAACTCAGGCGATATCAGCAAGTGCCCCGGCGATGCCGGTAACACGGACAAGACCAACCCCGCAGGCCTGGCCGGCTCCGATATCGCCAAGATCGTCAACCGCCTCGACGATGCGGTTGACTTGGTTGTGTCCGCTCACACGCACAACGCCTATATTTGCCAGGTCCCGAACGCCGTTGGACGCAACGTCCCAGTGACCAGCGCCAGCGCCTTTGGCCGCGTTCTGACCAACATCGACCTGACGATTGACCCGAACGCAGGTCACGTAACCAACATTACAGCCAGCAACTCGATCGTCGACAATCGCCCGGCCACCCTGACGGCTCAAGGAATCACGCCGAATGCGGCAATTACCGGAATCGTCGGCGGGTACGCCAACCTCGTCGCCCCCCTGACCACAAAGATCATCGGTAACATCACTGCGGATCTTCCCAATCAAAAGGATCGCGCCGGTGACAACCCAGCTGGACGCCTGATTGCAGACGCACAGTTGCAGGCTACCTTGTCCACCAGCGCTCCCGCACAAATCGCGATGATGAATCCCGGCGGAGTCCGCGCGGACGGCTTCCTGCTGAGCGGAACCTCGCCAGCCGGCTCCGGCAACATGAGCTATGGCCAGGCTTTCACTGTCCAGCCGTTCGGCAACAGCCTGGTAACCCTGACTCTCACCGGTCAGCAGATCAAGGACGTCCTGGAACAGCAGTTCAACGGTTGCAGCGTCGAAGGCTTGCCACCCCAAGCCGGCGGCACCAAGATCCTGCTGGTGTCAGCCGGCTTCAACTACAGTTGGGACGCGACCCGTGCGCTCTGCGACCGAGTCGTCAGCATTTCGCTGAACGGCAGTCCGATCTACGGTGCCGGTGCGAATCTGGCGCAGACGTATCGCGTAGAGGTCAACAACTTCCTGTCAACCGGCGGTGACAACTTCACCGTATTCAAGTCGGGAACCGATCTGGTAGGCGGCGCACAGGATATCGACGCGCTGGTGAATTACATGGCCGGCTTCAAGCTGCCGGCCTTTCCAGCCTACGATCCCGCAGCATTCCCACCGCGGATCACCCGTCTCGATTCGGGCACAACGATTCCTTAATCGGGAATCAACACGACGACGACTGCTCCCTGCACTCGCTCCATCAGCTCCTTCGCCGGAACTGGAGTGAGCGATGCAGGGGGCTCTGTTGAGGCGGTCATCGGGATCACAACAGTGGCATCGGGGGCGACGACACCAACGAGGCGCCCCTGTGGATCAAACACCGGGCTCCCTGCCATGGACCGAGGCAGATCGGCGCTCAGTCGCAGCGGGCCCGTGCCGCGCGGACGTACCAGCAGACCGGAGGTCAATGCCGGCCAACTCGCCTCCCTCGGGTCCACAACTCCGAAGCCCACAACCGAAGCAGGACGCCCCGGCACTGCCGCCGCGTACTGATCGTGGGACAAGCTCCAGCGGGGCTCGTAGGGCCGCTCCAAACGGAGTGTGGCCAGACCATTGTCCACCTTTTCGAGAGTGGCCCGGCGCAATCGGCCCAGGCCGTTCCGCACGTAAATCGGTTTCCTGACATTCGCGACGACTTCCGCAAGTGTGACGACGCGTGAGCCTTCGTCAACCACGAACCCGTTGGCACTTTTTCCTTTGACATCCGGGAACGGCTGAAAATAAGGAGCCGGCCAACTCCCATTGCCCGGCCGAATGCCCGAAGCAACATTGGATGTTTGCAGTGAGACGCGCTCGACTCGTACCCGTAATGCATCCACATCGCGCTGCGCCGAGTGAGTTCGGACCCATCCGTCCAATACCTCCAGCGCCTCCGGATATCGACCCCGGTCGATGAGGATCTCCGACAAGGCGCCCACCAGGGGCACCGCGTCCGGGTCCTTGCCCAGCGCCTTCCGGAGAAAATCGACGGCGCGATCGGTTTGTCCCGCACGCTCTTCCAGAAAGGCGCCCAGCGCCAGAGCTTCGGCAGAATCCGCATGCTCACCCGACACCAGTAGCGCGAAAGCCGAGGCGCGCCGAAACTCCCCGGCCAGCAGATCCGCCCGGACCTGCCCGATATCCGCATCGGGTAACTCGTCTGCCTGCCCTTCCGCCTGAACATACAGATCGTGCGCGAGCTCCGGCTTTCCTGCGCGCAGTGCCGTATCAGCACGCATCAACAGGCTGCGGAGCATTGCTTCTTTCGACATATCCAACGGCTCGGCAGCCTGCGCTGCCAGCACCACGAGCGCACAAGCAAGCACAACTCTCCTCATGTATCTGTAATCCCGGACGCAACTTGTTATACCCACCGATGAGCGCCTGCACCGCCGCCACCTGCGGCACATAATACAGCCCACCATCCGTGCCGGCCGCCGCAAAAGGCTTCAAGACTCGCCCGCGTCGATTGGGTGAAATAAAGAGCTGCTCACAGCTAAACTGTGACGCGAGCGCGGGGATACAAGGGGTCGATGGAGAACTCGATGACGGATCAGAAATCCGCATTCAATTGGCATGCGCCGCCGGACTGGATCTGGCGGGCCGTGGTTTTTCTACTGGCGGTGGGCGTCCTGGTGCTCATCACGACGCGCTGGGGCCGATGGGAATCGAATTCGAGGCGGCAGACGACGGATGACGCCTACCTGCAGTCCGATCTCACCCCGATCGCCGCGAAGGTCTCCGGGTACGTGCGCAGCATGCCCGTTCAGGACTATGAGCGCGTTCATGAAGGACAACTGATCGCCGAAATCGTCGACGACGATTACCGTGCCACCGTCGATCAACTCACGGCCAGCGTCGCGGCTGCCGCAGCGCAAATCGAAGCATTGAAGGCACAGCAGGAGCTGCAGGCCGCCAACGTCCAGGCCGCCAAGGCCAGCGTAGCGGCCGTCGAGGCGAACGTAGACCAGAATAAGCGCGACCTGGCACGCCAGGCGGTGCTCTTCAAGACGGGATCGTCCTCCACTGAGGCCGCCGAAAAGCTGCAGACAGCCAAGGCACAACTGGCTGCGCAGCTCGAGCAGACCCGGGCACAGGCGGGCGCCGCGGCTCGACAGCTGTCCGTGCTGGCCGCTCAACAGGCCCAGGCCGAGGCTGCTCTCGCCGCCCAGAAAGCCAGTCTCGCCATCGCGAAAATCAACCTGGGGTACACGCATATCGTGGCCCCGCAGGACGGCGTCATTGGCCAGCGGCAGGTGAAGCCGGGTCAATGGGTGGGTGTGGGCGGCCAGGTCACCTCGCTGACCCCGTTGCCGAATGTCTGGGTGATCGCCAACTTCAAGGAAACTCAACTCACTCACATGGCGGTCGGCGAACGGGCGGACGTCAAGGTGGATACGTTTCCAGGGCACACACTGCATGGCCACGTGGTCGCGTTTGCTCCCGGCGCCGGCTCGCAGTTCGCGCTGTTACCCCCCGACAACGCCACCGGCAATTTCACCAAAGTGGTGCAGCGTGTTGCCGTCAAAATCATCATCGACGACCCGGACGGCCTGAAAGACCAGCTCCGACCCGGCATGTCGGTCGTAGCGACGGTGGATACCAAGTCGGGAGAACGTTCATGAGTGTGCCTGCAGCGGCGGCCGTACCCGCTGCACCCGCAACTCCCGCGCCAGCCACGACATTCCCCTGGTTCGGGCTGGTCGCAGTGCTGATGGGCACGTTCATTTCAACTCTCAACACGCGATTGTCGACCCTGGGATTGGCTGACATCCGGGGTGCTGTCCATGCGGGATTCGATGAAGGCGCGTGGATCTCGACGGCCTCGACCGTTGCCCAGATGTTGGTCACCCTCATTGCCATCTGGCTGGGCGCGGTCTATGGCACGCGCCGGTCGTTGATCGGAGCATCCGGCGCGTTCGCCATCATTTCAATGCTGGAGCCGTTCGCTCCCAACCTGCCTACCTTGCTGGTGTTCCAGTTCCTGAGTGGGCTCGCGACCGGCTTTTTCATACCCCTGACCTTGAGCTTCGTGCTGCGAAACACGCCGCCCAAGGCCTGGGCGTACGGCATCGCCGTGTACGCACTCAATCTCGAGGTCTCGCTGAACATCTCGGCCTCGCTCGAAGGCTGGTACACGGATCACCTGTCGTGGCGCTTCATTTTCTGGCAGAACGTGCCCTTCGCGCTCATCATGTTCCTGTGTTTGTATCTGGGCGTAAAACCGGAACCCGTGGCGCCGACCCGCCCGCGTCCGGATATTTTCGCGTTCATTTTCGGAGGTTTTGGGTTTGCGTTGATCTATGCCGCGCTCGACCAGGGCAACCGCTTGGACTGGCTCAATTCGCCGCTGATCATCGGGCTGATGGCGGCCGGTTGCCTGTTGTTGCTTGCCTTCTTCATCCACGAGTGGCACTGCCCTTACCCGGCTGTTGATCTGCGCGTGGTGCTCGAGCCGCCGCTGCCCCGGATGTTGCTCCTCATCTCCTTTCTGCGGCTGACCATCCTGTCCACCGCGCTCGTCATTCCCCAGTTTTTGCAGACGGTACGCGGCTTTCGGGCCCTGGAAGTCGGCGACACGCTGATGTGGATCGCCGCACCGCAACTGCTGATCTGCCTGCTCGCGGGATTCACCTTGCGGCGCGCCGATCCACGCATGGTTGCGGTGTTTGGTTTCATGTGTATCTGCGCGGCCTGTCTGATGATCGCCTATGGACTGACACCCGTGTGGGGGTCGGATGAGTTCCTGCCTGCGGCCATCCTCCAGGCGGTCGGACAGAGCTTCGCGCTGTCGGGCACGGTCTTTTTCGCAGTCCTGCACCTGCGGCCGCAGGTTGCATTGAGCTTCGGAGCCGCGATCCAGGTCGCCCGTTTGTTTGGCGGCGAAATCGGCAGTGCCTTCATTCAGACCTTTGTGAGAGTCAGGGGCCAGGTAGCTTCGAATCATATAGGCCAGCACCTCCAGATTGGTGACGCCGATGTGATCCAACGCATCCAGGCATATGGTGCGGCGACCGCGCGTGCCGGGGATCCCGTGTCCGCATCAACTCGTGGGGCGTCTGTGTTGAACAATGTGGTTCATGGGGCTGCGCTTACCCAAGGGATCATCGATGCATTCGTAGTCATAGCAGCCGCCACGGCCCTCACAGTCATATTCATCGTCACCCGGCGCGCTGCCCCGCCCGGCCCGGCTTCGCACATGCCGATATTTGCTCCTAGAAAGGGGACGCCGTGATGCGCGCTCGTGGCTTGGCGGCTTTGCTGTTTGTTGTGGTGGCAGGCTGCAAGGTCGGTCCCAACTATCATCCGGCTCCTCCAACTCCCGGGGCGGAGGGGGCCCTGGTGTCCGTGTCTCCAACTGCGGAGACATCCGCGGAACCGCCGGATGACTGGTGGCGCCTGTATCACGATCCAACACTGGATAAACTCTTGCAGGAAGCCTTCGCTGCCAACACGGACCTGAAGGCCGCTGAGGCCAACCTGCAGGCTGCCAGTGCCGCGCTCGACATCGCGCGGGATGCCTTCCTGCCTCAGACCAAGGCTGAAATCGGCTCCACCCGGGGACGAGATGCCGGAACGGATGAGATTCTCGCGCTGACAGGCCACCGCTCGCAGACCATCTGGATCCACGAGGCAGTTTTGAGCCTGGGTTACGAGCTGGACTATCTGGGCCGCGTCCGCAGATCACTGGAATCAGCTCGTGCCGATGCCGAGGCTGTAGCTGCCGTCCACGACACCGTAAAGATCACCGTCGCCGCGGAAACCGCTCGCGCCTATGCGCAGATTTGCGCCTTTGGAGAGCAGATCGAGGTCGCCAAGAGATCACTGGATATCGTGAGTCGCGAGGCGGACATCACGGTGCATCGGAACGACGCCGGCGCGAACTCCCAGTTCGACGTAGTGCGAGCCCAGCAGCTCGTAGCCCAGGTACGGGCAAGCATTCCCCCCTTGGAGGGCCAACGCCGAGCGGCGCTCTTTCAGTTGGCTGCCTTAATGGGACGGGCACCATCGATGGCGCCCACCGAGGCGAACCAATGCGTCACCCCACCCCACCTGACGGACCTCGTGCCGGTCGGAGACGGGGCCACCCTTCTCAAAAGGCGTCCCGACGTACGGCAGGCGGACCGTCGGATGGCCTCCGCTACGGCCCGTATTGGTGTGGCAACGGCCGATTTGTACCCGCGGATCACTCTCAAAGCGCTGTATGGGACGGTGACGGCGGACATTAACGAGTTCACCGCCGCGGACTCCGTTACCTGGGGGATCGGACCCAGCGTCAGTTGGACGTTTCCGAACATGGCTGGCCCCCGAGCCCGAGTGCGTGCGGCCAAGGCCAGCGCGGCAGCGGCATTGGCTAGCTTCGATTCGGTTGTCCTGCAGGCGCTGAAAGAGACCGAGCAGGCGCTATCCACGTACGGCTCTGAGCTCGATAGACGACAGGCCCTATCGGACGCTCAGCAGAAGGCGCATCAGGCGTTCGATATGGCACACGATCAGTTCCTCGCTGGATCTCTCAGCAATCTTGATCTGCTAACCACGGAGCAGTCCTTGGTGGCTGCGGACGCTGCGGTGGCAACCTCAGACACGGCCCTCATTCAGGATCAGATTGCAGTGTTTAGAGCCCTCGGTGGAGGTTGGCGGGGTGTCGAGGTGGCGAGCCGCTAAAGTATTTCGCAACGCGGCCGCTGACGCTGTTGTCGGGCTCGCCAGACAGTGTCGCATTCTGCGGGCACTGCAAATCCCGGTAAAATCGGAGTATTTAGTAGTCGCATGCAGGTTCTCGTTGCAGGTCGAAACGCGAAGATACTGGCCAAGGCGGCCGGTACATTTGCGGCCGACCTGGAGATACACACTGCCGCGACCAAAGCCGCTTCGTTCGCGCTGCTGGAGCGGGTGAAGTTCGATCTGATTGTTGCCTGCGAAACGCTGAGCGATGGATCCGGGCTCGAAGTGTTGAGCCATGCCGCAGTCAACACGCCCAACACTCTGAGAGTTTTCGCCGCGCGTCCGGCGACGCTGGTTTTGCTCAAGGGCGAGTTGGGGTTGTTTGGGTTGTTTCGGACGCTGCCTTACCCGATTAACTTTCGGAAGCTTTGGGCGGCCATCAACTTGGCGCGCAGCACCTGTGTCGATGAGCCGGCACCCCCGCGGACCCGTCCGCAGCCGCCGCCGGCATTTGATACTTCGATCCGCGTAACCGCCACAACCGCCACCCGCGTCAAGCTGCCACGCCAACCCGCCGCCGCAAAGCGCGAGGCAAGCCCCGCAATCACGCAGGGCAGCTCAGCTCCAGCCAAACGCCCACTCGCCGCAGCACCCCCACGATCCGCGCAACGCCAGGCACCTGTTGGCCCCGCACGCGCGCGCCCGCCCGCAAACGCGAGCCAGCCCACGCGTAATACCGGCACCCCCGCGGACATGCTCCCAGCCGCGCAGCGTGGCGTCACCCCGGCGAATGAGCACCCAGCCCAACACCCCGTCGCCACGCCCGCGAACGCACGCCGAGCGCAACACCCTGTCGCCACGCCGGCGAATGAGCACCCAGCCCAGCAGCGTGCCGCAACCCCGGCAACTCGGGCGGCATCAACGCCGCACCAACAGGCGGCCGCACCGCAAACACCCGTCCCAACGCGCGTCACTGCAATAGCGCCAAAGGGTCCGCCACCAGCCAGCGCCCCACGCGAAATTACCTCCGGCATGCGCGCCGCAGCCCGCTACGCCGCCGCCCACGCTGGCAAGGACATCGCACCCGCCAAATCAGCGCGCATCCCAGAAAGCGACGCCTTCAAACGTGCCCGCGCCCGACGCGACTCCGGGCGCCTCGAGCCCGTAGTCACCAACGAATCCCTGGCCCAACTGGCCAAACTAGCTGCCACGCGCCGCCCCAATCCAGCCTTCCGCGCTGCCCCACCCGGCAAAAGGCGCTCGGCACTCGTCGTAGGCTCCGGAGTCTTCGCCGCGACCACCGCCGCCGTCCTGACCTTCTTCATGGTCAGTGCCAATAACTCAGTGAAGCACCCGAAAATGCCCGTGATTGCCTCAATCACGCAGCCGGTGCCGAACAAAGTCTTCCCATGGCAGCCCGAGACGCAGCAGCCAACGCGACAAGCAGCATTCATGAGAAGCGAGGCGCCAGCCTCAGCGGTCGCGGACCTGGAAGTAGAAGCCGAAGCGGCATCAGAAAGTCTGGACGGCGACCCGGACCACCCAGGTCCACCGCCGCCCTACTCGCCACCGCCTCCGTCAGAACCACCATCGCTGGAACAACCAGCGCAGCCGGTCGACGAATGAGCTCACACCGCGTGCCAATAAGCGTCGCGGATACTCAAAGCCTGATTCAACTTGGCCGTGATGAGCGTGATCCGCTCCTCCGGCAACCCTGAAACGTCGACCTGGATGTACAGCACATCCCCGATACCCATTTCCGCCACGACGCGGCGCGGCACGACATTCAGATTCTGGAAGCGCTCGAGGACGCGCGACAGCGCGCCGAGGTCGGCTTCAGCCGTGACCCTCAGGCGATAAAGCGCTGATGTTTCAGGGAAAAGATCGGGAGTACTCATGAACCTGGGACCTCGTACTGGACTGTGGACCGCCGCACGCAGACACGACCCGGCTTTCAGCGAAAGCCGGGTATGTAATGCGGGCAATGATCCGTACGAGCGGGTTCATGACTGGGCCCAATATACCTCAATAGGCCGAAAAACGCCGCCGGACGACAATGCCGTGCCGAGCGGATACTGCTTTTCGGCAGGATCCGCTCGGCACGGACACCAGGGCGTTACCCCTCAGGGTCATCTTCTCAGGCAAGTACCAATTGGCCGGCGGGCGGCTGACCGGTGTGTTTTTTCTTCTTCGCAGGCTGCTTCTTGTTCTTCTTACCGGCCACGTTGCCCTCCTTGCCCTTGCCTCGTCAGTCAGGTCTTTTGAGTGTCACATTGAATTCCTGTCACGAACCGGTCTTTTGTCGCAGCCGGTTTCAGTCGGGCGTTTCCAGCAATTCCTCCAGGTAGGTCCCATAGCTGGTTTTCCTGAGCCTCTGTGCCATGACACGCAGTTGCTCGATGCCGATATAACCGCTGCGAAACGCTATCTCCTCGGGACAACAGACCTTTAGACCCTGTCTGGACTCGATGGCCTGTATGAAGGTAGCTGCCTGCAGCAGCGACTCATGGGTCCCGGTATCGAACCAGGCCGAGCCGCGCCCCAGTATTTCCACCTGCAGCGTGCCGCGTTCCAGGTACGCCTTGTTGACATCGGTGATCTCCAGCTCGCCGCGCGCCGACGGCTGCAGGGAAGCGGCAATATTCACCACCTCGTTGTCATAAAAATACAGGCCGGTGACGGCGAAGTGGGATTTCGGGTGCACCGGCTTCTCTTCGATGTTGATTGCACGGCAGCGCGAATCGAACTGCACGACGCCGTATCTTTCAGGGTCGTGGACCCGATGTGCAAACACCGTTGCCCCCGTTGAATTGCGGGCAGCGGACCGCAACTGCTGGGGCAGCCCCTGACCATAGAAGATGTTGTCGCCCAACGCGAGCACCGCACAATCATCCCCCACAAACTCCCGACCGATGATGAATGCCTGCGCCAGTCCCGCCGGCGTTGGCTGTTCGGCATAGCTGAATGTGATGCCCCATTGACTGCCATCGCCCAGCAGATGTTGGTACAGAGGCAGCGCCGCGGGGGTCGAGATCAGCAGCACCTCACGGATCCCGGCCAACATGAGCGTTGCAATCGGATAATAGATCATCGGCTTGTCGTACACCGGCAGCAGCTGCTTGCTGATGCTGATGGTGACGGGATGCAGACGCGTCCCGGACCCGCCGGCCAAAATGATTCCTTTCAGTGACATGGCCTGACTCTCCTGCAGTCCTTGCCGGGAGATTCTGCGGCAGATTCCCTCAACGCGCCAACTGAAAGCCCTCAAAGCGGCCCAGGGCGGCCTCGATCCGCTTTTTGTGGGTGCGGGCGGCCCCCTTTCCTACCCAGGTCCATTTCCGGATCAGCAGCTTTTGCCGCTCGCGATCCGTCTTCATATCGATCGCGGCCACGATCTCCTCCCCACACAACACCGGGCACGCAAAATAACCAAACACGCGCTTGGCTTGCGGCACATACGCCTCAAAGCGATGCTCATAGTTGAAGAACAACAGCGAGCGCTTGCGTTGATTGACCAGGGGATCAAAGGGCGACAGGATGTGGACCAGCTCACTATCCACCTCCGCTCGCTCCGCCAAAGTTTGCGGATGCGCCCAGTGTTGCCACTTTCCGGCCCCTGCCAATGCAACCGGAACCAACTCTCCGCTGCGCACCCGCCGGTCGATGACACGCTTGATGGCAGGCTTGCCGGAGGGGTTCAGGTAGCTGATGGATTCGAGACTCACGATGCCTTGTGAGCGAAGTCCACGGTCCACGAGATACTCACAGACCGCTTTGGGGCTCGCCGCGGCGGGCGGGCGCTGCCAGCCGAAATGCCGCGCCATCAACTCGTACGTCTTCAGCATGCCGGAGCGTTGACTGATGGTGACGAGACCTTTGTAGAACGCCAGCTGCAAAGCGCGCTTGGAAGGCTTGCGACTGGCCCAGGCATGGTCCTTTTCCACCAACACTTCGTCGTCGATGTCGCGAATGGTCAGTGCACCTTGCTTGCGAATCCGCGTCATCACCTTGCGAACGTCATTGTCCTTGACGTTGGTGAACCAAACGCTACGCCGCGACCAGTAGGTGCGCATATCGCGAACGAAAAACCGAAAGTCCTCTATGGGCAGATAGGCGAGCGCGTGGGTCCAATATTCAAATACCGTCTTGTCGACTGACTGCGCCTGGTGCAGATGCTCGCGTCGATAGTCGGGGATGCGCGTGAACAGAATGTGGTGATGGCAACGCTCTATGACATGGATCGTATCGATCTGTACGTACCCCAGATGCCGGACTGCTGCCGGCGTGGCAGCGGGTCCGCTGCCAAACGGTGCTGCACTGTCGAGCTTCTGAGCGCGGAGCCAGATCCGCCTGGCCTGGGATGGAGAAATCGCAACCGGATCCATTATCGCAAATATTACACCAATCCCCGCCTGCGCAGCGCCAGAAACAAACCGCTCACATGCAGCGCCTGCGCGAACGACCCGGCATCGATGAGTGCCAGCACAGCGGGCAACGGCAGAAATTCAAACTCGATATCCTCGGTCGCATCGAGCTGTTGCTGTTGCACCTGGCGTGCGCCGCAAGCCATGAAAGTGAAGATTCGATTGTTATAACGGGCCGGGTTGGGAAACATCTCCGGCAGTGCTTCCAAGGAGTCCGCCGCGCACCCGGTTTCTTCCAGCAGCTCGCGCGAGGCGGCTTCGATCGGGGGCTCGCCGCGCTCGATTCCTCCACACGGCAACTCGGTAAAAACCTGCCCCGCCCCGTGCCGATATTGCCGAATGATTAATATCCGGTCAGCGGCGTCAAACGCGACGACCTGCGCCCAATCTTCAACTTCCTGCACGTAGTAAGGATCGAGCACGATCCCATTCGACGTTTCGCAGCGATCTGCCCGCAAGGTCATCCAGCGGTCGCGGACGACATATCGAGAGGCAAGCGTTTTCCAAGGTGCTGGGGGCATCGTGTTCGCGCGACAAATTCCAAGGGAGTGAAGCCTCGGGCCAAGCCTAACTGACCGTCAAAGAAAATACGACCGTATGCACCGTCGATCCCGCGGTCGCTGTGATGGTGATGGGATAGGTCCCGGCCGCCGTACCCGTACCGCTCGGACTAGCGGCCCCACCCCCTGACCCATGACCACCGCATCCTGTCAGCGTGCCGGCGCCAACCAACATCAAAACCAGACAGACAGTAGTGCAGAGGGCTGCGCTCACAGTTGCTTTGCGGCGCAGGAAACAAGGGGCCAGGCAGGCAAGCAGGATCCCCCCGGCCGGGGCCAGCGGACTCGACGATATTCCACGGGGATTCAGCGCGGTGCGCGCCGCCGTCGCAATGGTCAAAACCGAAGTGGCGGTTCCCGAGCCCACCGTCAGAGTCGCCGGCGCGAAGCTGCAGCTTGCATCCGCTGGCAGCCCGCTGCAGCTGAGAGTCACGCTCTGATTGAAACCGTTGCTGGGTGTGAGGGCCAGCGTGGTAGTGACAGGTGTGCCGGCAGCCGCTGATCCCGAAGACGGGTTCGTCGCGATAGCGAAGTCGGCGGTGCCGGTGCCGGTTCCGGTGGAGCCGCCCCCGGTGGTAGCAACCTGGCTCAAAAGTTCGACATTAGCCGCGATAATGTCAGGCTTGCCATCGCCGTTGAGGTCCGCAACCAATGTGGCTCCGCCGACGCTGAGAGCAAAGTTGTAGTTCAGATACGTTCCATTGGCATCACCGGTCGACTGCAACGTGCCGTCGCCATTGCCAAGGGCAACACCGCTGACGTAGAGGCTGTAGGGATTGGTGATGGCCACATCCTGTTTGCCGTCACCGTCAAAATCCGCAACCGCAAGACCCTGGCCGTTGAGAAATTGTCCGCTGTATGTCTTCAGGATTGGCGCTTTGAATGTGCCGTCGCCGTTGCCCAACGCCACGCACACCTGCACGTTATAGGTGGTGGAGGATCCGAGCGCGACAATGTCCTGGATACCATCGCCATTCATATCAGCCAGGGTCACTGACGCATATTGCGTTCCGGAGAGCATCTGGATCATCAAGTCGGGTCCCGCCACGTCCGCCGGTGTGTTGAATGTCCCATCGCCTTTGCCGAGAGCCACTTGCATCTTGGTAACATAGGTCGACAAAGTGGAATCGATCGTGGACGTCTGAGTGAGCAGCAGCAGGTCCGGGTTGCCGTCTTTGTTCAAGTCTGCGATCAGGGCAACTCGGGACGTGGGGAAAAAGGCGGCGGTGCCGGAGTAATACGCAAGCGTCCTGGGCGCCCCAAAAGTGCCGTCACCATTGCCGAGTTGTATGGAGGTCCCGGCAATGACTGTGTTCGTCTGAGAGTTGGTGTCCGAATAGCCATACACCAGGTCCAGCTTGCCATCATGATTCACATCGGCGAGCCGAACCTGGCTCAGCATTTCATTGATGTCGGTGGCCGGCGCCACGAAACTGGGAGTCGGCAGAGCCGTCGGCGCGGTAAACCCACCGTGCCCATCCCCTTTTGCAAAGAACAGCACCGGCGTGGTGGACTGATCGATGCCGATGTAGACCGCATCGGGCACCCCGTCGCCATCCACATCACCGATCGACAGTGAATCGATGTTGCTCAGGGTTTGCTGGGAGCCGCTCACCATGACCGGCGAGGTCGTGAGGGTCGAGCCCGCCGCAAAGTGACCGGATCCGTCGCCGAGGTATGACGTCAGCGACAAATCCGTGTTGACGCCGACGGCATCCAGGATTTTGTCGCCGTTCAGGTCGGCGAGGTTGGTTCCCGTATAGACGAACGGCAGGCTGGGGGCGCCCCGGAAGGTTCCGTCGCCGTTCCCCATGAGGGCATACGCTTGCTCCGGTCCGAACTGATCGCCACCGAAACTGCCGCCATCCGCGAGCCCGGCATACAAATCTACATTCCCGTCACCGTCGAGGTCCGTCGCCGAGATGTAGCCGACGTTGTCGATGGACGCATACGCGTTGCCTAGCGTGAATGTGCCGTCGCCGTTGCCTGTATAAATGGTAATCCGTTGACCCACATCCACGGCCAGATCGGGTTTCCCGTCCTTGTTGAAGTCGGCGGTGGTCAAGTTGGGGCCGTAGTCCGAGGAGGCTGGTGTGGCCAGGAAGGCCGCGGCGGCAGCGGGCGTGAACGTTCCGCTACCCGAGTTGAGAAGGACGAGACCGTTCGATGCCACGAGATCCGGACGACCGGTGCCGCGCAGGTCGACGGCAATCAAGGTCTCGATCCTGACACTCGTACCGGTCGGCTTGGACACTGCAAAAGACTGCGGCGGGTTCAGGGTGCCGTCACCCTTCCCCGTGAGCACGGAAATCTGTTCATTGAAGCTGGAGTCCACAGTGGCCACGACGACATCGAGCTTGCCGTCGCCGTTCACATCGGCGATGACGGCCCCTTCCGCATTCGAGCCGGGCAAAGTGTAGGAAACGGGAGCCGCGAGAGTGCCGTCGGAGTGCACGAGCCAGACAGAGAATTTCGCGGCGGTCGAATCGGTCCCTACAATGTCGGCCATGCCGTTCCCATCGAGATCGCCGGAAACGAGCGCATTGATTCCGGGTTCGGAAGTATCTGTGCTGAGGACATCGGGGGCCATGGAGCTCGGATCCATCGAGCCGTACCACAGCGCGTTGCCGCCGGAGGAGCTGTAGTAGCCGGCGCCTGCGTACAGCAGATGATTGCTGGATGTCTTGCCAAGAAAGACGCCACGGCGTGAGCCGATTCCCGGCCGCGAGTCACTACAGCCATTCGGAAAGCTGTCCGGCGTAGTGGTCAGGCCGGATGCAACATGCAGCATCTGCTCGTAATTGGGCGTAGTGCCCGCCGGCTGAATCGTGAGTGGAGCGCTGGCACTGGAGCTGAAGGCATACGTACCCAACTGCAAGGTCAGCGAGCAGTTGGTTTCCCGGCGCATGACGAATCCGCCCGGCCCCGGAACGGTAATGGCCGTCCGATTACCGACAAAGTTGGCCAACGTCGGCAATGGTGTGGCACTGGAGCCCGCCATCACGCGCATCATGACTTTCGCGAACCGGGCTATCCGCTCGGATGCATATTGATCTTGCAACTTCGGATGCAGGATGCTCGTTTGCAGGCCAACGATTGCATCCCGTTGCGCGGTCGAATAGTTGGGCAGGCTCTGGGTGGCGAATAATGCGTTAACGCGATCTATCCGGCTGATTTGCGCGCGCGCCGCGGCCATCGACAGCGCAAGGCCAGCCCCGACAAGCAGACCCAGGCAGACAGCAGCGCCAGCCCCACACGACAGCAGTCGAAGCGAACGCGAACCCTTCATTTTCCACTCCCCGAACGCGCCTATTGCTCACTCGAACGAGCGAGCGCCTTGTGGGTAGTGTCGGATTCGCAAGAAACATCACGCGAGGACGGGACTCAGGGACGATTGAGGCTCACTTCCCATACGGACGCGACCGGCTGACCTCGGCTCCCGGTCTGCCTGGCGGTCACGATAATCCTTTGCACCGCCGGGTTCAGAACGCTCATGGGAACCGACATCTCCACGAATGAGTAGCCACCGGCAGTGCGCGGTGTCAGGCGTTCTGCCTCGTACAGTCGATGTCCGTTCTGGTCTGATACGTCTATTACATAAGTAGACGGATCAGCCGCTGGGGAAACCTCGATCTGCAATCGCAAGCGCGCCACAGGGGCGCGAATCTCGAGCGAGCGCGCGGCGGCGCCACGCTGTTGGTCCGCGAGCAACACCAGATCGGCGGTTGTGCCCGATCCGATGCGCCCTATTTTCGGTAACGCGATAATGGCGAGGATCGCGCAGGCGGCCGCAACCAGAGCGATTCGCGCCCTGCCGCGCAGCCGCCAAGGCTTTGGCACGACTTGCTCCGGAGCCGAGGCAACTGAGCTCCAGTTCGGCGACCCCGCCGGAGCGGGCGCCGACGGCGAAGTTGCATTGGGAGTCCGGCTGAGCGCCGCGGCAATCTGCAGTCGCCGACGATCTGCAACCGTCGCCAGCAAATACTTTTCCACGCTCGCCCGGTCCTCCGCCGCGAGCCGCTTGGCGGCGTAGTCATCCAGGAGGTCGTTCTCCACGTCCCGCAATGCGTCGGCAACGCCTTCTTCCGACAGCAGGCGCTCTTCCAGCAGGCGCTGCTCCGCCTCGGAAGTCTGATGCAGCAGCAGGCGTCGCAGCGTCGAGTTGTCGGGAGAATTCATGATCCGCTCGCCTCATCTGATCCATCAGAGGTGTCAAAAGACCGCTCTTCATCACGCCACCCGAGCTTTTCCTGCACGCATCGCTCGAGCGCATCCCGCAATCGCAAGGCGCGGTTGCGGAGCGCATTCATTCCTATACCCAGGCGATCCGCCAGAACCCTGCGGTTTTCGATGCGAGCGGTGCCATCGCCACCGGCGTAGTAATCGATAATGAGGGCGGCCCCGGACGAGCTCATAGCCTGCATGCACGCTTGGAGTGCCGCGAACACTGCCTCACTTTCAGCCGCACGCTCTTCGGCCGCTTCCGTATCGAGGGGTGGGTTGCTCAACGCCGCAGCCTCTTCGAGGCTGACCTGCTCACGCGCAAATCGCGCTCGGGCTTCATGTACGAGCATACGTGCAACACCAAGCGCATAAAGGTAGATGTTGTGAACTTCGGTGCCCTCGTGCAACCGATGCGCCATTCGATCTAGAGTGCGGTCAGCGAGGTCGTCAGCCTCCGCGGGTAGATGAAGACGCAGGTACCTGATCAGGCGGGTCCTGACACGTTCATAGGCTACTTCGGACGAGCCGCCCTCCCGCGCAAGCCGCGTGAGTAATGCTTTGAGCGAGTCGTCGGCAAGATCGCGCATCTGGCGCTAGCCACGGACGTCGGAGGGAGGATGGCCAGCATCGATCGTCATCGATTCGTCCACAATCGGTCAGCCCTCCGCAAAAAACATGGCGCCTGCAGGTCGCGAGGTTCGGGATTATCTCAGGTGCATGGGTCACCCGATATACTCGGCTGTCGTCGGTTCGGGCCGTATGTACCGCTGAACGAGGGTTAGATGACGATCTTGGCGCGGTTTGCACGCATCGCTGCCCTGTCAGCGATCACCCTGAGTCAATCGTTCGGAACGCTCGCTGCAGTCGGACCGACACCGCGCGAACGAGCAACGGCAGCGTTCGAGCACGCAGAAGCGTTGCGTCAGCGCGGCGACAAGCAAGCGACTCCAAAGGCTCGCGCTCTATACGAGAGGGCGATCTCGCTATGGAAGTCTGCGGGGGACAGCTGTTCTGCGCGCCGAGGGTGGGTTGCGCTCGCGGGACTCGAGCACGATGTGACCAACTGGGAAGCTCAGCGCAGAGCCGCTGAATCGGCTCTGGCTGAGCCCTGTAGCGGCGAGTTACAGCCACGCGCGCAGGCCGAGCGGCTCCTCGGCAGTGCGTACATCAACCAGGGCGATTTCGCGTCCGGTGCACGGGCGACCGAGATCGCCGTCGAGTTGTTTCGGCAAGCCGGCGATACCCGTGCAGAAAGTGGCGCCCTGCGCAATCTCGGTCTCGCCTACGCTGAATCGGGCGAGCTGGGGAAAGCAATGACAGCGACGCGTACGGCGCTCGATATCGCCGAACGCACCGCCGATGACGACCAACTCCTCGCGCTTCTGCGGAACGACGTCGCCTTCGTACACGTCGCCAAAGGCGAATTCGCAGTGGCGGTCGAGGCCTATCGGCAGTCGCTCGCAGCCCTGAGCGAGAAGCCCTATCCAATGGCCGAGGCGGTCGCGTGGATCAATCTCGGGCTCGCGTATTCCCAACTCGGCGATCGCGACCAAGCCTCATCGGCCTACGAACACGCGGAAGGGGCCGCCGAACGGGCCGATTGTGGGTCCTGCCTGGCGGAAATTGCCGTTGACAGGGGCGATGACCTGATCGCGGACGGCGAATTGGCGAAGGCACAGGCATCCTATCGACAGGCACTGCAGATCGCCGAGGCGCATCAGTTGGTGCGGCAACATGCCGAGGCACTTCGCGGCCTCGGCCGCTGCGCGATGGAAATGCAGCAGTGGTCGCAAGCACGCTCGCTGCTCGAATCCGCGCGTGATGACCTGCACCGCACTCACGGGCGAGTCAATGAGTCCGTGGTCTACGCACTGCTGGGCGATCTCGACAGCAAGGTCGGACGAATCGCCGCGGCCCGGCGAAATTACGACGCGGCATTGCGGGTCGCCCGCGACGCATCGAATCGAACATGGCAGGCCATGGCCCAAGGGAGCCTCGCGCGTCTATTGCTTCAGTCCGGCGACTTGCCCGCCGCCAGGCGCAACATCGAGCGCGCTATCGACTCGATCGAGTCCGAGCTGACACGGCTCGATTCCCCCGGCCTGCGCACAGCCTACCTTGGAACCCAGCGATCGTACTACGCGCTCTACATCGACATATTAATGCAGCTGGCCGCAGAGCATCCCGGCGGCCCCGAAGCGACCGCCGCTCTCTTGATAGCCGAGCGAGCTCGGGCACGTGAGCTGCAGGATCAGCTTGCCCAACGCTCGTTCCGCTTGAACAGCGAAGTCAGTCCCGAGCTGCTGACCCGGGAAGCCGCCGCCACCGACCGTTTGCACGCGCTCGCGTTCCAACTTTCCCAATTGAGCGCGACCGATGAGGTGCGGCGCAGGGACTTGGCTTCGCATATCGATGAAGCCAGCCGCAGTCTCGATGATGCCCGCGCGCGCATACGCGCTGCAAATCCTCGCTATGCCGAGCTGACTCACCCAACCAAGCTGAGCGCCAACGAGATTCAGCAACAGCTGTTGGACGGCGACGTGACCGTGTTGGAATACTGGATGGGAGAGAAGCACAGCTATCTGTGGGTGGTTACGCGAGACTTCATTCGCGCGTTCGCATTACCGCCGGCACAGGCCATCGAAGCCGAGGTCACGGCGCTGAGACGGCAAATACTGGCGCCGACTCAGTTATCCAACTCAGTTTCGATTGAGCAGCGCGTTGCGAATGAGGCGCTGTCTACCGCGCAGGCACGAGCGAGTGCCCTGTCTGTGGCAAACATGACCCTGCCGACGGAGGCTCGCCGCCTGCTACGCAAGACAGTTGCTGTGGTTCCGGACGGCGCGCTGCAAACGTTGCCGCTGTCGCTCTTGGATGACCCTGTCGCGCCATTGGCGACTGGGAATACAGCGGTCCGATTCGTGTCCCTGCCATCGATCGGAACTCTGCGCGGGCTGCGTGCCCTCCCCCGCACGCCATCGACTACTAACACCGTCGCGGTCATTGCCGACCCGATCTTCCGACTCGACGACGATCGACTGCGCGGCGCTACGACCGCTCCGGCACCTCGGACCGACTCAGTCGTGTATCGGGCAGCAAGCGAAGTCGGAATCACCGATCTACCACGCCTGCCACATACCCGGGAGGAAGCGAAGGCTATCGAGTCGTTTGCGAACCCGCGTTCCTCCTGGATCGCGCTGGATTTCGCCGCCAACCGCCGCGACGCCCTCAAAATGACGTGGACTCAGTATTCAGTGGTTCACTTTGCGACCCACGCACTGCTGAATTCCAGGCACCCGGAGCTCTCGGGAATCGTGTTGTCTTTGTACAATGAGGACGGGCGTCCGCAGGACGGATTCCTGCGTGCCAACGACATTTACAACCTGCGAATGCCGGCCGAGCTGGTGGTACTGAGCGTGTGCGATTCCGCAGTTGGAAAGGATATGGGCGCCGAGGGCCCAGCCAACCTCGCGCGTGCCTTCTTCTACGCGGGGGCGCACCGCGTCATCGCGAGCCTCTGGCCGGTTGATGATCGCGCCAGTGTTGCCTTCATGCGCGAGTTTTATAGCGCGCTATTCGCTCACGGCATGCCCGCGCAAGACGCTCTAGTTGCAGCGCAGGTAGCACTTCAACAGAATCCGCGCTGGCAGGCACCACACTACTGGGCGCCGTATGTGCTACTGGGAGATTGGCGGTAACCCATGCCTGCGGCATTGTTGTATGCATTCAGAATGGTCTGGAACTGAGTGCTCATTGGCATGTCGCGCAGTGGTTGTTAGGCGTCCGCTACAGTCTGCCGTTGACAACAATTCGGGTCACGCAGCTTTCGTTATCGTCCCGAATCGGCCCCGGGTAGTTGTAGTGATACAGGTACAAAAGGCTGTGGCCCATCGCCAGCTCATCAGACATCGCATCACGCGTGAGCGCCGCAATCGGCTTGGTGGTCACTTTCCAGCCAGTACGGCGCAGGTCCTCGAGAGCGTCCCCAGCCCGGACACAGTCGTGCCGCAGCGGATCGCCAAACGCATTTTCGGGCCACTGCATCGAGAAACTGGACGAGAGGCCGCTGTCCGCTGCCGATGAGCCAATGAACTTCCGGGTGTTTTCCTGTAAGTACGTACTGATGTACCAGTCGCGGCCGGCCTCGAGTCCATAGCTCCTGCCGTCCTCATGTTTAGCGCCTGCATTCAGTCGGACACCAAACACCTGCGCAAATAGCTCATGAGTCACATGGCCATGGGTCCGGGCAAGCAGCTCCACCACGTTACCCCAGAACACGTTAGGCGTGAATGGCGGCGGCAGAGAATACTTCGCAGCCTGCGCAGCGAGGGTAGTGTTTGATTCGGCCACCGTATTGACTCCTGCAATTGCAACACAGGCAACGAGCACCATCGCCCTCCTGCCACCACGGCCTGCCGACATTCCTGGATAATCGTGTTTCATTCGAGTGTCGTCCTTTTAACCCAGTAGCAATACCGGTGACAATGTGGCGCACCAGAAAATAATTTCCGGCTGGCGCTGGTGCCGTTCGTGCTGTTGCCGAACAAGTAGAGCTGATTGAGTAGATGGCGCAGCGTTGACGGCGCGGTGAGCCCGGTACGGTCAAGAGCCGCGATCTTTTAGCAGCGCATGGCGGCAACTCAGCCGCACTCGTCAGGGGTTGGCGGTATCACCGGCTTAGTGCGGGCGAGGATGGCCCCTATTGCATTTACCGACCGCTTACGGCCGGAAGCGCAGCTAGGACGAGGAAGCGAAAAAGCTGGAATTCTTGGTGCGCGCTGACGGGATCGAACCGCCGACATTCGCCTTGTAAAAGCGGTCGGCAATTAAATTCCCTCAGTGCGGGATAACGGGCAGATTGTAACTCTTTGAAATAGCTGAGGTAACAAAATTGGATTGAGCTGCCGTTACACGCACTCAGCACAGGAAAGCATAGAAGATCTGGAGAAGTCCCGCAAAACTCCCGCATGAGCGCCTTCTCCCGGCCGACACAAGACCCTTTCAGTGCCGTCGAACAGCGGCTCCAATCCTTCGGGTCGTAAAGCTTTCCTGGCCAGAGATCATTGGATCATCGCACTGAGGCACCTTACGGTATGCCACATTCGTCGAGTTTGGCCACCTTCTTTAGAAGAACCTCAACGTTGGGAGCGTCTGGGAAATCTTGGGTTGCCACTGTGAAAAAGTTCCGGAAGCCCGTGATTTCCGCCTTGACGTAACAGATCTGGAGTTCGAGCGGACCCGACCACGCCAGACTTACACCACTCGTCTCACTTGCAGTCATCAACAGCTTCTCGTCTTTAGTGTGATGAAGGTCCTGAATCCATACCTGATACACAGTTGACACCGTCGCACCAAGGTAACCACTGGACTCGGGGATCAACACATACGCCTTGCGCTCTCCGTCGGGAGCCAGTTTGGAATATTTTTCGACACCCTTAGTGGGTTTCACGTCAGATGGACCTGTGCAACCCAACAATCCCGCGCCAATCAACGCGACAAGGTACATCTTCACCCATCTTCTCACTTGTAACATCCGCACCGAAACCATTTGTATCCGTTTAGGATCTGAAGCGCATCCTGTCTTCGGTCGCCGTAAGGCCACTTTATGTAAGGAATGCCTTCTCCCGTTACTGGGTGATCTGCCCCTTGCGCACGACCTGCCTGGCTCTGTGCGATACGATAGGGCCATCCAAGTGCGGCCGCAATTACTCCGAAGTGAAAGTTTCCATATGGATCATATTTCGGGTCAATCTGCTTGAAGTCCCAATCGCCACCCGTCTTGACCATGTCGCGAAACCAATATGGATCTAACGAGTGCTGTCGAGCAAGGTTGATGTCGTCCGTGATACAGACACCAGGTGGATCCTCCGGCATCGGTGGACAGATACGTGCAATAGGATGGTTGAAAGCCCCGCGTCCGCCAAATCCCATCAGACCTATCGGGTCAACTTCGGAGATTGCGAGACCAGGAACTGTGTGGACTCAAATGGACGTGGGAACATCGAGTGCCGGAACTCGATACGCCCGAGATTCAGCGCTCGGTGTTTGTTCTGCCGGCAGTAAGGAACAAAAACCGGCAAGCTCGCGTAGTGATCTTAAACGATGCAGCCCAGGCGATTGTGGAACGCAAACGCGGCCAACACCCGGTGTATGTCTTTACTTGGCTGAACGACCAGGGCGAACGTCATCGAACGGGGAGGATGCGAAACACGGGCTGGGTGAATGCTCGGAATCGCGCCGCCGACGAGTACCCTGCGGTCTTTGGCACGGAGGCGCCAGATGGATTTCGGGATTTGCGAGCGCACGATCTGCGCCATACGTTTGGACGTCGATTGAGGGCGGCCGGCGTGAGCAAGGAGGATCGCAAGGGCCTGTTGGGCCACAAGTCTCGGGATGTGACGACCGACTACAGCTCAGCGGAACTCATGAGTCTGGTCAAAGCCGCCAATCTCATCATTCGTTCCAAGGCCAGTCCTACCCTGACTGTGTTGCGAGTGGCTGCGTGAGGTGTGCGGGAGCAATGTCCCGCAAAACTCCCGCAGACATGCAAAACGCCTCTTACGGGAGCCGTGTTTTAAAGCTAAGTGACTGTTTTGATTTGGTGCGCGCTGACGGGATCGAACCGCCGACATTCGCCTTGTAAGGGCGACGCTCTACCAGCTGAGCTAAGCGCGCACGAGAGGGGCCAAGCCGGTGATTTTACCCGGAATGCAGGGGGCCCGCCAGCCAGTCAACCGAGACCGGCAGACCCCCGCTTCCTCCCCCTCAAAACGACGCTTTCAGCTCCAGCCCGAACTGCCGGGGCATATTGAGCAGCTGGCCGTGCACCCCAGGCCCCGCGGCATTAGCCTGGAACAGCACCGGAAACCGCTCATCCGTGATATTCCGGATGTAAAGAGACGCCTGGTAATTCCCGCGGGTGACGCCCAAGCGGCCGTTGAACGTGTCGCTCGGACCCACGTGGTACTGGTTCTGGACATCAAAATTGATCGTGCCGCGCCGCTCCCAGTCGAAATACACGAGACCCGCGTAGTTCTCGGTGAGCTGCGGGGTGTACTGGACACTCGCGTTCGCGGTGTACTTGTAAGAGTTCGGTGATTGGTTGCCGTTGAACTGGTCCGATCCCTGGAACCGCTTGATCTCGCTGTCGCTGCTGCCGATGCTCGCGCTGACCATGAGCTGGCGTGCCAACTGGTAATTCACCTCCAGCTCGCCACCCTTGATGGTCGTCTTGTCGATTGTGTAGATGTCGCGTGCGATCGGCGTCACGCTGATGAAGAAGAACTGCTGATTCCGGTAGTCAGTGTAGTACCCCGCTGCGTTCGCAGTCAGAGCGCCATCGAGCCAGCGGGTTTTCAAACCCACCTCGTAGTTGGTGCTCGTCTCGGGCGAGTACTCGCGAGCGACCCCCAGCGTAACTGTATCGGCGTAGGGGTTGAAACCACCGCTCCGGAAGCCACGCCCCACCGTGGCGTAGGCGCTGATGTCCCGGGTGATGTCCTTCTTCACGGTTCCCTGCGGCTGGAACTTGCTGAAGGTTCCTACAACACGGGTCGCAGGATTCAGCGCATCGTAAGACGTGCGCCGGTCGCTGTCATATCGCGCGGCGCCCGACAGCTCGAAGCCCAGAGGCAGCTTCATACTGGCCTGACTGTAGAAGGCCCACGCGAAGCTCTTCTCGTACTGATCGCTGTCGGCATACAGGACCGACGGGTCCAGGTTACCCAGCGGATCCGCAGTCTCCACCAGCTTATTGATGTTGGTCCGGTCCTGCAAAAAGCCGCCCACGAGCCATTGAAACGGCCCGTCGCCGTTGGAGGCAATTCGCAGATCCTGGTTGGTGGCCGAGGAGCTGACCCGGTTCGCCTGCAGCAACCCATGTGTTGCCGTGAAATCCGCATCGCCAAACAGGCGCGAGATCGCATCGGCGTACTGGGTGATCGACGTGACCGTGAACCCGTCGAACTTCTTATCAATCTTCGCAGACACCGCCACGATCGTATGGTCATCCTCAACGTTCGGATCGTTGACGTCGCCTGCCGTGTGATTCTTGTAGTCGTAGCGGGTCACGTCGTCGACTAGATACTCGTACGAAGCGCCATCGCGACCTGCCTGCCGGCGCGCATTCAGGTCCACGGTCCAGTCGTCCGGCAAGTTGAACAACAGGCGGCCACTGAAGTTGAGTCCGTGTCCTGCATCGGCGTATTTGCCGGTAGTCAGATTCGGCTGGAAGCCGTCGGTAGAGCGCGACAACACCGTGAATCGCCCGAGAACCATGTCTCCATAGAGAGGCCCCGCAATAGTGGCGGTTTGCCGAAAATCATGGTGATTGCCGAAATCCAGTGTCGCCTCGGCACTCAGCTGGTCCTTAGGCAATTCGGTGTCGATCAGAATCGCACCGCCAATCGCGCCGCGGCCGTAAATGGCACCCTGCGGCCCGCGCAGAACCTGGACACTGCGGATATCACTCAACTCTTCATTGATGAAATCCTGGCTGGCAACCTGGACGCCATCGATCAACACGGCAACCGGGGGCTCACCGCCCTGCACCGACGCGATTCCGCGCATGCTGATCCAAAGCGACCCCTGCCGATACCCCGAATTGATGCTCAGGTTGGGCACCATTGCCGTCAGATCCGTAACCCGGCGCACGTCCGCGACCTCGAGTTGGTCGCCCGAGATGAACGACACTGCTGCCGGAACTTCCTGCAACGACTCCTCCCGGCGCCGAGCGGTGACGACAACCTCGTTCACCTCCGGAGCTGGAGCATCTGCTGTTGCGGCGTCTGCCGATGCGGGTTCGACTTTGACTAAGAGGCCACACAGGATGGCAGCGATGGTGCTGGCGACGGTGACCGCCGGTCTCTTTTGATATGTTTGCATGTCAGACCTTTTGTGCTGTCGGGTTGTAATCAGCCGAACGCCATTCCCCCAAAGACTCGATCGGCCTGAAATCTTCATCCAGCCCGAAGGCTCGCGGTCCCATGACCGCGAGTGCCTCCGGTGTGCGCAGCAGTGGATCGGCGCTGAGCCCGATGACCTTCACTCGCTGGCCATAGGCGAGTCGCTCAGCCGTAATGGGCTCGGCGGACTCGCGGTCCAGAATGCTGATCAGATCCGGAACAACGGTAACGGTGCGGCCGTTGAGCCGGGCCACCGTGAATTCGTTCTGGATATCCACTGTGAATACATCGCCTGAGTCATTCAGAGCGGCGAGGGTGACCCGCCCCCAATGCCAGCCATTGCGCGTCTCACGAGTAACATCGACGATCTTTCCATCGAACAACAGCCGCGCCACCCCGCCCTTGCGGCTCGTGTTTAGGAACGCGAGCAAGTCGTAGAACACATCGCCGTCGCCCTCACGCGCAGTACGAATACATCTGCCAATGTGCTGCGATAGCGTGAGAGTGTCGCGAACTGCCGTGCGCTTAACCTGAGCGCCTGTCATCGGAAAGAACCCACCGAATACATGCGCTCCCAGCGCAACCGTTACGGCACGCAGAACGTTCTCGGCCGTAACATCATTCACCGTCTCAATCACCACGGTGTTACCCAGCTCATCAATGACCACGCCGGGAGTTGCCGAGCAGCCATAAATGCTGAACGTGCACATCTCCGTCCGCGGCACTGCACGGCCGATGCCGTCTCCATCCAACACCGGCAGCCCCGTAATCGCCGAAAGCGCCAGGGGGAACATCGAGTTTACCCCACCGATTTCGGCGCTGATCAGTGCACCGACTTTGCGTCCGAGGTGAGACTCCATACGTGCGAGGATCTGGAGCAGCGTGACGTCGCTCACCAGGTTTTCCAACATGACCGGCGGTGAACCAACGCCGGCGATGGTAATGACGAGCGTATCGTCCGCCACCGCCTCGACCGGGATCACATGCGGCGCTCGCCCCTGCTCCAGCTGCGCCTGCAGAAACAGCTCACCGATATAGGGATCGCCGCCGCCGCCCGTTCCCAAAAGCACCGCACCGCGAGCGACATCCTTGATGTCAGCCGGTTCAACAAAACTGATCAACGCGAAGTCTCCGCAGCAAGGGAAGCAAGAGGACCCGCGGCGCGGATCCTGATCTGGACAGAACCGGCGCGCATATGCGTCATCGGCATTTCCTGCACATCAACAATCTCCACAGACCCCGCATCCGCGCCCGCCGCGACGGCCGCCGAGATAGCCTCGCGCTTGGCTTCATTCAACGCGCCTTCCCGCCCCTGGCTGTTCAGGTCGTACATACGCTCAACACGTCCACTCACGAGCGCGATCGCCGCGCCGACAGCGTTTGCTACCTCAGCATGACGGGGATGCAACATTTCGGAGGCGCCGCGCAGGGATCGCGATACGAGAACGTGGCCGCCGCCAACGAGAATCAGCGGCATCAGCTTGGCGCTCGTCTTGACTTGATCGATGGCGTCCTCGATCTTCAGGTGCATCTTCTCGAGCGCAGCGGCCACAAAGACGGGCGACAAGCCTGCAACGCGCTGCGCATTCCCAATCCGCGCTTGCCCCGCAGCGACGGCAATATCAGTTGCCGTCAGCGTAGCGCCGCCAAACACCCGGGCCTGCTCCCGAAGCCGGAATCCCACAGAGTCAGGACCGATAGACCCCAACGAGCCATCGTCGGCGAGCCGGACGATGCTTCCACCTCCCAGGCCGATCGATAAAACATCCGGCATGCGCAGGTTGGTGCGAACCCCACCGATGTTGTTGGCCGCGGTGGTCTCCCGCGGAAAGCCTTTGCTGAGAAAACCAATATCAGTGGTCGTCCCACCGATATCCGCGACAATGGCGTCCTGCACTCCGGTGAGGAAAGCAGCGCCACGAATGCTGTTCGTCGGTCCGGCCGAACAGGTCAAAATCGGCAGCCGCTCAGCCACATCCGTCGTTATAAGCGTCCCGTCGTTCTGACTGAGATACACAGGGGCCTGAATTTCAGCATCACGAAGCGCCTGTTGGAGAGATCCGACGACACGAGTTGACAAAAGCGCGAGCGACGCATTGACGATGCTCGCGTTCTCGCGATCGATCAGTCCCAGCCCGCCGACTTCGGCTGACAGCGTGATGCGAACGCCCGGGATGGCCGCAGCCACGATGGCGGCCGCCCGAGCCTCGAGCTGCGGGCACATCGACGCGAACGTGGCGCAAATGATGGCCGACCGGATCTTCTTCGAATGAGCGTCGAGAGCAGCAGCGCGCAATCCAGCTTCGTCCAACGGCGCGTACTCAACTCCAGTGTAGTAAGCGCCGCCGCGGATCATGTAGATGTGGCCGCCGAGCGCCTGGACCAGGTCGCGGGGCCAGCCTGCCATTGGCGGGACGCCGCGGCCTTTCGGCAAGGCGATGCGGAAGATTGCGACGGGTTCGAGATTGCGCCGCTCGACAAATGCATTCACAAACTGCGTGGTCCCGATCATGACCGCACTGATATCCGCGCGGGCCCCCTTCCAGCCGTCCATCAACCGAGTGACCACATCCACAACGCCACTGCGGACATCCTGGGTTGTCGCCGTCTTGGCACTGGTGAGTACATCCTTACCGCTCATGAGGACGCCATCGGTGTTGGTACCGCCAACATCGATGCCGATCCGAACCGCCTGCGTCATTCGACCTTGCCTCGCCGGAAAAATGAGAAATGCATAGCCACGTACGCGGCCATCGCTACCACCAGCGAATCGACTGCAGTGACTCCCGAGATGGAAAATCCGAGTCCGGAAACCGTTACGCCCGCCAGCCAGGCCAGAAGACTGTCGATGCGCCAGGCACGTCGCTCCTGCGGCTCACCACGGCCCCATGCGATGTAGTAAGCCGCGAGGTAGACACCGGCGATCGGTGGAATTGCCACACTCAAAAGCAAAAGGAAGGGGGTGAGACGCTGCGCCAATCCCGCGAGCGCCAACACCGCACCCAGCGTGCCGCCGAACGCAGCCAACTTCCACACGGCATGCCGCGTGAAAGTACGAAACACCAGGGTAATGGCGTACAGGTTGTATGCATTACTGGACCAGGCGGCCAGCACGACAATGAGAATCGCCGGCAAGCCCAGTCCCAGCCGCAGCATGATGAGCACGAGGTCCGACTCTCCGGCCAACCTCGCAGGAATGCCCGTCAGAATCAGCACGAGCGGCTGCCCAACAGCGAAGGCCAGAAAACACGCCAGGGCGGCCTGAAAGCGGGTCGTAGCCAATCGGGCCAGGTCCGGCGTCAGCAGCGCGCCAACAATCACGCCGCCCACGACGAACGAAATGCCCTGAGGGATAGTCAACTCAGGGTGGTTGGGCTCGACCCACAACCCCGCTCCGTGGGTGAGGCTCCAGGAAGCGAAGACCGTCGCAACGAGCAATATCACCTTCAGAGGCGTGGTGAGCATGGCCAGGATGTCGAGCGCGCGGAACCCGGTAAGGGTGGTCGCGGTCATCAACACACAACCAATGGCGACCCAGGTGCTGGCATTCAACGCAACGACGCCGGCCGCCGCGCGTAGGGCCGCGTCTCCAAACAGCGAAGCCACCACAGCGAACCAACCCACCATCACCACTGAGAGCACGGCGTTCACGAGCTTGCCGCCGCGATAACCGAACGCCGCCAGAATGAGCTGGTAACTGCTGAGTCGGGATCGGGCGCCCACCACGGCGGCGGCCCCTGCAATGCAGAAAAGAATGAAGCCGCCGGCAAGCGCTGCGATGCTGGCGCCACGCGTCCCCATCGCTTCATTGAGCTTGGCGCCCATGACAAAGGCCGGCAGCGCGATGAGCGCACCCATCAGGATCAGCGCGATCCGGATGGCATTGAGCCGTGCTCCCTGCGTGTCGGGCAGCGGCACATCGGCCAGCGTTGTGTTGGTTACCTGCATCGAACCCCCAGGTCTGGAGGCAATGTACTTCGGCAATGCAGGACTGGAATTGAAACGTTAGGCCATTTAGCCTAACCACCGCCATGGGCACCAAAGAAACTCAGGCCAAGATCCTGGCCGCTGCACTGAAACTGTTCAACGCGCACGGCACCGCGAAGGTCTCCCCCTTGCGCATCGCCAACGCCGCGGGCTTGAGCAAGGGCAATCTCAACTATCACTACCGCAAGAAGAGTGACCTCATCCTCGACCTGTTTCTGCAGATGCACGAGGAGATCCAGTCCGACTGGCATACCGAGGACCTGAAACCAACGATGGAGTATCTGTCGTTCAGTTTCTTCCGCGAGCTGCGCCTGATGTGGCGCTACCGGTTTCTGTATCGGGAGTTGGTCCCGCTGCTGCGCGCGGACCCTATTTTACAGCGGCGCTGGAGCGATCTGCGGCGGCGGCGCCTCGCCGACGGGCAGCGTCATCTGGACGGGTTGGTGGCGCAGGGGTTGTTGCGCCGGCTGGGTTATCCCAACGAGTTTGATCTGTTGACTGCCAACACCTGGCTGCTGACCAACCACTGGCTCAACTACGTGGAGTCGACGGGGGAAATGGACGACCGGGCCCTGTTGCGGGGCTACCAGGTCATGCTGAACTCGATTCGCCCCTACGCGACGGAACGGGGCCTGAGGGATTTCGAACGGCTCGCCGATCCGCAGTTCGACGTGGAAGAGCCCTGAGATCGTGCGGGAGTGCCGCTGTCCGCTCCAGGACGGAGCGCCGGCGCCCCCGCAAGGAGCGCCGGCTTTTAAGCTACCTTAGTGCGCGGGGACCGGCTGCTTGACCGACCGGCGACCATTACGCCCCTTGGGGCGCTTGTCATCCGCAGCGGCAGCAGCAGGGGCAGGCGGCACGACCGCCTCGATTCCCGGCTGAGTGGTCAGAGCCACCGTCAACACCTCATCGATCCACTTGACCGGCTTGATCTCGAGATTGCCCTTGATGTTGTCGGGAATCTCCACGAGATCCTTCTGGTTCTCATCCGGAATCAGGACCGTCTTGATCCCGCCCCGGTGAGCGGCCAGCAGCTTCTCTTTCAGGCCGCCGATGGGGAGAACCTCACCGCGGAGGGTGATTTCGCCCGTCATCGCCACATCCGAGCGCACTGGAATCTTGGTCAGTGCTGAAACCAGAGCGGTGCACATGCCGATACCCGCGCTCGGGCCGTCTTTCGGCGTCGCGCCTTCCGGGATGTGCAGGTGAACGTCGAGCTTCTGATAGAACTCCTGCTCCAGGCCCAGTATCGACGCACGGCTGCGAACCACGGTCATGGCCGCCTGGATGGACTCCTGCATCACCTCGCCCAACTGGCCGGTGTGTTGCAACTTGCCCTTGCCCGGAACAACAGCCGCTTCGATGGTCAACAGCTCGCCGCCCACTTCCGTCCACGCCAGACCGGTCACCTGACCGACGCGGTTCAGGTCTTCGGCCTTGCCGTAACGGAAGCGCTTCACGCCCAGGAACTTGTCGAGGTTCTTCGGCGTGACCGCCACGCTCTTCTGGTCCTTCTTGTGCAGGAGCATCTGCTTGACCGCCTTGCGGCAGATCTTCGCGACTTCGCGCTCGAGGTTACGCACACCGGCCTCGCGCGTGTAGTAACGCACGATATCCAACAGTCCCGGATCGGAAACCTTCAGCTCGTCTTCCTTCAGGCCGTTGTTCTTCATCTGCTTCGGCACGAGGTAGCGACGCGCGATGTTCATCTTCTCGTCTTCCGTGTAACCGGGCAGACGGATGACTTCCATGCGATCGAGCAACGGCGCCGGAATGTTCAGGCTGTTGGCCGTACAGACAAACATCACTTCCGACAGGTCGAGATCGACCTCCAGGTAATGATCGTTGAAGGCCGAGTTCTGCTCCGGATCCAACACCTCGAGCAGCGCCGAGGACGGATCGCCGCGGAAGTCCATGGACATCTTGTCGATTTCGTCGAGCAGGAACAGCGGATTGTGCACGCCGGCCTTCGACATGTTCTGCACGATCTTGCCGGGCATCGAGCCGATGTACGTACGCCGGTGGCCGCGGATCTCGGCCTCGTCACGGACGCCGCCGAGCGACATGCGTACGAACTTGCGGTTGGTCGAGCGCGCGATGCTCTGTCCCAACGAGGTCTTACCCACACCTGGAGGTCCCACCAGGCACAGGATCGGGCCACGCAGCTTGTCGACCCGCTGTTGGACAGCCAGATACTCGATGATGCGTTCCTTGACCTTCTCCAGGCCAAAGTGATCTTCATCCAGCACCTTCTCGGCGCGGGCGATGTCCTTGATGATCTTGGTCCGCTTCTTCCACGGCACCTTGACCAGCCAGTCGATGTAGTTACGAACCACCGTTGCCTCAGCGGACATCGGCGACATCATCTTCAACTTGTTGAGCTCGCCCGTGGCCTTCTCGCGTGCCTCTTTCGGCATGCCGGCCTTGGCGATCTTCTGCTCGAGCTCGGTAATCTCGTTACCGCCCTCGTCCATCTCGCCGAGCTCTTTCTGAATGGCCTTCATCTGCTCATTCAGGTAGTACTCGCGCTGGGACTTTTCCATCTGCGCCTTGACGCGGCCGCGGATGCGCTTCTCGATCTGCAGCACGTCCATCTCGCCTTCGATGGCGACGAGGATGTGCTCGAGGCGCTTCCTGACATCCAGGATCTCGAGAACTTTCTGCTTCTCGGCGAGCTTCAGCGACATGTGCGCGGCAACCGTGTCGGCCAGCCGGCCGGCATGTTCGATTCCCGCCAGCGCCGTCAGCACTTCCGGCGGCACTTTCTTGTTCAGCTTTACGTACTGTTCGAACTGCGAGATGACGGAGCGCGCGAGCACATCCATCTCCCGTTCGTCATACGCTTCCTGATCGGGCAGAAGTGTCACATCCGACGAGTAGTGTTCGCCGGCATGCAGCTTCTCGATACGCGCGCGATCAACTCCCTCGACCAGCACCTTTACAGTGCCGTCGGGGAGTTTCAACAGTTGCAGGATGGTCGCGACTGTACCGATGCGGTACAGATCGTCCGCCTTCGGATCATCAACGTCCGCCTGCTTCTGCGCGACCAGCATGATTCGCTTGTCGGTCCGCATGGCGACGTCCAGCGCTTGTATCGACTTCTCGCGGCCGACGAACAGCGGGATGACCATGTGGGGATAAACGACGACATCCCGGAGCGGCAGTACCGGCACGTTTTCAATGCCGGTCGAGGTTGGATTCACAGTGGGTACTTCAGACACGCTCGAGCCCTCGATGAAGATGGGACACGGACCCTGGTGCGAACAGGGACCTGCGTACGATCAGTGTAATAGGAAATGGGGCGAAAGAGCATGCGGCGCTGTTCCGAAACAGCGCCGCAGCAGCCCATGGACAGAGGGAACGGTCAGTGATGGTTGGTTCCGGACGCCCGGCGCGGCTCGTCGACGCTGGCAAGCCTGCCGTCGTCTGTGCCGTACACCACGTAGGGTTTGGTCTGGCCCTCAATGACTGTCTCGTCGATGACTACCTTTGACACATTACGCATCGAAGGCAGCTCATACATTGTGTCGAGCAGCACGGTTTCGAGAATTGTCCGCAAACCGCGCGCACCCGTCTTGCGCTGCATCGCCCGATTGGCGACCGCCCGCAACGCCTCTTCCCGGAACTCGAGCTCGGCACCTTCCATCTCGAACAACCGGCGATACTGCTTGGTCAGCGCGTTCTTGGGCTCGGTGAGAATGGAAATCAAGGCAACTTCGTCCAGCTCATCCAGGGTTGCCACGACCGGCAAGCGGCCGACGAACTCGGGAATGAGACCGTACTTGATCAGGTCTTCGGGTTCGGCATCATGGAACAGGTCGCTGCCATGCGGGCGCGTGCTCATGTCACGCACTTCGGAAGTGAACCCGATACCGCCCTTCTGGGTACGGTTGAGAATGATCTTTTCCAGACCCGCGAATGCACCGCCGCAAATGAACAGGATGTTGGAAGTGTCGACCTGCAGGAATTCCTGCTGCGGGTGCTTGCGGCCACCCTGCGGCGGCACCGAGGCGATCGTGCCTTCGATCAGCTTCAACAGTGCCTGCTGTACGCCTTCACCGGAAACGTCACGGGTGATCGACGGGTTGTCCGACTTGCGCGAGATCTTGTCGATCTCGTCGATGTAGACGATACCGGTCTGGGCCTTCTCGACGTCGTAGTCGCACTTCTGCAGCAGCTTCTGAATGATGTTCTCAACGTCCTCACCAACATAACCCGCCTCGGTCAGCGTGGTCGCATCGGCAATCGTGAACGGGACGTTGAGCAGACGGGCGAGAGTCTCAGCCAGCAGTGTCTTGCCGCAGCCCGTTGGGCCGATCAGCAGGATGTTGCTCTTGGCAATCTCGACTTCGTCCTTGGAGCGCGCGCCGGCGGTACGGGTCTGCAGGCGCTTGTAATGGTTGTAGACGGCGACGGACAGCACCTTCTTGGCGCGTTCCTGGCCAATCACATACTCGTCGAGAACTTTCTTGATCTCGTGGGGCTTGGGGAGCTTGTCGCGGGCGCGCTCGGCGCGGTCTTCGAGCTCCTCGCGGATGATGTCGTTGCACAGCTCGACACATTCGTCGCAGACGAACACAGAAGGGCCGGCAATCAACTTCCGAACTTCGTGCTGACTTTTCCCGCAAAAGGAGCAGTACAGAAGTTTTCCGTCGTCGTGGCGGCCGCGGGAATCTTCACTCATCGAAAGTCCTCATGAGCGCGCAGCTCGATCTCGTTATAGCACGGGGGAAAGCCCTGAGGCAAAGCGCTGGCGCACCGCTAAGCCCTTGTGTAGACGAGGATTGTAAGAGCAGTTTCACTGTCGTGGGTGCAACCTTTACATTTTCCTGAATCTGGTGCGCCGTGGCGCCAATTCCCAGGTTCCAGATGGGTAGGGGCAACCCCTACCCGTCCGGACTGAACTTACTTCGCGGGAGCGGCGACGACTTCGCCCCGCTTCTCCAGCACGCGGTCAATCAGACCGTACTTCACTGACTCCTGCCAATCCATGAACCGGTCGCGATCCGTGTCTTGTTTAATGCGATCGACGCTCTGGCCTGTGTGCTTGGCCAGTATTTTGTTGAGTCGATCACGCGTTTCGAGCATTTCCTTGGCGTGAATTTCCATGTCCGCCGCCTGGCCCTGGA
>Ga0181534_10000338_pt1 | contig 33752 bp, 31 predicted proteins | sample PEATcosm2014_Bin_37_FD_119758 | JGI IMG/M metagenome (GOLD analysis project Ga0181534, IMG submission 119758) | Peatland microbial communities from MTU Mesocosm Facility, Houghton, MI, USA - PEATcosm2014_Bin17_10_metaG | ecosystem: Environmental > Terrestrial > Soil > Wetlands > Peat | place...
CCGGCGGCCCCGGGCATGGCCCCGGGCGATATTGGCCGAGATGCCCGCGCGCCGTCTGCGCAGGACAGCCTGCAGATGCGGGGCGGTGTGCGAAGCTTGCACGATCTCGAGCGCGCGCCTCAGGTTCTCAAGACAGGTGATATCGTCGAACGAGTGCTCTCGATGGCGCCGCACGCGCACCAGCGGCTCATCGATGGCCTCGGCCTCGCCGTGCGACGCCAGGCGCATCCACAGCTCGTAATCCTCACAGACGAGCAGCTCCTCGTTGAATCCACCCACCCGCTCGATCAGGTCGCGGCGCACGACCACGCTCGGCGTCACCACCAGGGCCTGCTCTTTCACGAGCCGATCGAGGAGCGGGGCGGCGCCGCCGGGAGCCTTTGCGGCGCGTGCTCCGCTCAAGGGGCTGCCTGACTCGTCGATCAGCGTGAATCCCGTGTAGCTCCACGCGGGCGCCGCGTCCGCGCGCAGCGCGCCGACCTGTACCTGCAGCTTGTGCGGCAGCCACAGGTCGTCGGAGTCCAGAAATGCCACGAACTCACCCCTCGCCTCGCTCAAGGCGGCGTTGCGGGCGGCGGCGGGATTGGCGCGGTGGGGCAGCCACAGCACCTTGATCCGCCGCGCGTCGTCGAGGGTGCGCAAATAGGCGCGAGTCTCCGTTGCGGAGCCATCGTCGGCAATGAGCAGCTCCCAATCGGCAAAGCTCTGCGCGAGCACCGAGTCGATCGTGGCACGAAGAAACCTCAGCCGATTGAACACGGGAAGGATGATGGAGACGGCCGGCGCCATCCTCAGGCGCTCCGCTGCCGATGCCGGTGGACGATGCTGCGCAGACCCCGCGGCGCCAATACCACCGTCACCGCCTTGAGCGCCTCGGACCACCAGCCCGCATGACCCCAGGAGGCCGGTGCCGTGGACAGGAGCGTGCGCCAGGCGGCCCGCCGGTCGCCCGACGCGGCGTGGCATCGGGCGAGGCTGGCGCAGTTCTTCGCACGCTCCCGGCGAATCACGGACGCATAGGGGGTAGCGGCAGCCGTGTGCATCACCTTGTCGAGCACGCGAAGGCTGTCGCGGAAGGAGACTGCGGGGTTTCCGTAGTGCTGCGTGTGCCGGCGCACGACGGTCAGCGGCGCGTCGATGGCGACGACCGCGCTGCGCGCCGCCAGCCGCAGCCACAGGTCGTAGTCCTCGCACATCACCAGCTCTTCGTCGAAACCGCCGACCTCATCGAGCAGCGCCCGCACTGCCACCACGCTCGGCAGCGCGATGACGGTCTCGGTCCTGAGCAGCGGACCCAGGATCCAGCCGGCGGCGGCCCGCATTTCCCGCGCCGGACGTCCGGCGGCCCCGAGCAGCAGGAAATTCGTGTGACTCCAGCCGCAACCGCCGCGGGCGCGCAGCGATGCGATCTGCACGGCCAGCTTGTCCGGCCTCCACACATCGTCGGAATCCATGAAGGCCACATACTCGCCCTTCGCCTCGCGCAGCGCGGCGTTGCGCACCCGGGCCGGCCTGCCGGTGTGCTCGAGACAGAGCACGCGCACGCGCGGCGGATGCGCGACCGTGCGCAGATACGCCCGCGTCGGCGCGGCGGAGCCGTCGTCCGCGATCAAGAGCTCCCAGTCCTCGAAGGTCTGCGCGAGCACCGACTCGACGGCGTCGGGCAGGTACTCGAGACGGTCGAAGGTCGGCAGAATGATGGAGACGGCCGGGCTAGGCATGATCCGCCACCAGATCCTGGTAGGCCGATGCCAGCTTGCGGCCGACCGCTGCGAATGACAGCTCGCCCTCGAAACGCGCTCGCGCGGCCGCGCGAGCCTGCTCGCGGGGCTGCGCCGCCACCGACAGCAGGGCGTCACAGAGCGCCGCCGCCTCGCCGCAAGGCCACAGCGCCCCGACCGAGCCCGCGCCCGTGAGCGAGCGGAACGAGGGGATGTCGGTGACCACCGGCGGCAGGCCGCAGGCGAGCGACTCGATCAGCGAATAGCCGCTGCCCTCCCGATGGCTTGCGGAGACGAACATGTCGGCGGCCCGCATCAACTGCTCGACCTGGGAGTGCGGGACTCGTCCCAGCAGATGCACCCTGCCTCTGAGGAAGGGATCCTCCTCGATCCGGCGGCGCACCGCACGCAGCAGCGGCGCCGCTCCATAGCAGCAGCAGAGCTCGAGACGCGGCAGCACCCGCGCGGCCCGGCTGACGCCCTCGAGCACCGTCAGAGGATCCTTGTTGGCGTCCAAATGCCCCACCCAGAGCAGCAGCGGATCGCCGGACAGACCCGATGAGCGGCGAGCCAGGCCCTGGCCGCCCGGTTCGAACCGGCTCGTCGACTCGGGAATTTCGTACACCTGGGTGTGCGGCGACAACAGACCGGCGGCCGCAAAGGGCCGTGCCTGATCGAGCGCACAGAAGGCGATTCCCGACGCGGCGGCGAACCCGCGCCGCCACGCCGCGCGCCGCCACGGCCGCGGCGGCCGGCTGGCGTGATCTTGCAGCAAGATCGGAACTCCCGGCGCGGCGGCGGCGAGCGACACGACGTCCCGCGCGAAGTGCAGACCGTGCACGTGCAGCACGTCGGGCGCGAGCCTGCGCACGAGTGCGCCCACATCGCCGGCCGGCGGCACAAAGTGATAGTTCACATCCGCCCGCTCGAGCGCCTGCGCATGGGGGGAGGCCTGGATCACCGACACGCGCACGCCGGCCCGAGAGGCGCATTCGGCGGCATCGACCAGGGTCGGCCAGTCGCGCAGCAGCTCCGCGGGTTCCCGCCCCTCGGGGTCGGTGAAGAAGCTGATCTGAGCGGCGTGCAACGGCGGATTCCTGCCGCTACAGGCCCGACAGCCGGGGATCCCACAGGCGGATGAAGCGCTTCGAGAAATTGAGCTCCCAGGGGCGCTCGTAGCGCTGATACCGATAGCGCCATGCGGCGAGCGTGCGCAGCGCCGACTTTCCCCAGTACGGCGAGCGAATGTCGGTGATGGTCGGAAATCTGCATCCCAGCACGGTGGTGAAGTCGCGGATTCGGCTGCGCATGCGCGGCGTCAGCCACGGCACGTCCGTGTGGCACCAGTAGGAGATCCATTGAGGCTCGGCCCAGCCGTCGGCGGTGCTCGGAAACACGAGCCGCGCACCGTCGCTGCCGCGCAAGTCCGCCACCGCACGCTCGACCTGGGGGTTCTTGCTGCCCGGCGCGCTCGGCAGCGGCGCGTACACGTACAGCATGATCTCGGTTTTCGGGTGGATGCGTTTGATGAGGCGTATGAACTCGAAAGTTCTCTCCGTCTCTCCTTCCGGATCCTGCGGCGGCGCCAGCATGAACGACAGTTCCGGGATGACGCCGTTGCTGCGGCATTTCTCGACGGCCGCGAGGGTCTGATCGGTACTGGTTCCCTTGCGCACGTCGTGCAGCAACCAATCACTCGGCGACTCGGCGCCGATGTATGCCATTCGCAGCCGGCTCTTGCGCACCAGCGCCCAGGAGCGCTCCGACAGGTTCAACAGAGCGTCCGAGCGGGCGAAGCACCACCACGGCAGCTGAAACCTCGCCAGCACCTCGAGCAGGGGCACCGTGTCCTCCTCGCGATCGAAGAAGTTGTGATCGTAGAATTGGATGGCATCCACGCCGAGCCGGCCGGTCAAAAACAGCAAGTCCCGCTCCAGGCGCTCGGGCGCGGGCAGGGCGGTCTTGCCGCGAAACATCGCCGCCACCCCGCAAAAGGTGCAACGAAAGCGGCAGCCCAAGGCGGCTTGGTAACCCGTCGTGCGCCTGCCCAGATAGGTCCTCGCCAGATACTGCCGCGGATCGCCCAGCCGATCGTAGGGCAGCTCCCGGGCCAGAGCGGCCGCCGAGAAGGGCCGATTCCGGTTATGGACGATGCCCTCATCGGAGCGCCACGACAGACCGGCGATCGCGCCAAGCGAGATGAAGTCCCGGGCCTCGCCGCGAAAGATCGCATCGAGCAGCTCGAGCAGCGTGTCCTCCCCCTGGCCTCGGATGGCGTAGTCCACGTACGGAGAGTTGAGCGCCGCTTCGGCGGCGATGGTGGGAAAGTGTCCGCCCCAGATGATGGGCGTTGTGGCAAACCGCGCTCGAATCGCCCGCGAGACCGCAATCGCGGTGCGCAGCTGCGGACCGCCCATGACGCTGATGCCCACCGCGTCGATCCATCCGCTCGCCAGCGCCCTCTGGGTCGTGTCGATGAAATTCCTGTCCTTGTTGCCGTCGATGATGCTCGAGGCATACCTGCCGTCGAGCGCCGCGGACAGATTGAGCACGGCGAGCGGAAAGCGCGCGCTGCGCCGGGAGGTGATGGTCGGATTGATCAGCAAGACGTGGCGTTGTGGTGTCATGAGAGTTTCTGTGCCGGGACCAGCCAGCGGGTGAACAGCATTTCGACCGGCCAGCGGTACTCGTCCCTGCGGCAGCGATAGCGCGCGAGCCGCTGCAAGAGGCGCCGGCCGCGGGAGGTGCGTTTCCAGGCGAGCTCGTGAAAGAACTTGAAGCGCTCGATGAGTTCGAACTTCTCCGGCGACACCCAGGGTCCCGGTTCGCCCGCCACGTAGTCGAACTCGGCCCAGGCCTCGAGCGTTTCCGGGAGCCTGAAACCGCGCGCCACGGCTTCGATGACCAGCGCGCTGCCCGGATAGGGCTTGAAATAATAGATCGGGGTCAGGAAATCCGGGCTCATCGAGCGCAGCCGCTTGGCGCAGTCGAGGGTCGCTTGGATATGGGCGTCGGTCTCGTCCGGGAAGCCGACGATGAAGGGGAAATGGCCGGCGATGCCGAACCTCAGCATCTTCTGCGCGGTTTCATAGACCTGCTCGATCTTGATGTCCTTGCGAATGCGCTTCAGTACCTCGTTCGATCCCGATTCGACGCCGACCAGCAGGCGGCGCAGGCCGGATTGCTTGCAGCGCACCCATACCTCGTCGGGCAGCCGGATCCCCTGATCGGCGCGCATGGTGGCGGCCCAGGTGATCTTCATGCCGGACTCGACGATGCGATCGGCCAGAGCATGGACGCGGGCCGCCTTGGTAAAGAAGGTTTCGTCTTGAAAGTTGACGTCGTCGAAATGATATCGATCCCACAGCTCTTTGAGCCGCAGTGCCATGCGCACCGGTTCGAGCCCGACCCACTTGCGTCCGTACACGAAGGGGTCCGAACAGAACGCACAGCGAAAATTGCACCCCTGCGATGAGATGAAGTCGAGCTGGCGCTTGCCTTTCAGCTCGAAATACCGCTCCACGGGGATCAGCCCATAGTCGTGCGGGCGAAATCTGTCGACCTGTGCCAGCTCGCGCGCGGGGTTCTCCCGGATCGTGCCGTCCTCGAGCCGCACGGTGCATCCGGCACAGCCGTCCAGCGAGCGGCCGTGCGCGAGCCTCTGCACGATGTCGGCGAATGTTTCCTCGCCCTGGCCGCGGACCGTGACGTCCACCGATTTCTCGAGCAGGCACTCGCGCGCGAACATGGACGGATGCCAGCCTCCCCAGACCACGGGCAGCCCCGGGCGGGCGCGTTTGGCGGCGCGCGAAATGCGCAGGGCGTCGGAGATCGGCGCCCCGGTGAGCACGCTGATCCCGAGGCACAGCGCATCGCCGACATGCGACAGCACGGTCTCGAGGGCGTGCGGATCGAGGCGCGCATCGACGATGATCACCTCGAAGATCTGCGGATCGAGCTCCGAGCCGATGGCGAGCAGTGCCAGCGGCAGGGTGAAGAACACCGCCTGCGGATTGTAGAGCAGCACCTTGAGCCGCCGGCCGCGGGGATTCACGGCGGCAGTCATGCCGCGGCCTCGCCGGCCGCCGCCTCGCCGGCCGGTGCCGCGAGCGTGAGTCCAGGCTCGCCGATTGGCGTGCGCGCGAGCAAGGTGGCGATGGACGGCTGGAGGATCTTCGCTCTGCCATCGACCCCGATCTCGGCCCACTCGCCCTGCGGTGCCGCGCGCCGCGCCAAGTCCAAGTCTCCGTAGCGGACGATTCCATCGATCAGCACCAGCCGCACGTCCGCGCGGCTCGCCGTTCCCAGGCCCTTGCGCGCGGGAACGATCAGAAGGTCGGCTCGCATGCCGGCGCGCAGCTCGCCCCGATCGCCCAGGCGCAGCAGCCGGGCGCCATCGCGCGTCACCATCGCCTCCAGCAAGGAGTCATCGACCACGCCGAGCCCGCCGGCCAGGCGCAGCTCCTCGAGCAGGTCGCGGGCGCCGCTCAGGCGCGAATCGGTGCCGAGCGCGACGCGTCCGCGGGCCGCGAGCTCCGCCACGTCCGCGGTCTTGCCGAACAGGTGCAGGTTGGAGGAGGGACACCAGATGAGCCCCGCCGCCGCGCGATCGAGCCGCAGGCGCTGCGCGCGGCCGAGGGCGACGCCGTGCACCAGCAGGGTGTTGGGCCCGAGGCAGCCGAGCGCCTCGAGGCGCTCGAATTCTTGGGCGGCCTCCCCATCCACTCCCTCGGCGGCGTGAATGATCCACGGCCAGCGGCGCGGCGTCGCCCGGTAGGAGCTGCCGACTTTCTGCTCCCCGTCCACGTACAGGGAGTGTGCCCACCCATACCTGAAGAGGACGCGAGTGGGATACTCGCCCGACAACGAGGCGTAGTAGGGGTCGTGATGCGCGACCGTGGTGACGCCGCTCAGCAGATTCTTCAGGCCGCCGATCAACAGCCGCTCATCGCGCGCGACGGCGACCCCCGCTTCGAACTCGGGATCGGCAGTGCGGCGCGCGTCCACGTCCGCGATCCACTCGCGCGCATGCGCGTAGGATCGTGAAGATGCGGGACGGGTCAGGCTGTTGAGCTGCAGGTGATCGTGCGCGTTGATCAGACCCGGCAGCAGACGATCGCCGTCGAGGTCGACGACCGAATCGCCGCGCTGCGCCGCGCCGCCCACGGCGGCAATGCGCGCACCGACGATGCGCACGCAGCCGATCTCGCCGCCGCTCAATCGGGCGTTGATCAAGGTCATGCCGGGCGGGGAGAGATGCATGGTCACTTGCGAGCCCGCACGATGAGCGCGATCGGCAGGCCCACCCAGCGTGCGTAGAATCGCTCCGATCCGGCAAAGGGCTCGCAGAGTTCGATGCCCACGCGCACCTCATGGACGACGTCGATGGTCAATCTGGCCGCCGCCGCCGCGGCTTGCTGGGCCGCGAGGTCATGGCAACGATGCGGCACCGTGCAGGTGTCTGCGTTTTGATCTTTGAATGAACGGGTGAGGCCGGCGCGCGAGGCCTGCGGATGAAAATCCGAATACAGCAGCGTGCCGCCCGGCTTGAGGACGCGGGCGGCTTCGGCCATCCAACCGCGAATGCTCGAGGCGTGGCCGAGCGCCAGGCCCGATATCACCACGTCGAACGCCGCGCCGGCGAAGGGCAACTGCATCATGCTGCCGCACACCGGATCGGCTGCCGACACCTGGCGAAGCATGGGGACGCAAAAATCCATGGCCACGATCGGGGCTGCCCCGTCCTGCGCCAGCAAGTTTGCATAGCGTCCGCTGCCGCAGGCGAGGTCCAGCGCGCACCGGCCGGCCACGGCCGGCCAATGCTCGAGCATCACGCGCTCCTCGGCGCGCATCAGAGGATTGTGCGCGACCGGCGGATACAGCGGCGCCCACCGCTCGTAGGCTTGCAGCGTGGCCGCGGCGATGGGGGCGCTCACGGGTCGCGCCACAGCGAGCAGACGCAGGTTTTGCACTCGGCGCGGCGTCCGTCGCGGATCGCCGCGCGCAGCGCGCTCATGCCGACGCCGTTGAGCGCGCCGGCGAGATCGCGGCCCGCTTCCGCGCCGCTTGGCGGAATCCGCGCATCGGCCGGCCCCGAGATGAAAAAGCAGGGCTGCACCTTGCCCGTGGCGCCGATGACGGCGGAGAACTCCGGGGCATTGCAGCGCACCTTGGGGTACGCCGCACGGCCGTGGAGGGCGGCGAAGTACTGATGGATGCGGCGCAATTTTTGCGCGCTCTCCGCGATGAAGCCCAGGCGCAGATCCTCCTCGCGCTCGCGCTCGAGGGAAGCCAGGATCCGTTCGAATCGGGGCAGATCCTCCGGCCCCAAGGCCAGGTCGGAGGCGAAATCATCGCTGCGGCCGAAGGCATGCGGGTTGGCGACGTCCACGGCCAGAAAGGAAACCTGGCGCGCGCCCAAGCCTCGGGCCAGATCGACGAACGCCGGCAGCTGCCGATAATTGGCACGCTGCAATGTGACCCGGATTCCCGGCGGCATGCCGTGGGCGGCGGCGGATCGAATGCCCTCGCACACCTTCTCGAAAGCGTCGAGGCCGCGGATCGCCGCATAGGTCGCCGCATCGGTGCCGTCCAGCGACACGGTGATGGCGTCGAACAGTTCGGCCGCCCGGCGGGCATGCTTGGCGAGCGCCAGCCCCGAGGTCAGCAACCACACCTTCTGGCCGTTCCCGCGCAACAGCTCGGCGATCGCGGCCCATTCGCGGTGAAGCAATGGTTCACCGCCCGACAGCAGCACCATCTGCGTGCCCAATCGCGCAAAACTCGGCAGCAGACGCTTCACTGCGGCGAGATTCATGTCATCGCGGCCGTGGCGCCAATAGTCGCAGGTCCCGCAGCGCGAATTGCAGCGCTCGGTTACATAGAGAGTAACCAGGGGCAGCCGACTGAGTGGCGAATGAGCTACGAAGGCAGGGGCGGACAAATGGCGACTCTTTCAGGTGTTCGCTCGTATGTACCGAGTTACCGGGAAACGGTTTAGGCGGAGGCGGCTTTCGCGCTGCGCCGCGCGCGGTATTCTGGCGATTCACGTCGCTGGTTGGATGAAAAGGTAGCTTCAACTCTTTGATTTGGCTAAGCTCTCGCCCGGATGAATACGGCAGCTGATGGTCTTCGCGTCGAAAAGGTCCACGTCTGGCGCGGCGATCGCCATGTGCTCAAGGGTGTGAGCCTCGAGCTGGCGCCGCGCGAGCTTTTGCACATTTGCGGTCCGAACGGCACGGGCAAGACCACGCTGCTGCGTGTGGCCTGCGGCCTGCTGCGGCCGGAGCAGGGCGCGGTGTCATGGCATGGGCAGGCGATTACCGGCATCGAGCCGAAGTATCAGGCGGCGCTTGCCTACGCCTCGCACGAGCCGGCGCTCAAGGGGGACCTGACCGCGCTCGAGAACCTGTACTTCGCCGTGGGGATGAAGCGCCGGGCCACGGCGCAGGAGCTGCGCATGAGCCTGCAGCGCACCGGTGTCGCGGGCTGCGCCGACTTACCCGCGCGGGTTCTGTCCGCCGGTCAGCGGCGGCGCGTGGCCATGGCGCGGGTACTGGCGATGGGCGCTTCGCTGTGGCTGCTCGATGAACCGTTCACCAATCTGGATGCGGCGGGCGCGGACCTGGTGTCGGGTCTGCTGCAGGAGCATGTCGGGGGCGGCGGCTCGGCGCTGGTGGTCGCGCACCACGAGCTCGCACTCGACTGTTTCGTGCGCCGCCTGGAACTTACGCCATGAACGTCGGTCTGTGGCGGGCCATGACGCTGGTGGTGCGCCGTGAACTGTGTCTCAGTTTCCGGCGGCCGGACCAATTGTTGCAACCTTTGGTGTTTTTTTTGATCGTGACTACATTGTTTCCCTTGGGGTTGAGCCTGCAGCTGTCTGCTCTGCGAGACATGGCGCCCGGTGTGCTTTGGGTGGCGGCGCTGCTATCGTCGCTGCTGTCGCTCGATTCATTGTTCAAGAGCGACGCGGACGACGGCACCTTGGAGCAGCTGGCGCTCTCGGGTCAGGGACTGACGGTCATCGTGATCGCCAAAACCCTGGCGCACTGGCTGGTGACGGGAGTGGCGTTGGTGCTGGTCTCGCCGCTGGTCGGCACTGCGCTCGATATTCCGGGCAGTGCGTTTGGGGTCATGATGGGAAGCCTCGCGCTGGGCACGTTGACCTTGAGCTGGCTGGGCGCCATCGGCGCGGCCCTCACGGTCGGATTGCGGCGCGGCAACGTGCTCCTCTCCCTGATCGTGCTGCCGCTGGCGATGCCATTGTTGATTTTTGGCGCCGGCGCGACCGACAGGGCGATCTCGGGCGTGAGTGCGGTGGGCGCCCTGTACTTTCTGGCGGCGCTTTGCGTGTTCACGTGCACGCTGGCGCCGTTCGCGGCAACGGTGGCATTGCGCATCACGCTCGAATGAGGCTTGAATAATCGAATGTGGACCTGGTTCTATAAACTTGCCTCGCCCCCCTATGTCTACGGGGCGGCGGCCGCCTTGGTGCCCTGGTTCCTGGGCGCCGCCGCGCTTGCCTTGGGCGTTGGGCTGATCGACGGACTCGCGTTTGCGCCCCCGGACTACCAGCAGGGGGATGCTTTTCGCATGATTTACGTGCACGTGCCGAGCGCCATTCTGTCCCTCACCGTGTACACGCTCATGGCGGTTGCCAGCGCCGTCGCGCTCATCTGGCGCATCAAGGTGGGACATGCGGTAGCGGCGGCGGCGGCGCCCATCGGCGCTTCGTTCACCGTGTTGGCGCTGGTGACCGGCTCGCTCTGGGGCCGGCCAATGTGGGGAACCTATTGGGCCTGGGACCCCCGGCTGACCTCCGAGCTCATCCTGCTGTTCCTCTACGTGGGCGTGATGTCGCTGCGTTCGGCATTCGAGGACCCCGGCCGCGGCGACCGGGCGGCGGCGCTTCTGGCAACCGTCGGCGTCGTCAACGTGCCCATCGTTCATTTCTCCGTAGTGTGGTGGAACTCCCTGCACCAGGGTGCAACGATTGTTAAACTAGGCGCACCCTCCATGGCCGGCAGCATGCTCTGGCCGCTGCTGTCCATGTGGCTTGGTTTCATGCTGTTCTTTGCCGCGGTCCTGTGCATCCGGCTGCAGGGCGAAGTGCTCGATCGGGAACGGCAGTCGGCGTGGGTTCGAGAGGCGGTCAAATCATGATGAGCGGCAGCTTTTGGTCGATGGGCTTTTGGTCGATGGGCGGCTACGCGCGCTATGTGTGGCCGTGCTTCGCCTGCGGCCTGGCGGTGCTCGCATGGAATCTGTGGTCGGCGCGCCGCTTTCGCGTGGCGGCCCGGCTGCGGGCGCGGCGCGCGGCGACGATGGCGGCGGGCGAGCAGTCATGACGCCGCGGCGAAAGCGCCTGTTCGTCGTGCTCGGCATCCTGGGCGGAGTCGCCGCCTCGGTCTCCCTCGCGGTGATGGCCTCGCGCGAGAACATCATGTTCTATTACGATCCCAGCCAGGTCGCGGAAGGCAAGGCCCCCGCCTCGAAGCGCTTTCGCATCGGGGGCATGGTCGTGAAGGGCAGCGTCGCGCGCAATCCCGGCGACTTGCAGGTCCGATTCGTGCTCACCGACTTCGCCCACCAGGTTCCCGTGGAATATACCGGTGTGCTGCCGGATCTGTTTCGCGAAGGACAGGGTATCATCGCGCACGGCACCATGAATGCGAGCGGCGCCTTTGTCGCCGATGAGGTGCTTGCCAAGCACGATGAAAAGTATATGCCGCCCGAGGTGGCGGCTTCACTGAAGAACAAGGCCCCGGGGGCTCTGGAATAAAGCATATGGCCCCGGAACTGGGAATTTTCTCGCTCATCCTGGCCTTCGTGCTCAGCCTGTCGCAGGCGTTCTTCGGTCTCGCCGGTGCCTGGCGCGGCAGACCCGTGTGGATGGCCGTCGCGCGCCCGGCGGTGACGGGGCAATTCGTGTTCGTCGTCATGGCCTTCGCCTGCCTCGTGTACAGCTTCGTCAACGATGATTTTTCGGTGCTGTACGTGGCGCGCAATTCGAATTCGCAATTGCCGCTGTTCTACAAGGTGGCGGCGCTGTGGGGGGCGCACGAAGGCTCGCTGCTCCTGTGGATATTGATCCTGTCGATCTGGAGCGTCGCGGTCGCGGCGTTCAGCCGCCAGCTGCCCTCGAGCTTTTCGAGCCGCGTGCTCGGAGTGATGGGGCTGATCAGCGGCGGTTTCATGCTGTTCACCTTGTGGACCTCCAATCCGTTTCTGCGTCTCATACCCGCGGCCTCGGACGGCGCGGACTTGAATCCCGTGCTGCAGGATTTCGCTCTGGCGATTCATCCGCCCATGCTGTACACGGGCTACGTGGGTTTCTCGGTGGCCTTCGCCTTCGCCATCGCCGCCATGCTGGAAGGACGCCTCGATCAGACCTGGGCGAAGTGGACCCGGCCCTGGACCATTTTTGCGTGGATATTTCAGACCATCGGCATCGCGCTCGGCAGCTGGTGGGCGTACTACGAGCTGGGCTGGGGCGGATGGTGGTTCTGGGATCCGGTCGAGAATGCCTCGTTCATGCCCTGGCTGGTGGGAACGGCGCTGATCCATTCCCTGAGCGTCACGGAGAAGCGCGGCATCTTCAAGAGTTGGACCTTGCTGCTCGCGATATTCGCCTTCTCGCTGAGTCTGGTGGGCACCTTCCTGGTGCGCTCCGGCGTACTGGTCTCGGTGCACTCGTTCGCGACCGATCCGACCCGCGGGCTTTACATCCTCGCCTTCCTGGTGGTGACCATCGGCGGCTCGCTCACGCTGTACGCGTGGCGGGCGCCGAAGCTGTATGCGCCCGGGGGCTTCGAGCTGTTCTCGCGGGAGTTCTTCCTGCTGGTGAACAATGTGATGCTGGTGAGCGTCGCCGGCCTTGTGCTCTGGGGCACCCTGTCTCCGCTGGTCTACGAGTTGCTCGGCATCGGCAAGATCTCCGTCGGGCCGCCGGTCTTCGCGGTGATGTTCCTGGTGCCCGTGCTGCCGCTGATGGTGTTTCTGGCCTTTGGAATGCATTCGGCGTGGCGGCGCGGCAAGCTCACCGTGACCGCCAAACCCCTGGGGTGGCTGCTGGCGGCGGCGGCGGCACTGGCCGTGGCCATACAAGGGTTGGTATTCGGTGAGTTCCACCTGATTGGACTGATCGGCTTCACCTTCGGATTCTGGGTCATATTCTCCTCGCTGCTGGAGCCCATCCGCCGCTGGCGCCAGAAGCAGACCCTGACCGCCGCGTTGCTCGGCATGTGCATCGCGCATCTCGGTGTGGGGATGTTCGCCATCGGCGCGAGCGGCGTGGAGAGCTACAAGATCGAGAAGGACGTGGCGTTGAAGCCGGGCGAGAGCTTCCGCATCGCCGGATACGACTTTCGCTTCGTCGATAGCGTGCAGGTGCGGGGTCCCAACTACGACGCAGTCGAAGCCCGGGTGGATGTCACGCGGGGCGGCAAGCCGGTCGCATTCCTGAAGCCGCAAAAACGCCATTTCTGGGTGCAGCAGACCGACAACAGCCAGGCCGCGATCTCGGTGAACTGGGCGCGCGACCTGTTCGTCGCCATGGGCAACCCGCTGGGCGATGACGCCTGGAGCATGCGCATCCAGTACAAGCCGCTGGTGCGCTACATATGGCTGGGCGCGCTGGTCATGGCGGTCGGCGGCTTGGTGGCCGCGACCGATCGGCGCTACCGCCTCAAGGTGCCGCTCGCCGCGCAGCAGGCGGCCGGCGCGCCTCCGCGCGGGCGCGCGGAGCCGGATCCGGCCTGATGTGGAAATTCCTACTGCCGTTTGCGGCATTCGTCGCGCTCGCGGTTCTATTCGCATTCGGGCTCAATCCGAGCCGCGACATCCATGCGCTGCCCTCGCCGCTGATCGGCAAACCGGCGCCCGTGTTCACGCTCACCGATGTGCTCGACCCGGCGCGCTCCGTGAGCAATGCATCGCTCAAGGGCCAGGTCTACATATTGAACGTCTGGGGCACGTGGTGCGCCGAATGCCGCGTGGAGCACGAGGAGCTGCTCGCCATTGCGCAGCGGCACATGGTGCCCCTCATCGGGCTCGTGTACATGGACCAGCGCGACCGCGCGCAGCTGTGGCTCGAGCAGCTCGGCAATCCGTATCAGGCGGTGGCCTTCGACAATGACGGACGCACGGCGATCGACTGGGGTGTGTACGGCGCGCCGGAGACCTTCTTGGTGAACGGAGAGGGCCGGATCGTCTACAAATTCATCTCGCCCATGACCGAGCGGGTATGGGAAACGGAGTTCGTGCCGCGAATTGCCGCCGCGCGGCGGGGCGGCGCATGAACCGCCGCCGGCTCACCGGCATCGGCGCGCCGGCCCTCGCGCTCCTCGGCATGCTGGCCGTATTCGCATGCCGCGCGGCGGATCCGGCGGTGGATGCCAACGGCCAGCTCCAGGACCGCGCCTTGCAGTCGCGCTTCGAGCAGATCACCCTTAAGCTTCGCTGTCTCGTCTGCCAGAACGAATCCATTGCCGACTCGAATGTGGAGCTGGCCGCCGATCTTCGCCGGCAGGTGCGTGAGATGCTGGTGGCCGGAAAAAGCGACGATGCGATCTTCGATTTCATGACGGACCGCTATGGTGAATTCGTGCGCTTCAGCCCCCCGCTGGAACCGAAGACCTTGGCTATCTGGGGCGCTCCCTTCCTCGCGCTGGCGCTGGGAGGCGCCGTCATCTATCGCATCGCCCGCCAGCGCTCGCGCATGCCGCTCGACTGAACCGCATGCCGCTCGACTGAACAATGACTACCTTCCTCGTCATCGCCGCCGTCATGGCCGCGATCGCCGCGGCCGCGGTCGCCTTGCCGCTGCTTCGCCACCGGCCGAGCCGGCTTCAGGGAGTGCTGGCGGCCATCGCCGTCGTCGGCGCCTCGGCGGCTCTTTACCCGCTGTGGTCGAATTGGAACTGGCACGCACCGCCCCCGCCCGCCGCCGCGGGACCGGATGTCGCGGCAATGGTGGCCGGGCTGGAATCGCGCCTGCGCGGGCAGCCGAACGATGTGCGGGGCTGGCTGGAGCTCGGACGATCCTACGTGGTGTTGAATCGCCTGGACGATGCCACCATGGCCTATGAACACGCGCGGCGGCTCGACCCGAAGAGCGCGGAAGCCGCCATGGGCTTGGGCGAAGCCATGAGCCTGAAGGCGGGCGGCGAAATCACGCCGCAAGCCGCCCAGCTGTTCGAGGAGGCTCTGGCGCTCGCGCCCGGCAGTCCGGAAGCTCTGTGGTTCGGCGGCCTTGCCGCGGCAATGCGCGGCGAGCCCGCGCTTGCGCGCACGCGCTGGCAGGCGCTGAAGGATCTGCATCCGCCGCCGCAAATCATGCAAGTGCTCGATAAGCAAATCCAGGCACTGGGGACGCCCGCGTCCGCGGGGACGAATGCGCCGCCGCCGGGGACGAGTCCGTCGGCGGGGGGCTCAAACGCAGCGGATGTCGCTGTCAATATCAGCATTGCGCCCGCGTTGAAATCACGGCTGGTATCGGAGGCCCCTTTGTTCGTCTTTGCTCGCGAGCCCGGGAACCGGGGACCGCCGCTCGCCGCCAAGCGGCTGACGAGCGGTGCCATCGGCACCGAGGTGCATCTCTCGCCGGCCGACTCCATGATACCCGGCCGCGTGCTCGCGCAGGGACAGCGGGTGTCCATCACGGCGCGCGTGTCCTTCAGCGGACAGCCGGTGCCATCGGCGGGGGATTTGTACGGCGAACTCTCCTATGATGTGGGCCGCGACGGAGTGCGCAATCTCGTGATCGATCGCGTCGCCGAATAGGGGTTCTAGCTCTGGGATGTCGTGTCATGAATGCGTCAATTGAGCAATCACAATCGAGCGCCGCCCCCTCGACGGGCCGGCGCAATCTGTGGCCGGCCGTCGCGATCGGCACCGTCATCGTCGCCGTCATCGTTCTGCTTGCCGTGAGGCTGACGCATGCGCTGGGCGTCAAGAGCGTCGTCAAGGACACCATTCCGACGGTGTCCGTGACCGAGGTCGGTGTGAGCTCCGTGCCGACGACGGTGAGCATCATCGGTACCATCGCGGCGCGCTACGACACGCCCATCGGCGTCGAAGGCGATGCAGGCCGCGTCGCGGCGATCTATGTCGAGGCCGGCGACCATGTGAAGCGCGGTCAGGTGCTGGCCCGCCTGAATGTGTCGGTTTTGGAGCCGCAGGTGGCCAATCTCGAGGCGGCGCTCGAGCAGGCGCGCGCCGAGGCGGAGCTCGCGGAGGCGGAATATCGGCGCGCGCAGGCGGTGGGTGCGTCGGGCGCGCTGTCGGCGGAGGAAACCCAGCGCCGCAAGTCGGCCGCGGTGACGGCCGGCGCCAAGGTGAAAGTCGCCGCCGCCCAGTTGGCGGAGGCGCAGGCGCGTCTCGCGCGCGCGGCCGTGCGCGCACCGGCGGACGGGGTCATCTTGACCCGCAATGTGGAGGTGGGACAGACCGCGACGCCGGGCGGCGAGGCCTTGTTTCGTCTGTCGGAGGGCGGCGAAGTCGAGCTGCGGGGACAGGTGGCGGAGCAGGATTTGCCCCTGCTTCAGGTCGGTCAATCCGTCGATGTACGCTTGACCGGCACCAGCCGCGTCTATGAAGGGCACGTGCGTCTGCTCGCGGCCGTGATCGATCCGCAGACCCGACTGGGCATGGTTCGGGTCGCGCTGACGCCCGATCCGAATCTGCGGCCGGGAGCCTTCGCCCGCGCCGAAGTGACCGTGAGCAATGCCGACCGCGCGGTTCTGCCGCAGACGGCCGTGCTGACCGACGATAGGGGCAGCTACGTCCTGATCGTCAACGCCCAGCACAAGATCGAGCGCCGCACCGTGCACGTGTCGGGAATCGTGCGCAACGGCGTCACCATCGCCGACGGCATCGGCGGCACCGATCAGGTCGTCGCCACCGCAGGCGCCTTCTTGCAGGAGGGTGAACTGGTCAATCCCGTGCTGAAAGCGCCCGGCCGCTCATGAGAAATATCTCGGCTTGGGCCATTCGCCATCCCGTCACGCCCATCGTGCTGTTCGTCGTGCTGTTTTTCCTGGGCGTGGTCGCGTTCATCCGCCTGCCCATCAATCTGAATCCCGACGTGTCCTTTCCCGCGGTCCGCGTCAACATTTCTCAACCCGGCGCCGCGCCCACGGAGATGGAAACCCAGATCGCGCAGAAAGTGGAAGGCTCGATATCGAGCATCGGCAATGTGCGCAATATCACGACCTACATCGTGGAAGGCCAGGTCGGCATCTACGTCGAGTTCGAGATCGCCACGCCGATCGATCGTGCGGTCACCGATGTTCGCGATGCGCTGGCCAAGGTCCGCAACGACCTGCCGCAGGGCATCATGGAACCGCAGGTGACGCGGGAAACCATCGACGGCGGCGCCTTCGCCAATTACGCGGTGACTTCAACCAGCCTCACGCCCGAACAGCTCAGCTGGTTCATCGACAACACGGTGACCAAGCGGCTGCTCGCGATTCCCGGCATCGCACAGGTGTCGCGCAGCGGCGGCGTCGATCGCGAAATTCGCGTCGAACTCGATCCCGGCCGGCTGCAGGCCCTCGGCCTCACGGCCGTCGAAGTCAATGAACAATTGCGGGCGCTCAATGTGGATGCCGCCGGAGGCCGTGCCCAGGTGGGCGGCGGCGAACAGGCCATTCGCGTGCTCGGCGGCGCAAAAACGGCGCAGGCGCTCGGCGACACCCAGATCATCGTGCCCGGGGGCAAATCGGTGCGCCTGCGCGAAATTGCCGATGTGCACGACGGCGTCGCCGAAGTGCGCAGCATCGCACGGCTCAATGGCCGGCTGGCGACGACGTTCGGTGCGTTCCGGGCCAAGGGAGCCTCGGACGTGGCCGTGGCCAACGCGTTGAAGGTGGAGCTCGACAAGATCCTGGCAGAGAATCCCGCCGTGCACATGACGCTCATATTCACGACGGTGGATCATACGCTGCGGACCTATCACTCGGCGATCGCGGCGCTCCTCGAAGGATCGGCGCTCGCGGTCGCCGTGGTGTGGGTTTTTCTGCGCAACTGGCGCGCGACCTTGATCTCCGCGCTGGCGATTCCGCTGTCGGCAATCCCGACGTTCGCCTTCATGCAATGGATGGGGTTCACTCTGAATGAGATCACGCTGCTCGGGCTGTCGCTCGTCGCCGGCGTGCTGGTCGACGATGCGATCGTGGAAATCGAAAACATCGTCCGGCACATGCGCATGGGCAAGACCTGCTTTCGAGCGGCCATCGACGCGGCGGATGAAATCGGGCTCGCGGTGGTGGCGACATCCTTCACCATCATCGCGGTGTTTCTGCCGGTGAGCTTCATGGGCGGCGTGACCGGCCAGTTCTTCAAGCAGTTCGGGCTCACCGTCGCCGCGGCCGTGTTCGTCTCGCTCATGGTGGCGCGGCTCATCACCCCGGTTCTCGCAGCGTATGCGCTGCGCGGCGACTCCCTCGTCGCGCACAACAGCGACGGGCCGATCATGACGCGCTATTTGTCGCTGCTGCGCTGGTGCGTTGCCAACCGCTGGAAGACGATCGCGGCCGGCTTGGTGTTTTTCCTGCTGTCGCTGGCATGCGTCATGGTCATCCCCACCTCCTTCACCCCGCCGGAGGACTTCGCCAGCGCGGAGCTGGATATCGAACTGCCTCCGGGCGGCACGCTCGAGGATACGTCGCGGGTCTCGGCCGCCGCCGCGGCGGTCCTGAGAAAATCGCCCGAGGTGACCGACATCATCGAATTCGTGGGCATCGGGGACGGCGAGATCCGCAATGCCGTCATCACGGCCAATCTGACGCCGCGCACGGAGCGCGGCATCACCCAGAAGCAGTGGGAGCAGAACATGATGCCGCTGCTTGCCCAGGTACCGGACGGGCATTTGAATTTCTCCGAGGGCGGCGGCGGGCGCGACATCCAGCTGTACTTGACCGGCGACGATCCGCCGCTGGTGGAGCTCACCGGCCATAAAGTCCTCGCTGAAATGCGCGCGCTGCACGAGGTTCGCTATGCGCGCATCAGGGGCGATTTGCCGCGCCCCGAAATCGTCGTGCATCCGCGCCTCGATATCGCGGCGCAGCTCGGGGTCAGCGTGCAAAGCATCAGTCAAACCATACGCATCGCGACGCTCGGCGACCTGCCGCAGAACGGCGCCAAATTTTCCTTGAGCGACCGGCAGATTCCGATACGGGTCAGCCTGACCGAAAACGCGCGGCGCGATCTGACCACGCTCGAGAATCTGCCGGTGCCCACGATCTCCGGCGCGAGCGTGCCGCTCAAGACGGTGGCCGACTTGAGTTTCGGGCAAGGACCCTCGGCGGTGCGCCGCTACAACCAGAGCCGGCGCGTCTTTCTCGAAACCGACTTGAGTCCGGGGGTCGAACTCGGTACCGCCCTGAAGAAAATATATGCCCTGCCCACCCTGAAGCACTTGCCGCAGGGAGTGCACCTGGTCGAGACCCAGAACATCGAGTTCATGAACGAGCTGTACCAGAATTTTCTACTGGCGGTGGGCGCCGGCATCCTCATGGTGTTCGCCGTGCTGGTGCTGCTGTTCGTGCGGGTGCTTCAGCCCATCACGATTCTATCGGCGCTGCCCCTGCCCTTGGGGGGGGCCGTGCTCGCGCTGCTGCTGACCGGGCTGCCGTTTTCGCTGCCCGTCGCGATCGGAATTCTGATGCTCATGGGCATCGTCGCCAAGAATTCGATATTGCTGGTGGATTTCGCCATCGAGGAGATGCGCGCGGGCAAGACCCGCGTCGAGGCCATACTCGAGGCCGGACACAAACGGGCGCGCCCCATCGTCATGACCACGGTGGCCATGGTCGCCGGAATGCTGCCCGTGGCCATCGGCTGGGGCGGGGACAGCGATTTTCGCGGCCCCATGGCCATTGCGGTCATCGGCGGCTTGATCACCTCCACGGCGCTCACGCTGGTCATCGTGCCGGCCGTGTTCACCGTGCTCGACGACATCGAGCGCTGGATCGCGCCAAAAGCTTCCAGGCTGCTCACTCACTCTCCGCAAGCGCCGGGCGCGCCCGAATCCATCGCGTGAGATGGCATTCAAGGCGCGGCGTCGATGATGCCCCGCAGCTCGTCGAGAAGGTCGGTCGCCGCCTGCAGTTTCTGCGGATCCACGTGGGCCAGTATTTCCTGGCGGAATGCGGCGGCCTCCGCGCGCACCTTGTCGTACAGCAGAAGCCCGGACTGCGTCAGCACCACCCGCTTGATGCGGCGGTCCGTCGCCGAGGGCTCACGCACGGCCAGCCCCGCTCTGACCAGACGGTCCACCATGGATACCAGGGTTGCTCCTTCCACCGCCAGGCGGTCGGCGAGTTCCGACTGCGACAGAGGGGCCTCGGCTTTGGCCGCCGCGGCAATGGCCATCCAACTCGCCTGGCTGACGCCCAAGTGCTTGAGCCTCCGATCCAGCGCCTGGCGCCAGGCTCGGGATGTGTTATGCATCGCAGCACCGAAGCGCTCTTCGAGATCGCTCATTGGAAAGCTCGCTCATCGTGAGCACTCTAATGGATCAAGAATAGCATGCCCGGGAAATCCCGAAGTCCGTGTCAGTGTGTCGGCACTAGGATGTTGGCGCGGTCGCAGGGCCTGGCGGGATAGGACGCTGGGAGCCAACGAGGGATTCAGTTGGCTCCCAGCGTCCTATCCCGCCAAGCCTTTCGCATGCGGTGGGACATCAGCGCGCCGAAGATCTTCACGTCCGGAATGGACGTTACGTCTGCGGCCGCCTTGATGAGAAGGAAACGACGTCATCTAAATTGCCGGATGGGCATGGGGGGAATGGCGCCCGGCTCGCTTACTCCCAGTACCAAGTGCCAGTAATGCCAGGAGCGCTCTGAGTACTCTCCCGGTCGAGCTTCGCTCAGGGCCTGCTTGAACTCTGCTTCGCCCACCTGGCGCCGCAGTGTCTGGACATCCTCGAAGGTGCCGATGTTCATGACCTGCGCGATGACGCGATGAGTGCTCGCAACCGAAGTCTCCGCCGGCTGCCACCATATGTATTTGCGAGCGTAGTATGCCAGGTCCATCGGCGTGATTTTACAACACAATCAGCGAAGCTATGCCTTGAGCCAGATGACCGTCGCCATCCCGGCGACTGTCATCAACAAAGAGCCAAATAAATGCGCCGCCACTGCGCCCATCGCCCATGCCGTGCGGCCCGATTGCAGCAGCATCACCACCTCGGCGGAGAAGGTGGAAAACGTCGTCAGGCCGCCGCAAAAACCCGTCGTCACGAACAGCCGCCACTCCGGCGCAAAGTGCGGGTAGGCGATGAAGAAGGCGACGGCCATGCCGATGATGTAGCAGCCGATGAGATTTGCCGCCAAAGTGCCCGGCGGCAGCGTCGGCAGGTAGCGGTTGAGGAACATGGCCAGAACCCATCGAAACAGGCAGCCGATCATGCCGCCCACCGCCACTGCGAGGAAGGATCTCCACCACATCATGTCAAGTCGATCGTCGGCGATCCGGGGCAGGGGGAGACATTGACAGATCGCATCGTACGGATCGTAATCGCTTTGACGACACGAATCAAAGGATGCGGAGTGCCCCATGAGAAAACCAAACATCAAAACCGATCTGCCGGGTCCGAAGGCGCGCGAGCTGCTGGCGCGCGACGCGCTCGTCGTCTCGCCGTCCTATCCGCGCGACTACCCCTTCGTGATGTCGCACGGCAAGGGGGCTGAAATCTGGGATGTCGACGGCAACCGCTTCCTGGACTTTGCCGCGGGCATCGCCGTTTGCAGCACCGGGCACAGCCATCCGGCCGTGGTCCAAGCCATCAAGGAGGCCGCGGATAAATTCCTGCATATTTCCTCCGATTACTGGCATGAGGGACAGATCAGGCTGGCGGAGCGCCTCAATGAATTGTCGCCCATGAAGGAGCCGGCGATGAGCTTCTTCACGCAGTCGGGGACCGAGAGCGTGGAAGCGGCCTTGAAATTGGCGCGCTTCACCACGGGCCGCGGCCGGTTCATCGGCTTTTTGGGCGGTTTCCACGGCAGAACCATGGGCTCGCTGTCCTTCACCTCCAGCAAGTACACGCAGCAGAAAGGCTTCTTCCCCAGCATGCCGGGGGTGACCCACGTGCCGTACCCCAACGACTATCGGCCGCTGTTTGCGGGCGTGGATCAGGGGCGCGCGGTTCTGCGGTACATCGAAGAGGTTCTGTTCGTGCACAACGTTCCCGCGAGCGAAGTGGCTGCAATTCTCATCGAACCGATTCAGGGCGAGGGAGGGTATCTCGTGCCGCCGGACGGATTCCTGCAGGGCCTGCGCGAGCTCTGCGATCGGCACGGAATTCTTCTGATATTCGATGAAGTGCAGTCCGGCATCGGCCGCACCGGCAAGATGTTCGCCGCGCAGCATTGGGACGTGGCGCCGGACATCATGACGCTCGCGAAGGGCTTAGGCTCGGGGCTGCCCATCGGGATGGTGGTCGCCAAGCGCAGCATCATGCAGAAGTGGACGCGCGGCGCTCACGGCAATACCTTCGGCGGCAATCCGCTGTGCTGCGCGGCCGCGCTCGCCACCATCGATCTCATCCAGCGCGAATACTGCGCCAATGCGTCCAAGGTCGGGGACTACTTCTTGCGCCGCTTGAGGGCCTTCGCCGATAAATTTCCCGTCGTGGGGGAGGTGCGCGGCAAGGGGCTGATGATCGGCGCCGAACTGGTGAAGGACCGCGCGGGCAAGGAGCCGGCCAAAAAGCTCTGCGATGCCCTGATCACCCAGGCCTATCACAATGGGCTGATTCTATTGTCCTGCGGACAGAGCACGGTCCGCTTCATGCCCCCGCTGGTGATCGACGAGGGCGACGTCGATGAGGCGATGACTCTGCTCGACCGCAGCCTGACCGAGGTGCTGGCGAGCGGGCACTTGCACTGAACCGGCGCGGCGCAGCTGCGTGAGAATGGCGTCCGGCGAGACGGCCCTGCCCAGGAACTGCTGCAACAGGTGCGCGGTGTCGACGGAGGAGCCGAATCGCAGCAGGTGCGCCGAGAGCCAGGGATACCACCGCGGATTGCCGGTATCGAAGGAACCGATGCTTTCACGGATGCGCTGACGAATATCGGCGGTGACCACGGAGCCCAGCCCGTAGTTGATCATGTAGCCGGGCCAGCGCACCAGCTGGACGCGCAATGCCCACCATGACAGCTCCGGGTGAGGGACGATATTCAAATACCGCGAGGTGATGGCGGTCCACACCTGGTTCGGGTCGGCGGCCGGATCGGCCAGCATGCGCAGTTCGAACAGACTCCACGCCGCATCCAGCATGACGTTGGAGAACAGCTCGCGCAGCGCCGATTGCTCCGCGGCGTGGGAGCCAAGGTATTTCTGCTGCCATTGCGGCTCGGAGCTGCTCCAGGCGGGCACGTCGGCGAACGCTTCGAAGAACAGGTCGTCTCCCAGCGAAAAATACGCGGGCCGGGTGCGGACGGCCGCGTAGTGCACCGCATGTCCGTCCTCGTGGATGAGTTCGTTGAGCACGAACAGCCCTCCCTGCTCGTAGTTCGCCGATACGCGCGCGGTCGCCGGCCGCCAGGCATTGCCGACGCGCCGGCCGATTCTAATTTGCTCCGTATAGGCCAGCGGCGCTTTTCCCGGACGCGGGTCAAGGTCGTGCCGCACACCGAGCCGGTCGAGGTCCGCGCCCAGATCCCGGAAGAAGCGCTTGGACGTCGCCAGCACCGAGGCGCGGGAGATGGCGGGGGAGAGCTCGCGGCTCGCCGCCGCGGACGCGTACCAGTAATCCCACGGCTCGAGCGGGCCTCCCTGCGACTGCGCCCGCCATGCTTCCAGAATCCGCATCAGCCATTGCTCGACCAGCGGCGGCGCGATGCCAAGCGTCACCGCGGCGTCGTCGATGGGCGAGGCGCCGCTCTTTTGGAGCGCCACACCGTTCAGCCGCATCATCCGCCGATAGGGGCTGTCCTCGGTATCTGCTCCGTTGACCGCCAACCAGAGCGGAGACAGGGCTAGAAACAGTCCCTTGCGCCGCTCGCCGTCCGCCACCTGCTGCAGCTCCTGCAGCGCGGTGGTGCGCACGATGGGCCGGCCGTCGAAGTCGATGTGATTGCCAATCTCCTCGAAACAGGCATACAGAGCGGCTTGCAGAGTGTCGAGATCGGCGCCGGGCCGCGCGGCGTCGGCGCAGCCCGGTGCGGGATGTCCTGCGTCGGCAGCGGGCACGTCCGGCGCGCTGTCGCGGATACCCTTGCGGATGGCGCCGAGTACGCTTGCGTCTCGAGGAGCCAACGCCGCCGCATCGACGGTGGCCAGCGCGGCGTCGAGCCGCGCAGTCAATTCGCGCAGCCGCGCGGCCCAGACGGAGCGCCCGCGGCCGTCGACTCGCGCTGTCAGTCCGGAGTCGATGGTGCCGACGGCGCTGCCGGCATCCAACCAGTCGGCATACACGGCCTCGACGCGGGCGACACTGGCGCGGCCGGGGGCGCAGTCCGCCGGCGCGCAACGTGAGCCGGCGTGCGCCGCAAACGCGAAGGACATGGCCGCGATGAGCTGCGCCGCCTTCTGTGCGCCGGTAACCGCGCGCACCGCCGCGTTCACCGTGGCGTCTCGGGCGCCAGGCGGCCATATTTCTTGAGCACGGCGCGCAGCGCCGCGTGGGGCAGCGCGATGACGCGATGGCCGTCGGCGCCGGTCATGTCCTGCGCCGCCACCAGGGCGTTGACGATGGCCTCCTCGGTGGCTTCCACCGTCGCCCGAAACACCGGGTCCAGGGAGTCGTTCGGCAGCATTTTCACGTCGACCACATGGCCGGCCGCCGCGGCGCCGGAGTTGGCCGTCGAAAACGCAATGAATATGTCGCCGGAGCCGTTGCCGGAAATGCTGCCGTTGCGTCCGAGGCCGAGAGTTACCCGGTGCGCCAGACGTTTCAGCTGGTGCGCCAGCAGCGGCGCATCGGTCGCCACCACCACGATGATGGAGCCGCGCTCGGCAATATCCGAGGGCATGAAGGCGTAGGGTTCGGGTGCCGGGATCTCCCGTCCGACCGCAATACCGGCGATTCTCAGATTCTCGCGGGTGCCGTAATTGCATTGCACGAGCACGCCGACCGTGTAGCCGCCATCCCGGACCTCGAGCCGGCGCGACGAGGTGCCGATGCCGCCCTTGTAGCCATTGCAGATCATGCCGGTGCCGCCGCCCACGCTGCCTTCTTGCACAGGCCCGGCGTGCGCGCTGTCGAGGGCGTGCACGGCATGCTCGGGTTTGACATGGAATCCGTTGATGTCGTTCAACCAGCCATCCCAGGTCTCCGCCACCACGGGCAATGACCACCAATAGCCCGTGGTGTCCGCCCCGGCGCGCGCCACCCGCCAGCGGATCACCGCGTCGCGAACCACGCCGACGCTGTGCGTGTTGGTGATCATCACGGGTCCTTCGAGAAAGCCGGATTCCTCGATCCAGGTGGTTCCGGTCATCTCGCCATTGCCGTTTTGCGAAAACCACGCGGCGAACACCGGATTCGACAGCGAGTCTTGGCCGCGAGGCAGCACCGCCGTCACACCGGTGCGCACGGGACCCTGGCCCACGTGCAAGGGGCCCGATCCGAAGATCAATGTGGTGTGGCCGACGGTGACGCCGGCCACATCCGTGATGGCGTTGAGCGGTCCGGGAGTGCCGTCGAAGGGGACCCCCAGGTCGCGCGCCCGCGGCATCGGCGAGGGCGAGGGCGACGGCGACGGCGATGGCGCGCCCGCGCCCGCGACCGTCGAGGTTGCGGTTCCCGCCAATGCCGCCGGCGCGAAAAACGCTCCCGACATCGGTGCGAGTACGGCAAGTACGGCAAGTACGGCAAGCACGGCGGCCGGCAAATGACTGAAATTTCGCATCGCGCACCTCGAGAGACTGCGCTGCGATGGTAAACTAAACGAATGTCATTCAGTCGATTTCGAGGCGCCCAGGTCTTGCTGGTGCTTTTGATCGCGGGAGCCGCGGGCGCCGCCGTCCGGCCCGCGGCAGCCGAGGAGAAGCGGCTGTTCATCTACAACTGGACCGACTTCATCGGCCGCAACACCATCGCTGAATTCGAGAAACAGACGGGAATCAAAGTGACCTACGATGTCTACGATTCCGAGGAAACCATGGACGCCCGGCTGCTCGCCGGCAGCTCCGGCTACGACGTGGTATTCGCGTCCACCGAGTACTTCGGGCGTGAGATCAAGGCGGGCGTGTACAGTCCGATCGACAGGTCGAAGCTGCCGAACTGGAAGAACCTCGATCCGCGAATTCTCGGCATCCAGACCGTGCACGATCCGGGAAATCTGCACTCCGTGCCCTACATGCATGCGATCAACGGCTTCGCCTACAACGTCGACATGATCAAGGCACGCATGCCGAACGCGCCGGTCGACAGCCTCGACATGATCTTCAAGCCGGAAGTCGTGGCGAAATTCGCCGACTGCGGGGTCACCTTTCTCGACTCGGCGGCGGACACCTTGATGCTGGCGCTGCAATACCTGGGGCTCGATCCCAACACCACCAAGGCCGAGGACTACAAGGCCGCGGAGAAGCTGCTGCTCGCCGTGCGCCCCTATGTGCGCTCCTTCGATTCCTCCGAGTACTTGAATGCACTGGCGAACCAGGAGCTCTGCATCGCCATGTCTTGGTCGAGCGACTATGCGCTGTCCCGCGCCCGCGCCAAGGCCGTGGGCGTCAACGTCAATCTCGCTTTCAGCGTGCCGAAGGAGGGAGCCAACCAGAATTTCACCTCCCTGCTGATACCCGAGGGCGCCCCCCATCCTCAAGCGGCTTATCAGTTCATCAATTTCATGCTGCGGCCCGAGGTGATCGCGAAGATCACGGACGAGATCTATTACGGCAACGACAACATCGCCTCGCGCTCCCTGGTCAATCCCCGTATCCTCGAAGACCCGACGCTGTATCCGACGCCGGAGATCGAAGCGAGGCTGTTCCGGTCCGACGAGGCATCCGCGGCGACGGAGCGCATTCGAACACGTACCTGGACACGGGTGAAGACCGCCAAATGAACGACGAATCCGAGGAAAAATCAGTGGTCGGTTTTCACCGCATGGAGGAGGGCACCCGGGAGGACTACGAGCTGCTGGACCGTGCCGAACGGCAGTATGTGCGCGCCCTGCCGGATCGGGTGCTGGAGGCGCTGCGAAAATTGGATCATTCGCTGCAGGGCTATCCGGTGAGCCGCCTGGGGCACTCCCTGCAAACGGCGACACGCGCGCTCAGGGACGGCGCGGATGAGGAGCTCATCGTGGCCGCGCTCATTCACGATGTGGGCGACGATCTGGCGCCGTACAACCACTCGGAAGTCGCCGCGGGAATCATCCGGCCCTACGTGCGTCCCGAGGTCACCTGGATCGTCGAGCAGCACGGCCTGTTTCAAACCTATTACTACGCGCACCACTATGGGCGCGACCGGCATGCGCGCGAGAAATTCAGCGGCCACCCCTGGTATCAGGCGTGCAGGGATTTCTGCGCCCGCTGGGATCAATGTTCGTTCGATCCGGGCTATGCCTCGGAGCCCCTGAGCACGTTCGAGCCGCTGCTGCGCAAGATCTTCAGCCGGCCGGCGCACGATCCGCGCTTCGTCGGCAAGGCGTAGCGGCTTTCGGCGCCCGACGAGAGTCGCTCAGCGTTCGGCCATCTGCGCGTCGAGAACGCGCTGCCGCTCGCTGCGGCGCATGAGATAGCCCGCGAGCAGCACGCAGGCGCCGACCAGGCAGATCATCAGGCTGGCGAGCGCATTGATGTCGGGGCTCACGCCCAGCTTCACTTTGGAGAAAATCACCATGGGCAGCGTGCTTGCGCCCGGTCCGGACACGAAGCTCGAGATCACCAGATCGTCAAGGGAGAGGGTGAAGCTGAGCAGCCAGCTCGAGGCCAGCGCCGGCGCGATGCTGGGCAGGGTGGTGTCGATGAATGCGCGCACCGGCCCCGCGCCCAAGTCCATGGCGGCCTCCTCCAGAGACCGGTCCGCGCTTGCTAGCCGCGACTGCACCGTGATGGTCACGTAGGCGCTGCAAAACGCGATGTGCGCGATCACGATGGTGGTGAAGCCGCGATGCGGCCACCCCAACAGGTTCAGCATCGATACGAACAGGAGCAGCTGGGTGATCCCGGTGATGATTTCCGGCATCACCAGCGGGGCATTGACCATCCCCGTGAGCAGCAGCCGGCCGCGGAACTGCTTGAACCGCACCAGGGAGACCGCGGCGAGCGTGCCCAGGATGACCGAGCCGGTCGACACCACCACGCCGATTTTCAGGCTGAGCCACGCCGCATCGAGGATCTGATCGTTGTGCACGAGTTCCGCGTACCAGCCCGTGGAGAAGCCCCCCCAGACGCTCACCAGCGCGGAGGCGTTGAAGGAGTAGCCGATCAGCACCAGGATCGGTATGTACAGAATCGCGATGCCGACGCACAGCACCGAGATCAGGAAGGGCGAGATGCGGTTCTCCATCTAGGGCTCGAGCTGCCTGGTGTTGTAGTGCTGGTACAGGGCGATGGGGCCGACCAGCAGGACCAGAAATGCGATGGCCACGGCGGAGGCGACCGGCCAGTCGCGGTTGCCGAAGAACTCGTCCCACAGCACCCGCCCGATCATCAGGTTGTCCGGCCCGCCGAGCAGCGTCGGGATGACGAACTCGCCGATCGCGGGAATGAACACCAGCATCGAGCCCGCGATGATGCCGGGCACCGACAGCGGCAGCGTCACCTCGAGGAAGGCGCGCCACGGCGGGCTGCCCAGATCGCCGGCCGCCTCGAGCAGGGAATGATCGAGCTTCTCGAGCGTGGCGAACAAGGGCAGCACCATGAAGGGCAGATAGGAGTAGATGATCCCCAGGTACACCGCGAAGGTGGTGCGCATGATCTTGAGCGGATGGTCGATGATGCCGAGCCACATCAGGGCGCCGTTGAGCAGACCGGTTTCTCGAATGATGCCCTCGAGCGCATACACGCGCAGCAGGAAGGAGGTCCAGAACGGCAGAATGACGATGAGCAACAGGATGCTCTGGGTGCTCCCGGAGGTTCGGGCGATGCCGTAGGCCATCGGATAGCCGATGGCGAGGCAGATGAGGGTGGAGAAAAAGGCGGTCTTGAGCGAATAAAGGTAGGAAAGGCCATACACTTCGTCGGTGAACAGATACTTGAAGTTCCCGAGATTCAGCGTGAGATGGATGTGCCAGTCGGGGCTGACGGATAGAATGTCCGTGAACGGCGGGACCCGGACCGCCGTATCGGCGAAGCTTATCCCCAAGGCAAAACCAAACGGAATGAGAAAGAAGACCAGCAGAAAGAGCAGGGGCGGAAGGATGATGAGCCACTTCATAAAAACCTAAGCCGAAGCATGCCTAATCCCAAGAGAAAGCCCCCCAAGCCGGCGCGCAGTCCCCGCGCGCGCAACGCCCACAGCCGGCAGCGCCAGCGCCTGATCGATGCCTGCATCTCCGCGCTGCACATCTACGGACCGTCGCGCACGACGGTTGAGAAGGTCGTGGCGATCGCGAAGATGTCCCCCGGCATCGTCCGATTCTACTTCGCCTCCAAGGCCGCCATGCTGGTCGCGTCCCTGCAATTTCTCTCCGCCGAGTTCGAGGAGCAATTGTTGGTGCCCGTGACGCGGCTCAAATCCAGCCCGGTCGCGGCGCTGGAACTGATGGTCGATCTGTATCTCGATCCGGAAATCGCCAGCCCGCGCAAGGTCTCTGTCTGGTATGCGTTCTGGGGCGAGGCGAGTTCACGGCAGGAATACTACGATATTTGCGGACAGAAGGACGAGAGCTTTGCGGCCCTGGTGCGCGAGCTCATCGAGCGGCTGATCCTCGAGACCTCCCAGCCGCAACTGGACCCGGATGGAATCGCGCTCGGTCTGATCGGCGTGCTGGAGATGCTGTGGCAGGACTTCGCCTTCCGCACCGAGGCCGATATCGACCGCCCCGCCGCCAAGCAGCGCGCCATGGCCTATCTGCGCTCCATATTTCCCGGGCGATTCGTCGCCGCGGCGAACCTCGCCGCCGCCGCGGACGATAAACGGCTCGCGGGCTGGGTGTACGCCAATGCCCGCCTGCTCGCGATCGAGCGGGAGTCGCTGTTCCAGGACGCCTGGCAGCTGGCCGCCCATCAGGCGCAACTTCCGCGGCCCGGCGATTTTCTCGGCATCGATCTCGGCGTGGAACGGGCGCTGCTCGTGCGCGATGCGGCGGGGAAGATTCGCGCGTTCCGCAACAGCTGCAGCGAGGCGCCGCATATTCTGATCCCGCGGCGCGCCGGCCACGCGGAATTCATTCAATGCCTGGTTCATGGGCTGATATTCGATTTGGATGGCGTACGCCGAGGCGCACGGGGCGCGAGCGACCTCACCCCCTTGGAGCTGCGCATGGCCGCGGATTTGATCCTGGTGCGCTCCGCGGAGCGGCGCAGCGCCGCCGCCCCAAGCCTGCCCGATCCATGGATTGATTTCACACCGCCGCCCGGGTCGCGGCCGCTCGGGCCGGCGCTGGAGACGGCGATCGCGGCGGACTGGAAGCTCGTGATCGAACAGTGGCTCGAATTGACGACCAGCAGCGGATCGCGCGGCGCCGACGAACATGGCTGGAGCGCCCGCTCTTACCGGCACCTGCTGGGATCTTCCGAGAATTTCAGCTGGCAGCGGCGCTTTCTGCCGCCCAATCACCGGATCGAGCTGCGGCCCGACGGAATCACCGTCCTGCAGGTGCTGCCCATCGGACCGGGCCGCAGCGTGTTGCGGCAACACGATTTCACCTTGTGCGAGGCGCATCGTCCCGCGCGTGCGGCGCAGTATCTCGCCCGGCGGCTCAATCCCTATACACGGCCGTCGAACATCGCCCTCGTCGAGTCCACTCAGAAGGGCATCGTCGACTTCGGTCACGAGGCGGCCGACGGCGCCCAGCCTGAGCCCGCGGTCGCGGCGTTCCGCCGGCAGCTGATCGCCCTCATGCCGATGATGGCGCTCGCGCGCCCGCCAAACGATCTTTAGGATAATTTACTATACTTGTCCCAACTCGAGCGTCGGAGCACCGGTTATGAATCCAACGTCCCTGAATACCAAAGATTGGCATGCGCGCGCGGCCGCCGTGCGCTACGAGACCCGGCACTTCATCGACGGCAAATTCGTGGATGCTGCCGCGGGCGGCCGCTTCACCGTGGTGAATCCCGCGACCGGCGCGCCGCTGTGCGAAGTGCCCGCCGGCACCGCGGCCGACATCGACGCCGCCGTGGCCGCGGCCAAGCGCAGCTTCGCCGCGCGCGTCTGGAGCCGCAAGGCGCCGCGCGACCGCATGGCCATCATGGCGGCGTACGCCCGGCTCATCGAGGAGAACACGGAGAAATTCTCCCTCCTCGACACGCTGTGCATGGGCAAGCCGATCACCGACATGGTGACCATCGACGTGCCGGCCGCGGCGCGGAATTTCCAGTACTTCGGCGAGTTGATCGACAAGATCGACGGCATGGTCACCTCGACCGCCGCGGATGCGTTTCACTACATCCTGCGCGAGCCCCTGGGCGTGGTCGGCTGCATCGTGCCCTGGAACTATCCTCTGTTGATGGCCGCCTGGAAAGTGGCGCCGGCGCTCGCCGCGGGAAATTCGGTGGTGCTGAAGCCCGCCGAGCAGTCGCCCCTCTCCGGGCTGCTGATGGCGCAGCTGTTCATCGAAGCGGGCGGGCCGCCGGGCGTATTCAACGTGGTGAACGGCTTGGGCGAAACCGCCGGCGCCGCGCTGGCGCTGCACAACGATGTGGCCAAGATCGCGTTCACCGGCTCGACCGAAATCGGCAAGCAGATGCTGATTTACGCCGGTCAGTCCAACATGAAGCGCGTCAGTCTGGAATGCGGCGGCAAGACGCCGCAGATATTTCTCGCCGACCTGCCCGATCTCGACACCGCGGTGACGTACGCGATCAACGGCATTTTCGGCAACATGGGGGAGGTGTGCAACGCGGGCTCGCGCCTGCTGCTCGACCGGCCCATTGCCGAGGAATTCCTGGCGCGCTTCATCGAGCGCGGCAAGGATGCATATCGGCCGGGCGATCCGCTCGATCCGACCACCAATCTGGGTCCCCTGGTGACCGCCTCCCATCGGTCGCGGGTCATGAATTACATCGCCCGCGGCAAGTCGGAAGGGGCGCGGCTGGAGTTCGGCGGCGGCTCGCCGGATTTGCCGGGCGCCTTCGTCAATCCCACCTTGTTCTCCGGCGTCAACAACCGCATGACCATCGCGCAGGAGGAGATCTTCGGACCGGTTGCGGCCGCGATCGAGGTGGACGGCCTCGGCGAGGCGCTGACCGTGGCCAACGATTCCATCTATGGGCTGGCGGCATCGGTGTGGACGCGCGACCTGTCGGTCGCCCACAAAACCGTGCGCGATCTGGAGGCCGGGGTGATCTGGGTGAATTGCTTCGACCACGGCGACATGACGCAGCCGTTCGGCGGCTACAAGCAGTCGGGGCAGGGCCGGGACAAATGCGTGGAGAGCTTCCTCTCGTACACGCAGACCAAGTCCGCCTGGATCAATCTCGGCTAGCCCACAGCGTGGCAGTGGGTTGCGGCGCCTGCAGACGTCTCCGCGGAAACCTCAGGCAAAGTGTTTCGGTGCGCTCGGCAGCGCGAACTCCGGAATGCGCTCTCGCAGCAGATTGTGGAATTCGAACATCCAGCGTTCGAGTTCGGAGAGCGGGCCCGGCTCGTAGCTGCCGGAGGCGAGTCCGCGCTGCACGCGGCCGCAGAGCCACTTGTCCTCGTTGTTCACCTGGGTGTTGATGCGCGAGCTCAAGTAGCGGATGGCGCGCATTTCGCGCCGATCGTCGGGCAGGCCGAACACGCCGCCGCGGACGGTGCACTTGCCGGGACCCGCCGGCAGCACTTGGAAGAAATCCATGCGCTCGGGATACACGTCGATGCCTAAATTCGGCAGCGCGCTGTAGAAACGCCAGCAGCGGCGCTGCTCCTCGGGCAAATGCCCCGTGACGCGGCCGATGAGGCGCTGATACAGACCCTCCGACCAGCGCGGCGACTCCTTCTCGCGCAGCCAGCTGAGGCCGCGGGCGACGCCGGGCACCGATGCCTGGTCCTCGTAATCCGGAGTGAACATGCGGAACAGCCCCGGATGGCCGATGGGCACGTGATAGGACTCGAGGTAGTTGTCCATGGCGATCTTCCAATCGACGTTCCATGTCTCTTCGGCTATGGGCTCCAAGGGCACCATCTCTTCGAGCCGATAGGGCAGAAGTTCCTCGGCGAGCTTGCCCCAAACGTTCGACACCGGCGGCGGATCGCCGGCGAGACAGACGAAGACGAAACCGAAGGCCACATCGGTACGCACGGTGCGAAGGCCGTGCTCAGCGCGATTGAGGCCGGGGAAACTCTCGCGTACCGGCATGCCGATCAGGCCGCCGTCGTGCCGGTAGGTCCAGCCATGATAGGGGCAGGTGATGGTGGCGGGGCAATTTCCCGAGCCATCCAACAGGCGTGCGCCGCGGTGCCGGCAGACATTGTGAAAGCCGCGTATCGAGCCATCGCGGTCGCGCAACACCAGAACGCTCTCCGGACCCAGATCGAAGGTCTCGTAGTCGCCCGCCTTGGGAATGGAATTGACATGGCACACGATCTGCCAGCTCGGCAGCAGAATCCGCTCGAGTTCGAGCCGGTTCAGCTCGGCGCTGTTGTACACCCAGGCCGGCAGCGCGTGGGGGGCGGCGTTCACGGCCTCGTCGGCCCGCTTCGCGACGGATAGGTTGGTCATGGCTGTCCCCGGCGGCGATTATACGATCATTTAATGTACGCCCGAGGGTGCGGCGTTGGCAAGTCGAAGCACTGCAGCAGGTGCACGCCGGGCCAAACCCTCGATTCCGGGCTCGGTTTGCCCGATTCGATGCAGCCCGACTGGTTTCTCGAGCGACCGGCTCGATCCCTTACTTATATGGTCATATAATAATTCTGGACGTCCCGCGCGGCGAATGCTACCGTCGCGCATCCTATCGATTTTCACGTCGATTTTCACG
>Ga0181534_10000339_pt1 | contig 33716 bp, 25 predicted proteins | sample PEATcosm2014_Bin_37_FD_119758 | JGI IMG/M metagenome (GOLD analysis project Ga0181534, IMG submission 119758) | Peatland microbial communities from MTU Mesocosm Facility, Houghton, MI, USA - PEATcosm2014_Bin17_10_metaG | ecosystem: Environmental > Terrestrial > Soil > Wetlands > Peat | place...
CCGCGCCCGACTCGTAGCCCTTGAAGACGCGCTGCGGTTCGCGGGCCCCGGCGGTCACGAAGATGAGCGGCACATGGCGGGTTCGCTCGCTGCCGCGGATCAATTCCGCGAGCTCGAATCCGTCCATGTCGGGCATGTGCACGTCGAGGAACGCCAGCGCGAATTCGTGGATCAGCAGCAGCTCGAGGGCCTCGGCCCCCGAGCGCGCGGTGAGAATCTCCACGTCGGTGCGCCGCAGCAGCGCGGCCAGGGCCAGCAGATTCTCCTCGAGGTCGTCCACCAGCAGGCATTTGATCGGCGGCGCGGCGCTGTCGTCCATGGATCAGGCCGCCTGCAATTGCCGCAGCAATTCGCCGATGCGGGCCGGCGCCAGCACGTAATCCGGCGTACGGCGCTTGAGCGCCGCCAACACCATCACGCGCGCCAGCGCCGTCTCCGGCTCCTGCACCACGGTGATGCCGCCGGCGTCCTGCACGGCGGCGAGGCCCGCGGCCCCATCCTCATTGGCGCCGGACAGGATGATGCCGAGCAGCCGCCCGCGGTAGACATCGGCCGCCGACTCGAACATCACGTCGATGGACGGGCGCGAGTGATGCACCAGACCGTCCGTCGAGAGCGCGATGGAGGGACCGCGCTCGACGAGCAGGTGATAGTTCGCGGGCGCGAAATACACGACGCCGGGCAGCACCGGCTCCTTGTCCTGGGCCTCGCGCACGGTGAGGGCGCACTTTCGGGCGAACACCTCCGCGAGCAGACTCGGCCGGTCGCGCGGCAGGTGAATCACCACGAATACCGCTACCGGGCAGTGCGCCGGCAGCGCCGGCAGCACCCGCGCCAGCGCCTGAATGCCGCCGGCCGAAGCGCCGATGACCACCGCTTCGAGGCCGGCGCGCAACCGCGCGGGGGCTTCGTTCATGGCGCATGCCCCTTCTGAAAGATTTTCTCGCTGCGCACAAATGGATCGAACGCAAATCCATGCGCCGAGAAACGCAGCGACTCCTTGGCGCCGATGCCGAGAAATCCCTGACGGCACAGGGAGTCACGGAACAGTCCGAGCGCGCGATCCTGCAGTGCGCGATTGAAGTAGATGAGCACATTGCGGCAGGAGACGAACTGCACTTCCGCAAACACGCTGTCCGTGGCGAGACTGTGGTCGGAAAATACGAGGTGATCCCTCAGGGACTTGTCAAAAATCGCCCGTCCATAGGCAGCCGTGTAATATTCGGACAAGGACGTGCGCGCGCCCGAGGCGTGGTGATTCATGGTGAATCCGGCGATGCGGTCGATTGGATAGATGCCCGACTCGGCGCGGCGCAGAGTGTTCGGATTGATGTCCGTCGCATAGATCAACGAGCGCGCCAGCAGACCCTCTTCGCGCAGCAGGATGGCGAGCGAGTACGCCTCTTCACCGGCGCTGCAACCGGCCACCCAAAACTTGAGCGACGGATAGGTGCGCAGCAGCGGCACCACCTGCTCGCGCACCGCCCGGTAATAAGGGGGATCCCGGAACATCTCACTCACCTGAACCGTCAGGTAGTCGAGCAGCACCGGGAATGCGTCGGGCTCGTGCAGCACGCGATCCTGCAATTGCGAAAGCGTCGCGCATTCGAACCGCACCAGGGCCGCCTTCATGCGCCGGCGCATCGACGCCGAGGCATAGTCGCGAAAATCGTACTGGTAGACATGGTAGATCGCGTCGATGAGCAGCCGCAGTTCGAGGTCGAATCTGGCGCCCGCCGCCTCGTAGGTGGGCTCTACTTCGGCATCCATACGCGCACCAGCGACAAGAGTTTCTCGACGTCGAGGGGCTTCGCGATGTAATCGCTCGCTCCGGCGGCCAGGCACTTTTCCTGGTCATCCTTCATCGCCTTGGCGGTGAGCGCGATGATCGGCAGCTTCTTCCATTGCGCACGCTTGCGGATCTCGCGCATCGCCGTCAAACCGTCCATTTCCGGCATCATGATGTCCATCAGCACCATGTCGACCGCGGCCGCCGGCGCCTTGCCGCTGCGGTCAAGCGCGTCGAGCGCCTCGCGACCGTTGCGCGCAATGTCCACCTTGGCCCCTTTGGGCTCGAGCACGCTCGCGAGCGCGAAGACGTTGCGCACGTCGTCCTCCACCACCAGGATGCGCCGGCCCTCGAGGGAACGGTCGCGGTGGCGGGCGGCCTTCAGCATCTGCTGCTGTTCGGCCGGTAATTTGTCCTCCACCTGGTGCAGAAACAGCGTGACCTCGTCCAACAGCCGCTCGGGCGAGCGCGCGTCCTTGATGATGATCGACTTCGAGAAGCGCCGCAGCCGCTGCTCTTCGTCGCGGGACAGCAATCGCCCGGTGTAGACGATGACGGGCGGGAAGGACACCTCGTCCTGTTCGGCCATTTTCTCGAGCAGATCGTAGCCGGTCAGATCCGGCAGATTGAAATCGAGGACCACGCAGTCGAATGTCGTCGTGGCAAGTTCACGCAAGGCCTCCTGTGCGGTCGCGACCGCGGTGATTTGGACATCGCCGTGGGACAGCAATTGCAGGATGCTCTCGCGCTGCCGCGTGTCGTCCTCGACGATGAGCACCCGCCGCAGGCTCTGCGACAATTTGATCTCCAAACGCCGCAGTGCGTCGACCAAATCTTCCCGCTGGGTAGGCTTAAGAGCGTAGCCGACGGCGCCGAGTTCCAACGCCTCGCGCCGGTAGTCCGCCACCGAGGCGATGTGGACGGGAATATGCCGGGTGCGGGGATTGCGCTTGAGCTGATCGAGCACGCCGAGCCCGGAGTAGTCCGGCAGATGGATGTCCAACAGCACCGCGCTCGGCTGGTATTCGCCCGCCGCGATCAGGCCGTCGGTTCCCGACTGGGTGACCACGCACTGGAAGCCCATCTCGTGCGCGAGATCGCGCAATATCGCCGCGAAGGAGCGGTCATCCTCGATCACCAGGATGAGCCGCTTGCCGGGTGCCAGCGAGTCCCGATCGTCGGGAACCGTGCCGGGCGCGAGGCGGCTCGCGGTGCCGGCCCCCGGGACCGCCGTTGGCGGTGCGTGCCGCTCGAGAGGCGCCGCCGGCTGCGGCGCGTGGGCCGGCAGCACGCTCGACCCCGCGAACTTGAGCGGCAGCGTCAGCGTGAAGGTGCTGCCCGCGGCCAAGCTGCTCTTCACCGCGATCGAACCGCCGAGCAGCCGCGCGAGATCACGGGATATCGACAGGCCGAGTCCGGTGCCGCCGTATTTGCGGTGAATGCTGCCGTCGGCCTGGCGGAACGCCTCGAAAATGACCTCCTGCTGGTGGGGTGCGATGCCGACGCCGGTATCGCGCACCGAGAAGGCCACCGCACCGCGCGGTGCCGTATGGACGCGCAGCTCGATTTCCCCCCGTTCGGTGAATTTCAAGGCGTTCGACAGCAGGTTCTTGAGGATTTGACCGAGCCGCTGCGGATCGGTCTCGATCTCGGCGACCACATCCGGTGCGACCGCCGCCGTGAAGCGCAGCCCTTTCTGTTCGGCGGCGGCCCGGAAGACATCGCTCAATGAATCGACCAGTTGGGCGAGCTGCACCGGTTTGGTCTCGATGTCGATTTTTCCGGCCTCGATGCGCGACAGATCCAACACGTCGTTGATCAGCATGAGCAAATCGTTGCCGGCCGAGGAGATCGTGCGGGCGAACTTCACCTGCTGCTCGGTCAGATTGCCGTCCTTGTTGTCGGCCAGCAGCTTGGCGAGAATCAGCGTGGAGTTGAGCGGGGTGCGCAGCTCATGACTCATGTTGGCGAGAAACTCGCTTTTGTATTCGTTGGCGCGCTGCAGTTCGCCCGATTTGGCCGTCAGCACGGCGTGGGATTTGGCGAGCGACTCCTTTTGATGCTCGAGGACCTGGGTCTGCTCCTCGAGCCGTGCGTTGATCTGCTCGAGTTCGGCCTGCTGCGATTCCAACTGCGCGCGCGACTCGCGCAGCGTGCGTCCCTGCTCCTCGAGCTCTTCGTTGTTCACGCGCAGCTCCTCCTCGCGCGTCTGCAGCTCCTCGGCCTGCTGCTGTGTCTCCTGCAGCAGATCCTCGAGCTGGTTGCGGTCCTTGGCGGCGCGGATGGCCACCGCCATCGATTCGCGCACGCGCATCAACAGTTCCTGCTTGTCCGCATGCACGGGGCCGAAAAATCCGAGCTCCACCACCGCATGGACGGTGCCATCGAGGGCGGCGGGCAGGATCAGCAGTTCCGCGGGCTCGCCGCGGCCGGTTCCCGAGACGATGGGAAGATATCCCGCCGGCACCTGGCGCACGTGCAGGACCCGGTCGTCCTTGGCCGCCTGGCCGGTCAAACCGTCGCCCGGTCGCAGCGCCGCGCCGTCGCCGCCGGAGGCCAGGGCGTAGGCGGCAATGCGCCGGAAGCGGCCGGGCTCCGCGATGAACAGGGCGCCGACCTGCGCATCCAGGAATTCGGCCAGGAACCCGAGCATGTTGCCGCCGAGCCGCTCGAGCGGTTGATCGCCCTGCATCTGCGCGCTCAAACCGATCTGGCCGCTGCGCAGCCAGGATTCGAGCTGTCGCGCCTTGAAATCACGCGACGCGACGGCCGCGGCCAGACCGATCAGGATCAGCAGCAGCGCCGAGCCGCCTCCGGTGACGCCGAATGCCACGGACGCCGCCTGGCGCCAGGCGGCGGTGTGCGCGGCGATCGACTGGCGCTGCGCGCCTTCGATGTCGGACACGATGATGCGCAGCCGGTCCATGGCATTCTTGCCGCGATCGCTCATCACGATCTTCAGGGCCGCATCGGCGTTGCCGGCGCGCCGCAGCTCGATCGTCTCCTTGAGCTCCTGCATTTTTTCGCCCGCCAGCAGCTGCAGGGTGTCGAGCCGCTCGCGCAGCCCCGGTTCGTCGGCGGTGAGCCGGCGCATCGCCGCCAGTTCGCCGGACATCGCCAACGCCGCGCCGCTGTACGGCTCGAGATAGCTCTCCCGTCCGGTGAGCAGGTAGCCCCGCTGACCGGTCTCGGCATCCTTGAGCGTCGACATGAAGGTCTGCAGGTGGGCCAGCACCTCGACGGTCTTGGTGAGTTTTCGGGCGCTGTCGGTGGTCGTGAGCAGCGACTCGTAGGACAGCAACGCGATGACGATCACGGCGATGACCGCGATCAGGAATCCCATGAAAGTGCGGGGCGCCATGGCGAGGCGCGACAATCCCGCGCGGGCTGAAGTCGGCAAATTACACCTACGCGATCTTCTGCAGCCGGACCGGAATGGACTTGGCGGCCGGCACCTTGCTGCCCTGCGCGTGATGCCAGAGCGGAATGAGCGGGTTGCATTCGGGGAAATATCCCCCGATGCAACCCCGCGGAATGTCGTAGCCGCGGATCGTGAACCCGCTGACCACGCGCGCGTGCCCGTCGTTCACCGCGGTCGCCGCGCTCACCCGGTCCCCCTCGCGCAACCCCAGCCGCTCGATGTCCTGCGGGTGCATGAGGAACACCCTGCGCGTGCCGAACACGCCGCGGAAGCGATCGTCGAGCGAATACACCGTGGTGTTGAATTGATCGTCGCTGCGCAGGGTGGTGAGCCGCAGCACATCCTCGCCGGAAGTGGTCACGTCCGGATCCTCGATGAGTCCGTCCGGAACGATGAACTGGGCCTTGCCGGTCGGCGTCTTCCACTGCCGCTGCGCGGCCGGCACCGGCCGGCGAAAGCCGCCGGGTGTCCACATGCGCGCGTTGAAGTCATGGAAAATGTCGGGGAAGGTGTCCGCAATGGCATCGCGGATCAGCGCGTAATCCCCGACCCACGCATCCCACGGCACCGCCGCATTCGGCGCGAGCGTGGCCTTCGCGAGGCCGGCGACGATGGCGGGTTCGGAGAGCAGGCTTGCGGCCGCCGCTTTCACCACACCGCGCGATCCATGCATGCATCCGGTGCTGTCCTCGACCGTCACCGCCTGCAGGCCGCCCGCCTGCAGATCGCGTTCGATGCGCCCCAAACACGGCAGCAGATAGGCGGCTTTGCCGTGGATCACGTGACTGCGGTTGAGCTTGGTGGCGATCTGCACCGTCAGCGGCAGGTCCCGCCAGCTGTGCTCGATGCGGGCGGTTTCAGGCACCGCTCGCACGAAGTTGCCGCCGAGCCCGATGAATGCGCCGATCCTGCCGCCAAGGATGCCCTCGCAGGCCTCCACGGTGTTTAGCCCCTTGTCGCGCGGCGGCGCGAAGGCGTATTGCTGCGCCAGTCGATCGAGCGGCGCAAGTTCCGGCTTCTCGGAGATTCCAACGGTGCGCTGCCCCTGCACGTTCGAGTGGCCGCGCACGGGACAAATGCCCGCCCCCGGCTTGCCGATGTTGCCCTTGAGCAGCAGCAGGTTCGAGACCATCTGCACGTTCTGCACGCCGCGGCGATGTTGCGTGAGACCCATGCCGTAGATGCCGATGGTTGCCTGTGCCCGCGCATACACGGCCGCGGCCGCCTCGAGCGCCGCGCGCGACAGCCCCGACTCCTTCTCGATCTCGTCCCAGCGACAATCCCGCAGGTAATCGGCGAATGCCTCGAACCCCTGCGTGTGTTCCACGATGAACTGCGTGTCGAGCACACGGGGTGCGCCGCTGCGGTAGGCTGCATCGTCATAGGCGATCAGGGACTTGCACAGTCCCGTGAGCGCCGCAATGTCGCCGCCGACCAGCAGCTGATGATATTGGGTGCTGATCGGCGTCTCGGAATTCGTCAGCATTTGCACCGGCGAGAGCGGATTGGCGAAATCGACCAACCCGCGCTCACGCAACGGGTTGAAGGTGATGATCGGCACGCCCCGCGCGCGCGCATCCTGCAGCAGATGCAGCATCCGCGGGCTGTTGGTCGTGACGTTCTGCCCGAAGAACAGGATGCAATCGGTCTTGTCGAAATCCGGCAACGTGACGGTGCCGACGCCGACCCCGATGGTTTTGGGCAGGGCGACCGACGTGCTCTCATGACACATGTTCGAGCTGTCCGGCAGGTTGTTCGACCCGTACAGACGCGCGAACAGCTGATACAGGTAGGCGGTTTCCAGCGAGGCGCGCCCGGAGGTGTAGAACACCACCGACTTCGGATCGAGCCCCTGCAGGCGAAAACCGATGTCGTTGAAGGCCTCCTCCCAGGGTATGGGGATGTAGGTATCGCTGGGTGCGTCCCAGCGCATGGGGGAGGTCAAACGTCCCTGCGACTCGAGCTCAAGGTCGCTCCACTGCTCGAGTTCGGTGAGCGTGTGCGTGGAGAAAAATTCCGCGGTGGCCCGTTTGCCGGTGATCTCCCAGGCGGTGGCTTTGATGCCGTTCTCGCAGGCTTCGATCACATGGGGATGCGCGGGTTTGGCCCACGAGCAGCTCACGCAGGCGAAGCCGTCGGGCTTGTTTTGGTGCGCGATGACCCGCGCGCCGTTCATCACCACGTGCTCGCGCACCAGGATCGAGGCCACCGCCTTCACGGACGGCCAGCCACCCGCCGGGTGATCGTAAGCGACCGGCTGTTCGTCCGCGCCCGGGGCCGAAGGCGCGCGGTCGGATTCGTGAGTCACGGGGATGTGCACGCCATATGGGGCACGATCAGAGCCGGTTTGCGCAGTGCGGTAAGTAAGACGGTCGGCGCATTGGCTGCCGGATTTGGCCTACAACCACGGTTGCGCACCCGCTGCGAGAGCCCCGCCGCGCGAAGTTGCCCGTGTCGGCGCGTGCCTACACACAAATGTGGGCGCAGCCGCTTACCCGGGATGGCGCGGCCGCAGCACCTTCCCATGCTTGGGAACTGGTTGACGAGGCGGAGGGCTTGGCCGTGCAGTGGCAAACGATCGCGACTGACTGGAATTACTATCTGCCCAAGGCCAGACGTCACTGGCTGGCTCTGTCCGATGCGCAGCTGGCGACCATCGATGGCCGCTTCGACCGGCTGGTCGAGTGTCTGCAGGAAAGTTACGGACTGTCCGCGGATGTGGTCGAGGAGGACATCCAGGAATGGTGTTCGACCTTCGGTGACCAATCGGCCGCAGAGCAATCGGCTGGAGAGAAAGCGGCGGGCTGACGACCGTCAGCCCGCGCTCGAATCGGCACCGCCGACTGGACTAGCTGCGGCCGCCCTTGTCGGCGCCGGTCCCCTGATCGTCCTTGCCGCTTCCAGCCTGCCCGCCGGCGCCCCGCTGGCCGCCCTGTTGCGCGCCGCCGGCGCCCCGCTGACCTTCCTGGCCGCCCGGCTGCCCGCTCTGCTGGCCGCCTTGCTGCGACCCGCCGTGCTGACCACCGGTTTGCTGGCCACCGGTTTGCTGGCGCTCGGCCCCGCTCTTCGGATCTTTCGGATCGCGCTCGCCGACCTTCTGCTTGCCGTCTTTGTCGGTGTTCGACATGTTGCTGTTCGACATGAATTTTCTCCTAATGCGCCTTGGATTGAGCGCGCCGCTACCGTAGGCCGGTAGCGTGGGGTTGATCATCGGGTGGCCAAGCTCATCCACCGTAGTCCTTAACTGACGGTTGATCCCCGACGGCGGCCGACCCAATTTGGCCTACAGCGGATACGGAGCCGGCCGTGGCACAGTTTGGTTGCACGATCCGGTGCATCAGCGGGTGACTCACGATGCGAACCACCGTACTCTCGATCTGCGGGCTCGCGGCCCTCGTCCTGGCAACGGGCTGCCATGACGCGAAGTCGCCCGACGCAGCGGCCCGGGACATCACCGAAGCCAGCCGCTCCGCCGCCCAGGAGGTCAACAATGCCCAACGCGATGCGCAAAAGGACATGAGTTCCGACGCCTACAACATCGCGGTCGCCCAGGCGGATGGCGATCACAAGGTGGCGATACAAAAATGCGATACGCTGCAAGGCCACGACCAGGAGGCGTGCAAGAACCAGGCGGACGCAGACTATGCCGCGGCGAAGGCGAATGCCAAGGCATCGAAGGTGGCCACACAGCCTTAGGCGGCCTCACCCGTGCGCTCACTCGCGCCCTGCCGGGTCAGTCCGCGGGTTGCGCGATTGCAGCGACAGCAACAGCAGGGCGGCGGCGAGCGCAAAGTAGGCGCCGCAGAATTGGCTCGCAACGTTGCGCGCCGGTCCATCGAGCCGCCACAGCAGATAGCTCGATCCGTCGGCACGCACCGAGTGAATGATCCCGAAGGCGCACAGCGCTCCGGCGCCGGCGACATACGCGGCGGCGCGCCGCAGTCGCCGCTCGGTGAGTTCGACCAGAAAGGCGCCCCACAGCGTCGCGGTGATGATGAACCCGTTGCCGAGCGCGACGATGACGGCGAGCAGCGGCAGACCCGATTCGGAGCTCGTGAGCAGCTGCGCAAAACGGGCGGGTGCCATGAAGCGCGGGTTGCCGAGCTCGATGCTCACCAGTCGGGCGATCGACGGGAAAAAACATAGGGCGACCGCCGGCGTGTGGCGCGGCGGTACGGCGCGGAACGCCTGGACGGTGATGTCCATGGCGACGAATACCAGCACGGGTGCGAGCGCGGCGATCGGCACGAGCTCGATCAAATTCGCCACGTAGCCGAGCACGCCGCCCACCCCGATGAACAGCCCCGTCAACCAGGTGTACCCGGCTCGCGCACCCATCTGCTTGTACGCCGGATGGCCGATGTAGGGAGTGGTTTGTGCGACGCCGCCCAACAGCCCGGCGAGCAGTGTCGCGACCGCCTCCCCCAGCAGGATGCTGCGCACGTCGTAGTCATCACCCGCGACCCGTGCGCTTTCGGCATTGTTGATTCCGCCGACCACGGTGAGCAGCGCAAACGGCACGATGAGGGGCAGTTGCACCCACACCTCGGAAAAGCCGCGCAGGATGCCGGCATCCGGATGGGGCAGCGCGAGCCGCAATGTGGGCAGCGAGGGCAGGGTTACGGCGACGCCCGCCGGCGCAAGAGCGCCGAGCACGTAGTACACCAGCGTGCCCACCAGCACCGCGAACAGCACGCCCGGCATGCGGCCCGGTATGCGGCCCCTGCCGATCAAGGCGTACAGCACGAGCCCGAAAGTCAGCAGCCCCACCACGGGGAACTGCAGCGATTCGAGCAGCGGCAGGAAGCCGATCAACATCAGCGCGATGCCGGCCAACGAGCCGAGCAGTCCCGCCTGCGGCACCAGGCGCTGGACGGCCCGGCCGGCGAATGCCAGCAGCAGCTTGACCACCCCCATGCTCGCGGTGGCCGCCATGCCGAGATACCAGGTTTGCAGTCCGGCGGCGGTCGCATCGAGTCCGGCCGCGCGGTACTTCAAAAATGCCGGCCCGAGCACCAGCAGCACCATGCCAATGCTCGACGGGGTGTCGAGCCCGAAGGGCATCGCGGTCACGTCGGTGCGCCCGGTGCGCCGCGCCAGGCGCACCGCGAGGCCCGTATAGATGAGATCGCCGATGAATACGCCGAGCGCCGTGCCGGGAAACATGCGCCCGAAGACGATGGCGGCGGGCACACCGAATCCGCCGATCAGCACCGATGCCAGCAAGGCGAGCACGGACAGGTTATCGACCACCAGACCAAGAAAGCCATTGATGTCGCCGCCGACCAGTTTCGTATATCGAGCGGCGCCCACCGTCGGACTCTGCATCGGCGCCGTCAGGCGCCCAGATTCAGCAATGCCGTATTGCCGCCGGTGGCCGTGGTGTTGACCGTCAAGGTGCGTTCGTTCGCGAAACGCGTCAAATAGTGGGGACCCCCCGCCTTCGGTCCGGTCCCCGACAGACCGGTGCCGCCAAAGGGCTGCACGCCGACCACGGCGCCGATCATGTTGCGGTTCACATAGGTGTTGCCGACCGCGGTCGAGTCGAACACCTGCCGCCAGAACGATTCCAACCGGGTTTGCACGCCGAGCGTCAGACCATAATGGCTGGCGCGAATGGAACTCAGGACCTGACCGATGTCCGCCGAGCGGTAGCGCACGACGTGCAGAATCGGTCCGAACTGCTCGTCGGTGAGCTGCCCCGCGCTGTCGAGCTCGATCAGATGCGGGGCCACGAAACTGCCGCCGGCATGCTCCGGTCCCAGCGGACAGGCCTTGAGCACACGCGCTTCGCGGCGCATGCGCTGCACATGCCGCTCCAGCGTATCGCGCGCGGTCGGCGTGATCACCGGCCCGATATCGGTCATCGGCTGCGCGGGGTCGCCGACCATCAACTCCTCCATCGCTCCGATGATCATCTCGATCACCTTGTCCGCGATGTCCTCCTGCAAAAACAGCAGCCGCAGCGCCGAGCAGCGCTGGCCCGCGCTCATGAAGGCGGAACTCACCACATCGTCGACCACCTGCTCGGGCAGCGCGGTCGAATCGACCAGCATGGCATTCAAGCCGCCGGTCTCGGCAATCAGCGGCACGATGGCGCCATTGCGCGCCGCCAGTGATCGATTGATGATCAGCGCCGTCGCCGTCGATCCGGTCATTGCGACGCCCGCAAGCGCCGGATGGGCGAATGCGACGTCCCCGAACAGCCGGCCCGGCGCGGGCATCAAATGCAGCGCCCCGGGACTGACGCCGGCCTCGTGCAAAGTGCGCACGAAGCGTGCGGCGATCAACGGCGTCGGTTCGGCGGGTTTGGCCACGACGCTGTTGCCCGCGGCCAGTGCCGCCGTCACCTGTCCGGCAAAGATGGCCAGTGGAAAATTCCACGGACTGATGCAGGCGAAGACCCCACGGCCCTGCAGGGACAACTCGTTGGCCTCCCCGGTGGGTCCCTCGAGACGGATCGCGGCGGCGAATTGTTCGCGCGCCTGTTGCGCATAGTAGCGGCAAAAATCGATGGTCTCGCGCACTTCGGCCACCGCGTCGGGCAGTGTCTTGCCCGCTTCGCGCACCAACAGCTCGCAAAAATCGTCGCGCCGCTCCTCGACCAGCGCGGCCGTTCGATCGAGACAATCGGCGCGCTGCGCACCGCCCAGTGCGTTCCAACCGGTTTGTGCGTCGCGACCCGCATCGAACGCGGCCACGATCTCGGCGGCAGTCGCGTCGCGCGAATATCCGACGCAATCGCTGCGATTGGCCGGATTGGTGACGGGCGTCGGGCTGCCCGCCTGCTCCTGACCGCTCAAGATCGGGCCGGCCGCATGCTCCGAGTTGCGCCCCCGCGCAATGCCGCCGCGCAGCGCCGCGAGCGCCGGCGGATCGCCGAAGTCGACGCCCCGGGAATTGCGCCGTTTCGCATACAGGGCAACCGGCAGCGGCAGCCGCGGGTGCGGATAGGCGCTCAGCCGTTCGAGTTCAACGATCGGATCGCGCACGATGTCCGCCACCGGCACCTCCTCATCCATGAAGCGATTCACGAACGAGGTGTTGGCGCCGTTCTCCAGCAGGCGGCGCACCAGGTAGGCCAGCAGGTCCTGGTGTTCTCCGACGGGCGCATAGACGCGAACCGGTGGGAAGTGCCTGACCTGCCGCCCGGCTTCGGCGTACAGCAACCGGCCCATCCCATGCAGGCGCTGAAACTCGTAGACCGAACCTGCCGGCGCCATTTCCAGGATCGAGGCGATGCTGTGGGCATTATGGGTCGCGAATTGCGGCAAGAGCTCCGCGCCGTGACCGAACAGTGCACCCGCGCAGGCGAGATAGGACACGTCGGTGGTGAGCTTGCGCGTGAATACCGGATAGCCCTCGAGCCCGCGTTCCTGGGCGCGCTTGATTTCGCTGTCCCAATAGGCGCCCTTGACCAGGCGCACGGCCATGCGCCGGCCGCCGCGGCGCGCGGTGGCGGCCACCCAGTCGATGACGTCGAGCGCACGCTTGGAATAGGCCTGGACGGCGAGACCCAGGCCGGCCCACTCGCGCGTCTCCGGGTCCGCGGCGAGCGCCGCGATCACGTCCAGGGACAGATCCAGCCGATCCGCCTCTTCGGCATCGATGGTGAGCTGAATGCCATGAAGTGCCGCCCGGCGCGCGAGCGCCAGTGCTTTCGGCACCAATCGCTGCATCACCCGTTCACGCTGCAGCAGCGAATAGCGTGGTTCGAGCGCCGACAGCTTGATCGAGATGCTCGAGCGCTCGTGGGGGCTGCGCCCGACGCCGGCCGCGCCGATCACCTCGATGGCATGTTCGTAGGATTTGAGGTATCGCGCGGCGTCCGCAAGCGTGCGCGCGCCCTCGCCCAGCATGTCGAACGAACACAAGCCGAGCTCCGGTTCGCGCGCGCTGCGCGCCTGGGCCTCCTCGATGCTGCGTCCGACCACGAACTCACCGCCGATGATGCGCATCGCGCGCCGCACCGCGAGCCGCACCAATGGTTCGCCGGCCTTGCGCGTCAGCTTGCGCATCCACGCCGCCGCATCGGTCTTGATGGCGGGGTCGAGTTCGAGCATGCCGCCGGTCAACATCAGCCCCCAGGTTGATGCATTGACGAACAACGATTCGGACCGGCCGGCGTGCGCCGACCAGTCACCCGTCGCCAGCTGTTCGGCAATCAGCCGGTCCGCCGTGGCGTCGTCCGGAATGCGCAGCAGCGCTTCGGCGATGCACATGAGCGCGATGCCTTCCTGATTCGACAGGCCGAACTCCTGCAGGAAGGCATCGAGGAACGGCCGCTCGTCGCGCCGCGCGCGGGCCCCTTCGACCAGCGCCATGCCGAGCGCCACGGCGCGATGGCGGGCACCCCCGGTGAGTGTCAGCCGGTGCAGCAGCCGCGTGACCGCTTGATCTTCGGGGCACGATCCGTGCTCGCGCAGCGCCGATCGCAGCGCGTCCGGTGCGGGACCGCTTGGCGGGAGTTCATTCAGGCTGGCTGCCATGGCGTACTTCCTTGATGAATGCAGCGGCTAGCATAGCCCACCTTAAACGGAGAGCGGCGCCCGGCACGCGCGCGGGCGCGTGGAGCCACGCGCGGTCGGCGGTTCGCGCATCAGGGTGCTCTTGCCGAACAGCGATTCGACCAGATCCACCGCGAGCACGGCGGTCTTGTTGCGCACGTCGAGCGCCGGATTCAACTCGGTGATGTCGAGCGAGCGCATGCGCCCGGTGTCGGCGATCATTTCCATGCACAACTGCGCCTCCCGGTAGGACATTCCGCCCGCCACGGTGGTCCCGACGCCCGGTGCGATTTCCGGGTCGAGAAAATCGACGTCGAAACTCACGTGCAGATGGGTGTCGGGATGCAGGTCCTCGAGCGCCAGCTGCATGGCGTGCCGCACCCCCATTTCATCGATGTAGCGCATGTCGTACACGGTGAGTTGCTGCTCGTGCACGAAGCGCCGCTCGCCCGCATCGACGCTGCGAATGCCGATTTGGCGCACCCATTGCGGCGATATCGAGGGCGCGACCTCATCCAAACCCAACAGTTCGGGAGGGCCGAACCCGCACAACACCGCGACCGGCATGCCGTGCAGGCTGCCGCTCGGGCTCAACGCGCGTGTGTTGAAATCGGCGTGCGCATCGAGCCAGATCACCCGCAATGGTTTGCCGGTATCGCGGCAGTGCCGCGCAACGGCCGAGACCGAGCCGATGCTGAGACTGTGATCTCCGCCGAGCAGAATCGGCAGCCGGCCGCTGCCGAGTTCCCGGTACACGGCGCCGTGGACCGCGCGATTCCAAGCGGTCACCTCGGCCAGATTGCGGTATCCGCCGTTCGGCGGCAGCCCGGGGTTCGGCGGTCCGCTCACGTTGCCGCAGTCCTTCACCTCGAGACCGCAGCGCTCCAGCGCCCCATGCAGTCCGGCCACACGCAACGCCTCCGGGCCCATCGAAGCACCGCGGTCGCTGGCGCCGACATCGGTGGGCGCGCCGATCAGGCTCGCGGCACGCGCCATCGCCGCACTCACGACCGCGAGTCCACCGTGAACCGACGCCGCTCCGCGCGCCCTTCCGCACGCAGCGCCGACGCGACGCCCGCGACTGGCACGCCGCCCGCGACTGGCACGCCGCCCGCGACTGGCACGACGACCGCGACTGCCGCGTCACGGCCCCCAAGTCCGCCGAACAGGTCCTTCGGATCGCTGAGTGCGGGGACGAGATCGATGAGCTCACCGCCGCCGAGTTCCTGGTTCAGCCGGTGCAAATAACGCAGCGCGGAGAAATCGTTCAGTGCAAAGCCGACCGAATCGAATATCGTCACCTCGCGCGGATCCGCGCGCCCGGGTTGCGACCCTGCCAGGACGTCGGCCAGCTCGGTCACGCCCGTCGCGGCGTCGAGTTGTTGGATCTCGCCCTCGATCCGCGCCTGCGGCTCGAATTCGACCACGATACGGGCGTCCGCCCGACGCAGGATGTCGGGATGCAATTCAGTTTTTCCAGGGCAATCACCGCCCACGGCATTCAGATGCATGCCGGGCTCGATCATTTCGGGAGTCAAAATGAGCGCGCAGCGCTTGTCGGCCGTCACGGTCGTGACGATGTCCGCGCCGCGCACGGCATCGGCCGCATCGCTCGAACGGACGATCTTAAGGCCGGCAAGATTCAAGACAGCGAGGTTGCGGATCAGCTTGTCGGTGGCGCGCACATCGGTGTCGAACACACGCACCTCGCGGATTCCGAGCATGTGATGAAAGGCGATGACCTGAAATTCGCTTTGCGCCCCGTTACCGATGAGCGCCATCACCCGGGCGCCCGGCCGCGCCATGTGGCGCGCCGCCAAGGCCGATATCGCCGCGGTTCGAAGCGCGGTCACGAACGTCATCTCCGACAGCAGCAGCGGGTATCCGGTCATGACATCGGCGAGCAATCCGAACGCGGTGACCGTGAGCAGGCCGTCGGCGGTGTTCTTCGGATGGCCGTTCACGTACTTGAAGGCGTAGAGCCGTCCATCGCTGATCGGCATCAGTTCGATCACGCCGACCGGCGAATGACAGGCGTGGCGGGGCGATTTGTCGAATTCCGGCCATCGGCGGTAATCCGCCTCGATCTCGCCGGCCAGTGCTTCCATGAAGCTGGCCGCACCGCGCAGGCGGACCAACTCGCGCATGCGCTCGATTCCGATGTAATGGACCATGGCTTTTCTCCGGCGGCTGGGTTTTTGATTTGTACGGGTGACCGCAGTTTCCGGTCCCGGCACGCCAAATAAAAGCCAGAAAGTTGCCCAAAAAACAGTTACATTTGTGCAAATAGTCAGTGATTTGTGTCTTTTTGCATAATTGAGGGTTTCGTGGATAGCACCGATCGACGCCTGCTGGCCCTGTTGCGCGACGATGCGCGCATGTCCGTCGCCGCGATGGCCAAAGTACTCGGCGTGGCACGGGGCACGGTACAAAATCGACTGACGCGTCTCGAAGCGGACGGGGTCATCGTCGGCTACACCGTGAGGCTCAAGCTCGAGGATCCGGATCAGCGAATTCGCGCGTTGATGACCGTCGCGGTCGAGGGCAACCGCACCGACGAAGTGTTAAAGGCGCTGCGCGGCGATCCGGCCGTGTGCGCGCTTCATACCACCAATGGGCGCTGGGACATCGTCGCCGAGTTGCGCACCGAAAGCCTCGAGGCGGTCGACCGGGTCCTCGGGCGCATCCGCAAGATCGCCGGGATTTCGAACACCGAAACCAGCCTGCTGCTGTCCTCGCAGAAATATTAGTCCGCCACGCTCGCGATGAACACGCGCGCCGCCGGGCGTGCCTCGATCGACATGCGCGCCTCGGTCGACACGGGCCCTGCACTCACCGCCAGATCCCACGGCTCGAGCGTGGCCGCACCCGCCCCGTCGTCGAGTTCGATGCGCGCATCGAGGGGAAATATCACCACCGAGCGGCCGCTCGAGCGCGCAATGTCCACGCGCCCTTCGATGAGTCGCACGGACGCCTCGGCGCGCGGCAACGCTTTCGCCACCATCAAATTCAAGTCGACGCAGTCCCCATCGAGCAGTTCGCACTCGGTCTGAATCGCGCCGTCGAACTCGACCAACTCACCGACCGCACGCAGCGCCCGGGCTTTCCCGTCGGCAAAGGTGAGGGCGACGCCATTTCCCCGCAGCAGCACCATGATGCGCTGGTACGCGGCGAACTCCGAGAACGGCCCCGATTGCCCGATGTGCGCCACGCTCATGCGCCAGCGGAAAGCATCGCCCTGCGGCGGCACGCGAATCGCCTCGTGGGTGATCCCGCCGCCGTTCTTCCAGGGCGTCGCGACAAAGGCCGCGTGACGGATGATTTGCAAGGCTTGGGTACTCCGTGAAATTCCGCGTGGTGGTGCATGTCAAGGTGGTGCATGTCATGGTGGTGCATACGCAGCGCGCTGGCAATCGCCGCGCCGTGATTCGATGTATTAACTACATGCCGGTAACGCGTTTTTTGCATGCCGGCCGGGTGTGTCCGCGCAAAACGCCGGGACTTGCGCCCCACATTTCAAGGCACGCTAGTTGCAGCGGGCTTCCGGATCAACCTCGCGGAAGCCGCCATGCCAACACTCGATTCGCACCTCGATCAACTCTGCATCAACACCCTGCGCTTTTTGTCCGTCGACATGGTCGAGCAGGCGCACAGCGGACACCCGGGCTTGCCCCTGGGCGCCGCGCCGATGGCCTACGTGCTGTTCACGCGCTGGCTCAAGCACGACCCGCACCATCCGCTGTGGTTCGATCGGGACCGATTCGTGCTGTCCGCCGGCCACGGGTCGGCGCTGCTGTACAGTTTGCTGCACATGATGGGGTACGAGCTGTCCTTGGATGATATTCAGCACTTCCGGCAGTGGGGCAGCAAGGCGCCGGGACATCCGGAGCGCGGCCACACCCCGGGGGTCGAGATCACCACCGGCCCGCTCGGCCAGGGCCTGGCCAACGCGGTCGGCATGGCGATCGCCGAAGCGCAGCTTGCCGCCCGCTACAACCGCGCGCATCACGCCATCATCGATCATCACACCTACGCGCTGGTGAGCGATGGGGATCTGATGGAGGGCGTCGCATCCGAAGCGGCATCGCTCGCCGGTCACCTGCGCCTCGGCAAGCTCACCTGCCTGTACGACGACAACTTCGTGACCCTCGCGGGCGGCACCGACATCACTTTTTCCGAAGACCGGGCACGACGCTTTCAGGCATACGGCTGGCAGACGATTTCGGTCGCTGATGGGAACGATCTTGGCGCCCTCGAGGCCGCCTTGAAGGCGGCGCGCGCCGAAACCTCGAAGCCCTCGCTGATCCTGGTGCGCACCCACATCGGCTATGGATCACCGCAACAGGACAGTTTCAAGGCGCATGGCTCGCCCCTGGGCGCCGAGGCCGTGCGCGCCACCAAACAGCGGCTCGGCTGGCCGGAGGATTCACATTTCTTGATTCCGCTCGAAGCCATGGCGCATTTTCGCGAGTGCGCGCAGCAGGGAGCAGACCGCGAATCGGCCTGGCAGCAAAGCCTGCACGGCTACGCGGCCGCCCATCCGGACTTGTTCGCCGAGCTCGAGCATCGCATGCGCGAGCGGTTGCCGCCCGGCTGGGACGCGGACATTCCGCAATTTGCACCGGACGCCAAGGGACTCGCCACGCGCGAGGCTTGCGGCAAGGTGATGAATGCCATCGCACCGAGATTACCCGCCCTCACCGGCGGATCGGCCGATCTCGACACCTCCACCAAAACCGCGCTGAAGGGGTTCGGCGATTTCAATCCCAGCGCTGCGGGCGAGGATTTGCAGGGTTCGGACGGCGGCGGCTGGAGCTATGCCGGGCGCAATCTGCACTTCGGTGTGCGCGAACACGCCATGGGTGCGATCGTGAATGGGATCGGCGCGCACGGTGGGTTCATTCCCTACGGTGCGACGTTCCTGATCTTCTCCGACTACATGCGCCCGCCGATTCGACTGGCCGCCCTCATGGGTCTGCATGTCATCCATGTGTTCAGCCATGACAGCCTGGCGCTCGGCGAAGACGGTCCGACGCACCAGCCGGTCGAGCAGCTCGCGAGTTTGCGCGCCATACCTCGTCTCGTGCTGATCCGTCCGGCCGACGCCAACGAGACGGCCGTCGCGTGGCGCGTGGCGATCGAGACGCGCGACCGGCCGGTGGTCCTGGCCGTGAGCCGCCAGGAACTGCCGACCCTCGACCGAAGCCGCTATGCCGACGCGAACGGACTGCGGCGGGGCGCCTACGTCTTGTCGGATCCCCCGCAGGGCACGGCACAACTCATCCTGTTGGCGAGCGGTTCGGAGGTGTCGTTGATCGTCGAGGCCGCCGAGCGATTGCAGCAGCAGGGCATCCGCGTGCGCTGCGTATCGATGCCGAGTTGGGAACTGTTCGACGCCCTGCCCGCGGCGGAGCGCGAAACGGTTCTGCCCGCCGCGATCAAGGCCCGGCTTGCGGTCGAACTCGGCGTCCCGCAGGGCTGGGATCGCTACCTGGGAGCGGATGGCGACATGCTGTCGGTGACCCGGTTTGGCGCCTCGGCGCCGGCCGACGTGCTGCTGCGTGAATTTGGATTCACCGCCGAAGTGGTGTGCTCGCGCGCCAAGGAACTGCTCGCGCGGCAGCCCGTATCCTGAGCGCCGGGGGGCGAAAAGCGCTTATCATGGCGTTGGCGGTGATCTGGGTAATCCAAACGGGAGACAGCATGGGGATCGTTCACATCGTGGGACCGGCGCGCGTGCCGTCGGCGCAGTTCGCAGCAGGCCCGACGCCCCCGCCGGTCGGGGACAGCCCCTCCCCCCGACTTGCCACCCGGGAAGCCTTCGAATCACCCGACGGCAGCGTCAGCACCGGCATCTGGGAGGCGACTCCCGGCCGCTTCGCGCGCGCCATCGTCGATGCGGAATTCGCGCATTTCATCTCCGGGCACGCCACGTTTGCCTGTGCCGACGGGCAGACGTTCGAGTTTCGGGGGGGCGATGCAGCGTATTTTCCGCCGCTGACGCGCGGCACCTGGACCATTCACGAGACGCTGCGCAAGACTTATTGCGTGTGGCGCTAAAGGTTCAAGCCGGGGCCAGCGCGATCCATTCGGCCTTGCGGCTGCCGAGCGCCGCGGCCACCCCGTGAAGATCCATGGGCGAGTGCTGCGCACGCACGAACGTGCCGCAGCTTTTCTCCTCGACGCGCACGTGCCGCTCGAACAGCACGCGCAGCACCCGCATGCCGTCAAAGAAAAAATCGTCGGTCGAATCGAGCCCCTCGATCTCATCGATCACGTCCTCCATCACGGCGCGCTCGACCCGCGCGAGATGATGGCACCGGGCATCGTGCGTCGCATGCAGATAAGCGGGATAAAACACGTGCTCATCGATGTCGGCGTGCGCCCTGATGGCATGAATGATGATCGCCGCGAGATCCTCCTCGCGCCGTATCGAGGTGGTCATCTGGAACTCGCGAAACCAGGCCTCGATCTGCCGGTGATCGGTCATCAGCAGCCCGATGGCGTCCGCCGGCGCAGCGAGCGGCGGCACGGCGGACGGCAAGGCGGCTTTCGACGGCACATGGATCGGGGATTTCATGGGCCGATTCTATTTAAATGCCCGGGCGCTCCGATAGCCGGTTGAGTCCTACAGGCCTTGCCGCCGTCCGACGACAGCAAGTTCAGCACCGCAGCCCCTATGCTGCATCGTGGGTATTACCGAGCAAGACATCTACCTGTTCCGCGAGGGGACCCACAGCCGGCTCTACGAGAAATTCGGCGCCCATCTGCTCGGGCCGGACCGAGGCGCGGCCTTCGCCGTATGGGCACCGAATGCCGGCGCCGTTTCGGTGATCGGCGATTGGAACGACTGGGGCAGGGGCGCAGCGGATGCGCTGCGCGTGCGCGAGGACGGCTCGGGCGTGTGGGAGGGCCGCATCCCCGCGGTCCGGCAGGGGCAGGCCTATAAGTACCGCATCACCTCCCGTCACGGCGATTACGTGATCGAAAAGGCTGATCCGATTGGAATTTTCTGCGAGTTGCCGCCCGCCACCGCATCGCGTATCTGGTCCCTCGATTGGGAGTGGAGCGATGGCGACTGGATGGCATCGCGCGCGGCGCGCAACGGCCTCGAGGCCCCCATCTCGATTTACGAGGTGCACATCGGCTCCTGGCGGCGCAAGGACGGCGGGTTCCTGGGCTACCGCGAACTCGCCCACGCGCTGGCGCAATACGTGCAGGAAATGGGCTTTACGCATGTCGAGTTGATGCCGATCACCGAACACCCGTTCTATGGTTCGTGGGGTTATCAAACCACCGGCTATTTTGCTCCCACCGCCCGCTACGGCACCCCGCAGGATTTCATGTACTTCGTCGATCACCTGCATCAGCAGGGCGTCGGCGTGATCCTCGACTGGGTACCGTCGCATTTTCCGACCGATGCGCACGGACTCATCTACTTCGACGGCACACATCTTTACGAGCATTCGGACGCGCGCCAGGGATTTCACCCGGAATGGAACTCGGCCATCTTCAACTACGGTCGCAACGAGGTGCGCGCCTTCCTCATCTCCTCGGCGCTGTTCTGGCTCGACCGGTACCACATCGACGGTCTGCGCGTCGATGCGGTGGCCTCGATGCTGTATCTCGACTATGCGCGCAAGGACGGTGCGTGGATTCCCAATGCGCAGGGTGGCCGGGAAAATCTCGAGGCAATCCACCTTCTGCGAACGTTGAACCAGGCAGTGTACCGCGATCATCCCGACGTGACCATGATCGCGGAGGAATCGACGGCGTGGCCCATGGTCTCGCGCCCGACCGAGATGGGCGGACTCGGGTTCGGCATGAAGTGGAACATGGGCTGGATGCACGACACCCTCGATTACATGCGCCAGGACCCGATCCACCGGCGCTATCACCACGGCCGATTGACCTTTTCGCTGATCTACGCGTTCAACGAAAATTTCGTATTGCCGCTCTCGCACGATGAAGTGGTCTATGGCAAAGGCTCCCTGATCGGCAAGATGCCGGGCGACGATTGGCAGCAATTTGCCAACCTGCGCGCCCTGTTCGGCTACATGTGGGGTCACCCGGGCAAGAAGCTGCTGTTCATGGGCGGCGAATTCGCCCAGCGGCGCGAGTGGACCCACGAGGGCGAGCTCGAGTGGTGGGTGTCGAGCCTGCCCGAGCATGGCGGCGTGCAGCGGCTGGTGCGCGATCTGAATCGCGTCTATCGCGACGAGCCGGCCCTGCACCAGATCGACTTCAGCCACGAGGGCTTCGAGTGGCTCGATGTGGACAACGCCGAGGCCAGCTTCATCGCATACCTGCGCAAGGGGGTCGGCGATGCCTCCCCGGTCGTGGTGGTGAGCAACTTCACGCCCGTACCGCGCGTCAATTTCCTCATCGGGGTGCCCAAACGCGGCATCTGGCGGGAGATCATCAACAGCGATGCCCGGATCTACGGTGGCGCCGGCTGGGGCAATCTCGGTGCGGTCGAATCCGTCCCGGTGGCGACCCATGGCCGGGTCGAATCGATCAACCTGACGCTGCCGCCGCTCGCCACGATCATGCTGCGCTGGGACGCCCATGGCTGAGCGAGGTTGGGCGCGCGCCGTGATCGATGCGGTGGCGCCGTCGGTCGATGGCGGCCGCTTTGCGGCCAAGCGCATTGCCGGCGAACCGGTCACCATCGAGGCGCACTGTCTCATCGACGGCCACGAGCGGTTGCGCGTCGTGCTGCGCTGGCAGGCGCTTGGCATTGCCCGGGACGGTGCCGAACACGAGACCTACGAGATCGGCATGCAGGCCGAACCCAATGATGTGTGGAGCGCGCAGTTCACCCCGCCTGTGCCCGGACGCTACCGCTGCACGATCATGGCGTGGCTCGATGCGTTCGAGTCCTGGCGCAGTGAATTCGAGCGGCGCGACGAGCCGGGCGACATCCGCGTGGCACTCGAGGTGGGCAGCGTGCTCATCGACGCGGCCGCCACGCGCGCCTCGGCGGCGGATGGCGCCCATCTCAAGCGCTGGGCGCAGCAGTTGCGCACGTCGGCCGCCCGCCGCGAAATCGGCGCCGCCGACACCGCCTCACTGAAAGCCCTCGCCCTCGATCCGGCGCGCGCCGAACTGGTGGCGCGCCATGCGGACCGCAGCGGTGCGGCCAGCGCCGCGATCGAGTTCATCGCCGACCGCAAACTCGCCGCTTTCAGCAGCTGGTATGAACTCTTTCCCCGCTCCGCCGCGTCCGACCCGGCCCGTCACGGCAGCTTTCGCGACGTCGAGGCGCGCCTGCCTTATATCGCCGAGATGGGCTTCGATGTGCTGTACTTTCCGCCCATCCAGCCGATCGGGCGCATCAACCGCAAGGGCGCCAACAATGCGCTCGAGGCGCGGCCGCAGGACGTCGGCAGCCCCTGGGCGATCGGCTCGGACGAAGGCGGCCACAAGGAAATCCTGCCGCAATTGGGCACCCTCGAGGATTTTCGACACCTGATGGATCAGGCGCGCCTCAAGGGGCTTGAAATCGCGCTCGATCTCGCCTTTCAATGCGCCCCGGATCATCCCTATGTGCGCGAACACCCGCAATGGTTCCGGCACCGCCCGGACGGCAGCGTGCAGTATGCGGAAAATCCCCCGAAGAAATACCAGGACATCTACCCCTTCGACTTCGAATGCGAGGATTGGCGCGCGCTCTGGGCGGAGCTCAAGAGCGTGGTGGAGTTCTGGATCGCCCGGGGCGTGCGGATTTTCCGGGTCGACAACCCTCACACCAAGCCGTTCGCCTTCTGGGAATGGCTGATCGGCGAGATCAAGCGCGATGAACCGGAGGTCATATTCCTCGCTGAGGCCTTCACCCGCCCGAAAGTCATGTATCGGCTCGCCAAACTGGGCTTCACCCAGTCGTACACGTATTTCACCTGGCGCAACAACAAACGGGAGCTGACCGAGTATTTCACCGAGCTCACGCGCGGCCCGGGGCGCGAGTACTTTCGTGCGAATGTCTGGCCCAACACCCCGGACATCCTGCACGAGGCGCTGCAGTCGGGACTGCGCGCCGCATTCGCCACCCGGCTCATTCTCGCCGCCACCCTGTCGGCCAATTACGGCATCTACGGCCCGACTTTCGAGCTGATGGAGAGTGCCCCGCGGGAACCCGGCAGCGAAGAGTACCGCGATTCCGAGAAATACCAGCTGCGGCACTGGGCCCTCGACCGCCCGGACAGCTTAAGATCCTTGATCGTGCGCATCAACCGCATCCGGCGCGACAACCCGGCGCTGCAATCGGATGGTACGCTGCGCTTCTGCCGCATCGATAACGAACAACTCATCGCCTACTTGAAGACCGATGGCGCTTCCGGAAACGTGCTGTTGACCGTGGTCAATCTGGATCCCCACAATGTGCAATCCGGCTGGCTCGAGCTCGATCTGGCCGCGTTGCAGCTCGATGCGGCCAGGCCGTATCAGGTGCACGACTTGTTGAGCGACCAGCGCTACCCGTGGCATGGCGCGCGCAACTTCGTGATGCTCGACCCCCAGCGGTTGCCGGCGCACGTGTTCAAGCTGCGCCGCCACCTGCGTACGGAACATGATTTCGACTACTTCTTGTAAGAAGCACGGAAAACCATGAACGAAGCCCCCACGGCCGCAGTGGATGCCGCTGCGCCATCCGGGATGGATGGCGATGATGCGCTTTGGTACAAGGACGCCGTCATCTACCAGCTCCACGTCAAATCGTTCTTCGATTCGAACGACGATGGCATCGGCGATTTTCCGGGGCTGACGTCCAAGCTCGGCTACATCCGCGATCTCGGGGTCAACACGATCTGGCTGATGCCCTTCTACCCCTCGCCCCTGAAAGACGACGGGTACGACATCGCCGACTATCAAGACGTTCATCCCCAGTACGGCACGCTCGATGATTTTCGCAGCATGCTCAAGGAGGCGCACCGGCTCGGACTGAAGGTGGTGACCGAACTGGTCATCAATCACACCTCGGACCAGCACCCGTGGTTTCAGGCGGCGCGGCGCGCGCCGCCCGGCTCCCCCGAACGTGACTTCTACGTGTGGAGCGATACCGATCAGAAATACCTCGGCACCCGCATCATCTTCATCGACACGGAGACCTCGAACTGGTGCTGGGATCCGACCGTCAAAATGTATTACTGGCACCGCTTCTTCAGCCACCAACCGGACCTGAATTTCGACAACCCCCAGGTGCTGCGCGCGGTGCTCGAAATCATGCGCTTCTGGCTCGACATCGGGGTCGACGGCTTCAGGCTCGACGCGGTGCCCTACCTCGTTGAGCGCGAAGGCACCAACAACGAAAACCTGCAGGAAACGCACGAAGTCATCAAGGCGCTGCGCGCCGCCATCGATGCCGATTACCGCAACCGCTTTTTGCTCGCGGAGGCCAATCAGTGGCCCGAGGACGTGCGCGAATATTTCGGCGACGGCGACGAGTGCCACATGGCCTATCACTTCCCGCTGATGCCGCGCATCTACATGTCGATCGCGCAGGAAGACCGCTATCCCATCACCGAAATCATGACGCAGACGCCCGACATTCCGGACAACTGCCAGTGGGCGATCTTTCTGCGCAACCATGATGAGTTGACCCTCGAAATGGTGACCAGCAAGGAACGCGACTACATGTACAGCACCTACGCGGCCGATGTGCGGGCGCGCATCAACCTCGGCATCCGCCGCCGCCTGTCCCCGCTCATGGAGAACGATCATGACCGCATCAAGCTGATGAACAGCCTGCTGCTGTCGATGCCGGGGTCCCCGATTCTTTACTACGGTGACGAAATCGGCATGGGCGACAACGTCTTCATCGGCGACCGCAACGGCGTGCGCACCCCCATGCAGTGGAGTCCGGATCGCAATGCCGGATTTTCCCGGGCGGACCCGCAGCGGCTGTTTCTACCCCCCATCATGGATGCGATCTACGGTTACGGGTCCATCAACGTGGAGGCGCAACTGCGCGATCCGAGTTCATTGCTGAGCTGGATGAAGCGCCTGCTCGCCGTGCGCAAGACCAGCCAGGCTTTCGGGCGCGGCACGCGCCGCTTTCTGCGTCCCGGCAACCGCAAGATACTGGTCTACCTGCGCGAGTACGGCGAGGACACGATCTTGTGCGTTGCGAATCTGTCGCGCTCGGCCCAGCCGGTCGAGCTGAATCTGTCCGCCTTCAAGGGGCGCGTGCCGATGGAGATGCTCGGACGCACCACGTTTCCGCCGATCGGCGATCTGCCGTACCTGCTCACGTTGTCGGCCCATGGCTTTTACTGGTTCAAGCTGACCGTCGACGCCGAAGCGCCCGCGTGGCACGAACAGATCTCCTCCATCGATGAGCGGCCGGTGTTGGTGCTGTTCGACGGCTGGAGCAGCCTGTTCCGCGACCGCGTGGTGCCGTGGCGGATCGGCATGGCCGAAAAAACCCGCCTGCAGCTCGAGTCGGACGCGCTGCCGCGTTTCATCGAGACGCAGCGCTGGTATGCCGCGAAGGGTACGCCCATCGAGCGCGCGCGCCTCATCGATCAGGCGGTGTGGCAGGAGGGCAAGGTCAGCTGGGTGCTGGCGCTGGTCGACGTCGGCGGCACCGCGGAGGCGAACCAGTACTTCATCCCGCTCGCGCTCGCCTGGGAGGAGCGCGACGAGGAGCGCGTCCGCAATCTGTCGACCGCGGCGATCGCCAAGGTGCGCCAGCAGGCCAACGTCGGCGTCATGGGCGACGCGTTCGCCGACGAACTGTACTGCCGCGCGCTGGTCGCCGGCATGGCCGCCCGCAAGAGCATCGCCATGGCGCAAGGCAGGCTTCAATTCCGGCGCACGGCGGCTTTCGCGCGCCTGGCGGGCAAGGAGTTCCTCGCGCTGCCCGCGGCGCGCCCGCAGGGATCGAGCTCCAATACCGTGGTGGTGATGGGCGAGCGCTTGGTTTTGAAGGGGTACCGCCGTCTGCGCTCGGGCGCCAGCCCCGAACTCGAGATGGGGCTTTATCTGACCGAAGTGGTGCATTTCAAGCACTGCGCGGCGCTCGCGGGCGCACTCGAATATGTCGGCAACGACGGGGACACCAAACTGTTGGCGCTGCTCCAGGCCTACATCGCCAACCAGGGCGACGGCTGGACGTACTCGCTCGAGTACTTGAGGCGGCACCTCGAGCAGCATCGCACCGCGCCCGCGACCGATGCCCTGCCGGTCAGCGCCCACGAGGCGCATCTTGCCCTCATTCGCGTGCTCGCGCTGCGCACCGCGGAATTGCACCTGGCCCTGGCGACGCCGAGCTCGGATGCGGCATTCGAACCGGAGCCGCTCGTCGCCGCAGACGTTGCGGATTATCTGGCGCGCGCCGAGGCGGAACTCGCCGGCGCTTTCGCCATGCTGCGGACGCATCTCGAGGAGTTGACGCCCGTGGATCGCGACAAGGCGCAGGCGCTGCTCGCACAACAGCAAGCGCTGTCGACGCGCCTGCAGAACTGCGCGGCGCAGCCGACGCGCGGCATGAAACTGCGCATTCACGGCGATTATCACCTGGGTCAGGTGCTGCTGACCCGCAATGATTTCGTCATCGTCGACTTCGAAGGCGAACCCGGCCGCAGCCTCGCCGAGCGGCGCGCGAAACAATCGCCGCTGCGCGACGTGGCCGGCATGCTGCGCTCGTTCAACTATGTGGAGCAAAGCGCCCTGCGCAGCACGGCACACGATGAGATCGAATACGCCAAACTGGCGCCGCTGGCCCATGCCTGGGCGGTGCAATCCCGCGCGGCGTTCGTGACGGCCTACGATGCCGCGGCCCGCGGCGCCTCGCTGTACGGGACGATCGAGACCGGCGAGGGGCTGCTCGGCCTGTTCGAATTGGAAAAGGCGCTTTACGAACTTCGCTACGAACTGGGCAATCGGCCCGCGTGGGCCGGCATTCCGATGCAGGGCATTCTCGAATGGGCGTTTGGTTCGTGATCGACACACGGGCGGCCACGGGCGCGCCTTAAGGAGGCTGCATGCGAACCCTCGATTTTTTGCTGGAGACCGCGCGGGAATTTCTGCATCAGATGGCGGTGCTGCTGCCGCGCCTGGTGTTGGCGTTCGCCATCGTGCTGGCCGGCTGGATCCTTGCCAAGGCCGTACGCTTCGCGGTCGAAAAGGCGCTGCGTGCCGTCAATTTCAACGTACTGACCGAGCGCGCCGGCACCGACCACTTCCTGCAGCAAGGCGGTTTGCGCGGCGATACCACCACGCTGTTCGGTCTGCTCGCCTATTGGCTGGTGATTCTCGCGGCGCTCATCACCGCCGGCAATGGCCTGGGGCTCACCTACGTCCCGGATCTGCTGCAGCGGGTGGTGCTGTTCGCGCCCAAGATCCTGGTGGCCATGCTGGTCGTGGTTTTTGGGTCCTATTTCGCGCGCTTCGTCGGCAATGCGGTGGCCACCTACTGCGCCGAGGCGCAGATCCCCGACGCGGACTTGTTGGGCAAAATAGCGCAATACCTCATCATGGCATTCGTGATCATGATCGGGCTCAGCCAGGTGGAAGTGGGCGGCGACATCGTGCAGCGGACCTTTCTCGTCATTCTCGCCGGCGTGGTGCTGGCGTTCGCGCTGGCATTCGGCCTCGGCGGCCGGGAGTGGGCCGCGGCGCTGCTGGAACGGTGGTGGCCCCGGCGCCGGCCGGAAGACGATGATTGAATCGGCGCACGCGATGCCCTTCGGGGCGCAACTGCTGCCCGCCGCCGGCGCACGGTTCAGACTGTGGGCGCCGAGCTGCGAACGGGTCGAACTTGAGCTCACCACGGATGCCGGGGTGTCGCGTCATCGCATGAACCGCCTCGATGCGGGGTGGCATGAACTCATCTTGCCCGAGACCCCCGCCGGTACCCGCTATCAGTTTGTGGTGACGAGGCCGGACTCCCCGCCGCTGACGGTGCCCGATCCCGCCTCGCGCAGCAACCCGGACGGGGTGCACGCAGCGAGCGCCGTGGTCGATCCGTGCGGCTACGCCTGGCGCGAACCTGCCTGGACCGGCCGGCCCTGGTCCGAAGCAGTGCTCTACGAGCTGCACGTCGGCACTTTCACTCCCGCGGGCACGTTTCAGGCGGCGATCGAGCGCCTGCCGGAACTGGCCGCGCTCGGCATCACCGCGCTGCAACTCATGCCGGTGGCGGCATTTCCGGGAACCCGCGGCTGGGGCTACGACGGCGTGCTGCCGTATGCACCCGCGGCGTGCTACGGCAGTCCGGACGAGTTCAAGGCCTTGATCGATGCGGCGCACGCACACGGACTCATGGTGCTGCTCGATGTGGTCTACAACCATTTCGGGCCCGACGGCAATTATCTGCACGCCTATTGTCCGGAGTTCTTCAATCCCGCCCACCGGACCCCGTGGGGCGCCGCGATCAATTTCGACGGCCCCCACAGCCGCACGGTACGCGATTTTTTCGTGCACAACGCGCTCTTCTGGGTCGAGGAGTATCGCATCGACGGTCTGCGCCTGGACGCGGTGCATGCGTTGCGCGATCAATCGAGGCCCGACATCGTGGGCGAAATCGCGCAGGCGCTGCGGGAGCAGGGCCGCCGCTCAGAGGCCGGCGCCCGCCACATTCACCTCACCCTCGAGAACAACGCCAACCAGTCGCATTATCTCGAGCGCACGCCCGACGGCGCCGCGATCTGCGCCACCGCGCAATGGGACGATGACGTGCATCACGCCCTGCATGTCCTCACGAGCGCGGAGTCGGACGGCTACTACGCGGATTATGCGGCGGCTCCGCTCAAAGCCCTCGGCCGCTCCCTGGCCGAAGGGTTTGCCTATCAGGGCGAGTACTCGCAGTTCCGCCAAAAGCCGCGCGGCGAACCGAGCGGACATCTGCCGCCGGCCGCCTTCGTCGCATTTCTGCAAAACCACGACATGATCGGCAACCGCGCGTTCGGCGGCCGCATCCATGAGTTTGCCGATGCGCAACTGCTGCCGGCCGCCTACGCGTGCGTGCTGCTCACGCCCCACGTGCCGATGCTGTTCATGGGCGAGGAGTACGCCGCGTCCACGCCGTTTTTATATTTTTGCGATTTCGACGGTGAACTGGCGCGGTCCGTGGCGGACGGCAGGCGGCGCGAGTTCGCGCGGTTTGCGGCATTTGCGGATGAAGCGGCGCGCGCATCCATCCCCGACCCGAACGCAGCGCTGACTTTTTCGCACTCGAAACTCGACTGGGAGGAACGGCACCGCCCGCCCCATCGCGGGCATCTCGCGTTCATCCGGGAATTGCTCACTCTGCGCCGACGGCATCTGACGCCGCGGCTTACCGGAGTGCGCCACGGCGGCCGCTACCGCATCGAGGATGCACTGCTCACCGTCGTCTGGGACCTGCCGGACGGCGGCTGCTGGCGCCTGCTGACTCACTTTGGCGGCACGCCTTCGCACCTGGCCGAAGTCCCGCCGGGAGGGACGATATTCGAGTCCGGAGTTCACCGCGATGCGGCGGGCGGCGCCCGCCTGTTGTCCGGCGCGGTGTTGATCTGCGCCGGCACCGCCGACCCGGCCGTGTGACGCAAACTGTCAGTTGCCGCACGCGAAGTGCCGCGATGGGTCACCTCGCATCGGCGCGCGTCGGCCGGCGGCGACACGCGAGTTGCACGTCCTTTGACAGAAGCCGGAACGCCCCCGATACCGGGAACTGCATCACCCTGCGGCGTGGCTGCCGCGCGCCATAGTGGCGCCGCAAACTGAGAGCGGCGGCAGGATCAGCATCCGGGAGTTTCATGATGGAGTCGATCAACGAGGCGTTGAAATTGTTCATGCGGCAGGCGCAGCTCGAACGGGCGATGAAGCAACCGGGCGGCGCGCGGGTCGTGGAGGAGCACGAGCTTCGTGCCGTGAAACGGCAGCTGGCGGAGATTCCCGAGGGAACGCGGCCCGGCACGGAGGAAGAGGACCATGCGCGCCCTTGAGATTTCTCTGCCGATCCGCTGTCCGGTCTGCCTGCAGGAATCGCTCACGCATTTTCGCGTCGAGGTCGTCTCCGAAGCGCTCGAGACCGGGGATATCCGGCTCTATGCCAACTGCCACGTCGTCGCGTGGGATGCGAGCGCGGGGGAACTCGCTCGGATCCGCGATTTCCTCCGCCCGGTCCAAAGCGAGAACGCCGGGGCGCGGCGCGCGGTTCAGCGCAGCTGACTGTCCTTGCTGCCGCGGCGGTTATAGCCGCTGAATCGCTCGGCATCGTGATCACGGGCGCTCTGGCAGGCCACACACAGCCGCACGCCCGGCGCGGCGAGCCGGCGCGCTTCAGGAATCTCCTGGGCGCACTCCTCGCAGTGCGTCAAGGCGGGCCCCTGCGGCAGCCGGCTCTGGACGCGCTGAATGCCATCCTTCACGGTCGCGTCGATCTGGTCCTGCACCGCCCCGTCGCCCGCCCAACCCGTTGCCATCTCACCGCTCCTCGCGTGTCCTGCCCGTGTCCTTTAGTTTATAGGGCGCGAGCGGGGCCATTTCAAGTCTACGGCGAGGCCGGAAGCTGCCGTGCCGCATCGAGCCGCGTGCGCAGCTTGTCGGCCCAACCCTTGAGGATCATGTCGGCCGCCATGCCGTTGCTCACGCTGTTCGCCGCCATGCCACCCATGCCCGGATCGGCCTGCGCGTTCAATGCCCGGGCGAGCAGCGTATTGGTGGTCGAGTCCCACAGCTCGAGGTAGGCCGTGGCCGAACCGGCCGAGCGCACCACCGTCATGCTGATTCCCGGCGTCATGATGTCAGGCGCCGTGACGCGCAGATTGATGATCGCCGGGCGCAGCACCAGCACGTCCGGGCCGGCCGTGTCGACGATCTGGAAAGATCCGTTGACCTGCAATTCGCGGGTGAACACCTTTTTAAATTCAGCGGCGAGTTGCGCCTTGATCCGGTTCATGTCGGCGGTGCCAACCATGGCGGAAGGGTCGACCTGCCCGGAGTTGTAATTGCTCTGCCAGTTCTGGTCGAACTGCACGAAGCAATCGAGGATCGCGATCTTGTCGTATTTGCGAAACGAGGCACCCGGTTTCACGTAGATCACGCCGTTGGCGGTGCTCGAACGCAGCTGCAGCCCGTCCAAGGTCGCCGGCGGCGAATCGGCGGCGCACGGCGCCGGGGCGAAGCCCAGCCCCAGGCCCAAGGTCATGACGAGCGCTCCGGCCCAGATCCATCCCGCTTTGCGACCTATCGATTGGCTGCTGCTCATGGCGACTCCCTGGAAAAGTTGCATAACTGACCAGCGCGCATCGTAGCGCAAAATCCCCGTCCCGCAGCCGCTGCGGCCATAAAAAAAGCCCCGGAGTCCTGCGAATCCGGGGCCACGTTTTTCAACGTCAATCGTCTCTTATTCTGCCGCTTCTGTGTCCCCCGCCGGTACCGTATCGTCCGAGTCGCCCATCCCGCCGCTCACGTCCATGAAGCTGCGGCGGCGGCTGTCATCCGAAGCGCGTCGACGCCGCGCATGATATGCGAAGCCGGTGCCCGCCGGAATCAGCCGGCCGACGATGACGTTCTCCTTCAGGCCGCGCAGGTCGTCCTTGAGACCCCGCACCGCCGCCTCGGTGAGGACGCGGGTGGTTTCCTGGAACGAGGCTGCCGAGATGAACGATTCGGTGGCGAGCGACGCCTTGGTGATGCCCAACAACATCGGCTCCCACGTCGACTGATGCTTGCCCTCGGCCTTCTGCTTGGCGATGACCTCCAACAGCCGGCCGCGATCGATCTGCTCGCCGCGCAGCAGCGCCGAATCGCCGGTATCGAGCACTTCGATCTTGCGCAGCATCTGCCGCACGATGACTTCGATGTGCTTGTCGTTGATTTTCACGCCCTGCAACCGGTACACGTCCTGAATTTCCCGTACCAGGTAGTTGGCGAGCGCCTCGACGCCCTGCAGGCGCAGGATGTCGTGCGGGTTCGGTTCGCCGTCGGCGATCACCTCGCCCTTCTCCACCTGTTCGCCTTCGAACACGTTGAGATGGCGCCACTTCGGGATCAGCTCCTCGTACTTGTCGGTGCCCTCGTTGGTGATGATCAAACGCCGCTTGCCCTTGGTCTCCTTGCCGAAGCTCACCGTGCCCGAGCGCTCGGCCAGAATCGCCGAATCCTTCGGCTTGCGGGCCTCGAACAGATCGGCGACCCGCGGCAGACCGCCGGTGATGTCGCGCGTCTTGGAGGACTCCTGCGGGATGCGGGCGATGACATCGCCCACCGAGACCTTCGAACCGTCCTCCAGGCTGACGATGGCGCCCGCGGGCAGCGCGTAGACCGCCGGAATGTCGGTATTGGCGAAGGTGACCTCTTTGCCCTTGGCGTTGGTCAGGCGTACGACCGGACGCAGGTCCTTGCCGCCCGAACCGCGCTGTTTCGGGTCGAGCACCACGGTCGAGGTGAGGCCGGTGACGTCGTCCACCTGCGTCGTGACGGTGATGCCGTCGACGAAGTCGGAGAACTTGATCATGCCGGCCACTTCCGTGACCACCGGGTGCGTATGCGGATCCCAGTTCGCGACCGACTGGCCGGCGACGACCACGTCGGCATCGTTCACCGTGATGGTGGCGCCGTACGGGATCTTGTAGCGCTCGCGCTCACGGCCGAATTCATCGACCACGCCGAGTTCGCCCGAACGCGACACCGCGACCAGATGGCCGCGCTCATGGCGCACGGTCTTGATGTTGTGCAGGCGGATGGTGCCCTTCGACTTGACCTCGACGCCGTTGGCCGCAGCGGCCCGCGACGCCGCGCCGCCGACGTGGAAGGTGCGCATCGTGAGCTGGGTTCCCGGCTCGCCGATGGACTGCGCCGCGATGACGCCCACCGCTTCGCCGATATTGATGCGATGACCGCGGCCGAGATCACGGCCGTAGCACTGCGCGCACACCCCGTAGCGGGTCTGGCAGGTGATCGGCGAACGGACCATGACCTGGTCGATGCCCATCTTTTCCAGCAATTTGACCAGCTTTTCGTCGATCAGGACGCCGGCCTTGACCAGCACCTCACCGCTCGCCGCCACCACCAC
>Ga0181534_10000340_pt1 | contig 33706 bp, 29 predicted proteins | sample PEATcosm2014_Bin_37_FD_119758 | JGI IMG/M metagenome (GOLD analysis project Ga0181534, IMG submission 119758) | Peatland microbial communities from MTU Mesocosm Facility, Houghton, MI, USA - PEATcosm2014_Bin17_10_metaG | ecosystem: Environmental > Terrestrial > Soil > Wetlands > Peat | place...
CAGGCAACGACGCCCAACGAGAATGGCGCCAACGCCAAAATCGCCACCCACTTCAGCGGAATCGACGAGAGCGCGCTACCCGCCCCGGCAGAAATCGCCACTAGACCCATAATTCCCGCGATGTGCGCTCGACCAATCCGCTGGAACACCTTGGCGTCGGTGAGGGCCAGTTGCGCGGCGAGCGCAAAGAAATTGTCGAACGTGGTGCCAACGAATGCGGCCCCGGCGACGGCGATAGTCGTCACGAGTGCGGGCACGCAGCGACTCTATCCCTTTAAGGAAAATTGGCTAAGCGGTAAGGTGGACAGACCGCCTTGAAGCAATGTGTGGAGAATATGATGATTCGCCAGGTACAGCCACCGACGTCGAAGCAACTCGAAGACGCGCGTCGGGTAATTGCGGATTATCTGGAACCCACACCCACCGTCACACTGATGCTTCGTGGTCGACCAGTGGCCACCAAAATGGAGAGTTTCCAGCCCACCGGCGCTTTCAAAATTCGAGGTGCCCTCAGTGCGCTTGACGCAGCGCGACGCGATGATCCGGGCGGTGCGGTCATTACGTCTTCAGCGGGCAACCACGGTCTTGGGATTGCCCACGCCGCACAACTTCTTGGAATGCACGCCACGGTGGTGGTGCCAACAAACGCGTCGGATGCCAAAATAAAAAAACTCCGAAACTACGACATTGAACTCATCCAGGCCGGCACATCTTACGACGGTGCTCAAGCCCACGCGAAGCAGTTAGCGGACGAACGTTCCTTGCATTTCGTTTCGCCATTTAATGACACGTACGTCATAGCCGGACAAGCCACAGCATTTTTCGAAATGTTACAGCAAGCTCCCGAAATGGAACACGTTGTGATTTCGGTGGGTGGTGGTGGTCTTCTTTCGGGGTTCTTGCTCGCGCGTCGTGAGTGCAATCGTGAGGATATTGAAGTGACCGGCGTGCAACCTGAACGAAGTTCGTCGCTCTACCACGTGCTGCGCGGTATGAAAATGAGCGACGTTATTCACCAACCCACGATCGCCGACGGACTCGCCGGTGGCGGCGACGAGGATTCGGTGACTAATGACATCGTCGCCCAGAACAAGGTTCCGATCGTTCTCGTACCGGAGAAGGAAATTCGTTCCGCGGTTCGAGAAGCAGCGCTACGAAATGGTGTGATTCTCGAGGGATCAGCCAGTGCTTCATACGCGGCCATTACGAATAATTTGATTCGCGATAACGAGCGTCGTGTGGGATTCGTGGCCTGTGGTCGAAATATTTCGGAAGAACTCTTACTCGAGATTTTGCAAGAAACTGACTAGAACAATTGCTGGGGCTCTTCAGGTTCAATCAGTTCGGGACCGTCGTTGCGAACCGAGCCCACTGCCTTTGAGACACCGTGGTGTCGAAGAGTTCCCTTGGGAGCTGGGCGAAGCATTGCAACGCGCTCCGCTCGATGATCTTCTTCTAAGTCGAGCCACGACGTAATTTCGCTGCGTTCAAAAATGACGGGCATCCGGTCATGGATCCCGTCGATGTCCTCGCTCGGTGTGGTGGTTATCACGGTGCAAGTTTGGATTAGTGGCGCGTCATCGGGAAGTGTCGGGTCTCGCCAGAATTCGTAGAGACCGGCGAGTAACAGTAGGTCGTCGTCCGTACGCGAAAAATAATTTGGCTGTTTGTTTTGTCCCTCACGGTGATCCCATTCATAAAATCCGTCAACCGGAATCACGCAAGGTCGCCGCGCGAAGGCGGTTCGAAACGAAGGTTTTTCCGCCACGGTTTCGCCGCGCGCGTTAAAGAGACGATTCCCAATTGCCGGGTCTTTGGACCAACTCGGCACGAGCCCCCATTTGTATTGGTCGAGAACGTTGCCGGTGCTCTCGGCGTGCAGAGCGAAGAGACGTCGTTGGGGGCCCACGTTCCAACTCGGTCGACCTTCGGGGTCAATGCCCGCGGCCAGGGTTGCTTCGAGCAGACGCGCGATGCGGGCGGGGGGCGTAAACAGAGCAATTCGGCCACACATAGCCCCTCCTTTTCCCCAACGTTATGCCCATTGGCGTATGTAACGCCCACTGTGTACAGTTACGAACGTATGTTCGCTTTTTCTCAAAATCGCCCAGAATTACCGGCTTCCCTCGCCGCCAAAGTTCGACCCGTGGCGGCGGCCTCGAGTCGCAAGGTTCCGGTGGACCCCTCGTGGGAGCAGATCCTGCCCGAACACGGACTGCGACGCGGCAGCACGGTCTGCGTGGAGGCGGCCCCGGGTACGGGCGGGCTCACGCTCGCGCTCAGTTTGTTGAGCGGCCTCAGCGCCAGTGAACACTGGTGCGCGGTCGTGGGGGTCGATGATCCCGGCGTCGTGGCAATGGTGGACCTCGGTATTGATCTACGTCGCGTGTTGTTCGTACCGCGACCTCGAGGAGCATGGGCCGAGTGCGCGGCTGATCTACTCGATGGTGTTGACGTGCTGGTGGTGCGTCCGCCTAGTCGACCCGCACTCGCGTCGGCGCGACGACTCATGAGTCGCGTACGTGAACGCTCGACCGTGCTCATTGTCCTTAGTGAACCAAACGCCCAGTGGCCCTTGCCAGTTGATCTGACGTTGGAAATAACGAAGGCGCACTGGAACAGCACGTCGCGTCTCACGACGCGTACGGCAACGGTTCGCGTCTCGGGTCGAGGAAGTGCGCGACGAATGATGGAATACGCCATTGATCTTCCGTCGTCAACGGGTCGGGTACTCGCGAGCTAGTCGTGGAACGACTACTCGTCTTATGGTTGCCGTCACTCGCGAGCGAAGGTGCCGATGGCGCCAACGCTCGTCAGTACCTCACACTTTTTCAAGAACTACGCGCACTGTGTCCGTTCGTTGAACCAATTCGATTTGGCGTCTTTGCTTTACCCGTTCGCGGCCCCAGTCGTTTTTTTGGTGGTGAAGAGGCGGTACTGAACATTGTTCGAGAGACCGTTGTACGCAGTATTGATATAGCGCCATATCTCGGTATTGCTGATGGACTCTTCGCCGGTGAAGCCGCCGCTCGCGCTCACCTCGTGGTGCCGGTGGGCCGCACCATGAATTTTGTACGATCGCTTCCGCTCAGCGCGCTCGGTCGTGACGATCTCGCCACGGTGGGTCGTCGGCTGGGAATTCGCACGGTGGGCGAGTTCGGTGATTTGCCGGCTGCTCGCGTCGGCGAACGGTTTAATCGCCACGCGCTGCACGTGCACCGAGTGGCACGGGGTGAAGAAAGTGAGTTACTCGGTCAACGTGATGTGCGTATGGAGCAACGCCTGCGAACCTTGTGCGGCGATGACGACGTCCGCACCTCGCAGTCGGGGTTTTTTGGTGAACGCCGTGGTCATGATCTTCGCGCCACGACCGCGGCACACCGGGTACGAGAACGACTCGGACCCGACGGTGTTCTTCGTGCCCACGTTCGCGGTGGCCGAGCGCCACAGGACCGAGTGGTACTACTTCCCTGGGACGCGCCCACGCCCACGCCCACGAACGAGGCCGAACCTTGGCCGGGGCAGCTACCCGCCCCGACGCCCGCGACGGCCTTTCGCCATCCCGTCACCGTGGGGCTCTTGGACGCTTCGTCACGGGCGGTGTGCGTTGACGCGCGAGGACTCTTGAGCGATACCCCGACGCAACTAGTTTTTCGAGCGGGTGCTTCGCAGGCCATTACGTGGTTCGCTGGTCCCTGGCCGCAGATTGAGCGGTGGTGGAGCGCGCGTCGGCGCCGCGCTCACGTCCAAGTCGTGCTCGCGACGAATCAGGCGTTTTTGCTATACGCCGAAGGTGGTTCGTGGTGGCTCGCGGGGATTTACGACTGATGGCCACGTACGGCGAACTACACGCTCATTCGGGATTTAGCTTTCTTGACGGCGCGAGCGACCCCGAAGAACTCGTGGCCGAAGCCGTACGCTTGGAATTATCGGGACTCGCGCTGACTGATCACCACGGTCTTTACGGCGTGGTTCGCTTCGCGCAGGCGGCGCGCGCGCTGGGTCTGGCGAGCGTTTTTGGCGCGGAGATTACCCTCGCCGGTAACGACGACCGTGTGGGAGTGGCCGATCCGTCTGGTGAGCATCTGGTCGTACTCGCTCGTTCGCCCGAAGGGTATCGACGGCTTTCGACAATGCTCGCCGAAGCGCACCTTCGCCGTGGCGAAAAGGGCGCGCCACGGTGCGCCCTAGATGAACTCGCCGAAGCAGCGGGCGAGTGGTTCATCTTGACGGGTTGTCGAAAGGGTCCACTCACGCGAGCGCTCTACGAAAATGGTCCATCGGCCGCCGCCAAACGCCTCGATCACTTGACGAGCGTGTTCGGACGCGACGCCGTTGCGGTGGAGATATGGGATCACGGTACGCCCGAGGACATCGCGCGAAACGACGCGCTGGCAGAAATTGGCACGCTGCGTCACGTGCCCATTGTCGCTACGGGCAACGTGCACTACGCCACCCCCGCGGGGTTCCAGCGCGCCAGCGTGCTCGCGGCTATTCGAGCTCGACGCACGCTGGACGAACTCGAGGGTTGGTTGCCGTCGTCGCCCATGGCGTGCTTGCGCAGTGATGCGGAGCAGCGTCGCCGTTTTGCTCGCTGGCCCGGAGTGGTGGATCAGGCCGGTGAACTCGCTGGCGCCATGGCGTTTGACTTACGTCTCGTAGCCCCGCGACTACCCGATTTTTCGACACCCGACGGACTGAACGAGCAGGGCTACCTCGAACAACTCGTCGAGCGCGGCGCGACGTTGCGTTACGGGCCACGGACGCAGGAGCGTGTCCCGGGCGCCTGGCGACAGATTGATCACGAACTAAAGGTCATTGGCGACTTGGGATTCGCGGGTTACTTTCTCATCGTTTGGGATATAACGGAGTTTTGTCGACGAGAAAATATCTACTGTCAGGGACGAGGTTCGGCCGCGAACTCGGCGGTGTGTTTCTCGCTGGGTATTACGAACGCCGACGCCGTCAGTCTGAATCTATTCTTCGAACGGTTTTTGTCACCGGCGCGTGATGGCCCGCCGGACATTGACGTCGATATTGAATCCGGACGGCGAGAAGAAGTTATTCAATACGTCTACGAACGCTACGACCGACGCCACGCCGCGCAAGTGGCCAACGTCATTACGTATCGTTCGCGCTCGGCGCTTCGCGACGTGGGGCGTGCGCTCGGTTACAACGAGAAAGAAGTGGCGAGTTTTTCCAAGGGCGTGGAACGTTACGGCGATCTTCGGGAAGTTTCGAACGTGGTCGATCACGTACCGAGTCTGGTTCGTGAGCTCGCAAAAGAACTGCAGAACCGACCACGTCACCTCGGCATCCACTCGGCGGGCATGGTTATCTGCGATCGACCGGTTATTGAAGTGTGTCCGGTGGAGTGGGGTCGCATGCCGGGTAGAAGTGTTCTGCAGTGGGATAAGGATGATTGCGCCGAAATTGGCCTCGTGAAGTTCGACCTGTTGGGCCTAGGCATGTTGGACGCGTTGCACCGCGCGGTGGACGCGGTTCGCGAGTTTCACGGTGTCAGTCTCGATCTGGGCACATTGCCCCAAGAAGACGCGGTGTACGACTTGCTGTGCAACTCGGACACCGTTGGTGTTTTCCAGGTGGAGTCACGAGCACAAATGGCAACGTTGCCGCGCGTGCGACCACGATGCTTTTACGACCTTGTTATTGAAGTTGCGCTTATTCGGCCGGGCCCTATTCAAGGAAACGCCGTGAATCCGTATATTCGTCGTCGACGTGGTGACGAGCCAGTGACGTACATGCATCCACGACTGGAACCGATTCTTCGTCGAACACTCGGCGTGCCGTTGTTTCAAGAACAACTCATGGAGATGGCGGTCGCGGTGGCTGGCTTTTCACCGGCCGAGGCCGACGAACTTCGCCAGGCCATGGCCGCCAAACGTTCCGAGATTCGTATGGTCAAACTCAAGAGTCGCTTCTACGCCGGTATGGCCGAAAACGGAATTACCGGCGAGAACGCTGATCGTCTCTACCAAGCACTCGCGGCGTTTGCCAATTTCGGTTTTCCCGAGTCGCACTCGGTTTCCTTCGCGCACCTCGTGTACTGCTCGGCGTGGATTAAGCAGCATTATCCAGCGGCGTTTCTCGTAGCGCTGTTGAACGCGCAACCACTGGGTTTTTGGTCACCCCAGAGTTTGGTTACCGACGCGCAACGTCATGGCGTGCACGTCCTTCGTCCTGATGTCAATTGCTCAAAGGTCGGAGCATCCCTCGAGAACAACGACGACGAGGCGTGGGTGCGTCTTGGTCTTCATGGTGTGCGTTCCGTTGGTACGTCACTGGCGCAAGCCATTGTTGACGGCGCGCCGTGGCGCGATAGCGAAGATCTCGTGCGGCGAGCTGGCGTACAGCAACAGCATCTTGAAGCACTGGCGTCAGCCGGAGCGCTGGACTGTTTTGGTTCGTCTCGTCGAGCACTCACGTGGTCGGCGGGCGCCGCAGCCCAGGGCACTCCTGATCGTCTGGCGGGCGTGGTGACGGGAAGTACCGCGCCGCAACTTCGCGCACCATCGGAACTTGAACGCGTGGCAGATGATCTTTGGTCAATGGGACTCACTCCGGAGGCCGGAGCTATCGCGATTATTCGTCCGCTACTTGATCAGCGTGGTGTCGTGCGGGCGAATTCGCTTTTAGCGGCTGAGAGTAAGCGCGTGAGCGTTGCGGGAATCGTGACGCACCGTCAACACCCCGAGACAGCCCGAGGAGCAGTTTTTATCAACCTAGAAGACGAGACCGGTCACGTCAACGTCATTTTCTCCAAGGGTGCGTGGGCTCGTTGGCGAGAGACGGCTCGTCATTCTGCGGCGCTGGTGGTGCGGGGGAGTTTGGAGCGAGGACAAGGAACACTCGCCCTGTTGGCAGAGTCGGTGGAGGCTCTCGAAATCAGAGCACTCGCGCCACCGTCGCGGGATTTTCGTTAGCGCGGCACCGTCGAGAGTTGACCAGCGATGATGTCGCGATCTTCGTCGTCGCTAATCGCGTCCACCAACGTCTGTGCAGTTTCGAGCCACTGCTCACGCAGAGTTTCGTCACCCGCCGCCGCGTACGCTCGAGCGAGACCTTCGGCAACACTCGCACGTAACCAATCGTCGACCGCAGCACCATTTGCAGCTTCGTAAGCACGCAGCGCAAAAAGAATCGCTAGGTCTCCAAAGTCAGCAGCGCTCGCAGCGCGTGCAACCATCCAATCAGCACAAATATGTTGTTGCGCTTCGCCAACGGAAAGCCAGTGAAAACGCGACGTGAAGGCGTTTGTCAGCAACGTCGCCATCTGATCCGACGTGCCGTCAAAGGACTCAAGAATTTCCCAGCACTGGTTGTAGAGTTTTGCCGCAAGCGAGCGTTCTTCGCTTTTTTCCATGGGATGGACTGTAATACCTGAGTAAAACAGCCAAAGTAGGACCGGTAGGCTGGATGGGTGGAAGCACGTAAACGCCTCTTGGCATTCATTATCGGTGTCGTCGCCCTCGCGCTCACGGTGACGGGTGTCGTCATTGCCGCGACGGATCCCAATCCCTCGGGAGTACCCAACGATGCGTTGGCGCTGAACGGCTACCCACCGAAGACCGCCACGTTGCTCGTCACCGTCAATACCGGCAGCGCCTACGAAGTCTCGGCCAAAGCCAATATCAATTTCGTCGCGAACGCACTGAGCGGGCAAGTCGACATTCCGGCGGGATTTTCGACCACGTCGCTCAATTTTTTGATGCTCAAAAACAAGTTGTACCTCGGTCTTCCAAATTTTGCTGGGCTGCTGGGTGCAACGTGGTTGTCGACCAGTTTGTCGACACCAAACCTTTTCGGGCTTTCTCTCGAGATGACGAAACCTGATCTCGCTCTCATTACGGCCTACACCAGTTCGAGCATTTCGCACAATGGCTTTTACACGACCTACTCGTACAAACAACTCGACAGTTCGCTCGGCAGCGGACTGAGTTTGCCTATCGCAGTTCCCAAGAGCGCTACGGCGCACTATTCGATCACGGTAGGCAAGCAGGGCGAAGTTGTCGGCGCATCATTTGGGTGGACCTCGAAACAGTCCAACGTGACCGTTATTGCCAAGGTGCTTTCGTATAACCAGCCAGTTCACATCGTTGCTCCAAAACCCAGTGACGTAAAGCCGCTGTCGTCGGCTAACACGAAGAAGGTATTGGGAGCAAACACGGGTTCGTTGGGTGGGCTTCTTTCCTCGAGCGGACTCTCGTCACTGTAAGTTTTCGTCGGCAAGTTCCTCCAACGAGCGTCGAATTGGCCTATTTATTACGACCTCGCGCACGTACTAATTACTGGTCACTTCTCGGGAGAGTCACAATCAGCCCCGTAGTACTTTGATTTGTCCGTTAGATTGACGCTCGTGCCATCTGCGCTACGAAACTGTGATCGCGCTTTACGACGCGGTTGGATAAGTTTGGCTCGAAGCAGTGACATTACACAACGACCGGCAACATTTCGTTTACTTGGCGAGAACTACGTGGCGTTTCGTGCAACATCCGGCGATACGCGTGTATATCGCGACCAATGTCCTCATCGACTCGCTCCACTTTCGCTTGGTACGTGTGAGAACAACGTGCTGCAATGCGCGTATCACGGTTGGCGCTTTGACGAAACTGGTCGATGCATCGAAATTCCAGCGTTGGGACCGGAAGCAACAATTCCCCCAAAAGCCGTGCTTAATTCGCCCGCTCGGGTAGCGGAGTCACACGGCATGGTTTTTGTTGCTCTTGAGGAGCCCTTGATGCCAATTCCTTTAATAGAGGCGGCGAATGATCCATCGTTCATGAAGGGGGACTTGCCGGTGTTCACAGCACGAGCAAGCGCAGGCCTACTCGCCGACAATTTTCTTGATATGGCTCATTTTCCTTTTGTTCACGTGGGAACGTTTGGTGAGGGTGAAGCGAAAGAGGTTCCCCATTACAAAGTGCAAAGAGATGGCTTTACGTTTGAAGCGTCGTATGAACACCAATTTGCCAATCGGGAGGATCCCGGCGTCGACGCCGGGATTCGACCTTTGGTGCAAACTCGCCGTCTCACGTACCGATACCACGCGCCATTCCACTTGGAGTTGAAGATTGAATTTTTGGACGCTGGTGGAACCAATGTGATTGGATTCTTCTTGACGCCCGAGGACGACGATCATGTACGAATTTATTCTTCGATCTGGCGAAATGATCTTGAAGGTTCATTGGAACGCATGGCCGATGCGATTGACTTTGAGGTCCGCGTAGTCAATGAAGACTTGCGAATTCAATCGCACTACGAAGATTTAGCGTTGCCACTCGAAAGCACGGCCGAACTCCACACCAGAGCGGACAAGATAACGCTGGAGCTTCGACGAGTTCTCCATGATTTTGTGGTGGCCGCGAATGCCTGAGGAGCGCCGTGAACCGCGCTGGCCGGCCTCTCTCGCTCTTCTCGTGTGCGCTGGTCTTTACGTCGTTTTACCTGGACGAATTTCCGTCGGACCAAAGTGGTTATTGCCGGTCATCGTTGCGCTTCCGCTCATTCCACTATCGCTTCGAAAGCACCGACACCCCGACGAATCAGTGCATGTTCGACGAGTTTCGATTTCCCTGATTGCGCTTATTAATATTGCCAACGTAACGTCCGTAATTCTGCTCGTCCATCGATTGCTCGCCACGAACGTGACGCAAGGTCGAAGTCTCATTTACTCTGCGGTTTTAGTGTGGGTGACGAACGTGATTGTGTTTGGACTCTGGTACTGGGAGATTGACCGTGGCGGACCACAACTTCGAGGTACTCCGCTTGAAAAGGCAATTGATTTTCAATTTCCACAAATGATGACGCCCGATCAAGCCCCAAAGAATTGGCGACCGGCCTTTATTGACTATCTGTACGTGGCGTTCACAAACGGCACCAGCTTTGCACCTGCCGACGCCATGCCTTTCACACCGACGGCCAAATTTCTTATGGCGAGTGAATCAATTGTTTCTTTGGTGACCATTGCCATCGTCGCCGCCAGGGCTGTCAATATTCTTAAGTAGTTTGTTTCATTTGAGAATCCAACGGGCGAGCGAGCCCGCGCTTCTGCTTGGTCTAACGGAACGCGCTTCGTCGCGGTCGGCGCGAGCGGCGAGCGACGTCACACTATTAATGCCCAGCCATCGAAATGGCTCAAACTCCCACGGTCGAATGGGTTGTTGCACAAAAGGAAGCGTCGTGAAATCGGTGTCTATCTCGGGGTGCGATAGGAGATCCGCTAAGGCGTTGGCGGCAACGTAACTGAGCACCACTCCGTCGCCGGTGTAGCCACCCGCTGACGCCAGTCCCGAATCGAAATTGACACAGACGAAGGGGAATTGGTTGCGTGGCATTGCGAGCGGGCCACCCCAGGCGTGCGTCACATTGGCGTGCAAAGAAGGAAAGAGATTGCGAAGCGTGCTTTCCAAAAGAGAAAAAACGCGAGGGTTATTATCGAATCGCTCTTCAACCGTGGAGCCGAAATGATAAGGCGCCCCGCGCCCACCAAAAGCAATACGGTCGTCGTTCGTTCGTTGGCCATAAATGATGAGGTGTCGTCCGTCGCTGAAAGTTTCGTAGTCGCGAAAACCAACTTCGTCCCAGAAGGACGACGACAGAGGCTCGGTGGCAATCATCAGTGAGTACAGCGGTGCCACGGTGCGACGTTTGCCAGGCAGTGTTGGCGTGAAACCCTCGGTAGCTTGGACAACGAAATCGGCAGTCACGGTTCCTTCGGTAGTGAGCACCTGCGCGCGTCGTGTGACAGTGGCGCCACGAACGCGAGTCACCTTGGTTTGTTCAAAAATTCTGGCGCCAAGAAGTGCGCAGGTATCGGCAAGTCCACGTATGAGGCGAGCAGGATTGATTCGCGCGCAATGCGGACTGTAGGTTGCGCCAAGAGCGTCACTCACAACGCCGTGTTCGTTGGCCTCGTCCTTAGTCAGCCAACGGAAATCTTCGAGCGGTACGCCACGTTCGATGCTTTGTTTTACAGATTGCTCGAGGCGATGCCGTTGGGCCTCGCTTCGAGCAAACGAAAGGGTTCCGCCCTTTTGGAATTGAGCGTCGATGCCATCTTCAGCAATAGCCGTACCGAAAGCAATTACTGAATCTTTCAGTAATTGTCGTTGGTGCGTCCACGCGGACAAGCCAAAACGATCGATAACAGCTTGATCGCCCACGGGAAAGAGCGCTGAGGCCCATCCACCGTTTCTTCCCGACGCACCAAATCCGCACACCGATTGCTCGAGAACTGCGACCTGTAGTGATGGGTCGCGACGAAGTAACTCTCGAGCAGTCCAGAGTCCGGTGAAACCGCCACCGACGATGGCCACGTCGACGTCCATATGGGCGCGAAGCGCCCCGCGTGGCGTTACTGGCTCGCTCAGCGCTGACCACCAAAGAGATGCTGGTGGGTTGAGCACGAACTAAATGTGGTTGAGGGCTCCGTCGAAGACTTCGCGCAACGTTCCGACCATGAAATCAATGTCGTTTCGAGTCGAAATCAACGGTGGGGCGAGCTGAACAACCGGATCGCCGCGGTCGTCCGAACGACAAATGAGTCCTCGTCGGAACATCTCGGGCGAAACGTACCCTCGGAGTAAACGTTCGGCCTCGTCACCTTCAAAACTCTCACGCGACGCTTGGTCCTTGACCAGTTCAATGCCCCAGAAGTACCCGGTTCCTCGTACGTCCCCGACGATGGGGAGGTCGTACAGCGATTCGAGACTCTCTTGAAAATAATCTTGGTTCGCCAATACATTTTCGAGGATGCGCTCGGTCTCAAAAATCTCGATGCTCTTGAGAGCAACCGCGCAAGAAACGGGGTGACCGGCCCAAGTGAATCCGTGAATGAACGAAGTGTCACCTTGCAAGAACGGCTCGGCCAGGCGATCAGAAACGATCATGGCGCCGAGAGGGGCGTACCCCGCGGTAAGTCCCTTGGCGCAACAGATGATGTCGGGCACGTAGTCGTACTTTTGACCACCAAACCACGTTCCGAGTCGACCAAAAGCGCAAATCACTTCGTCGGAAACGAGTACGACACCGTAACGGTCACAGATGTCGCGCACTTCTTTCCAGTAGCCCGGCGGTGGCGTAAAGCAACCACCGGCGTTCTGCACCGGCTCTAAAAAGACCGCCGCAATTGTGTCGGGTCCCTCGCGAAGGATTGCTTCTTCGATCTGTCGGGCTGACCAGAGGCCGAAGGATTCGTAGTCTGAGGTCCACTCGGTGGCGTGGTAATAGTTCGTGTTCGGAATCTTGATTGCCCCAGGCACCAAGGGTTCGTAGGGTTCACGGTAACTGTCGAGTGAGGTGATAGTGAGCGCACCCATGGTCGTGCCGTGATACGCGATGTCACGGCTAATTACCTTGTATCGATCGGTATCGCCTCGTAGACGGTGGTACTGACGAGCCAACTTCCAGGCGCTCTCTACCGCGTCGCCGCCACCAGTGGTGAAGAAGACTCGATTGAGATCGCCGGGGGCGAGCCGTGCAATTTTTTCGGCCAACTCAATGGCTTTGGGGTGTGCGTAGGTCCACAGTGGGAAATAGCCCAAATCGGTCATCTGCTTCGCAGCGACTTCGGCAATTTCGCGTCGCCCGTGTCCTAGTTGATTTGTGAAGAGACCCGAGATGCCGTCAAAGTAGCGGTTGCCGTTCGCGTCCCACACGTGTGTACCTTCGCCACGCACGATAATTGGAATCTCGTTTGTCTCTGAATACGCGCCCATACGAGATACTTCGAGCCAGAGGTTTCGTCGAGCGCGCTCGGACCACGTATGGCTTTCTCGTGACGTGTTCGAAGCAGCTACGCCGTCCGAAATTATTTCATGCAATGTCATTTTGTCCCCCAAGAGAACGTTTGCTTGGCAAGTTTCAGATAAAGAAAAGTTTCGACTTCGGTGACGCCAGGAATGCTTCGAACTGAATCGTTCAGTAAGTGCACAAGGTCGTCGTCATCAACCGCGAGCAACTCCGCAATGATGTCAAAGCTCCCCGCCGTCAAAACGACGTAGTTGGCTTCGTTAATTGACGCGATTTTGTCAGCGACGAGCCGCACGTCACCGTGAACTCGGATCCCTACCAGAGCTTCGCGACCGTAACCCAATTGCAATGGATCGGTGATGGCAACAATTTGCATCACGTTGGCGTCGCGAAGACGTTGAATACGTCGACGAACCGCAGCCTCGGAAAGTCCAACATCTTCTGCCACTGCTCCGTACGGGCGTCGACCGTCGACTTGGAGGAGTGAAATAATCCGTCGGTCAATGTCGTCCAGCGTGATTTGTGACGACGAGGCCTCACTGGCGGCTCGCTCGGAAACCTTGGTCGTTCCTTGATTCGTTGTTCGCTTTGGCATTGTGTGGCCCCTGAACCGATTCTCTTAGTAGGAACCGGCTGCGGATAAGTACATCATAGACCGATATTGTGTCGATAAGCGTCGTCAAATGTCCATTTCGGTCCGATTTCATTGTTAATTCTGTGTTTCAGCGTTTGCACAGGCGCGATCTATCTGACAGAGTGGGCTTCGTAACGCTGTCGGTATTGGGATTAATCGTGGAGGACACGTGCGCCGTTTAGAAAATTTCATTGGCGGTGAGAGCGTGGCGCCAAAGAGCGGAAAGTACGTCGAGTTGCTCGATCCAACGACGGGACTGCCTTTTGTCGAAGCACCCGTTTCGGACGGGAAAGACATCGATTTCGCGATGAACGTGGCGGCTAAGGCCTTCGTTTCTTGGAAACGGACAACTCCTTCCGAGCGGAGTCGAGCGCTCCAAAAAATTGCCGACATTCTCGAGTCGCGGGTAGATGAACTTGTTGCTATCGAAGCCGAAAACTGCGGGAAGATTATTGCGGTTACGAAGAGCGAGGAAATCCCACCGCTTATTGACCAGATTCGTTTTTTCGCTGGCGCGGCGCGAATGCTTGAAGGTCGAAGTGCGGCTGAGTACATGTCCGGATTTACGAGTTACGTTCGGCGCGAACCAATAGGGGTGTGTGCTGCAGTCACGCCGTGGAACTACCCCATGATGATGGCGGTGTGGAAATGGGCGCCGGCAATCGCCGCAGGAAACACGATGGTGCTGAAGCCCTCGGACACGACGCCCGCTTCGACATTATTTATGGCGCAGTTGATGGCCGAGGTGCTACCCCAGGGGGTCTTTAATGTGCTCTGTGGCGATCGCAACACGGGACGTGCACTGATCGAACACAGCATTCCCGCGATGGTTTCTATAACTGGCTCAGTGCGCGCGGGCATCGAAGTTGCTAGCTCCGCCGCAAAAACTTTGAAGCGTGTGCACCTCGAACTTGGAGGAAAGGCTCCCGTCATTGTCTTTGATGACGTGGACATAGCCGCCGCAGCGGAAGGCATTGCAATGGCGGGATTTTTTAACTCCGGTCAAGACTGCACCGCCGCGACGCGAGTTCTTGTGGCGCCTAATGTTTACGGCGATTTTGTCGATGCCTTGGCCGTCGAAGCTTCAAATACGGTACTTGGCGTACCCACTGACGACGACGCAGCACTCGGTCCGGTAAACAACATCAGTCAATTTGAACGAGTCACGGGATTCATTGATCGAACGCCCAAACACGCACGCGGCGTGGCCGGCGGTGTGCGTGTTGGTGAACAGGGGTACTTCATTGCTCCAACGGTCATTGCTGATTTGCACCAGGACGATGAGCTAATTCAGAGCGAAGTATTTGGACCGGTCATCACCGTCCAGCAATTCAGTGATGAAGATCAAGCATTGACGTGGGCTAATGATGTCGAATACGGTCTCGCTTCGTCCGTATGGACGAAAGACCACGGACGCGCAATGCGATTTGCGCGTGACCTTGATTTTGGATGCGTGTGGATCAACACACACATACCGATGGTGGCGGAAATGCCACACGGTGGATTTAAGAGTTCGGGATACGGGAAGGATTTGTCGATTTACGGATTTGAGGATTACACGCGAATTAAGCACGTGATGCACAACGTTGAAATGTAGTATCGGCCGAATTATCTAAACGAAGGGAAGTGATATGACCATCGATGACGTGACGGGTCCATTCGGAGCACCCGTTCCAGAGTCTGTAGAAGCTGAATTGCGTGCCAACGAGCTAAATCTCTTTGACGCGACCGCAGTAGCAGTGTCATCAGTGGCACCGGCATATTCGCTGGCCTCAACAGTAACGGCGGTGTTCGTCATCGTTGGCATTGGTCTTCGTTCGCCGGCGGTAATCATTTTGTCGTTTATTCCCGTTTTATTCGTGGCGATGTCGTATTTCCATCTAAATCGCCGCAATCCAAATTGCGGGGCGAGTTATTCCTGGCTCTCCCAAGTTGTCCACCCAACCGTTGGTTGGTACAACGGTTGGGTGCAGGTTGCAACTTCGGTGCTGTTTTGTACAACAGCACCGTTGCTAGCTGGTACGTACACCCTGCAGTTTTTGCACTCGGCGTTTCACGCATTCTCGAATCACACCATTCACAGCGCGGGTCCGATTGGCATTGTTTCGGCGCTCTGGCTGATTCTCGTAACTTTTATTTGTGTTTACGGAATTCGCTGGACTACCAACGCGCAGTGGGTCATGGTGATTATTGAATATGTCTGCGTTATTGGTTTCTCACTGGGTGGCATCATCAAAGTGGCCGTCTCGCATCCGCACTTTTCTAGGTCGTTTAATGCCTCGTGGCTCGATCCTTTCCACTTGCATGGGTGGAGCGCGATAGCGCAAGGTCTGGCGTTAGGCGTGTTCTTTTTTTGGGGTTGGGATACCGCGCTCAATTTGAATGAAGAAACGAAGGACGCAAGTAAGACACCGGGGCGTGCGGGCATTATCGCAATGTGGCTCTTGCTCGTCGTGTTCACCATGAATATTGTGGCGATTCAAATGCTCTTGTCCCCGGCGCAGATTGCCAACCAGGGATCTGCCGTGCTGTTTTTCTTTGGTCAACAATTCGCTGGCAAGTGGGCGAGTTACGTGATGATTTTCGCGGTGCTTAGCTCGACCGTTGCCACGACACAAACAACGTTGTTGCCAGCCGCTCGAATTTCGTACGCGATGTCGAGAGACAAAGTGTTTCCTGCCCTTTTTGGAACTATTCACCCTAAGTTCAAGACTCCGGCACTCGGTACCGTGGTGTTGGCGATGATTTCGTTGTTTGGAATTTTGCTTTCCACGCTCAGTACGTCGGCGAATACGTTTTTCCAAAACTTGGTTCTTAACATTGGCGTGCTCGTAGCGTTCTATTACGGCATTACCGGACTTGCTTGTGCGTGGGCGTTTCGTCGGACGCTCGGAAAAGGCACTTGGAAGAATTTGACCATGGTTGTCGCGCCCTTCATTGGCGGCGCCGTTTTGATGTTCGTTTGCTACCAAGTCATTAAGTCAGCGGGCATGTCGGCCATTTGGGATGACGTGATTTTGATCGTGGGACTACCCCTAGTGATACTTGTTCGGCAGCGTACGATTAACAAGGAACCGTTCTTCTCGCAACCGCAAATTGCGTACGACACAATTGACTGAGATCAGAGTTCCATCCATAGAGAGGCTGATCACGAATGATCGTTGGAATACCCAAGGAAATTAAGACCGACGAATTCCGTGTCGCAATTACTCCCGCGGGCGTGCGCGAACTAGTGGCGAACGGCCACGAAGTTTTGGTCGAGCATGATGCCGGGATGGGATCGTCAATTCAAGATGACGATTACGTGGCAACGGGCGCACGAATAATTCCAAATGCCGATGACGTCTGGGCCAGTAGCGACATGGTGTTGAAAGTAAAAGAACCGGTTGAAGCTGAGTACGGGCGCATGGGTGCCCGGTCAAACCAGGTGCTCTTCACGTATCTTCACTTAGCTGCATCACGGCCGTGCACGGATGCGCTCGTAAAGGCTGGCAATGTTGCCATTGCCTACGAGACGGTGCGCTTAGCTGACAATTCGCTGCCCTTGCTTACGCCAATGAGTGAAGTTGCCGGGAGGATGTCACCGTTAATGGGTGCTCATCACCTCATGCGAGCGGGTGGTGGTCGAGGAACGCTTATCTGCGGAGTACCCGGTGTGGCGGCCGCCAACGTAGTGGTGCTGGGCGCGGGTGTCGCAGGAATGGCAGCCGCAACTATTGCCGTAGGAATGCAGGCCAACGTTAAGATTTTTGATCGAAATTTGGAGCGACTTCGCCAAGTTGATCATCATTTTCGCGGAGCGCTGGAGACCGTGGCGTCGTCGGCGCTCGCCATCGAAGAAGCATGCGTTCTCGCCGATATTGTTATTGGGGCGGTCCTCGTCGTAGGCGCGAAGGCCCCCAAATTGGTAAGCAACGATTTGGTGGCGCGTATGCGTCAGGGCTCTGTCCTCGTTGATATTTCAGTCGATCAAGGCGGGTGTTTTGAGGCCACGCGACCAACGACGCACTCGGATCCCGTCTACGAAGTCAATGGTTCCATTTTTTATTGTGTCGCGAATATGCCGGGTGCTTTTCCGCATACGTCGACTTTTGCCTTGACCAACGCAACGCTTCCCTACACGATGGAATTGGCGAATTTAGGTTGGAAGCAAGCGGTCAGTACGGACGAAGCGCTCGCCGAAGGCGTGAACGTCGTTGACGGCGCCATTACCTACGGACCAGTAGGTGAGGCGCACGGACTTTCAACCACGACCTTGGCGACCTTCTTGTAATGCGACTTTGCACAGTTAAGTAACACCAAGAACGTCTTATCAATCGTCGCTCCGATTAACATCCTGTTTTTACAATCGCCGGAGGGGCAATTACTTTGAGCACGTCATCGACCAACGATTTTTCTATAAATAATGTTGTCCATGCCGATACGCCGGATCCACGCCGTTGGTTCGCTCTGTTTGTTATTGCCATTGCCCAATTGATGGTGGTGTTGGATGCATCAATTGTCAACATCGCACTTCCGCACGCTGCCCTTCCTGCCGCCCAGGGCGGACTGAACATTGCATCAAAGAATTACCAGTGGGCAATTACCGCATATCTCTTAACGTTCGGTGGGCTTCTACTTTTGGGCGGAAGAATTGGTGACTACGCGGGACGTAAAAAAGTCTTCCTCATTGGATTGACTGGATTTGCGGGAGCGTCATTGCTCGGTGGTTTTGCCCAAAACCAAGGCATGCTCTTTGGAGCTCGTGCTCTGCAAGGCGTTTTTGGCGCCTTGCTAGCGCCAGCGGCATTGTCACTTATCTCGGTGACCTTCACTGAATCAAAGGAACGGGCCAAAGCCTTTGCCGTTTATGGTGCGCTTTCTGGCGTTGGCGCCGCCATTGGATTGATCGCTGGCGGTCTGCTGACGCAGTATCTAAGTTGGCGGTGGTGTCTCTTCGTAAATACACCCATGGCCCTTATTGCGCTGGTTCTGGCGATACCCAATCTTCGTGAATCCAAGGTTGAAGGCGACACTCGATACGACGTTCCCGGTGCAATCAGCGTGACGGTGGCGATGGTAGCGATTGTCTTTGGTGTTAATCAAGCGTCGAGTGATGGATGGGGTTCAATTCAGGCGTGGCCCTTCATGATCGGCGGCGCCCTACTTCTCGGATTTTTCTTCTGGCTGGAAACGAAAGTGAGTCACCCTCTCTTGCCGCTGCGTCTCATTACGGACCGTATTCGTGGCGGAGCGTACGTCAGTCAATTGCTCGTTGGCCTCGGGCTTTACGGATTCTTCTTGTTCATGACGTTCTATTTTCAGACGGTTCATGGTTATTCGGCCGTGAAGACGGGACTTTGCTTCTTGCCATTCTCGATAGGCATCATTGTTTCCGCAGGCTCAGCGGGCCAATTTCTACCAAAGTTCGGCCCTCGACCCATTGCGACAACGGGCCTTACGATGGCGGCAGCCGGATTGTTTTTACTTTCGCGAATGCAGGCGAATAGCTCTTATGTCGCGCACATCTTGCCCTACATGCTTCTCATGAGTCTGGGTCTCGGCATGACGTTCGTGGCCGTTTCGTCGACCGCGCTTTTCAATCTGCAACCTCACGACACAGGAGCCGCGGCAGCGGTGCTCAATACCACTCAGCAAGTTGGTGGATCATTTGGCACAGCTCTGCAAAGCACCATTGCGGTGTCGGCTACCTCCGCGTTTCTCATTAGTCGGGTCCATGGTTCAGTTTCGATGGCACTGCACAACGCGGCACTAGTACACGGCTATGACCGTGCCTTTGTCGTCGGCTCTCTCATTTTGCTCGCGGGAGCCGCGTCGTTCTTCTTACTCGTGAACGTGGATCGCCATCACTTAGGACAACACGACTCGCCCGTCGGTATCGGTCACTAGTCCTCAAGAAATGGACAGTGGCGACAGCCACTCTCGCAGCAGTCTCCACGTAGTTCGTGAGCCTCGGCGGTCAATACATAGAGGCCGGTTGTTGGGTCGACGTACGTAGGGCGATGGTTGAGTACTGCATCTTCATGCGCCGCAATGATGGCCTCGTAGTCGGGACGTAGAGGGTCACAGCGACTTACGTGCGGGCGGCGAATGGGTGACGACATGGTTTGAATCGTCCTCGCCTACGCAACGCGAAGGATAATCTTTCCCAATTTTCCAGGCTTTGCGAAGGATTCGTAAGCATCGTTGACATCGTCGAATGCAAAAACGTGGGCGACGCGAACTTCAAGTTTCCCTTCTTCCCAAAGAGGCAAGAGATTAGTTCGAAGATGCTGTGCTACTTCGGCCTTTTCATCGCGACTTCGAGCGCGCAGTGTCGAACCCGTAAGCGTGGCGCGAGTTGTCATGAAAGACAAGAGTTCGAGTTCGACTCGACTCCCACTTGCGACACCGATTACCACGACACGCGCCCTAGGCGCGAGGACACGTTGAACCAGCGAGAGGTGAGCCGCTCCGACGAGTTCTAGAACGACGTTGACGGGTGTGAGTTCGTTCACTTGTTCGAGCGTGATTGTTTCGTCTGCGCCAAGAAGCTTCAAGCTTTCGTGATGTTCGTCGTCGCGTGTTACCGCAATAACGTGCGCTCCCCACGCTCGAGCTATTTGGACACCGGCGAGTCCCACACCACCTGCCGCACCCGATATGACCACGCGCTCGCCAGCTTGTAGTCCCGCTTGGGTAATTAGAGCGTCGTACGCCGTAGTGAATGCTTCGGCAAAGCCTCCCGCCGCTTCCCAAGAAACGTTCTGAGGAACGAGAAGTAAGTGCTCGGCGGGAACAACGCAATGTGAAGCTTGGGCTCCACCGCCGACTACACAGCAGACGCGGTCACCAAGGGCGACAGTATGTACTCCTTCGCCCAACGACACGACTTCGCCAGCCAACTCTAAGCCTGGAATATTGGAAGGCCATCCGGGTGGCGCGGGGTAGTGGCCCCGAACCTGCATGAGATCGGCCGCGTTTAGTCCCGCCGCGTGGACACGAACGACGACGTCGCCCGGTCCGGCCGTGGGTGTGAGCACCTCACCGATGACGAGTGTTCCATTTGAAATTTCGGCGGCCCTCATGGGTACAGCCTACGGGGACAGATTTTGAGCACAGGCGTTAAAGTGACGTCATGGCCCTCTATGACTATTCACTAAACAACCTTGATGGAACACCAACGTCACTCGGCTCCTTTGCTGGCAAGACTCTGCTCGTCGTGAACGTGGCGTCCAAATGTGGACTCACGCCTCAGTACGAAGGTCTCGAAAAACTGCAAAAAAAGTATGAGGCGAAGAATTTTTCTGTCGTGGGTTTTCCCTGCAACCAGTTTTTGGGACAGGAGCCGGGCACAGCAGAAGAGATTCAAACATTTTGTTCGACAACCTACGGTGTGACGTTCCCCTTATTCGAAAAGATTGAGGTGAACGGCGACAACCAAAGCCCGGTGTACGCAGAACTCAACGCGTTTCCCGATGCCGAGGGTTACAGCGGCGACATCCGTTGGAACTTTGAAAAGTTTCTGGTGGGTCCTGACGGTACGATTCTGCAGCGTTTTGCGCCCCAGACGGAACCCGAAGACGACAGCATTGTCAGCGCAATTGAGGCGTCGATTGCCTAGTCGGATCCCACGCGTCGCTGCAGACGCGTGTAGGTGGGTGTAAAACCAAAGTTTGTCCAATAATGGGCCGCGTGGCGGTTCGTGACGCGCCAATTCGTTTCGCCGTAAATGAAACCCTGCGAACGCGCGTGGTGGAGTGCAAACGACACCATGGCTCGGGCAATTCCTTGTCGCTGGTGCTCGTCTCGAACGCTTACGGCACTTAGGTGCACGGTTTCAGGGAACGAACCCAAGCGTTGGGGAAGAGCGAAAGTTGCACATTGGGCAATTGGTAGGTCGTTGCTTTCGACAAAGAGGTGAGTGACGTCAGGATCTTCGAGCGTCTCGGTCCACTCGTTTCGTTGCTGCGAATTCGGAATATTGAGTGAAAAACTCGGTCCTTGTTCTTGGGCGCGTTGGATTATGAGGTCGAGCTCAATTGCTGCGTCGAGGTCGTTGAGAGATCCACGGCGGATGGTGTATCCATCGGGCAGTGAAGATGGCGTCACGTTGCTAAGAGCCAATGTTCCACGTTGGTGCATAAACGAAAATCCGAGTTCGAGCCACGGCTCTCGGTCAACTTCGTTGGTTGGAACCCAGACGAAATGTCGCGTTGCGTCGTTCGCCAACCAACGCGCGCCAAGTTCGCTATAGAGCGTGGCGAGAATGTCAGTGGTGTCATAGGACAATCCTTCTGGATTGATCCATACGGATCTTCCAAAGATTTCGTTTTCAAGCGTCGTCCCTCGAAGATGTCCGACGACTTGATGACCTTGGAGCGCAACTAGAACGTCTGGGGCGGCGGAGAGTAGGGCACTCGCGAGAAATTCAGCGTCCACGTGCGGACTAATTAGAGGTTGTGCAACGGCGAGAGCGTGCTGTCGTGCAACCACTCGCGCAACCACGGCCTCGACCGTTGCACTGCTTAATGGCTCAAGTTTTGTCACGTTCACACCGTAGTAACTGACCGGTAAGCACACCTGTGTAAAAGTGACTGAGTGAAAGTGACGACAACGCTCTTCGATATGGATGGTTTGCTCATCGATTCGGAGATTCTTTGGCACAAAGCCGAAATTGAGATTTTTGGATCGTTGGGTGTTCCCCTGAACGAGAACAGCACACGGGCGACCAAAGGAATGTTCGTTGGTGAGGTGGTGGACTTCTGGTTCACGCAGTATCCCTGGAGCGGTCCAACGACGACTGACGTCACGGCGCAACTCTTGCAACGCGTGGGGGATTTAGTTGAAGAAGAAGGTGTTTTATTGCCCGGTGCAGTGCGGGCGCTTGATTTAACGAGTGAACGTGGACCGTTAGGGCTCGCAAGTTCGACGCCGCAAGCCCTTATATATAGGTGTCTCGATAATTTTGGCCTTCGAGACCGTTTTAACGTAGTGCATTCAGCGGAGTTTGAGCCGTACGGCAAGCCGCACCCCGGCGTTTTTCTTACCACGGCTGATCTCATGGACGTTTCTCCGCTCGAATGCTTGGTCTTTGAAGATTCAGCGGCTGGACTCTTGGCGGCGAAGGCTGCGCGAATGCGATGCGTGGCCGTGCCCGCACTGGGCGAGCGCTTGCTTCCGTCCTTCGCCATTGCCGATCTGGTGCTTCCGTCACTCGAAGAGTTAACGACTGGTTGGCTCGATGAGGAATTTGGTCGCTAAAGCATTCGAGAAAATTTAATGCCTTCGGGGTAACCAAAAGAACCCGGAGGGTATGCATCGATGTGTTGCCACCCAAGACGTTCGTAAAAGGCCACCGCCTCGGGTTGGCGCTCACCGGTTTCTAGGAAAATTTTACGGTAGCCAATTCGTAGGGCTTCCCTTTCAATGGTCTCCATGAGTGCCACGCCGACGCCACTTCGCCGAAGGTCGGGGCGCACCCAAAGCCGCTTGATTTCGCCATACACTCCGGGTTCCGGGCCAATGGGTCTGAGTCCAACGCCACCCGCCAAGTGGGTGGCAAGACGAGCAACGACAAAAGCCCCGTAGGGTGGCGCGAGTTCATCGTTACAGAGATGTTCTTGATCGGCCCCTTGGCCATAGCGACGCTCAAGTTCCTCACTGGCGCAGTACAGCAACGCTTGTACCGCGACGTCAGTCACTGGTTCACTTGCGAGTTCAAGTTGTGTCATTCGAACACTGTAGGAGGGGTTCTTGCCAATTGAGGCTCAGTAACTACGATTACAGACATCCACGTAAGGAGAAAAGTGTTTCGCCCCGTCAGCGCCGACATAGATTTTGTAGCGATTGAGAAAGAAGAACTCCGTCGTTGGCGCGAGCATGACATTTTTCAACGATCGGTCCGCCAACGAGAGGGCGAATCTCCGTGGGTCTTTTACGAAGGTCCACCCACCGCGAACGGTAAACCTGGGCTACATCACGTTTGGGCTCGCGTGTACAAGGACCTCTTTGGTCGTTATCAAACCATGCGTGGTCACTACGTGCTACGACGAGCCGGATGGGACACGCACGGACTACCCGTGGAAGTCCAAGTTGAAAAACAATTGGGCATCTCTGGGAAAAAAGCAATCGAAGACGAAGTTGGCATTGCCGAATTTGCTCGACTCTGTCGCGAATCGGTGCTCACGTTTGTTGGTGACTTCGCTCGATTAACAGAACGCATTGGCTATTGGGTTGACCTCGACACCGCGTACTGGACCTACGACCCCAGCTACGTTGAATCGGTCTGGTGGCAACTCCAACAACTTTTTGATCGAGGGTTGTTGTACGAAGATTTAAAGGTTGTGCCGTACTGTCCTCGATGTGGCACTGCCTTATCAAGTCACGAGCTTGGTCAGCCCGACGTGTACACCGACGAAGTGGACGAAAGTTGCTACGTCTTGTTTCCCATCCGCGACGCTGAGAAAAGTGCCAAGCTCACCGGAGCAACGCATCTCGTCGTTTGGACAACCACGCCGTGGACGCTCCTTTCCAACGTGGCCGTAGCGGTGCACCCTGACGTGTCCTATGCCGTGGTTGACGGTTTCATTGTCGCGGAAGCTCTGGTGGAGAGCGTGTTTGGTGACAACGTGACTATTGGCCAATTGGTGAAGGGCGCGGACCTCGTTGGACTGCACTACGAGCGTCCCTTTACGGATGTTGCTTACCCCGACGGCGTCGATGTCAACTACGTCGTCGAAGCGGACTACGTAACGACGGATGAAGGTACGGGACTCGTGCACCAAGCGCCAGCGTTTGGTGAAATCGACCGACAAGTAGCGAGGAACAATGGTCTTCCGACAGTTAATCCAGTGGGACCTGACGGTACGTTCACGAGTGAAGTTCCCTGGCTGCAAGGTCAACCCGTCCGTGACGCCAATAGCGCCATCAATGATGAATTGGAGCGTCGAGGACTCTTGCTTCGACGGTTTAATTATTCGCACTCCTTGCCGCATTGTTGGCGATGTGGCACCGTGCTCATTTACTGGGGAAAGCCGAGTTGGTACGTCGCCACCAGTCAATACCGCGAACAACTGATGGCACAAAACGCGACGATTGATTGGCATCCTGAACATATTCGTGAAGGGCGAATGGGCGAGTGGTTGAAGAACAACGTCGACTGGGCTTTGTCGCGTGATCGTTTTTGGGGCACGCCGCTGCCGGTGTGGCGATGTGACCAAAATCACCTCACGTGCGTGGGGTCGAGAAAAGAATTATCCGAACTCGCAGGTCGCAACATTGACGACATTGATCCCCATCGACCCGCCATTGATGGAGTCATCATTCATTGTCGAACGTGCGGTGACGACGCCAAGCGAGTTGAACCGGTTATCGATGCGTGGTTTGATTCAGGTGCGATGCCGGCCGCGCAAGTAGGTTTTCCTCACGTCGAAGGGTCCAAGGAAGCAATGCAGTTCCCCGCACAGTTCATTGCGGAAGCCATTGACCAAACGCGCGGTTGGTTCTATACGTTGTTGGCGGTGAACACTTTGGTGTTTGGTGAGACTCCCTATCAGCATGTTTTGTGCCTCGGTCACATCGTGGATGAAAACGGCAAGAAAATGTCCAAGTCACTTGGCAACGTCATTGACCCCTGGGAGATCCTTGATTCGAGAGGTGCCGATCCTCTTCGTTGGTGGATGTTCTCGCAGGGTTCACCCTGGACGCCCACGCGCGCGAGTATGGGATCGATTGACGCTTCGTTGCGCGAAACCTTGGCGACACTCTGGAACACTTTCAGTTTCTTTACTACTTACGCATCTCTGAACAACTTTGACCCGAATGACGCAAATATTCCACAGCGTTCAGAGCGTTCGCAGATGGATCGATGGATTCTTTCTCGGCTGGCTGACGTGACTGCTGTGGTCACAAATTCCCTGGACGGCTATGAACCACTTGGAGCCACCGAATCTCTTGCCAAAATGATTGATGATCTTTCCAATTGGTACGTCCGACGATGCCGACGACGCTTTTGGCGAACGGATCCGAACGCGCCGGCGTCGGACTCGCTCGCCGCGCAAGCAACGCTGCTCGACGTGCTCCATCAACTTACATTTCTTCTGGCGCCATTTTGTCCGTTTGTGGCGGACCGGCTTTTCCACGAGCTTTTCGACGTTGACGAATCCGACAGTGTTCACCTTCGCGACTGGCCCGCAGCGAATATCTTCGACCGCGACGAAGCGCTGGAGGCCTCGATGGACGTTGCTCGAAGCTTGACGTCGCTTGGCCGTGCGGCTCGAGCCGACGCCGGCGTCAAAGTTCGCCAACCCTTACACCGGGCACTCGTGTTCTTGCCAACAGGTTCACCGCTTCCCCCGCAGGGCATTGTTGAAGAAGAGCTGAACGTCGACATTTTGGAATTCAGTTCAGAACTTGCCGACGTATTGACCTTTGAATTGGTGCCAAATTTTAAAACGCTCGGTCCTCGTCTGGGTGAGGCAGTCAAGGAATTGAAACCCGCACTGGCCTCATTGGACTCAGTGGCAACGGCGCAAGCCTTGGAGCAAGGAGAAAGTGTTTCAATTTTTCTCTCCAATGGCGAAGTGGTACTAACAACCGAGGACCTAGAGCTTCGCGTACAGAGTCAAGGTGGTTTTGCTGTCTCTCGAGCGGGCGGCGAAGTCGTCGCCCTTGATCTGACCATTGATGACGGCCTTCGCCGGCGTGGCTATTTGCGTGACGTAGTTCGTCAGGTGCAAGACCTTCGAAAAAATTCGGGCTTTGACGTCTCGGACCGAATCACACTCCACCTCGTTGGCGTCGACGATTTAAGTGATGGATTTGCATTATTGGCAAGTGAAGTACTCGCAACGGAAATTCTTACAACGTCAGGAGCTGGTGAGGGAGTGGCGCTTGATCTCGACGACGAACGTGAAGCTCGCGCGTGGGCAGTGAAGAACTAATCGACGCTGAGTTTTTCAAGTAACGCTGCTAATTGCTTTCGTTCTTGATCACTCAATCGGTTTGAAACGTGAACGTCGAGGAACGACAAATGGGCGCTCAGCGCTTCGTCGAGTTTGGCGTTGCCAAGAGCAGTAATACCAACGTTGACGGCGCGGCGGTCCGAAGGACACGTGCGGCGTTCGATGTAGCTGGCGGCCTCAATGCGGTCGACCAATCGGGTAGTGCCACCCGTGGAGTGCACGATGGCGTCGGCAATCTGGGACATCGTGAGAATGCCCTCTGGTGACCTTCGAAGTTGTAAAAGCACTTCGAACCAGGCCAGGGGAAGTTGACAACTCTCCTCGAGCGCAACTCCCAAGGTCCTTGATAAACGGGCGTTGGTGTCGAGCAACAGGGCAAAGAGTGTTACTCGCTCGTCACCCGAAGGACACGCTGCCGCCGAAATAGTCATGTCAGTAGTGTACCATTTATATGCTGATGCAATTACTGCTTGACAAACTATTGCATATGCAACTACTATAGGGGGACACAACAAGTGTTCAATAATCAAGGAGATGTACCATGAGCAACCTTCCCGCTCCCGGCGTTTACAACGTCGACCCTGTCCACTCAACGATTGGTTTCGTTGCTCGCCACCTCGTGTCCAAAGTTCGTGGCAATTTCACGGACTTCACGGGCGCCATCACCATTGGTGAGAGTGCTGAGAAGTCAAGCGTTGTTGCTTCGCTGAAGGCGGACAGCATCACAACCGCCAACGACATGCGAGACGGTCACCTAAAGAGTGCCGATTTCTTCGAGACTGAGAAGTTCCCGACCTGGGAACTGAAGTCCACGTCCATTACGTCAAAGGGTGGCGATAACTACGAGCTGGTCGCCGACGTCACGATCAAGGGCGTAACAAAGTCTGTTGCTTTTGAACTCGAGTACCTCGGTACGGGTCCAGGCATGGCTCCAGGCGTCTTGGTGGCCGGCTTTGAAGCAAAGGCCGAAATTGACCGCCGCGATTTTGGTGTGAATTTCGAAGGTGCGTTGGAAAACGGCAGTTTGGTCGTTGGCAACAAGATCAGCCTGGAACTCGCCATTGAGTCAGCGCTGCAAGCCTAAGCATCACCTGTTTTAGGAAAACGCCGGGGATTTTGGTCCCCGGCGTTTCCCTATTACGATGAATTTATGGCAGATGGCGCAAAAGGCAAGGGCGTAAAGTCGACAATCGGCATCGTGGGAGCACTCGTGACGATTGTTTCTGTGTGGTGGTTTGCTCTTCGACCTCGTCGAAAGAAGAGCGACTAAGTCATCGTTGTCTCGCTCGTCAATGGCATGGGGAGCAGCGATATGCCAATGGCACGCCGGTTGATGCTCACTGGCTCTCTGGCAGAATGGGTCTATGTCGTTCGTTGCTGTTAACCCCGCTACCGAAGAGGTCCTCGACGAATACCCGGCGCACGGTCCCGCCGAGATAGAAGTTGCTCTTTCGACGACCGCCAAGGCATTTGAGCAGTGGCGTCACACTTCCTTTGCAGAACGTTCCGTCGTCATGAATCGAGCCGCGGAGCTTCTAGAGGGCGAAGTACCCGTCATTGCCCAATTGTTGACGTCCGAAATGGGGAAAACCTTCGCGGCGGCCAAGGGCGAAGTCGCTAAATGTGCCATGACTATGCGCTACTACGCCGAGCACGCCGAAGAACTACTCGAGGAAGAAGTCATCGCCTCACCCGCGTCGCGAAGCGGTGTTCGTTGCGAACCACTCGGCGCGGTGCTGGCTGTCATGCCCTGGAATTTTCCACTATGGCAGGTCATTCGATTCGCTGCGCCGTCACTGATGGCCGGCAATGTCGGCGTCTTAAAGCACGCGGCCAACGTACCGGGCACCGCGGATTTTCTTGAGCAGCTTTTTCGACGTGCCGGATTCATGGACGGCGTCTTTACCAATCTTTTTGTTGAACACGATGCCGTCGCGAAAATAATTGCCGACGACCGCATTGCCGCTGTTACCTTGACGGGTTCCGAACGAGCTGGCCGCTCGATTGGCGCGGTGGCCGGACAAAATTTGAAGAAGTGCGTTATGGAGTTGGGTGGTTCCGACGCGTTCATTGTTGCTTCGTCGGCGGACCTCGCGCACACCGTGCCGCTTGCTGTTACGGCGCGCATTCAAAACAACGGGCAAAGTTGCATTGCCGCAAAACGCTTCATTGTGGTGGAAAGCAGGGCCGAGGAGTTCATATCTTCCTTCGTTGAACAAATGGGTGCCGCCGTGGTGGGTGACCCGATGGATCCGGCAACGACGGTCGGCCCACTCGTGAGCAGCTCTCAGCGCGATTTGCTCGATGCACAAGTGCACGACGGACTCGCCAAGGGAGCTACAGCGCGTACCGGGGGGTACAAACTTGAGGGCCCTGGCTTTTACTATCCACCCACGGTGCTAACGGAAGTTCCCTCAAACTCGCGCGCGGGCAGTGAAGAGCTCTTTGGCCCCGTGGCGGTCGTACGTGTTGTGACGAATCTCGAAGAAGCCATTGCCGTGGCCAACGAAACGCCCTGGGGACTCGGTGGATCCATTTGGGCCAGTGACGACTACGAAATTGAACAAGCGCTTTCCGGGATGGCGGCGGGCATGGTCTACGCAAATGCCATCGTCGCTTCTTCGCCGGAATTGCCGTTTGGTGGCGTCAAGAATTCGGGTTACGGACGAGAACTCTCCAGCCAAGGTATTCACGAGTTCGTGAACATCAAGACCTTCTTCGTAGCATGAGCGAAATCCTGTACTTCGATCACGCCGCGTCCGCGCCGCGTCGGCCTGAAGTTGCTGAGGCCATGGCTCCGTGGCAAACGGGCGTTGTTGGCAATCCTTCGGGAAGTCACAAAGCTGCGCGACTGGCTCGCACGGCCGTCGAAGAGTCGAGAGACGCCGTTGCAGAATTCATCGGGGCCAAACCGGGCGACGTTATCTTTACGGCCGGTGGTACCGAGTCGTGCCACCTCGCCATAGTGGGCGTAACGAACGCGCATCGAAAAACGCACGAACAAACGAACATTGTCATTTCGCCCGTCGAGCATCACGCCGTGATCGCAGCGGCGGAACAAGTTGCCAACCATTTTGACGACGTTGATCTTCGTTTTGTCGATGTTGATACCGACGGAGTCGTCGAGATTGATTCACTCTGGAAGAACGTGGATTTCAATACGGCGCTTGTGAGCGTGATGACGGCGAATAACGAAACGGGAGTTTGCCAACCTTTGGATGCCGTGAGCGCCGTCGCGAAGGGTGGCGTTCCCGGAGGAGCCGTGACCCACACCGACGCCGTGGCGGCCGCACCGTGGCTCGACTTAACGGTCGTCACGAGCACAATTGATTTGATTTCCATTTGTGGACACAAACTTGGAGGACCAGTGAACGTCGGGGCGCTCGTTTCGAGAGGACCCGTGGCACTCGAAGCCGTGGTGCCCGGAGGTGAACAAGAGCGCGGCAAGCGCGGCGGCACGGTGGACGTGGCAGCCGTTGTTGGTCTCGCCGCTGCTGTTCGAGCCACCGCGGCTGAACGTATCGAAACATACGAGCGCGTTACGGACTTTCAGACGCACCTTTCCAATGCCTTGTCGCTTCTTCCGGGCGTGAGCGTTACTGCGCGTGGCGCGAGTCTCTTGCCGGGTCACGTGCACGTCACTGTTGACGGCCTTGCGAGCGACGAGATGCTCTTTATGTTGGACCAGAGCGGCGTCTGCGCGTCGGCGGCGTCGAGTTGTTCGAGTGGCGCGGCCGTGGCGAGCCACGTGCTCGCCGCGATGGACGTGCCAGCTTCACGGGCCAAGGGTGCCATGCGTTTCACCATGGGCGAAGAGACCACCGAGCACGAAGTAACGGAACTCATTCGAATTTTCTCGGGCGTTATCCACCAATTACGCGGCGACGCGTAGTTCTCGCCGAACGACTGGCAGACTAGGGAAGTGAAAGTTCTTGTAGCGATGAGTGGCGGTGTTGATTCGTCGGTAGCCGCCGGATTGCTCCTCGAGCAGGGCCACGAAGTCGTGGGCGCGACCTTGAAGTTATGGGGTGGCGCATCGGACTCCGGCTGTTGTTCGGTGGCCGATGTTGACGATGCCCGACGCGTTGCTCAGATACTTGGCATTGACCACCACGTTTTCAATTACACCGAAGAATTCGAACGTAGTGTCGTAACACCGTTTGTCGAAGGTCACGCCAGCGCGACGTCCCCGAATCCTTGTATTGAGTGCAATCGCCACATCAAATTCGACCTGCTTTTCCAGCGAGCCGAGCGACTGGGCTTTGATGCTGTCGCTACGGGGCATCACGCGCAGGTGCTCGAACGAGATGGACATCATTATCTGGTCCGCGGCGAAGATAACCAGAAGGATCAGAGTTACGTGCTCGGCTATCTCCAAGAGCCAATCCTTCGTCGACTGCTCCTACCGATTGGGGCCATGAACAAGGATGAGGTCCGACAACACGCCGAGCGCCTGCAACTACGTACGTGGGACAAGCCCGATAGCCAAGACGTGTGTTTTATCGAGGCGTCAAGGGGCCGGAGTTCATTTTTGGGTCAACGCATTTCGCTCACCCCTGCCACCATTGTTGATCAGGTCACTGGCGAAGAACTCGGCGAGACGCCTGCGGCCGAACTTATGACCGTGGGACAGCGACGCGGCGTGTTGCCAGGCCGTGACGGCGAAAAGCGATACGTGGCTCGTGTCGATTTACAATCCCGACGCGTCGAGGTTGGTCGTCTCGAAGATGTGCTGTGCTCCAAAATGAAACTCGACGTCAACTCTTTGAGTTTTGCGCGTGATGTGCTGGCGAATCAGACGCGCGTGTTGGCGCAGTGGAGTGCGCACGGGCGTCCCATGGAGGCGACACTTTCGTTTGATACGACGTGGTCTTTGGAACTTGATGCTCCGGCGCGTCCGGTCGCTCCCGGTCAAACGGTGGTCTTTTACCGCGAGGATGAACCCTCGATTGTCGAGGGCGCCGCTATTGTCACGTCGTGATTGACGCCGCCGCTCGTATTGCTGAACTTCGTGCTGAAATAGCCGAACACAACGTCGCCTACCACGTCAATGACGCACCGACCATCCCTGACGGTGACTACGACGCATTGGTACGAGAACTTCGCGCTCTCGAAGCCGATCATCCGGAGTTAAAAACTGAAGACTCGGTTTCGCAGCTCGTCGGAGCTCCGGTTTCGACAGTGTTCCAACCGGTACAGCACCGCACCGCCATGCTCAGTCTCGACAATGTTTTTGATGAGGACGAACTTCGAACTTGGACGGATCGACTGGTGAAGACCGTTGGTGGCGACGCCAGCTCGCTGGCTTTTTCTGTTGAACCAAAGATCGACGGACTCGCTTTATCGATTACGTACGAAAACGGTGAACTCGTGGTCGCCGCGACGCGTGGCGATGGTCGCGTTGGTGAAGACGTCACTGACAACGTGCGAACAATTCACAACGTGCCGCAAAAATTGTTGGGCAAAAACACAGCGGGAGTCCTTGAAGTACGTGGCGAAGTGTATTTGGCCAAGGCAGATTTTCTCGACATGAACGAGCGCCAACGAGCCGGGGGACTCAAGCTTTTTGCGAACCCCCGAAACGCCGCTGCGGGCAGTCTTCGTCAGAAAGATTCGCGACAAACTGCCCTTCGCCCACTGTCATTCTTGGCGTACCAGCTGGTTTTTGATGACGCACCGCAATTACGGGCAACCATGACGTCGCACGCCGCGACACTTCGGGCCATGGACAACTTTGGCTTTTACACGGCGCCGGAAACCACTACGCAGGTCGGCGTTGGCGCGATGTTGCAGCGTGTGGATTGGCTAGAAACCCACCGCCACGATTTGGCCTACGAAATAGATGGTGTGGTGATCAAACTGGACGACCTTGGTTTGCGAGAGCAACTGGGCACGACGTCGCGAGCGCCACGCTGGGCGATAGCTCGCAAGTTACCGCCCGAAGAGCGCACCACGCGACTCCTCGCCATCGAAGTTTCCATTGGTCGTACGGGGCGTGCCACGCCCTACGCGGTGCTCGAGCCTGTCGTGGTCGCCGGATCTCGAGTGGCGATGGCGACCCTGCACAATGAGGACCAGGTAGCGAAAAAAGATGTTCGCCCGGGCGACTTGGTCATCGTGCGAAAGGCCGGTGATGTGATCCCGGAAATTGTTGGACCGGTACTCGAAAAAGGACGTCGTCGTACACGAGCCTGGTCGTTCCCCGTCGATTGTCCCGATTGTGGCCAACCGCTTGCTCGGATCGGTGAAGAAAGTGATACCTACTGCGTTAACCCGGCGTGCCCCGCACAACAATTGCAGCAGATCATTCATTTTGGCTCGCGTGGTGCAATGGATATAGAAGGTCTCGGCGAACAGCGTGTTGCCCAACTGCTGGGTGAAGGTTTGATCGTCGATGTGGCCGATCTTTATGAACTGCGTGTTGAACAATTGAGCGGGCTCGAAGGCCTCGGTGAGTTGTCCGCCAACTCGCTGGTGCGAGCAATCGACGACTCGAAGCTCATGCCACTAAGTCGGGTTCTCGTGGGCCTTGGTATTCGTCACGTCGGACCCGTGGCCGCGCGGGCGCTAGCTCAGTCGTTTCCCACTTACGACGAACTGTCGCACTCCTCCTTTGACGACATTGAGGGCATCGTGGGTGTGGGCCCGGTAATCGCGGCATCCGTCGTTCGATACCTCGAAGATCACGAAAACCGCGAGCGTTTTGAGCGTTTCAAAAGTGCCGGTCTCGCACTGAGTGAACCCAGCCTCGGCACCGGCGTGACGCCAACGCTCAGCGGCCGGGCGGTCGTTATTACCGGAGCTTTAGATGGTTATTCCAGAGAATCGGCGGAAGAAGCGGTTGTTTTGCGAGGCGGAACGTCGCCCGGTTCGGTGTCAAAAAAGACGTACTGCGTTGTCGTGGGAGACGCACCCGGAGCGTCCAAAGTCAACAAAGCTGCCGAACTTGGCATTCCGACAATTGGAGCGGATCAATTTGAGGAACTTTTAACGACGGGTACATGGAAGGCCACCACTTCGTAACAATCCCTTACTAGGGTTGCTAGTGCTAATGACGACGCCATCGCTTGCTCTTGGCCGTGCTCTGGTCGGTCGGTACAGTATCCAACGACTGCTGGGTATCGGTGCCACGCTCGAGGCTTACCTCGCTGATGACCTCACGCTCAATCGTAAAGTCACCATTCAGGTGTTGCTGCCAGAACTCGCTCAAGATCCTCAACGACGTCGGCTCTTCCGTGAACGGATTGTGACCTCGGCGACACTTAACCATCCGAACCTCGTCCAGGTATTTGATGGTGGCCAAGAAAACGGGACCATATTTATGGTGTCGGAATATCTACCGGGTGGCTCTCTCACG
>Ga0181534_10000341_pt1 | contig 33620 bp, 32 predicted proteins | sample PEATcosm2014_Bin_37_FD_119758 | JGI IMG/M metagenome (GOLD analysis project Ga0181534, IMG submission 119758) | Peatland microbial communities from MTU Mesocosm Facility, Houghton, MI, USA - PEATcosm2014_Bin17_10_metaG | ecosystem: Environmental > Terrestrial > Soil > Wetlands > Peat | place...
AACCACACGATCAAACTGGACCGGCATCTGCTCGTGGCCATGGGCTACCCCGCGGAGTACGGGTTCATCCCCGACACGCTGGGCGGGGGCGGCGATCCCCTGGACGCCCTCGTGATCACCGAGTTCCCCACGTTTCCGGGGTGCCTGATTGAGTCGAAAATCCTCGGCATGTGCGTCATGACCGACGAGAACGGCCGGGACGAAAAGCTCATCGCGGTGCCCGCCTACGACAAGAACTGGAAGTCCGCCACCGACATCACCGACGTGCCCGATGAGATTCTCGATCGCATTCGCCACTTCTTTACGGTGTACAAGGACCTCGACGAGGGCAAGTGGGTCAAGGTCGAAAACTACGCCGGGCGCGATGAGGCGTTAAAGGTGCTGCAGGCCGCGCGCGACGCGTACGTGCAGTAGGTGAATGAACTTTGAACGTCCCCACGCTGTCGTCTCGTTACCCGGCGACGCGCACCCTACGAAGGCCCCTGAGTTCGTGAACGCTGATCAGTTTCCCAAGCCCCTGCAGCCGTTGCTGCGGGCCTTTCACATTGACTTCGATCCCCAGAGTCCGCCCGCTCCCCTGGGTCTGGCCGTGGCCACCGTCGTGTCGTTGGTGGGCTCGCTCCTCGCCGATTGGCTGCTCGTGAAACTCGGTACCCACGTTTTTCCGTCGACCCGCGGTTTCGTGCACTTTCGCTTCAGCGACTACGCGAAGCTGACCATCATTGGCGTGGTGATCGCCTGCGCGGCGTGGCCGCTCGTGACCCGGTTGACCTCACAACCGCGTCGGCTCTTCCTCCAGGCCGCCGTCGCCCTCACGATTGTGTTGCTGGCGCCCGACGCCTACATCTGGCACAACGGCGCATCGGGGAAAGCGGTGTTCGTCCTCGTCTGGATGCACGTGGCGATCGCCCTCGTCACGTACAACGCGCTGGTCCACCTGGCCCCGGCCCGCCGCTCGCGACGCCCTCGCCACGCGCGGGCCTGATTCCGGGGGACGTCACCGCGCACGCCAGGCCCCGCGCCCTCGTTTGCTATTATCTAGTACTTCCATAGGAAAAAGGGTGTTCCCGCGGCGGCCCTGCCACCCGCGGCATACCTCAGTCCCTTACGACGCGCGACGAGAGAGAACATGTCCACGGCCCTAGATTCCCCACCGTCGACGTCGCCGCACCCGGCGCCGCACCCCCGGGGTCGTCGTCGGGCCCGCCTGGGCCTGCAGGCGCTCGCCGGTGGCGGCGGGGCATTGCTCGTGGGTTATCTCTCGCTGATCGTTCTGATCCCGATCGCCGCACTGATCAGCCACGGCCTGTCGATCTCGGTCTCGACACACGGCGCGGGGGCCGAGTTTTGGCGCTGGCACGTGTCCCTCGGTGTGCGCACCTTCTGGAACGCGGTCACGGCGTCGGGTTCGAAGGAAGCCATCTTCTTGTCGTTGTGGCTCTCACTCAGTGTCGCCGCGATCAACGCGGTCATGGGGGTCGCCATCGCCTGGGTCCTCGTCCGCGACACCTTCCCGGGCAAGGGTCTCGTCGAGTCAGCCATCGACCTGCCCTTCGCGCTGCCCACGATCGTGGCGGGCGTGGTGCTGCTCGCCATCTACGGGGTGAACAGCCCTATTCACGTCGACCTCTTTGAGACCTGGATGGGTCTGATGGTGGCGCTGTTGTTCGTGACCCTCCCCTTCTCGGTGCGAGCCGTGCAGCCCGTCCTCGCCTCGCTGGATCTCGAGAGCGAAGCGGCCGCGCGGACCCTCGGGGCGGGAAGCGTCCGGGTCTTCTTCAGCGTGGTGCTTCCCTCGATCTGGCCCGCGGTGCTCGGCGGCTTCGGCCTGGCCTTCGCTCGAGCGATCGGCGAGTTCGGATCCATCTCGCTGATCGCGGGAGGGCTCGGGCGCACGACGACCGGCGCGTACTACGTCTATAACCTGACCCAGGGCTTCCTGTGGACCGACGCCGCGGCCGTGTCGACGGCACTGTTGGTGCTCAGCCTCATCATCCTGGTGGCGTCCAATGTTCTCGCCCACCGCTATCAGCGACGGACCCTCTGATGACGACGCGTCGCTGGCCCCTTCGCGGCGTGGTTCTCCTCTACCTGGCCATCCTCATTGGACTGCCGGTCGTCTTTATGGTCTACAAGGCCCTCCAGCACGGCTTCGGTCCGTTTTGGTCCCAACTCACCCAACCGGGCTCGATGGGCGCGTTGCGACTCTCGGTCGAGATTGTCGCCATCGCCGTGCCGGTGAACACGATCGTGGGCGTGGGGGCGGCGCTCTTGATTGCCCGGCACCATTTCATTGGCAAGCGCGCCTTCGACACGGCCTTCGACATCCCCGTGGCCGTCTCCCCGGTGATTTTGGGGGTCGCCCTCATCCTCGCGTACTCGCGCATCGGGTGGTTTGGCGGGCCGCTCTTGCGGGCGGGCATCATGGTTCTCTTCTCGCCGCTCGGTCTGGTGCTCGCCACCATGGCCGTCTCGCTGCCCTACGTGCTGCGCTCGATCGTGCCGGTGTTGATCGAGGTCGGTACCGAGCAGGAGGAGGCCGCTCGAACCTTGGGCGCCGGTCGCTTTCGTACCTTCTTCAACGTCACGCTGCCGTCGATTCGCTGGGCCGTGGCCTACGGCGTCACGCTCACCACCGCGCGAACGCTGGGCGAGTTTGGCGCCGTACTCGTGGTCTCGGGGAACATCTCGGGACGGACCCAGACGTTCCCCATCTTCATCTACGACGACTGGGATCAGCGCTTTGACACGCTGGGCGCCTACGCCGGCGCCTTATTGTTAGCGCTGATCTCGATGGCCGTGCTGTTCGCCCTCGCCATGTTACGAAAGAGAGAGAGGAGACTTCGTGTCGATCTCGCTTAAGCGGCTTTCCAAGCGTTACGGCTCGACCCACGCGGTCGACGACGTCAGCGCCGAGATCACCCACGGCTCACTCACGGCCATTCTCGGGCCGTCCGGCTCGGGCAAGTCGACTCTCCTCAAGCTGATCAGCGGGCTGGAAGCGCCCGACGAAGGTCGGGTCATCATCGATGGGGAGGACGTCACCGACGTCGACCCGCGGCACCGCGACATTGGCTTTTGCTTTCAGAGCTACGCGCCCTTTCGCCACATGAACGTGGCGAAGAACGTGGGCTTTGGTCTCAAGGTTCGCAAGCGCTCCGCGTCCGAGATTGACACCCGAGTGAAGGAGCTACTGGCCCTGGTCAAGCTGGAAGACAAGGCGGCGCGCTATCCCTCGCAGCTCTCGGGCGGCGAGCGTCAACGGATGGCGCTGGCGCGGGCGCTCGCTATCGAGCCCCGAGTGCTCCTGCTCGACGAGCCCTTTGGCGCCCTGGACGCGGTGGTGCGCCAGGAGCTTCGCCAGTGGGTGAAGGTTCTCCACGAACAGATTCAGGTGACCACGGTGCTCGTGACCCACGACCAGCAAGAGGCGATGGAGGTGGCCGACCAGCTCATCGTCATGCGCGCGGGCAAGGTCGTACAGTCGGGCAACCCGCTCGCGCTCTACGAGAGTCCGTCCACCGACTTCGTGCACGAGTTTCTTGGACCGTCGACCATCTTCGGCGGCGTCGTCACCCGACCCCACGACCTCGAGCTGGTCTCGGTCTACGAGGGCGCCATCAAAGGTCGCATCACCTCGATCGTGTCGCTGGGCTTTGAGGCCCAGGTGACCGTCGAGCTCAGTGACGGCACGACGACCTGGGTGCAGCTGAGTCGCAACGAACTCTCCAAGATGGGACTTCGCGTGGCGCTGTTAGTCGGCGTTCGCCGGCGCAGCGAGAGCGCTGACTTCTAGAGCGCTGAGCTCATCGGTGCGCTTCACGTGCGAGCCGCGGAACCACGACGTGACCGCGGCCGCCCCACAGAGGATGGCCGCAAAGTCGAGGGCCGGGTGCAGCCCCGAGACGAACGCCTTCTCGATCATCTTCGGAAAGAACTTTCGTCCGAGCACCGTGGCGCGCGCGCTCGGCGAGAGGGTGCTGAGGACGTGGGCGCCGAGTAGGTGCTGCATCGGGTTGTAGCCGAGGAACGAGGCAAAGAGCGTGGACACCGGCGGCAAGGTCGAGACGTGATGGGCCACGGAGCTGGATATCCCTTGCGCCGTGAGACCCACGTAGAGCGCGTGGGGCAGGGTGCGCGAGAGTCCGATGATCATCAGGCTGAAGAAGATGCCGATGGAGAGGACCTGCCCGGAGTTCTGAAACGTGGAGGCCATGCCCGAGCCGACTCCGCGGTGCTCTTTGGGCAGGGAGTTCATGATGGCCGCGCGGTTGGGAGCGGCGAACATGCCAAAGGAGATGCCGTTCAGAAAGAGCAGCGCTCCGTAGATCGGATACGAGAAGTTCGCCGGCAGAAACTGCAGCAACAAGAACGAGACGGTCGCGCCGGTCATGCCGCTGACCGTGAAGATCCGGGCGCCGTACCTGTCCGAGAGGTACCCACAGAGTGGACCCGACACGAGGAAACCGGCGGTCAAGGGCAAGAGGGCGATGCCGGCCCAGAGGGGAGTGTCCGAGAAGTTGTAACCGTGAAGGGGTAGCCAAATGCCCTGTAGCCAGATGACCATGGTGAACATCAGCCCGCCGCGGCCAATGGCCGAAAAGAGTGTGGCGACGCTGCCGGAAGTGAACGCGCGAATGCGAAAGAGGCTGAGGCGGAACATGGGATCGGGCGAGCGCGTCTCGATGCGCGCGAAGAAGAAGAGCGTGATGATCCCGACCGCGAGACACAGGAGCACGAAGGGACTGGACCACCCCATCACGTGGCCGCCGTAGGGCTGGATGCCGTAGGTGATGCCGACCATCAGCGCGACCAGCCCGAGGGCGAAGGTGAGGTTCCCGCTCCAGTCGACGCGGGTGTCGCGCCGCGTCGGGACTTCCTTTAACTTCATGTACGACCAGATGCTGCCAAAGACGCCAATGGGCACCGAGATGATGAAGACGAGACGCCACTCAATGGGTCCCAGCAGTCCGCCGAGAATGAGCCCGATGAACGATCCGGCGATCGCCGCGATCTGATTGATTCCCACCGCCATGCCTCGTTCGTGTTCGGGGAACGCGTCGGTCAAGATGGCGGTGGAGTTGGCGATCAAGAAGGCGGCGCCGACTCCTTGAAAGAGTCGCATGACGACGAGCCAGATTCCCGCCGCCGTTCCGGTCATCCAGGTGATCGAGAGCATGAGCGAGAAGAAGGTGTAGATGACAAAGCCCATGTTGTACATGCGGACGCGACCGAGCATGTCGCCCAGTCGCCCGAGACTCACCACCAAAACGGCGGTGACGATCATGAAACCAAGAATCATCCAGAGCAGGTAGAAGGTGTTGCCCGGCTCCAGGGGGTTGATGTGGATGCCCTTGAAGATGTCGGGCAACGCGATGAGCACGATCGACGTGTCGATCATGGCCATCAGCATGCCCAACGTGGTGTTGGAGAGCACTACCCACTTGTAGCGATCGGGTTTGGGGGGAGGCGAACTACGAAGGGGTCGCGCGGTATCAACGCTCACGAGACGAGTTCACCCAACAACGCCTCGGGAATCGTGTCGAGGCTCTTCAAGATCGCCTGGGCCAGGGCGCGAGCGCTCTCGGGATCCATCTCGAGCGCGGCGCGCGCCGAGGGGCCGATCGATGGATTGAGGAAGTCGATCATGAGGGCGTGGCCGGCGCCGAAATGCACGGGATGATCGAAGTACACGAGGGCGTTGGTCATCGACGTCCAGCCCGCGGGGGTCTTGGCGCTGGCGCGGACCTCTAGTCGTTCAGTTTGGTAGGTGCACACGGGGACTCCTTAGGCGAGGGTTCGCGAGAGAAACGTGAAGATGTCGTTCCAGCCTTCGACCGCGGACTCGGGCCGGTAACTCGGACGATCGGTGGAGAAGAAGGCGTGCCCGGCGCCGTCAAACGTGCGGAAGGTGAACTCCTTGCCCGCCGCCGTCAGGGCCGCGGCCAGCTGTTCGTTCTGCTCGGGCGAGGGGAACGTGTCGTCCGCGCCAAAGAGTCCGAGCAACGGGGCGGACAGCTTGTCCACCTCGCCGATCAGCGACTTCACCTTGAGGGGAAACTCCGCGGGGGGGTCGATCGCGACGAAGGCGCCGTAACAGTCGATCACCGCGTTGACGGGAAGGTGAAGCCCAACCAGAAACGACTGTCGGCCGCCGGAGCAGTACCCAATGACTCCCACGCGGCCGTTCGAGATGTCGAGGGCCTTCAGGTAGTTCATGGCCCCTTGCGCGTCGCCGACGAGTTGCTCGTCGGGCACCCCACCGAGGCTTCGCGCGGTGGCGGCGGCGTCGTCGGGACTGGCGTCGGGTGCGACACGGTAGTACAGGTTCGGGATCAAGGCGGCGTAGCCGTTCGCCGCGAAGCGGCGGGCGATCTCCTTGGTGCCCTCGTCGTAGCCGGGCATGTGATGGATGATGATCATCGATCCCACGTGGGAAGTGTCGGTCGGTACCGCGAGGTACGCCTCAATCTCGTCACCGCCGTGTCCGGTGATGGTGATGGTGTCGGCGCGCAGGTTGTGCGTCACGTGATTCCTTTCGGCTGGTCGGTCAAGGCGCACCTCGACTGGCAAACGGTCACTCGGGAATTAGTTACTTTAAGTAACTATATTGCTAATATTAGCGCAATGGCCAAAAAGATCAGTACCTCGGCCAACGGCACGACCCTCGAGCGAGAGTGGGGTCGGCTTCGGCGAAGTCACCTCATGCAACAGGTTCGCGCGTCCAGCGGTTCAGGTCACAGTCCCCTCGAGGTGGAGTTGTTGCGCGCCATCGTCGAGGCGGGCGAGATCCGCGCGTCGGACCTGGCGAGTCAGTTGTTCGTAACCAAGACCTCCATCAGCCGCTACGTCAACGGCATGCTGGACGAGGGGCTCTTGGTTCAGCGACGCGATCCGCGCGACGGACGCGCGACGCTGTTATCCGTGTCCGCGTCGGGCCAGCGCGAGTTCGAAGAGCGCGAAGCTCGCCGGAGCGCGTGGCTGCAGGAGATATGTCAGGACTGGGTCGCCCGGGACGTCAGTGAACTGACGACGTTGCTCGAGCGACTGAATGACGGCGTCCAGATGATCCTCACACGTTCACAGCACTAGGCACGGCCTCCTCGTCGCCCACCATGGAGTTTCGTTCCGCGGTGCCGGTGAAGTAGGCGATACCGCCCGAAACCAGCAGGAGAACGCCCGACACCGTCAGCGCCAGGTTCAACCCGTGCGTGAAGGCCCCGTACGCGGCGTGAACGACCTCGTTGATCAGTCGACGCACGTAGCTGCTGCTGTGTCGGCCTAGGGCCGCCGCCTTGGAGGCGGCCGTGCCCGTGATGACGTCGGTGATGATCTCTTGGCGAAACGAGCTCGGAACCCCGATCTCAATGAGCCGACGCGTCAGGTTGACCGTCAACTGGCCGTTCACGATCGAACCGAGAATGGCGACCCCGGTCACGGCGCCGAGCTCCCGGCTCGTGTTGATGGTGGAGGCGGCCATGCCCGAGTTCGCGGCCGGGATGCTGATGAGCGCGGTGGCGTTGATTGGCACGACGATGATGCCAAAGCCAATCCCCGCGAGGCCCATGGTCCAGCCGAGCGTGGTGAGTCCCGCGGTCGGGCTGATGGCGATATCGGTGAACAGGACGCCCAGTCCGGCCAGGAAGCAACCCACCGTCAAGGGCACCCGTGACCCGACGCGCCCCACCCAACGTCCGGTGAAGAGTGACGCCACGACCATGCCCGCGAGCAACGGAAGGAAATCGACGGCCAGGGTGTAGGGACCGACCGCGGCCACCACCTCCAGGTAGAGCGCCACAAAGAAGAAGATCGAAAAGATCGCGAAGTAACTGGTGAAAGCGATGACGGTTGAGCCCGCGAAGGCGCGGTTGGTCACCCAGCGCACGTTGAGCATGGGGTACTTGGTTCGAGACTCCACGACGAAGTAGACGATCAAACTGAGTCCCGCGATCGAGTACAGCGACAGAACGCTGGAGGAGTAGTAGCCCCACGTCTCGCCGGCGATCGTGGCGAAGGTGGCACACCCCAGCGCGACGGCGGCCAGCACGAAGCCGAGGCCGTCAATCCGGCGGCGCACCTCGTTGACACTCTCGGGAAGCGTGATCGTTCCCATGATCAGGACCAGTCCGCCGAAGACCAAGTTAAACCAAAAGACCGATCGCCACGACCACAGCCCAACGAGAACGCCGCCGATGACTGGTCCGAGAGCGAGGGCCAGGCCCGACACCGCCGCCCAGGCCCCCAGGGCCCGCGCCCGAAGGCGTTTGTCGGGATAGATGTGTCGGATCATGGAGAGGGTGCTGGGCTCGGACGCGGCCGCGCCGACGCCCATGATGACGCGTCCGACGATGAGTTGAGTGGGCGTCCCCGCGAGCGCGCACACCACCGAGCCGCCACAGAAGATGGCGACGCCGATGAGCATGACCCGCTTGCGTCCGAAGTTGTCGCTGAGCGATCCGCAGATCAGCATGAGGCTGGCGAAGGCCAGGGCGTAGCCCCCCACGACCCACTGGAGCTGGGAGACCCCCGCGTGCAACTTCGCTTGCACACTCGTCAGGACGGCGCTGGCGATGGTGTTGTCGAGAAAGGTGAGGAAGAGAATGGCGAGGAGGGTCGCGAAACTAAAGTGCGCCTTCAGCCCGTGCACGATCGACGAGCGACGCTCTTGGAGCGTACGGGTGAGCGCGAACTCAGCGCCGTTGTGCTCCATCTGCCCCCTTCGTGACGGTCGGTTCTGTTGTGCCCCACGACTCGATCGAGAGCGTACGTGGGTCGCCCCACGATCAAACTATTTCTTCGCGGGGGCCCTAAAGGCGATGCGAAGGACGGCGGAGTCACCACCGGATATGTTCCCCACGCTGACGGCGCAGTCCTTGAGGTTGGCGGCCGTGGTGCCGCACTTGCCATTACCGATCTTGCCCGTGGAGACGGTGAAGGTCGACTTGGCCAGGGCGCCCGTCTTGGAGATGGTGGCGGGAACGGTGTTCAAGATGTCGCAGTTCGACTCACCCTTAGCCGTAATGAGGCACTCCACGATGTACACGGAGTCGCCGGGCTTAAAACCGGTGCCCGATACCTTGACCTTTTCGCCACTGTGAAGATTGGTCGACGGCGTGACCGTGAGCTTCGGGCCGCCGGCCGCGGAGGCAACGACGGTACCTAGTCCGCTCGAGAGTGCCACGCCCAGCGTCGCGCACAGCGCGAAACGAAGAACTTTTCTTGACCGCATACTTCCTCCCCTGGGCTGACTTCGAGTCTGACGGCGGGACCGTCAGTTGCGTCGAAACAACTCCTTGTCATCGTAGTGACACCGTTCGAGAATCGTTCGGGAGGCGATCGTTTTCCGCCTGATTAATGCCGTGAAAGTGGAACTGGCGCGCGTTAGGAGTGCGCGTGCGCCGGTGTCGCCGCGACGAGCTCGCCGCGCGCCGCGCGGCGAATCGCGCTGAGGATCTCGGCGATCGAGGAGTTCTTGCTGACGATACGAACGCGATCGACGCCAATCGCTTCGCGGGGACGCTCGTCGTCCCCGTTACCGGCCACGATCACGACGCGCGAGGAGGGAGACTCGTCCAGCATGGAGCGAGCGACGCTGATGTACCGGTCATCGCCGTTGCGATAGTTCAAGACGATGACGTCGGGGTGTTCGCGTTTGACGACTTGGGCGGCGTCGCGTGCGGTGTTGGCGACCCCGGCCAGCGAGAGGTCACGCTCCTTCGAGATGGAGAGGGCCATGATCTCTGACACCATGATCTGACCGTCAACGACGACCACTCTGGTAGGCAAGTGCGGCACTCGTTCCATTACTAACCACGCTAGTGACGTGGTCATTTTGAGTGCTCAGTGTTGAGCGTATTTTGTGCGTGTCGCCGCACGAACAAATTCTAAGTCTGGTTATTTTCAATATCTTCCGTATTCGCTGACGTCCGGTGCGTTGATTCCTTACGTTCACGAAGAGAAAAAAGATATTGTGAATACTCTTTGAATCAAACGAAAAGTACAGAGTTGTTGCTACCGAGTCAATGCGGACGACGCGTTCAGCGAAAATCTTCTTGCAGCCGCGCGAGTTCGTCACTGCCCGGACAGAGTTTGTCGTAGGCGAGACTCGCCAGTGACGCGTCGGGTGTGTGGTTCAGTTCGTGCAGCTCGACCCCCGACTCATTCACGTACAACAGTCCGGTGGCAATCTCACCGCGACCTTGACGATCGCGAATGTACTCTTCCACCTTCATGCGATCGCCCGGGTCGTATCCCTCGGGTACCGAGCGAAATCGCAGCACGCTGCCGTCGTGCATGGTGACCGCCTTCGCGTCGTCACTGGGGATCTTTTCCCGGATCGGCACGGCCATCGGAACGAAGTCGGTCTGCACCTCTTTCACTTCGTGTTGGCGCGTGAACTTGTAGCTCTTGGTGGAGCCTTCGTGGTCGTTGAAGGTGACGCACGGCGAGATCACGTCGATGAGGGCGAAGCCGCGATGAGCGACGGCCGCTTTCAGTATCGGAATCAACTGCTCCTTGTCCCCGGAGAAACTCCTCGCCAGGAACGTGGCGCCGAGCGTGAGTCCCAGCATGATGGGGTCGATGGGCGCGAGCAGATTCGCGTCGCCCTTCTTCGGCGCCGAGCCGATATCGGCCGACGCGGAGAGTTGACCCTTGGTCAGTCCGTACACCCCGTTGTTCTCGATGACGTAGACCATGTTGACGTTGCGACGGATCGCGTGCATGAGGTGTCCGAGGCCGATCGAGAGGGAGTCGCCGTCGCCCGAGATACCGATGTAGGTCAGTTCGCGATTCGCGGCGTTCGCTCCGGTGGCGATAGTGGCCATGCGCCCGTGGGCGCTGTTGAAGCCGTGCGCGCCGCGCACGAAGTAGGTGGGCGTCTTCGACGAACAGCCGATGCCACTCAGCTTCGCGATGCGATGGGGCGGCGTGGAGAGTTCGAAGAAGGCGTGGGAGATGGCCGCGGTCACCGAGTCGTGTCCGCACCCCGCGCACAGCGTCGACATGGCGCCCTCGTAGTCGCGCACCGTGAGGCCGAGCTCGTTCTTCGGCAACGGGTTGAGGGGTATGAGGGGTTTGAGAATTGACGGCATCAGGCAATCTCCATCTGGGTCAGCACGCTGTGAACGACCTGTTGGGCGCTCAGCGGAAATCCGCCGTAGGCGAGGACCGAGCTCATCCGCTCGGGCGCGACGCCCGTCTCGATGGCGATGAGACTGCGCAGCTGGGCGTCGCGGTTTTGCTCGACCACGAAGCAGCGTTCGTGGGCCTCGACAAAATCGCGCACGTCGCCCACGAAGGGGAATCCCCGCACGCGCAGGAAATCTGCGGCGATACCTCGGGCGGCGAGCTCATCGAGGGCCTCGCGTACCGCGAGGTCGCAGCTGCCGACCGTGATCACGCCCACTCGGGCCCCGTCGCGCCGTTCGACGATGGGCGCCGGCACGTGCGGCGCCGCGGCGGCGTGCTTCAACTTGAGTCGGTCGATGACCTCTTGGTACTGATCGGGAATCTCGGTGTAACGCCCGTACTTGTCGTGTCCCGAGCCGCGGACGAAGTACGCGCCCTTGGAGTTGGAGCCGGGCACGGTGCGAGGAGTTACGAAATTCTCGTCCTCGTTGGTGTAACGAAAGAACTCGGCGACTTCGGCCAGTTCCTGGTCGTCGAGGACGCGACCGCGATCCGGCACGTAGTCGTCGTCCCAGGTCAGCTTGGGAACGACCCAGTCGTTCATCCCGATATCGAGGTCGGAGAGCATGAAGACCGGCGTCTGGAACCGCTCGGCTAGGTCAAAGCTCTGCGCGGCAAACTCGAAACACTCGTGAGGGTTCGCCGGGAAGAGCAGGATGTGCTTGGTATCGCCGTGCGAGGCGTAGGCGCACATCAAGATGTCGCCCTGCTGGGTACGGGTCGGCATGCCGGTCGAGGGCCCGACCCGCTGTACGTCGATAATGACGGCGGGAATCTCCGTGTAGTAGGCGAGGCCCAGCAACTCGCTCATCAGAGAGATTCCGGGACCCGACGTCGACGTGAACGCTCGCGCGCCACTCCACCCCGCGCCCAACACCATGCCGATGGAGGCAATCTCGTCCTCGGCCTGGATAATGAGGTAGTTGTTTTTGTAGGTGGCGGGTGCGCCCGGATCGTCACTCTCGATCTTCTCGCGTCGGTACGTCGCGCACAGCTTGGTGAAGTTGTCCATTACCGCGGTGGCCGGCGTAATGGGGTACCAGCCGGCCACGGTCGCGCCCGCGTAGAGGCAGCCGAGCGCCGCGGCGGTGTTGCCATCGATGAGGATTGAGTCGTCGTTCTCCTTCATCGGCTCGAGGTGGAACTCCAGTGGGCACGTGAAGTTCTCGCGTGCGTAGTCGTAGCCGAGGCGCAGGGCCCGCTGGTTGGACTCGCGCAGCGCTTCGTTGCGCGAGAAGGTCTCGGACAAGAGGTTGGCGACGATGTCGAGATCGATCCCCACCAGCGCCACCACCGCGCCGGCGTAGGCGATGTTCTTCATCAGGATCCGCTCGCGCGGCTTCTGGAAGTTCTCGAGGCACATGGTGGCGAGCGGAACCCCGAGAAAGTTGACGTCGTCGCGCTTGAGGTCGGTATCGAGGGGCCACGATGAGTCGTAGAGCACGTAGCCCCCGGGGTGCACGTCGGCGATGTCGTCGACGTAGGTCTGGGAGTTCATCGCCACCATGAGGTCGTAGTCGAGCGCGCGAGCCGTGTAGCCCGAGGCGTTGACCCGAATCTCGTACCAGGTGGGCAGGCCCTGAATATTTGAGGGGAAGAGGTTCTTGCCCGAGACGGGGATCCCCATGCGAAAGATCGCCTGCACCAAGAGGCTGTTCGCGCTGGCCGAGCCGGTGCCGTTCACGTTGGCCAACTTGATGGAGAAATCGTTGACGCGAGTGGCGCCGCGGTGCATGACCGTCATGAGCGGCCCGACCCGGCGAAGCCGACGGCGACCGGAATGAAATTTTTGGAACCGGCGTAGGGGATGGCCAGGTCGAACAGCTCCATATCCCAGGCCGCGGTCGGACACCGTTCCGCGCAGAGCCCACAGTGCACGCAGACGTTCTCGTCCTTCACCATCACCCGGCCGGTCTGGGGCAGCGGCTCGGACACGAAGAGTTCTTGATCGAGGTTGGTGGCCGGCGCCAAGAGGCGACCGCGCAGGTCAGCTTCGTCGCCGTTACTCGTGATGGTCAGACACTGCACGGGGCAGATATCGAGACACGCGTCGCACTCGATGCACAAGGGCGCCGAGAACGCCGTCTGCACGTCGCAGTTGAGACAGCGCTGGACCTCGCGAGCGGTCTGCTCCGCGCTGAATCCCAACTCCACCTCGAGGTCGAGCGACGCGAACCGCTTGGTCAACTCGACGTGGCTCATCTTTTGGCGCGACGACTGGTTGTAGTCGTTGTGATAGCTCCACTCGTTCATGCCCATCTTCTGACTGATGAGGTTCATGCCCATGGGCGGGCGATCGTGAAGATCGACGCCCTGGCAGTAGTTGTCGATGGAGATAGCGGCCGAGTGGCCGTGGGCCACGGCCCAGATGATGTTCTTCGGACCCCACGCGGCGTCGCCCCCAAAGAAGACGCCCGGCACACTGGACTGCATCGTGACCTCGTCGACCTCGGGCATGTCCCACTCGCCAAAGGTCATGCCGAGATCACGCTCGATCCAGGGGAAGGAGTTCTCCTGGCCGATAGCGAGGATGACGTCGTCGCAAGGAAGAATCACGGTGTCGAGCTTGGTGGAGTGGCGCGCGCCCTCGTCCCACTCCAGGAGGTCGAACTCCATGCCAACCAGTCGACCCCCTTCGATCACAAAACGCGTGGGCGCGTAGTTGACGAGGATCTCCACGCCCTCTTCTTCGGCGTCGTCGAGCTCCCAGGGCGAGGCTTTAAAGAACTGACGAGGTCGCCGGGCCATCACCTTGATGTCGCGCCCGCCCAGTCGGCGCGACGTGCGACAGCAGTCCATGGCGGTGTTGCCCACCCCGATAATGAGGACGCGTTCACCGATCTCGCTGACGTGTCCGAAGGCCACCGACTCGAGCCAGTCGATGCCAATAAATATGTGTGACTCAGCTTCGTCGTGGCGACCCGGCAGGTCCAACTCCTTACCTCGCGGGGCGCCGACGCCGACGAAGACGGCGTCGAACTCGTCGTCCAACAACGAGCGCAGACTGGTGACCGGGGTGTTGTAGCGGATGTCCACACCCATGTCGAGGATCATGCTGGTCTCTTCCTCGAGGACCTCTTCGGGCAGGCGGAAGGAGGGGATGTTCGAGCGCATCAGGCCCCCGGGCTTGTCGTACTGCTCGAAGATCGTCACCTCATAGCCCAGGGGCATCAGGTCGTTGGCCACCGTCAGGGAGGACGGGCCCGCGCCGATGCAGGCCACGCGCTTGCCGTTCTTCTCGGTGGGAATCTCGGGGAGCCGATCGCTGATGTCACCGCGCAGGTCGCTGGCGACTCGCTTGAGGCGACAGATCGCGACGGGCGCGCCGTCGACGCGCTCGCGCCGACAGGCCGGCTCACAGGGTCGGTCGCAGGTTCGCCCGAGAATGCCGGGGAAAACGTTCGACTCTCGATTCAACATGTAGGCGTCGTCGAAGTGACCTTGGGCGATGAGTCGGATGTAGCCGGGAACGTTCGTGTGGGCCGGGCAGGCCCACTGGCAGTCCACGACTTTGTGAAAGTAGTCGGGTGAGGACGTGTCCGTCGGCTTCACACAGCTCCTTTCGACCAGGCGAAGCAGCTCTCATCCCAGAACTGTCGCTCGGGCCCCCTCGTTTTACTGTACTTCTCACGCCAGCGCCCTTTGGTTCGTTCGAGGCGTTCTCCGGCGCGTGCCCGATCCCCGTCACGGCGGTCATCTAGGGTGCGGAGCGTGGCGCCGTTCTCCTCCAACTCAGATCTCGAACGGGTGATGAACGCGGCCCGAACGCCCGGCTGGAGTCTCGGACTGGATCGTCGGGGCCAGATCATGGCGACCAGCGACGCGGGCGATATCGGCTTGCCGTGGGTCGTGATCGTGGCGAAATCCGGTCGGGGGATGCGTGTGTCGAAGTACCAACCCGGCGATGACGTCGAAGTTGAAGGCGACGTGATTGGAGAGGTGTCGGGGAACCCGCGCGAGATGGGTCGTCAACTGCGCGATCTCCTGGCCGACCTCGAGTGCGGGTGACGGCTTAGGGCCAGGTGAGCGAGCGACTGGCCCCCTCGTCGGCCAGTCGAAAGTACACGTGGAGGGTGGTGCTCTGCACTTCGTCAAGGCGCACTTCACAGAGCGCGTACTCAACCGGGGCGAAGGTTCCCCCGCGGTAGACGTCGCTGTAGGCGAGGCAGGTGGATTTGCGGTACGTGAGGAAGACTTTTTCCGCGGACCGCAGACTCGTTCGCTGCGCCGTGGGGATCAGCGAAAACAGCAGCTTGACCTCGGCGTCAATGCGGCGATCGGCCGAGAGCAACTGGCCCTCCGCGCAGCCCTCGAGGCCCAGCGTGTTCGTGTGGTTACAGGGCAGTCTGGTGAAGTGCTCGGTGATCACCGGCGTCGCCGCGCTCGTGGTGGACGTGCTCGTGGGGGAGCTAGAACCGCACGAGGCGAGGGCCAACGCAAAAACCGCGAGGACGCCGAAGGGGAGAAGGCGACGCCTCGCCGCCGTGGCGAAAGGAGAGCGCGGTCGAAGAGGCACGCGGTGGTTCAAACTCAATCGGGGCCTCCCACGGCTCGCCTGTCACGGTTCGCAACATTGAACCACGGACCGCAAGTGCGCGGCGGATGTTGTAGCGCGAAGGTCATGAAACAAGGTCCCTACCCAGCGCGAGGAGAGCCACTCCCCGGGGCAACCTCGACCACGTGGGTGTTACTCGGTCTCGGGGGCGGCGCGCAGCGGAGGGTCGCAAAGGTCGTTCGCGTCGAGCCGCTCGTCGCGTCCGCGCGCTGTAGCTGACTCGGGCGCCGGCGGTGCCGAGGTGGTGGGTCGCGGGAGGGCCGTGCTCATGACTCCGGCCAGCGCGGCCATGGCGGCGATGTAGATCCAGAGATGGTGAAAGTTGTTCAGCGCGGCAGCGGGGCTCTTCGGAGTACCGAGGATGACCACGAGAATCGCGACGCCGAGCGCGCCGCCGATCTGGCGGGCGGTCTGGTTGACCGCGCTGCCCACCGAGTAGCGCGAGGGTTCGAGACTCGAGACCGCGGCGGCACTGAGCACGGGGAAGGTGAGTCCGATGCCCAGTCCCACGATCAAGGTGCCCGGCAGCCACAGGGCCGGGTAGTTCGGCGTGAGGTGCACGCGCCACACGTACCACAGGACCCCCAGGGTGAACACGACGAAACCCGACATCAGGACCCGGCGGAACCCGAACCGTCCGGCGAGTCGCCCCGCGGGACCGGAGACCGCGGCCACCACGAGGGGACCGGGCGTCACCGAGAGGCCCGCGCGCAGAATGGAGTAGTGCCACACGCTGGTCAAGAACAAGATGTTGCCGAGAAGCATGGCGAAGAAGCCCATGGAGTACATCAGGGCGGCGGTGTTGGCCACGCTAAAAGATCGCGCCCGAAACAACGTGAGATCGAGCACGGGTTCGGCGTGACGCGCCGAGCGAAAGAGGAAGGTCGCGAGCAGGGCCACCGCCACCGCGAAGCCGGTGATGATGCCTCCGCTCGACCATCCCCACGAAGGTCCTTCCGAGATGGCGAGAACCAGCAGCGCGAGCGCGCCGCTCAAGAGAAGTACCCCCGGATAGTCCGGGCTCGACGTCGATCCCAGACCGGCCGATTTCGGCAGCACCCGTCGGCCGAGCAGCCAGGCGATGAGTCCCACCGGGAGGTTCACGTAGAAGGCGGCGCGCCATCCAAAACCCGTAATGAGAACGGCACCGAGCGAGGGCCCGGTCGCCACCGCCAGCGCGCCGATGCCACCCCAGAGACTGACAATCTGCGAGCGACGATCCTTGGAGTAGGCACCCAGCAGGAGGCCGAGCGACGCGGGCAGCATGGCGGCGGCGCCCACCCCTTGAACGACCCGGCCGACGATGAGCGTCTGGACCGAGGGCGCGACGCCACAGAGAAATGAGCCGAGACAGAACACCGCGAGTCCGAAGAAAAAGACGCGACGACTGCCGAGTCGGTCCGCCGTGCGACCCGCCACGACGAGAAGTGACCCAAAGACGATGGCGTAGCCGGTGAGAACCCACGACAGCGTCGCGCGCGAGTCGTGGGTGAAGGCCCGCTCCAGAGCGGGGAAGGCGACGTTCACGATGGAAAGGTCGAGCGATCCCATGAAAGCGCCGAGAGCGGTGACGAAGAAGATGGTGCGCCGTCGACGCGCCGCCATCACGTCAGAGGGAGACGTAGTCAGTTCCGTCATGGAATGCACCCTACATGGTTGCGTAGCATCATGCAACTGACTACACTACTTTTATGGAACGAAAGAGTTTTTCTGAAATGGACTGCTCGGTGGCCCAGTGCCTGGAGGTCATCGGCGAGTGGTGGACCATGCTGATCATCCGCGACACCTTTATGGGGGTCACCCGCTTTGAGGACTTTCAGCGACGACTCGGGATCTCGCGCAACATCCTGCGCGACCGTCTGGCGTCCTTGGTGGACTCCGGCGTTCTGGCGCGCGTTCCCTACTCGGAGCATCCGCCCCGCGACGACTACAAACTCACTCAGAAGGGTCGCGACTTGTGGCCCGTCATCACGGCCCTGCGTCAGTGGGGTGACCAGTACGCGGCACCGAACGGCCCACCGGTGGAGGTCATCCATCGTTCGTGTGGACAGGCGAGCCACCTCGACATGTCGTGCGCCTGGTGCGGTGAGCGCGTGACCTATCGGAACGTTCAGGCGGTTCCAGGACCCGGCCGCGACGAGTCACTCCTCGCCGCGGGACGTCACTAACTCAACTCTCGAAGGTGGCGAGATTCCGTGAGGAGGTGACGACTCTCGCCGCGCCAGAGCGAACCAGTTCTCTCGCCGACGGTGTCGCAGCGATCGGACCTAGGGGGCGACGAGTGCGTCGGAGAGCCCGTCAATGGAGGCGAGGTGACGGGCGAGCTCGTCGCTGAGATGGTGACGGGACGCCAGTTCCGAGGTCGAGTAATACGAGACCTTGGTCTGGTCAGCGTCCGCCCAGATGAGCAGTTTCAGAGGCAGGTCGAGCGCGGCGAGGGGCGCCGCGTTCATCACTGGCGTGCCGGCGCTCGGACTGCCAAATACGACCAGCGTGGTCTCGCGTAGTTCCAGTCCGACGTCGCGGGCGGCTTCGCTCTGGTTGATCACGGCGAAGAGTTTCACACCCTTGGTCGCCAGAATCTCGAGCAGGCGCGCGACCGTGTCGCTCACGGAGCGAGGACTGACTTTGGTGACAACCCCGCGCTCGTCGTCGCCGGTCACGTCGTTCTCCCTTCACTCGTTCGGTCGTCGTGAGAGCGGTCCTGGAGATCCCACTTCTCGTCACTGGCTGGCAGTTAATTTATACCGAACCCCGTTCGCGGATCCCGGCGAGACGACACCAGACGTGAGACGCTCGCAGAGATTTACTGGATGTGCAGAGTCGACCGTGCTGAGAAGAAATCCTCGTCGTCGACCGGGAGTGGAGCGGGGGTACATTTCACCCCGGTCGACGAACGAGCCACCGTGTCCACGATGGGGGTTATCGAACTATCTGCACCTCGTGCGCGTCACCGACGGGCCTCGGGGCCTCGCGCGACGAGAGTCGTGAGAGGATGCACAGCGTGGCTGACACCCCAATGCCCAGTGCTCCCGCGCTCATCAGGATGAGGCCCGACGCACCGACGACTGATTCGAGGACGTGAAGCGAGGGACCGAACGTGCTGTTGGGACTGGTGCCTTGCACGAATGCGGCCAAGTAGATAAAGGCACCGAGCGCCAGCGAGACGGCGCTGAAGATGAGTGACCGTACGCCCATGCGCTCCTGCTTTCCATCACCGCGACAAGGTGTCCGGTGCGGAAGCGGGGTCTCGACGTCCTTGGAAAAACCCTAACATTCTCGATCGACGCTGACGGGGAGCCTTCACAAGGAAAGGTCAATTATGTGACAACTCGCAATCACTGCCGCTCAGCTCAATCGTGAGTCGGAGCGTCAAAAAGAACGGGGAGGGACGGGGTCAGCCCCCCATATCTATGGCGTTCACCTTGTGCGGCACCAGACGAACGACGACGCGCTGGTCGTCGGGTCCGTCGTAGGCCCGAAGGTCGGCGTCGTACTTTTTACCGACCTTTTCGGCAAAGGAGTAATCGCTATCGGGCGTGATCTCGGCGTCGCCGCGAAGCTCGAGGTATCGCATGGGATTGGCCAGATCGAGAATGAACAGGCAGCACTGTGGTCGTTCTCGCAGGTTCTTTAACTTCTGGCGGCTGGTGTTCATCGACACTGCGACGGTGTCGCCCTCGCTGAGAAACCACACCTCGCTGAGTTGGGGCCGCCCGTCGGGGCCGATCGTGGCGAAGGTGGCCACGGAACTTTGTAGTAGATCGAGGTGTGATGAGGGGATCTGGGTCACGTTGCTCCTTGGATCGACGACGTTGGTCGATCAGTTCGAAGTTACCGACCAATGACACGTGGTGTCAACGGGATCTTCGCGCCGCGGAACGCCGACCGGCGCCTTCGCCGAACTAGAAGTTCGGCTCGAAGTCGTAGCGCAAGGGGAATCCGCTCGCGCCACGATCAGGGCGCACGCTCAGGATCTGGTGGATCTCTAGGTGATGGCGCTCAAAGCCCACGGCCGAACCGGCCATGTAGAGCCGCCACACGCGGGCGCGCTGCACTCCGACTTCGTCAGTCGCTTCGTCGAAGCGCTTGACCAGATTGTCGATCCAGCGACGGAGCGTGAGCGCGTAGTGCTCGCGCAGACTCTCCAGATGACGTACCTCGAAGCCGTGGGACTGGAACATCGAGACCATGGTGCCGCCTTCTTGCAGCTCGCCGTCGGGAAAGACGTAGCGCTCGATGAACTGGCTGCCGTTCTTGGAGGGACCTCGCATGCCGAGGGCGATCTGCAGCTGGCGATTCAGTTCCGACGCGCGCGAGGGCGGGGGGTCATCGTCAACGGTGACCGGCCGAGCGATGGCGTGATTTAAGAATCGACCGCCGGGTCGCAACAGTTCCCAGATGGTGTGCGTATAGCTGGGCAGAGACTTTCGCCCGACGTGCTCGGACATTCCGATGGAGCTAATCGCGTCGAACGGCTCGTCGTGGATGTCGCGATAGTCCTGGAGTCGAAAGTCGACCAGGTCACTGACGCCCGCGAGGCGGGCCTGGTCGGTCGCGTAGCGCTGCTGGGGTTCGGACAGCGTGACGCCGACGACCCGGGCGCCGTAGTGGCGGGCGGCGTGAATGCCCATCGCTCCCCAGCCACAGCCGATGTCCAGTAGTCGGTCGCCGGGTTGGAGGTTGAGCTTGCGAGCGACGAGGTCGACTTTTCGGGCTTGGGCCTGTTCCAGGGTGTCCTCGGGCGTCGCGAAGACCGCACACGAGTAGGTCATGGAAGGGCCGAGGACCATCTCGTAGAAGCGATTCGAGACGTCGTAGTGGTGGGTGACGGCTTGGCGGTCGCGGCTCTTCGAGTGGAGGGCGCCGCGCGGGCGGGCCTCAATGGACGGCGGGCGTAGTGGCTTGATCACCGACGCCCCGACGACCGAGAGCAGGGAGCGAAGGTTGCTGGCATTGAGCAGCTGCCCGAGCGCGGGCGCTGAGAGCTCGAAGAGGGGATCGAGATCTCCCTCGACGTCGATGTCGCCCGCGACGTACGCGCGCGCGAGCCCGAGCTCACCGGGATGAGTAAGGACGCGAGAGATGGCGTCGCGACTGAGGATCCGCACCGTCACGCCGTTCGCGCTCGAGGCGACGGTGGGTTCACTCGCACTGCCGTCGTAGGCCTCGACACGAAACGGGAGTTGATTGTTGAAGATCGAGGCCACGAAGCTTGCGACGTCCATCACTCTCCTCTCGATGCCCGCGGGCCGAAGGAGTAGCCCGACTGTCCCGTTCTACCAGGAACTTTGTGGGAATCGCCACAAAAAATATCTCGCGGCTCCCGCGGGGGGTCCGCGCGAACGGGAGAGGCGCGACGGCCTCTTTTGGTACGACGACTCCCAGAAGGTCGAGAAGAGGGGTGAGTTACACTGCGATCAACGGCCGGAACGAGTTCAGTTATCTCAACTGCACCAACGCTCCAGCGGAGGTGCTTCATGGATTTGGGTATCGTTCTCGCGGTCATTGCCGCCGTCATCGTTCTCTTGGTGATCACCATTATTTCGAAGTCAGTGCGCATCGTCCAACAGGGCTTCGAAGGAGTGGTCACCCGATTCGGTGAGTTCAAGGACATCAAGAATCCCGGTTTGACCTTCATTATGCCCTTCATTGAGGTGATGAAGATCATCGACGTGCGCGAGACGCCGCGCACCGGTGACCGTCAGCAGGTCATCACGCGCGACAACGTCGCGGTCATCGTCAACGCGACGATCTTCTCTCAGGTCGTCGACGTGCGACTGGCCCTCTTCACTAACTCCGACTACCTGGTGAGCGTGGACAACCTGGCTCGCACGTCGGTTCGCGCCGTCTTTGGCTCGATCAGCCTGGACGAGGCGTTCTCCCAGCGCGAACGCATCGGCACCTTGCTGCAAACCCAAATGGAAGAGGCGACCGATAAGTGGGGCGTGCGGATCAACCGCGTGGAAGTCCTCGAGATCACGCCGCCCGATCAGATTCTCCAGGCCATGGCCCTCCAGAAGCAGGCCGATCAGGAGAAGCGCGCGCGCATCCTCGAGTCCGAAGGTCAACAGCAGTCGGCCGTCAACGTGGCCGACGGCCAGCGACAGGCCGCGATCAAAGAGGCCGAGGGTTCCCAGCAGTCCCAGATTCTTCGGGCGGAGGGCGCTCGCCAGGCCCAGATTCTGGAGGCCGAGGGACGCGCGCAGGCGATCGGCCTCATCTACGCGGCCATCAAGGGCCAGGCCCCGGACCCGACGTTGGTCGCGATTTTGCAGCTCGACACCCTGTCGAAGTTCGCGGAGAGCCCCAACACCAAGCTCATCATCCCGGCCGAAAGTTCGGCACTCTTGGGCGCCGCCCAGGCCATCAAGAGTGTGATGGAAGGCGTCCCGGGGACGCCGACGATCTAACTAACCCGCTCCACCCAGAGTGTGGTACCGAAGGTTTTGCGAACGATGACTTGCGTGCCGTCGGGGATGGCCTCCTTGGCCTCGGTGACCGCGCGCCACGACTCACCCTTGATCTTCACTCGACCGGGGTGACCCTCGTCACCCACGGTGTCCTCCACGAACCCCGTGAGGTTGGTCATGGAACTCTTGGAGGGCGCGGCCAGGTCGGTCACGCCCCGGTGATGAAATCGGTGCAGGGCGGCGGGTCGTAACGCCCCAATCAAGATCCCCGAGATCACCAGCCACAAAATCGCCTGGAGCGCGAAGGGCACACTGGCCAGCGACAAGAAGAACGGCACAACAGCCCCGGCGCCGATGAAGACGGCGAGGAACGCGTTGGTGTGAATTTCGGCGAATATGCAGACCAGAATGATGACCAGCCAGAAAAGTATCGCCATACCCGAAGTATAAGTCCGGCCCTTCGCTGAGCACCGCCCGGGGTAAAACGGCGTTACGTTGGGTTGTCCAGAGAAAGGGCGCGATGGTGTACGACGAGGGGCGTGACGAGGGGCGCGGGCTCCTCGCTCCGGTCACGACGTCCCACGAGACTCAAGGAGACGACCTCGATCCGCGCCGCGAGGAACTGCGTCGCTGGTTGCTCGAACACCCCGAACCGTCCGGGCGCGAGTTGGCCGAGGCCGGACTGGTGGCCCCGTCGTGGCCCGAGCCCTGGGGGAGGGACGCCTCGGTCGAGTACCAACTCATCATCGAGGATGAACTGCGTCGCGCCGGGGTGAGACGCCCGATCAATCCCATCGGCATCGGTTGGGCGGGCCCGACCATCGTGGCGGCCGGCACGGCGCAGCAGCAGGAACGGTGGCTGCCCGGGCTGCTCAGCGGTGAGGAGTTCTGGTGCCAGCTCTTCAGCGAGCCCGACGCGGGAAGCGACCTCGTCTCGCTCTCGACGAGTGCTCGACGTGACGGGGACCAGTGGGTCATCCGCGGTCAGAAGATTTGGACCAGTTACGCGCACCTCGCGACCTGGGGAATACTGCTCGCTCGAACGTCCAGCGAGGGTGCCCCCCAAAACGGCATTAGCTACTTCATCTGCCCGATGGACGCGCCGGGCGTGACCATCGTGCCCATCGAGGACATGACCGGCGACCACGCGTTCAATGAAGTGTTTCTCGATGACGTTCGCCTGGGCGACGAGCACCTGCTCGGTGCGGCGAACGACGGTTGGCGCCTGGCCAAAGTCACCCTCGGCAACGAACGTCTCGCCCTCTCGGGCGAGGGCGTCTTGTGGGGTCGAGGACCCACGGCGAGTGACTTGGTGGCGGTGGTGCGCGACCGGGGCCACGCCCTCTCGCGTCGCGAACGCGATGACCTCGTGCGCTGCTGGTCGCACGGCGAGATGCTCAGGTTCTTGCGGATGAGGCTGACGGCGAACGCCCTCGCCGGCCGGGCCACCGGTTCTGACGCCTCGCTGCGCAAGGCGCTCGCCGACGACCACGGCCAAGAGGTCATGACCCTGGCGCAGCGGCTCGCCCGGTCGGCGGGCATGATGCGAGACCGGGGACCCTCGGGGGTGGCGGGCGAAGAAGGTCGCTCGTGGTACTGGGGCTTTCTCTACGCCCAGGCCCTCACCATCGGCGGGGGGACGTCGGTCGTTCAGCGCAACATCATCGCCGAACGGGTGCTCGGGCTCCCGCGCGATCCGAGCGCTTAAAGGGCATCGACGAGCAGTTCGCCGAGGCCCCGGCACCGCGGCTTCGGACCGGCGTGCACGTTGCCGTAGCGGTGGTTGGTGATGGCCACACTCTGCTCGTGGAGCCACCACGACAACTCCACGGCCCCCGCTTGGGCCAACGGACGTCGATCGACGCTGACCCCGCGCTCCAACAACGCGAGGGCCGGTGCCTCTTCGCGCGAGAGCCACCGCACCTTCGTGGTGGAGGGGACCCGTGCGACCAGCTCACTCACACTCTCGATCGTGACGTCCACCAGGCCGCGAACCACGACGTCCGCGCTGAAGTCGAGTGTGAATCCGGCGAGTTGCGCGAGCCCGCGTAGGTAGGCCCGCGCGTCGGCGTCGAGGGACTCGTCGATGCGCACCACCACGGGAGAGAGGTAGTGGCGATAGCGCACGTAGTTTCGTTCGGCCTCGAGCCCGGACTCGTCGCGCGCACTGGAGGCCACGTCGTGCCACCACAACGACGCTTGGGCGAGCGCCCCGTCGACGTCCCGGACGCGGGGCCAGTTGCGTAAACAGTTCACGTAGTGGGCGCCGCCCGCCTTCGCGGTCGGTCCGACGCTCGAGCGCTTCCAGCCACCGAAGGGCTGTCGGCGCACGACGGCCCCCGTCGTCCCTCGATTGACGTAGAGGTTTCCGCCCTCGACGCGATCGATCCATCGCTCGCACTCGGTCTCGTTTAACGAGTGCAGACCGGCCGTCAGCGCGAACGGCGTTTGATTCTGCCAGCGAATCGCTTCCTCCAGGTTGCGAGCAACCATCACCCCGAGGACCGGTCCGAACCACTCGTTCAGGTGACTCCAGGACCCGGGTCGCACCCCGACCTTGACCCCCGGACGCCAGAAGAGTCCCGCATCGTCCAGTTGTTCGGGGGTCACGAGCCAGGACTCACCCGCGTCGAGCTCCGACAGTGCTCGCCGCAACGGCGCCTCGGGGGCGCGGATGATCGGACCGACCTCGCTCGCGAGTTCGTATCCCGCGCCCACGCGCAACGTGGAGACGGCGTCCACGAGTTGGTGGAGGAACTGGGGGTCATCGTAGAGAGAGCGCTCGACGATCGCCAGACTCGCGGCGCTGCATTTTTGCCCGGCGTGACCGAAGGCCGAGTGGACCAGGTCCTTCACCGCGAGGTCGATGTCGGCGCTGGCCGAGATGACCAGCGCGTTCTTGCCGCTGGTCTCGGCCATTAGTCGCAGGGAGGGCTTCCAGGAGGTGAAGAGCTGCGCGGTCTCGAAGGATCCCGTCAAGATGACGGCGCTGACCCCGACGTGGGTGACCAGGTGCCGTCCCGTGTCGTCGTCGCGGGTGGGCACCATCTGGAACACCTCGCGGGGCACGCCCGCGTCCCAGAGCTGGTGGGCGAGTTCAAAGGCCACGGCGACCGTCTCGGGGGCGGGCTTCAAGATGACCGCGTTGCCGGCGGCCAACGCGGCCAGCACGCCGCCGGCGGGTATGGCGTAGGGGAAGTTCCACGGGGGCACCACGAGAACCACGCCGGCCGGCGTCGAGGAGTCCTCACGGGGAGTTTGGCTCGCGTAAAAGCGGGCGAAGTCGACGCCTTCGCTGACCTCGGGGTCCGCTTCGGCGATGGTCTTCCCGCCGTCACGGGCCATGACCGCGATGGTCCGCGCTCGTCGCTCGGACATGACGTCGGCGGCGCGCAGAAGGATGGACCGACGTTCTTCTACGTCGAGGCGGTGCCACGACGCGAAACCGGCACTGGCGAACTCGAGCACCTGGTCGATCTGAGCGTCGGTCGCGACGCGATACCGGTAAAAGGGCCGAAAGTGTTCGTTGGGATCGTGGCCCGCCTCAAACTCGTAGGGACCGTCGCCCCCGAGGTGGTCCAGCGTGTCGAGCGAGCGATCGTTCTGGGCGCGCACAATGGCCAGGGCCGCCTCGAGGCCCTCGACGTAGGGCGTGGAGGTGGGATCGCCGTCGGGTTCATTCTCGAAGCGATCCGCCGGGACCGCTAGTCGATGACGTCGCGGGGTGAGATCAACGGTGAAGCGCTCGTCCAGGGCGGCGACAAACCGGCCTTCTTGCTCGCGGTAGACCTGGGGATCGTCGGCGATAAAGAGCGCGGCGCGCAGGTAGTTCTCCGGCGCGGTGTTCTCATCGAGGCGCCGGACCAGGTAGGCCACCGCCGAGGCGAAGTCGTCGCGACGGGTGATCGGCGCGTACAACAAGACAGGCTGTCCGCTGTGGGTGAGTGCCAACGCCTCGGCGTTGGCCATTCCCTCGAGCATCTCGATGTCGAGCTGTTCGGGCACCCCGCGGGCCTTGGCCAGTTCGATGGCCCAGGCCACGTGAAAGAGATTGTGGCTGGCGACCCCTACGCGAAGCGACTTCGCGTGCTCGGGGCGCAGCGCCACGTCCACCAGGCGGAGGTAGCTGGCGTCGACGTCGGCCTTGGAACCGTACGGCGCCGCCTGCCATCGATGAAGCTCGGCCTCCACGTGCTCCATGGCCAGGTTCGCGCCCTTCACAAGTCGGACCTTCACGACCCCGCCGCCCTCGCGGTGTCGGCGCTTGGAGAAGGTGATGAGCTCTTCCAGCGCGGCGTGAGAGTCGGGCAGGTAGGCCTGCAACACGATGCCGGCGTGAAGAGAGAGGAACTCGGGTTCGTCCAAGACCGTGGTGAAGGCGTCCAAGGTCAGACGAAGGTCGCGGTACTCCTCCATGTCGAGATTGATAAAGGTGTCATGCTTCGCGGCTTCGCGAAAGAGCAGCCGGAGTCTGTCGGCGGCGCGCTCGAGTGAGCCCCTGTGGTCAACGGTGAGCAACTGGCTCACCACCGACGACAGCTTGACCGAGACGTAGTTGACGTCGGATCGGCGCAGAACGTCCAGCACGCGGGCCAGGCGATCGCGGGCTTCACCCTCGCCGAGTACCGCTTCACCCAGGACGTTGACGTTGAGGCGCAGTCCCTCACCGGCGTGAGCCGCGAACTGCTTGGTCAGTTCGTCGGGATCGGCGTCCAGAATCAGGTTCTGGGTGAGGGAGCGGATCTTCGTCTCGACGATCCCTAACGCCAACGGCGGGGCCACGCGCGAACCCCAGGCGAGGGCGCGCAGCCCGAACATGTTGACGAACCCAAATCCCCTAGGGGAGGTCTTCGCGGCGGCGTCGCGCAGGGCGGCCCCCGCGCTGTCGGAGGTGTGAAAACGCATGACCTCGTCGGTCAACGTGATGGTCACGTCGATGGCGCGCGGATCGCTAAAGAGTCGGCGCAGGTTCTTTCTGGTCTCGCGTTCGTGGCGCGTGCGCGGACGCGCCGCCACCTCGATGAGGGCGCGCGCCCGCGCGAGAGCCTGTTCGCGCACGGACGCGGGCACGCGGTCGTCGGCGGGCATCATGATCTGGCCGTCGCGGCGCCTATTCGGCGGCGGCGGGGTCGTCTTCGCTGGCGGTACTGACCACAAAGCCGGCCGGCGCTCTCGTGAGATTCCATACCTCTCGCGACACTACGTGGACGGTGGCCGCGGCCGGCACGGCGAGGAGAACGCCGATGAGACCACCGAAGTCGCCGGCCACCCACGATCCCACCTCCGCGCCGATCAAGATCGCGACGAATACCGTCAGCGCGTTGATCTTGACCGAGCGACTCATGATGATCGGCCGCAGGACGTGATTTTCGAGCTGGGTGTAGACCATAAACACGGCGAAGGTGATGATCCCGGCCGTGACCGAGTGAATGAGCGCGAACAGGACGACCGGGATGCCGGCGAGCGCTCCGCCAATCTGGGGCAGAAAGTCCACCAGGGCCACCCAAATGCCGAACAGCAAGGCGAAGGGCACCGAGACGCAGATCAGGGTGATGAAGATGACGAATCCCGCGGCGAGCGACATGATGCCGCTACCGATCATGTAGCCCAGCGCCACTTTGGAGACCTCGGCGCCGACCCGCGAGATCCAGGCGCTTTTGGCGGGCGCCAAGTTGGCCAGGCCGAAGCGCCGGATCTTGGGAGCCTCGAGGAGCAGCAAGACGACGAAGGCGAACAGGGTGACGAGCGCGAGAACCAAGGTGGCGGCGCCCTCGCCGAACTTGAGTGCGGGCTTGCTCAAGCCTCTGGCAAAGCTGACCAGTTTGGACGAGTTCTTCTCCACCCACTTCTGTACGTGGTACCGGTGCAGCAGGTGGCCGAGCCAGCCGCGGTTGTGTTCCGCGTCCTTCACGTAGGTCGGCAAGCCGTCCGCCAGGTGGGTGAGTGAGTTCACCAGGGGGTAGCCAAAGAGAAAGGCCAGGCCGAGAAAGGCCAGGACCGCCGCGCTCATGACGATCAACACGGCGGCGCCGCGTCGAGGGATCTTCCAGTGCTGCAGCCACACCACCATCGGGTTCAAGATGAGGGCGATAAAGCCTCCCACCACCATGAGCAGGAGGATGTCGCGAAGTCGGTAGAGGAGCTTGCCGGTGAAGTACACCAGGATGATGACGCCGATGGTGACGAGAATGGTCATCAGGGGCACGCTGTGCGCCTCGGCGCGTTTGAACAGGAGCGTGCGTCGAGAGGGGGCGCCGTCGTTGCCGGTCGTGCCGAAAGACATCACCCTCCTTTCGTTCTCGTCATCGTTCACGCTACTGCCGCCCGAAAAATCGGCGCGGATCTAGCCGACTCGTTCGCTCTGTCGAAGCGGTCCGTAGCGCCGGCGATAGAGGAAGTAACACACGCCACCCGCGATGGTGGGCATCCAGTACGAACCCACGCGAAAGGCCAACGTGGCGACCACCGCGTTGGCGCTGGGCACATTGGCCAGCACCAGAAGTCCGCTCAGACTGGCCTCGACAATGCCCAGCCCCCCGGGGGTGAGAGGCAGGAGCGCCAGCACCGCCGTCGCCGCGTAGGCCAAAAGGACCAACGCCGGCTTGGGACTGGTGCCGGTCGCGCGAAGCACCGCCAGCAGGCTCCCGAAGTCGAAGCCGATGCGTCCCGCCACCAACAAGACGGCCTTCCACCAGTTCTTGCCCAGGTCCGTTCTCACTTGATCGCGTTCGTCGAGCAGTCGTTTTCCGAGCTCTTCAGTGTTTCGCGCACCCGCCTTGTGCTTGGGCAGCTTGTGCAAGAGCCAGGCCACGACCCTCGCCAGTCGCAACAGGGTTTTGTCCGTGGTCAGCACGACGATCCCGACCGCCAGGATCAGGACGAAACCAATCGCCCCCAGTTCTCCGGTGTGCACGAGACCCGGGCTGACGGCCTCACCGCCGAGCAGGAGTGGGAGGGCGAAGATCGGCAAGGCGAAGAGGGCGCCCACGCTAATGATGGAGCTCACGGCCAGCCCCCCCGCCGCTTGCACCGTGTCGATCCCGCTCCCGGCGAGCATGCGGTACTGGACGCTGGCCCCGACCGCGTCGCCGCCGGGCAGGGTGTTGGTGACCGAGTTGCCGGCGAGGAAGGCCGTCGTCACGGCGAACCAGTTCTTGGTCCGAAGGACCAGACGCAGTAGCGCCATCTGGCACAGGAAGCTCGAGGCCTCGGCAACGAAAGCAATGACCAACCACCACGGGCTGAGCGTCAGGAGTCGCGGCCACGAGTCGGCGACGTGAACGAGACCCGGCAGGAGAATGTAGAGACTGAGCCCGGCGACAACCACCGCGATGACGGTTCGAATCGGATGCTTGGCTGAACGGGACGGGGCGTCGGTTGCTATCGCATCAATATATGCGAGGGGGTCTGGGGGGCATCCGTTTCACACTGAGAAGACCCCGCGAGGCGGGTCGATTACAGGCTGGGCAGCTCGAAGGACGCCGAGTCCTCGCCGGTCGTCGAGATGTGCGCCTGCTGTCGCAGGGGGATCTCCTTCATGAAGAAGCAAATGAAGAAGGCCACCACGGCAAAGGGTATGGCCACGATAAAAACGGTCTGCAGCGTGTGGCTGAAGGCGTTGATGATCAGTTCGCGCGCCGCGTGGGGCAACTTGGCGATCTGGGCCGGATTCTCCGAGATATCACTCCCGCCGATCGCCTTCAACAGGGCCGGCGAGGCCACGGCGCGAAGGTGACTCAGCAGCTGGGCGTTAAAGACGGCGCCCAGAATGGCCACCCCAAAGGCACCACCGATGGTTCGAAAGAACGTCGCCGTCGCCGTCGCGGTGCCCAGTTGGGAGTGGGGCACGGAGTTTTGGACCGCCACCACCAACACCTGCATCACGAGTCCGAGTCCGAGTCCGACGATGAACATGTCGAACGCGGCGATGCCGTAGGACGTGTGCGCCCCCAGCATCGCCAAGAGCACGAGACCGACCGTGGTGACGCCCAGTCCCAAGATGGGGAAGATCTTGTAGCGGCCGGTGCGCGAGACGAGTCGGCCGCTCACCACGAAGGTGATGAGCATGCCACCCACCATCGGCAAGAGCTCGAGGCCCGACGTGGTCGGGGTGGCGCCGTGAACGATCTGCAGGTACAGCGGAAGATAGACGATCGATCCGAACATCGTGAAGCCGATGGCGAAACTCACCGCCGAGGCCACGGAGAAGGTGCGATTGCGAAACAGTCCGAGCGGGATGATGGGCTCGGCCACCTTCGTTTCGACCAGACAGAAGATAACGATGGCGATCGTGCTGGCGATAGCCAGAATCACGATGGTCGGTGAAGTCCAGGCCCAGCCCGTGGTGCCACCCAAGGTCGTGATGAGGATCCATCCCACCACCCCGCCCGACAGAAGCGTCGTACCCAGCCAGTCGACCTTGTGGTGCAGCTTGTTGGCAGGAATGTGAAGGACCGCGGCGATCGTGAACAGCGCGACGATACCGATCGGAACGTTGATGTAGAAGATCCAGCGCCACGAGAGGTGCTGGGTGAAGAACCCACCCGCCAGTGGGCCGAGGATGCTCGAGAGGCCAAAGACCGCGCCGAAGTAGCCCATGTAGCGTCCACGTTGGCGAGGGGGAATGACGTCGCCGATGATCGCTTGCGATCCGACCATCAACCCGCCCGCGCCCGCGCCCTGTATGGCGCGGCACAAGATCAGTTCCAGCATGTTCTGGGAGAGCCCCGACAACATCGAGCCGATGAGGAAGATGACGATGGCGATCTGGAAGAATCGCTTGCGCCCGTAGAGGTCGCCGAACTTGCCCCACAGAGGCAGGGTGATCGTTGACGTAATCAAGTACGCCGTGACCACCCAGGAGAGGTGATTGAGCCCGTGAAGGTCACCGGCGATGGTGGGAAGGGCCGTGGCCACGATCGTCTGGTCCAACGCGGCGAGGAACATCCCGAGCATCAAGGCCGAGAGGATCACCAGAATTCGACGGTGCTCCTCCTTCGTGAACTCATGTTCCTCCGGTGCGGCGGTGACGACACTGTCGAGGTCATCAGTCACGGTCATCCTCCATTTCTTTAGTCAAGGCGCTAGCGAACTTGTCGAGTGACAGCGAAAAACTCGCGACCTCGTCTTCGCTCCAGCCCTCGAACAGGCGAGCGAATCGATGGTTGATCGCCAACATCACGCGATCGATGGTCGTCTCTCCGGACTTCGTGAGGCTGATGCGCTTGGCTCGCTTGTCGTCGGCGTCGGGCGCGCTGGTCACGTAGCCGAGGCGCTCGAGCTGTTGAACCTTGCGCGTGACGGCCGGGGTGTCGACGTCGAGCAGCTCCGCGAGGTCACTCACGCGCGCCGACTGTCCGTGGGCGCGAAGTTTAAAGAGAAGAGCCGAGCCCGCACGATCCAGGCGAACGCCCGCCTCCTTCAAGAGGTTCTCGTGGGGCCGCGCGAGGGTGAAGGCGCGCGAGAGAATGGACATGCTCGAGGCGAAGCGCTTTAGCTGGTCTTGCGAGAGCGTCACCACGCGGGCCGATACCGGTGAAGTTGCTTTCGTCATACAACTAATTTATCGGCGGGACGCTCCCCCGTGACCGGGACCGGACCCCGTACCATCAGGGCAGAAGGATTTTTGGGGAGGAATTGTGACCGAGATCACCTTTTCAACGGACCGCGAGGAACTTCGGGGCTACCTCGCCCGCCCGCCGGGCGCGGGCCCCTGGCCGGGCGTGGTGGTCATCCACGACATCTTCGGCCTGAACAACGACCTGCGTCGCCAGTGCGAGTGGCTGGCGAGCGAAGGGTTCCTCGCCCTGGGCCCGGACCTTTTCTCGCGAGCGAGCAAGGTGTCGTGTTTGCGATCGATTGTGATGGATCTGCGAGCTCGTCGTGGGCCCACCTTCGACGCGATTGACGCCGCCCGGGCCCGACTGGTGGCCGACGAGCGATGCAGCGGACGAGTCGGCGTCATCGGCTACTGCATCGGAGGGGGGTACTCGCTGCTCCTCGCGCCCGATCATCACTACGTCGTCTCCAGCGTCAACTACGGCGACGTTCCCAACGACATTGAGACCGTGCTGGCCGGAGCGTGCCCGGTCGTCGCCAGTTACGGGGCGAAAGACCGACTCTTTCGAGGGAAGGCGGCCCAGTTGGAGCACGCCCTCGCGGTGAACGGCGTGGCGCACGACGTGAAGGAGTACCCCGACGCGGGACACGGATTCTTGAACGAGCACGAGGGAAAAGTCGCGGCCTTCGTCGGCGTGGTCGGGCGCCTGACCGGCATCTCCGGCGACGAGCCGTCGGCGCGGGACGCGCGGCGACGCATTATTGACTTCTTTTCTCGCTACTTGAAGGGGAACTAATCGATCGGCGTGGTTCGCCCGAGAAACAAGTCCGTCACCACGTGCAAGTTGAGCGAGCCGTCGTGACCGGCGAGCACCGTGCGCACCTCCTCAAAGAGCTGCTCGCGCATCGTCGGATCCAATAGTCGATAGGCCGAAGTGGAGTCGAGTAAATCGACGTAGGTGTCGGCGTCGTACTCCAAGACTCGGTGGTACCGGCGACTCACCAGATCTTCGAAGCGCGAGTCACCGGCGAGGTCGTACGCCGGCCACCCCTCTTCGATCTCAATCTCGCCCTCGAGTTCTTCCACGGACACCCCGTTGGCCGAGTAGTCAACCCCGTAGCGAGCGTCGATCTCCGCGAGCGCGACCCGCCGATCGGGGTCGGCGACGATGTAGATGTTCCAAAAGAGCGCCAGTGTGCCGCCGGTACGAACCGCTTCGTGGGCCAGCTCCCAACGACGCGAGGGATCGACCCAGTGCCACGACTGCGCGGCGATCAGGGCGTCAAAGGCCAACGGTCGCGCGTAGTTCTCCAGTCGAGTGACCTCAATGGTGACCTGCGGGAAGGCCGAGCACTCCTGCGCCAGACGCGTCGCCATTCGCGGGTCGGGCTCGAGACAGGTGAGGGCGACCCCGCGCGCCGCGAAATCGACCGTGGCCTTCCCGGTGCCCGCGCCCACTTCGAGCATCTCCGCGACCGGGTCGGCGTACTCCAGGACGTCGTCGATCATCGCCGCGGGGTACCCCGGGCGGGCCTTCGCGTACTGGTCGACCGCTTCGCCAAAGACGTCTCGTCGTTCGCGCTCCACCCGGCCTCCTTCGTCGAAGGCCAATTATCGCTCACTCGGTGGGATCCGCCCGTACGCTTCACTCGTGACGGGAAACGTGTCAAGCGATGCGCTGGGCGCCGTAATTGACGAAGAGCTGGACCTTGACGCGACCACCTCACGAGGGCTCACGAACCACCTGCCCATGGCCCTGGTCGCGAAGGCCGGCCTCGGCGCCACACGCGAAGAGCTGGAACGTTTTACCGGTGCCTATCGCACGCGTCTCGTGCCGACCGGCGAACCTAGCGGCCATCTCACAAGGATCACGTGGCGTGGCGCGATCGGTACCCCCGACGTC
>Ga0181534_10000342_pt1 | contig 33580 bp, 33 predicted proteins | sample PEATcosm2014_Bin_37_FD_119758 | JGI IMG/M metagenome (GOLD analysis project Ga0181534, IMG submission 119758) | Peatland microbial communities from MTU Mesocosm Facility, Houghton, MI, USA - PEATcosm2014_Bin17_10_metaG | ecosystem: Environmental > Terrestrial > Soil > Wetlands > Peat | place...
AGTTTCAGAGGGAGTTGGCGGCCATGGGCTACAAGTTCCAGTTTGTCACTCTGGCCGGCTTCCATGCCCTGAACCTGAGTATGTTCCAGTTAGCCAGAGACTACGCCGCCGCAGGTATGTCAGCTTACTCCAAGCTGCAGGAACTGGAGTTCTCGAGCGCGATGGAAGGCGGGTATTCCGCGATCAAGCATCAGACCTTCGTGGGTACGGGTTACTTCGACGAGGTTGCGCAGACCATCTCTGGCGGAAAATCCTCTACCACGGCGCTGAAGGGCTCGACCGAGGAGGCGCAGTTCGCTTTTGTTCCGGGCGGCAGATGCGCCGACGACGCGGCGCCCCCTTGCGGCATGGAAGGCCAGTGCTGAAAGGCGGTTATTATAGTTGGAATGAACCGGCAAGAGGCCGAGATTCTCCACGAATTCACGAAATCGGAAAGCCTGCGCAAGCATGCGCTGGCGGTGGAAGCGTGCGTCGTTGCGTATGCCCGAAAACTCGGCGAGGACCAGGAAAAATGGTCTGTCACCGCGCTGCTGCACGATTTCGACTGGGAGATTCATCCCGTGCTTCCGGATCACCCGACCAAAGGATCGCCCATTTTGGCGGAGCGTGGCGTGAGCGATGAAATTCGCCGCGCCATCCTCTCGCATGCCGATTTTACCGGCGTGCCGCGCGAGTCTGCTTTGGAAAAGACGCTTTTCGCTTGCGACGAGCTGGCTGGCTTCATCACCGCGGTCTCCTACGTGAAACCGCATCGCAGCGTTTTCGAGGTGGACGGGCCGTCGGTGCGAAAGAAGATGAAGGACAAAGCGTTCGCACGCTCCGTGAGCCGCGACGACATTCTAAATGGCGCGCGCGAATTGGGTGTAGATCTCGACGAACACATCGCCTTCTGCGTGGCAGCCATGCAGGAACGGGCCGAAGCCCTGGGTTTGAAGGGCGGCTTTTGACTGTGCTCAAGCTCCCATGAACAGGCCCAACCCGGGCGAGGCCGCAAGCGGCAGCCCGTAGCCGATCAGGCAGCACTGGTCCAGCGCAAACAGCACTACGGACCCCAATTTCATCCCCTCGGCCATCCGGGCTTCCTTCGGCCATGGTGACATGTAGTTTCCGATGCCCACGAGGTGTGCGCTGTTTGCCGGCGCAAAGCCAAGCTGCATCGGCAGATCGATTGAAGTAACCACCGCGTTCATGTCGAAGTCGCCGGTGTAAGTGAAGTTCTCGGTCTTGAAACAGTCGAGGTTCGCGGGCGACCACTGCGCCGGCAGGTTGATCACACTAGTTAGTGGAGCGTCGTTTGTATCCGGTGGATACAGCACTTCGAACTGTGCGCTCGGGTAAGTCTGCTGCACCAAGGCCATGATCGCGGCGGTGAACTGACCGATCAGTCCCGGCAGAAAAGCGGATTCGTCCGGGTATGGCGTGGGGTCGTTGTTGGGATCCGTAAACACGTGCATGGGCCGCCCGTACTGAGATTGAAACGTGGCCGTGGTATAGGCGTCATAGAAGGGCATGCCGCCGTTGGGGATGGGCGTCCAGTCGCCCTCCGCCGGATCCGTTGGCGGGCAGAAGTACCACCACTGCACTTCGCCGAATTGCAGATACGGTAGCACGCCGGCCGCCGTCATTACGTTGGCCATGTCCAGATAAACCTGTTGCCAGTAAGCCAGGCTCGTGGGCGAGAAATTCGTCTGCAAAGCCGGCGTGTTCACGAAAGTGGGGCTGCCGTCCGGATAACACTGGGCGATCCCCGCGGCCGGCGATGAATCGCCATTTCCCAGTTCCGTGCTGAACGACACCGTCGGCTCGATGCCGTAGCCATTGAGTGCCGTATAGAAACTCTGGCTCCAATCGCGTGCCGCGCGGTTGATGCGCGGCATTGCGGTCAGATCCGTAAGCCAGGTGCCGTCCACCCCACCCGCCAGCGCGCCTGTGGTTTCGGCCGTCAGCGTAGTGCTGCCGCCCACATCGGCGGAGAGCGTGAGTCCATTCCCCGCGGTGCCCATGACGCGCGCCGTGATAGTGAGCACTCCACTTTCGGCCTGCGCCCACACGCCCGTGGCCCCTTCGTTGACCAGTAGCGCGAAAGCCTGCGCCAGGCTTGCTGGAGTGTCGCCGATCAGATTGAGATGCGTGAAGACGGTGGGCCCCAAGGATATCTGGGTGGTCGCTCCAAATTCCGACGCGCCGGAGAACGCGATCGTGCCGGTGGCGTACTGTTGGCCCGCGCAGGCCAACTCGTAGAACCATAGCGCACCCGCATAGTGATTGGCCCTGCCAGTGAATCCCAGAGACTGGATCTGCCACGCGGTCCGCTCTGGCCCCAGAGCCTGCGAGTTTAGCGTGTCCCAGTCGGTAGCCAGTGTCGTTTGTGGGTCCGGCGAAAAAACGGGAAGAACTTCCGTTGGAATCGCGACTTCCAGAAAATCGAAATAGAAGAATTCGCCCGCGGTCCCCGTATGTGTGATCGTAACCACGTGAGTTCCCGCGGTCAGTGTTCCCAGATCCCAGCGCACCAGGACGTCTTCACCCGCCAGCGCTACGTCCAAGACTTGTGCGGGATTCTGGTCCACAACCACCGTCAACTGCGCGGCGGTGGGGGTTCTTTGCGTCCCCAGGTTCAACATATGGCCTTGCGGCGCCTGATAGGAATAGCTTACGCTCGCGCCTGGCTCGGTGGCGTAGCTGATCGATCCGCCCGAATAGTTGCCGATCTCCGACGTCCACTGACCCGTATAGCCGATGGAAACGTCGTCGTCTTCCACCCGCCAACTTCCCACCCCGGCCACCTGATAATTGCGGTTCGAGCCACTGACGGTCCAGTTCGACACTACGACCGCAAACTCGCTGCGCACGAAATCGCCGGCCTGCAAGTCGGCGGCAAACGTCCAGCGCATTTTGCGCACCGCATTCATCGGCACGGGAACCGTAGCACCGGTTTGATCCAGTCCGCTGATCGACCCAAAGTCCAAGTTGACCTGCCACTGGCTCGGCGACACGCCGCCGCTGAGAAGTTGCGAGACCGGCTGCCAGACCTCCGTGGCCGTTCCGGGCGGTGCGCTATAAGCGTTCCCATAGACACCGACCCGGTTGCCGTTCTCTCCCGTGCTACTGTCGGCCAGCGTCAGCGTGATGGCGGCCCCGTTCGCCAGCGCCGTCATGGTTTGGGAAAATGTGTTGACGCTATTGGCCAGAGCTGCCGCGGCTGACTCCAGCGTGTCGGAGCCATAGAGTTGGTAGGTGTAGTGCTCTTCATCCCACGCCAGCTCCACATAGTCGCCGCCGGTTGCCGTGCCTTGCAGCTCGAAAGTCGCGGACGCCGCTGTATAGCTTCCAGCCACCGGTGTCGCGGCTCCGAACAAGGGAATTCTGTATATCTGCTCGCCGGTTCCCGGATCGGCCCACACGCGAAGCCACGGCCATTCCACGGTTGGGTACAGCGCCGAATCCATCGCGATGCAGTTAGTCCGCGTCTCCTGGTAAGAAAGCTGCAGCCCGCTCAAGTCGCTGACCGGCAGGTAGCGAAATGCCGGATGTTCGAACACGTTGTCGCGGTTCCACTCGGTGACTACCCAGTCGGACTGCGTTCGCCAGGAACCCGACACGGTGAAACCAGTCGGGCTGGTGGCGCTGAGGGCTGCCACTGCCGAGGGTTCATAGAAGTAGCATTGCAAGTCCTGGTTGGGAGTGAGTATCTGAAGCGTGGCCATGCGCTTGTCCGTCCGATCACAACCGCAGGATCACCGTCAGGTCCGAGCCGGGCGTGGTCTCCCCCACCGCGGTAATCGCGATGCTGAGCTGCGCCTGCGCGAGCAAGGGCATACCGAAACCATCCACACTGGGAGAGACTGTGGCGCCATCGGGAATTGTAAGAGTGCAGTATGGCGACCCATTCTGGCTCAGGGTAATTGTAATCGGGCTTCCGGTGGGCGCCTGTTTCACGATGGCATAGACGTCTTGCACGGCATGCGCCGCTTCTACGATCACGTTCGGCGCAGGGTCACTGTCCACCGCCAGGAATCCTTGCACCTGGAACGAGTACTGACCGCCGGAAAGGGTTCGCAATCCGTAATCGGTCGACTGTGTCAGGTTAATCGCGAAGGTGGGGCTGTTGCCTCTCGAATTGGTGACGAATAATACTGCGCTGGCAACCTTCGTATTCGGCAGTGGTATCGGATAACTCCAATTGCCACTGAGGGGGCTGCCGAAGAACTCCAGGGGGAAGGGAACTACCGTGATATTGCTCGCCAACTGGTACACCGGGGTTTGTGAGGCATACGCCGCCGGGGTTGTGCCATGCATCCCGCGTGTCACTTGATATTGCAGCCCGCCGCCGGAGACCGCCGTCACTTGCATCACTTCTTCTTCGACCTGCACGAACGAGTTTGGCTCCGCGGTGCCGGCGGGCGTCAAGTTCAGCACTGTGCCGGTCGCAGCCATCGCCGCCGAAAGCGCGTATGGAGTACTCCCTGTCAGCTCGTCCCAGTAATAAACAGTGAGGGTGCCCGCCGTGACGCTGGTAGTGTCGATGAGCGTCGGGAAGGAGACCCCACTAAATTGCAAAGTGCCGGCTGCGAGTGATGATGTGCCCAGCCCAAAGACCGGCTGCGGCGGCGCTGCCAGATCCCCGATCCCTCCGCCCCCGATCTGCCACCGGGTCAGTGTCGATAGCAAGGGCGGCCCTTCCAGGTTGTTCACGTTAGCTCCTCGGCCCTGGATGTGCAGGGTGACGCCTGTCTCGTTTGGAATTTCGAATTCCAGCGGACTGGTCTTGCTGCTGGCAGCGAAGTGCCACGCCGCCTCCGCCACCACGAAGAGGCTGGTGGCATCCGGTTGCACCGCCCACGCTTGCGTTAGCGTCAGGGTTGTCGCGGTGTTCGACAGAATCGCGTATTCCTGGTCCGCGCCAGTCCCACTCAGAATCCGGACGATCATGCCTGTATAATTGGCGCCGGACATTTCACAGGTAGTGTTGCCCACCGTATTGGCGGTGGCAATGGTCGCGGCGTACGGAGGCTGCAGCTCCGTCCGCCAGTAGAAGTTCGCATGATCGAAATTCGGGTCTGGAGGCACCCACACCTGGGCCGGTAGTCCCGTATCGGTAAAGCTGGCGCTCAGCGCCTGGCCGGTGGCGATCCGCCCCAACTGTTGGGGGCTCGGCCCCCTGTAGGCGTTGAAACTCACCGTGTTACTGTCAAAGCTGAGCCCCGTCAGTGTCACGCTGTTCGTATTAGACCCAGGCGGGATGCTGGCCAGCACCGTGAACGAAAGCGCGCTCTCGTTTCCCGCCGAATCGAGCGCGCTCACCGCGTAGTATAGAGTCTGGTCGCCCGCCAGCGTGCCGCCTGCGCCGATCGTGGCCGCCAGACTCACTTGCGGTATAGCCGGCCCGCCGGTAGCGATGGTGGACGGCACTTCAAAGCCCACGGTCAGTTCTTCGCTGACGCCGCCGTCGCTGGTATTGTCGGAACTTTCTGTAATCTGGTATTCGGGATTGCCGCTCGAATCGACTATGTTGCCCAGCAGCGGGCGCGGCACGCCCACGCCGCTATTGGGCTGCATGGTCGCGCCGGTGTCTCCGGGTATCTGGCCGTTAGTGTCCAGGTACCATTCGTCCTGTTCAACCTGCGCCGTAATGGTGGTGATTCTATAATTCGCGCCGGGTGCGATTTTAGTTATGCGGAAAGGTTGCCGCTCGAAACCTTCCTTCAAGTAGGTGAACGTGATAATGTCGCCCGGCCGCAAGCCCAAGGCCTGGATGCTGGTCGCAAAGGTAATATAAGTGTTCCCGCTGATGGCTTTATCCAATGTGAACTGAGAGATGCGGGCGGCCTGGTCGTAATTCGGAATACCTAGCGCCATCAGCGTGGTAGTGATTACCTGGCCGGTAAGCGCGGTATCGGCTACATCGACTGTCAGCAGGCTATCCTGCTGGTATTGGTTGAAAGCGTCCTGGAACTCAATGGTCACCTGGTTCGGCGTGTCCGCGATGCTCCGGGAGAATACCTGGACGGTCGGTTCTCCGTTGGCCTTGCGCAAAATATTCGCGGCGCCCGTGGATCCGTCGTTGAACTCATACGCCGGCCAGCCGCCATTTAGTTGTTCCGTGCTATTGCTCCACGGCGACAGCGTCGGTTGTTGCAGCGCGATGGAATTCTCCACCGCTAACTGCAGCAATCCGCCCACGCTATAGGTGAACAGCAACCGGGCGGTGTTCCGGATTCCACGAATGGTGTCGGCCGCGTTGCGCCGGTATTGCAGGCAAAGATTGCACTGAAACCGCGAGATCATGATACTGTTCCCGCTTAGATCCTGCGTCTGGATCTCTTGGTCGCAATAGGCCGCCGTGGCCGCGAATGTCGTGAGATCCATATTCTCCGTGCCCCACCCGCTGCGTTGCAGGATGTCCAGCAGGATCCAGGCGGGATTAGCGGTGAACTCAGTCGTTAAGTAAGTGCCGTCCGATGCATAAGTCGGCAGTTGCAATCCCTCCGCCAGCACTTGCACCGTGGGGAGCGACAGGCCGTTGCTGATCTGATTCGGCACGGCGATGGAGAGATAGGCCATGCTGCCGTAAGGGTCGCCGGACGGATTCCCCGCTGCGTCTGAAAAATTGGGATCGAACGCTCCGTTCCGGCTGCCCAGGCTGATCACGTTGTACCAGCCCGTCGATGTCATGTTCTGGCCGGATTGCCCGATGGGAATCTGGATCTGGTTCACCAGCACCACTTGCACGTCCTGGATCGGGCCCATCCCGAGCAGAACTTCCATGTAAGTCAGGTTACCGTCGTTACGGGTAAAGACAATCGGAGGATAGTACCAGGCGGTGCCATACAGCAGCGGGACGAAATCGTTGTAGATGGCGGTATTATCGTTCACCGCCGCGTACTGCCACCCGCTGCCGTAACTCCGTACCTGAATCGAGGAGGGCACAAATTCAAGCCCGCCGAATCGCATCGGTCCGGAGAACATCCCCCGGGCCTCGCAATCGAGGCGCGTATACGCGCAGGAAGTATAGGGCACGCCGCCAATCATGGCGCCGACGCCGCCCGTCTGGTCCGGCGAATACCCGCAAGGGTAGAACAATGAGTACTGCCCGCTGCTTCCGCCGCTCACCGCCTCCTGCCTCTGCGCGGGCGTAGACGGAAATAGCCAGGGACAACGCCGTTGGATCCGGACGGGCGGCAGCAGTACGCTCTGCATATTCATCCAGTTCACGGCCGAGAGTTGAAACAGCGACTGGGTACTCTGGTCGGGCGGGTTGACGATACCTTGAAATAGTACGGCTGCATCCGAAGCGGCCGCGCCTTCGAGCAGGTTGTAGAACAGGAACGTCACCGTCAGCGTAGCGCCCTTCCAACCTACCGATCGTTCCAGTTCCGAAAAATAAGAATCGGCGTTGGCCATCGACAGCGACACGCGCGGAATGGCGTCCACGCCCTGGTCCGAGGCTGTCTGCACCGAAAACACGTTGTGCTTGATCACCAGCGGCGCGTAGCTGTTGCCGCCATAAGTCACCTGGTGGGTGCTCCAGTATTCCACCTGTCCGTTTGACAGTATGCATTGAAACAGCAGCAGCGGCGTGTCCGTCACTGCCATCTCTTTCAAATCATAGATACTCAACATTGACGATATCCAACTCGCAGGAATAGCGGCCCGGACCTTCCGTGGTAATCGTGAGCGTGTCGTCCCGGAACCGCGCGTTTGGGTATACGCCGCCCGTTTCGGTTGTTTGTTTGTAAAGCGAAGCCGTGGTTTGCGCTTCCACCTGAAACGCGAACACGTTCACCGAGGCGCCCGGGTCGAGCGCAATGCCGAAGCTGATGGAGTCGGCTGTGTCTTGCAATACCCCGGCTGACGTGAAGCGCGCCCACTGCGGGCCGATCGCCTGCGCCTCCGTCCCCGATCCGCGCACCAGCCAAACCTGCGGGCTCTGTTCGCTTGATGCGTAGAGGCTGAGACAGTAATCGAGCGATGCGGGCGCGTTGATCGATTGTTGCAGCATCAGCGTGGCGGCGGTCGGGTTACTCACCTGGTAAGCATTCGTGCCGCCCAGCGGGTCGGCCACGCCGGCAGTCAGGATCAGGAGCGGGTCCGCCTGCCAGACGGGCTGATTCTGCTGCTCGCTCCACGCCAGCAAGTTATCCACGGGATCCAGGAACGTAAATGGAGTCAGTCGCCCCTCCACGGCCTGAAAGAGCGCCTCCAGCGCGGCCAGTTCCTGATCGCTCAGGTTGACGAAGGACATGTGCCAGGCCGTGATAGCCGCGCCGGTATCGGCCAGCTTCACCTGGTAGCCTTGCCAGCTCTGATTGACCACGGTCCGGGCGGTGCGTTGCCGCGTGATTGGAAACTGGCCGGTTGCGCCGGATGAAAGCTGGGGAAAGTATAACATCTTAGGTCGGGTTTTCGCAGACGGTGAGCGTGGTCTTGCCCCGCATCTCGCCTCTCAGTTGAAATGCGAATGTGTCAGCGGCCAGGCTGCAGTTGGGATAGACTGTTCCGTCCCATGGATCGGTGAACGAAAAACTGCCGAACCTGCCTTGGCTCGATAAGAAGAATGCATCGAAAGCGGCAAGCTCGGCTTCGTCCAGCAGGTCGAGCGGAATCGTCCACTGATGCAGCACCGCGGCGTCGTCTCGAAACCGCTGTTCGGTGCCATCCAGATAACGGATGGCGTCCGTGTTGAATTGCAGTGTCCTGCTCGCCGGATACTGCATCATTGCGCCGGTCTTTAGCGTCGGAAACATGGCTCAGAGGCTCGTTATGACGTCATTGATCGAATTCATGTTCAGCATCGCCTGGCGCACCGCTTGGGCGATATCGTCGCTGTGGTCGAGAAACGACTGGCTGTCCATGGCTTGCACCTGCACGGTGATCTGCTGCCCCTGATTCGTCCCGCTACCTCCCGCGGAACGCGGCAGGCCGTTCTCACCCCAGTCGACGCTTTGGCCGCTCGTGGTGGACTCCAGGTTCAGCGCGGGGGGCAGCGAAAAAGGCACCAGGGGCGCGGGTTGAGACTGTCCCCCGCCAAACAGGCTCGAGAACAGCGATATCAGCGGACTGAGGCTGAGCCCACCTCCCAGAAAGCTGCTCGCCGCGCCCAGCGCATCAGACACGTCCTTGCCGGCGCTCGAGCCCTGCCCTTGGCTGCCCTGCGCCAGGGCGTCCGTGTTTGCGGCGGTAGCCTGCGTCTGGGCGTCGATGACCTGCGTGGTTTGCCCCAAAGCATCGATCAGGTCCTGTTGGCTGGTTGCTCCTTGGCCGCCCGCCGGACTGCCCGACGCCTGGTTAAACGCGGTAAGCAGTGTCTGCTGTGAAGTGCTAGCCATTTCTCACCCGTGCCGTGAAGCCGCTGTTCGGGCGTCCCGCGCCGGCGCCGGCGTTTAGTTCGTTTAGTTCGTGCTCCAAAATCAAGAAAGCTTCCACTTCGCGCGCCTCCAGGCCTTCGATTCCTCTGTGCCCTAACTTACGCCGCACTAAGTAAGTTTCGAGCCAAGCCATACTCTGTGCCGTGATAAACGATTTTGGACAGATCGTGGTCGCCGCGCCGTTCCTCGCCCACACCACCCGCTCCGGTGTCTCGAGCGCTCGCGGTATCCATCCGCACCTGCGCTTGGTCTCCAGGCCGGCTTTACGGCAAGGCGCGCACTCCCAGCCGGCTTGGTTGGAGAATTGAAAATGGAGTGCGGCGATCAGTTTTTTCTTTCGGCTTCCGCCAGACCGCACTGTTGCTTCACGGCGGCCAAAGCTTCCCGGAACAGGCCTTCCGGCCCGCTCGCCGCCAGTGACTCCGGAGTAGCCGGCTGTCCGTCTAATTCCAGGCCCGTTACTTCCTGCAAGCCCCAAAGCAGATAGATACGATCGATTTCCGAAGCCAGCAGCGCGGCCTCCATCTTTTCGTCGGGAGTGTCGCCCGCCTCCACGAACTCTTTCCGCGCCGCCAACTCGCGAATGCGGCGCGTCAGTTCCACACGGCGCCCGAATGACATCTTGACAACCGTATAAGTGACCCCGGGCGACACGCTGGAGTCAACGGTTTCAGTACTCGTATATTCCATCTAGCCCCCAACCAACCACTATCCAAACGCCACCACAATCTCGTTGTCCGCCGTCCCCTGCGCCTTCGATCCCTGGAATTTCCATTGCAGCCTGTTATCGCTGTCGTCGAACTCGGGCACTACCGGCACTACGCTCATCATGTAAACGCCCACCAATTGGCCGGCTTGCTGCCCCAGTTGAAACATCACACTGATCGGCGACTGTTGGCGCGCCGCCTGGTAAAGGCCGGGCGTCGCCGTATCGTTCAATTCATACAGGCTGAAGGCCGCCGTCACCGAGCGCGGCCCGGGCGCAATGGCTTGCGGCAGGTTCGTCCCGAACTCATTCGATCGCATATCCAGGCCATTGTCCAACTGGAATGTCCCGCTCGTGATGGTGTAGAATTGGTCGGGAGTGCTGCCCAGCCAGGCCTCACCCATATTCCCGGGCACGATCGAGTAGTCGAAGTCGCCCAGCGCCGGCTCTACGGGGAAACTGCTCAGTCGTCCACTCCCCGCCGTGAAACTAGAGCTATCGAGAAGGTCTTGCGCCATTCCCTCGAACTCAAACTGGTGAAAATCGCCGTTCGCCTTTATGGTCATCCGGTTTACCGCCACGCCGCAAAGGAGCCGCTGCAGCGCCGTGCTGGGGTCCCAATAATCGAAGAGGCTGACGCTGGGTAACTCAGTGGCCGGAAAGTAAGAAATGCATGGCGCAATTTCCGTCCCCGCCGCCGGAGTGGTGGAGAATGGAGCGTTCACTTGAACCGCCGTTGCGCTTACTATCGCTGTGGCGAACCGGATTTCGCCGTTGCAGGATACGCCTTGGCCCGCCACCAGCCCGTGCGGCGCCGCGAAAACCAGCGACGTGCCGCCTGAACCCGCCGCACTGGCCCCCCCGGCGTAAGTCGCCGGCGCGGCGCCCATGCTGGCCTGAAAGAGCGGTCCATAGGACGGACCCGCACTCTGGCCGCCCCAGCTTGTCATGTAAGTAGTTACGCTGAAGGTGGTCGTGCGCCGCAATCCCACGGGTATTCCGACGAATGTCCGGCAGCCCGTCTTGTCCCGCCGGTCAGTCGTCTCCAACTGGTTCTTGGCCGTCAGCTTCACGGCCGGGAAGCGGTTTTGCGCGGTGATCGACGGCGCCTGTCCGTAGCTGCTTTCCAACCCCGCATAAAAGCGGTTGGCATTGGATGATATATACGAAGACATAGCCTTAGTCGCTCACTCCTACTTCGAAACTGACCTTGCCCACCTGGATAAAATTCTGCCCGCCATGCTTCACCGGACCTAAGGCCGCTTCATAGGCCCCGGCGAAGAACATGCCTTCGCCCCAGTCGCCCCGGTTTTGATCCAGCACCTGCGTCGCCGCATCGACATACATTTGGAGTTGTTCCTCGATCCCGTTGAGCCTGTCTTGTGAAACGCGCACTTCAATCGCCATGATGGCCTTACCGGAAAAGTTCCGGAACTTCTCCTTGAGCTGGTTGACGATCTTTTCGCAGTACACGCTCACCGAAGGATACTGCACGTCGGTGGCGCGTTCCGCCAGTTCAACCGATACGTTTTGCGCCAGAATCTGACTCTGTCCGACCGGCTGCGGAGTTACGCTCTCGGCTTGGCTGAGCGTGGTTACGCAGGCGTTCAGCCCCTGCGGTGCGCTAAGCAAAGTGACTACCTGCGCCGTGACCGTACTGCCTACCCATGCCATGCGCTACCCCCTTTGAATAAGTCGCGGCAAGGCTCGAAAGTAGTCTGGCGCTTGTCCGCTTCCCTGCGCTTGTCCCGAGGTTGATACCGGCGATGGCTGCACCCAGACTTGGTCCAATGGCAGCGGTGACGTATTCTGCAGCGTCATCGTCGTCGGCGACAGTCCTACGTATGCGTTCCAGCCCGTAGCGTTGGCGGGTTGAGTCACCGGCTGGACCGCCAGCGCATACCCGGCCTCCACGCTAAGAGTGCTTGGATTGCTGGGTTGGCCCTCCTGGCTCTCCGCGTTGAGCCACGACACGCTGGCACAGTACGTCGCTGCTGGGCCACCGCCTGGGACGGACGTCAGTTGCGGCGGCGCCGCCTGCGGGATCGGGTCGGTCGCGATGCCAATCCCGGTTTGGATTAGTTTGTCCATGGCCCACTTCGCCAATTGCTGAAACTGAACCCTCTTACCGCCATAGCGGTCGTTCAGTTGATTGAAGTAGGCGTCCTGGTACACCAGCGTCAGGGTCTGGAACACGTGCCACAGTTGCAGCGGCGGAGTGACCACGATGTTGTTCAATTGCGGGCACGGCGGCAGCCAAAACTGCCAATCGCAAGTGCTGCTGCGCTGCAGGAGGGTCGTGATTTCGATCCCCAGCCCTTGTTGCGCCAGCGTCAGTTTCAGGCTAAGGTCGATGTTCTCCGTCTGTGCGGTCGCCAGCACGGAGGAGTCCTGGCCCATGAGATCCTGAATCGTCGATATTCCGTCCGTGAATAGCGCCATCGTCCCCCGCCTAATCTTTGGCGGTCTGTGCTCCGCCCTTCAGTTTGCGTAGCTCAGTGGGCGAAATGACCGTGAATTGCATCCGCGACGCGGCCGCGAGTTGATCCGCTTGCCGCTTCGCGTCGGCCTTCTGCTCCTGGAAGTCGCGCGCCTCCTCCGCCGTCGCCAGCCGCGCGCTGCCCTCCACGATCATCCGCGCTGCGATTCGCCGGGGGACCTCGGTGCGAACTCCCTCCCGTCCGCCATCCGGAGTCTCCAGGCTCACCAACACGACCGAAGGATCTCTTAGGCTTTCCTCCATCGCCCGAATCTTCTTGTAATAAACTTGTAAGTCCATAGTCGTCTCTTGTGGGGCCGGTCCGTTCCCGGCCCCTTCTATTGGCTCTAGGCATTAACCTGGACGCCGAAGTTGTTGCGGATCACCGCGCAACCGTACAGCACGTCCACCGTGAACTGCTGCGCCAATGTATTCGGCTGGTAGCTCATCACCACGCGCATTCCGAAGTTCCCCATCTCCGCGTAATGCGCGACCGCGCCGGTGCCGTATAGCGGCTGCGGCAGTCGCCGGATCACCAGGCCAATTGCCGGCTTGGTGAAAGCGATGTTGTGAGTCGTAATGGGCGAACTCCCGGTGTACGCGATGTATTGCGACCGCATCACGAAAAAGTCCTTGATCTTGCCCACGGCGCCGTCGATCAAAGCCCGCAGCCCCGCCTCGCCAGCGGTCTGGAATTCGCTGAAGCGTTCGATCTGCCGCAACGCGGAGTATGTCGCGGCGTCCACTACCAGGAACTTCGGTTCCGATGGCGGGACCTTAGCCGTGAAAAGAGCGCTCTCCGCCTGGTCGATCACCGCTTCCACCAGCGGCGTCCCCGGCGTGCCCACCGGTGCGTTCGCCGTGAACCCGGCAAACAGGTTCAGCAGGCTTGTCTCAATACTCTCGGCGATCGCCACCACTGCCGGTTGCATATAGACCTGGAGTAAGTCCGGAACCGCCAGTATCTTGGTCACGTCCGGAATCTGGAAGGTGGCCTCTGCATGTGTGTTCAGCACGATCTGCGCATTCCCCAGATTTGGGTTCTGCGGCTGAACTTGACCGCCCTCGGCAATGTTGTTGGCTACCAGCACAGGCGGAATCGGGATGTTCACCGTGTCCCCGGCCTGCGCCAAAACAGGTTCGTAGTCGCGGTTGACCAGGTTGCCCATCACGAGGTTCCCGACCAAGGCGGGCAGAGCGTCCGCCGCCACCAGCTTCACAATCGCACTGGCCACATTAGCTGAAGTAATTATCGCCATTCATTCTCCTAGTAAGCAGGCTCGTATGCCTGTCGTTTTGAATTTCAGGCATTCCTGCCTGTCGTGCCTATAAGCCGCGCAGGTTCTGCGAAGCGACGCGCAGAATCTCTTTCCGCACCTTCTCCATATGTTCGGAACTCATTCCCGGCCGGATGCCGTCGATGTCCACGCTTTCGGTACTTTCCCGCGGCGCCTTGTGCGCGCCGGTGATCCCCGATCCGCCGGGTATCCTGGCCGGCAGAAACTCCGGGTTCTCGCTCACGAAGTTGCTCAGATATTCCTTGAGCGGAACCTCGCCTTCGTCGCTGTGAGCTAATAGCCGGCCGTCGTCCGTGCGGAACACGCCGTCGTGTACCGCCCGGTACGCCAGGTCTACCTTCGCCACCCCCAGCCGTTGTAGCTCCGCCCGTATGGCCGAGCCTCTCTCCGCCTGCTCCGCCGCCTGCCGGCTGCGCTTGCTCTCTTCTTCTACTTCATTCAGCCGTCGTTCCAGTTGCTCGCGCCGTTTCCGTTCCTCCAGCAGTTCCGTTTTGTATGCCGGCTCGCTCTTGGCTTGCTGCTCTTCGAGGAACTCCTGCACCGCTTGCTTCACAATCGCTTGTACGTCTGTGTCTTCCATAACCGCCTCTTTTCCCGAGTGGGGCAAGTTGTCAAGCAAAGTGGGGGGCGGGCAATTCTGCCCGCAGCCGGTTGTCAGCCGGCTCTGGCCGCCTGAAAGGCGGCTGCGGCCAGGATCGGCCGCCCTCCGGGAGGTTCCGACGGCGCCCCACACGCCGCAAACCTTCAGCTCTGTGCCTCAATCTCCTGCGCGATCTGAGTCTTGATCTCCTGCCGCACATCCGATAAAAACTTGAAAGCCAGTTTCTTGAAGACCTGCTTTTTCAGGGTCTCCGATTCGATTCCTAGAGTAAGCAGCTTCCGCGCATCGTCCAGTTCATTGCTGAAATCGGCGATGTCGAACTCGTCTAACCCGGAAACGTCGATCGAAATGTTGTCCTGACGGGCCGCCGCGATGGCCCGGAGGATTTGCCGCATCGTCTCCTTCACCGCGTCGCCATATGCCCGCAGAACCTCTTGCGTGATGCTGAAGTCCCGCTGCTTGCTGGCGCCCGATTGGCGCTGGCTCGATGAGTCCGGTCCGGCGGCGTGGGCAATCAGATAGCACACCCTGTAAATTTCGTCTTTGAGCTGGATCAGATTGTCTGCGGCGATTTGGTATACCTTGCCTTCCGGCTCGGTCCATCCAAACCGGTCTCCCGGAGCTAGCTGGATAAAATAGGAGTCCCCCACGATCTGGTTCCACTCACGCTCCGAGTAAATTACGGGCGAAGCGAATAGTCCCATCGTCAGCGCCCAGGAGAGCGCGTTCGACTTGTTGAAGTGCTCAAGCTGCAACAGGGCCGCTTTGTTCATCAGCCAGAGTCCTTCGGTCACCCGCAATGGAAAAACTGGCACCCGGTTCTGGCCGGCCAGACCATGTGGTCCCTCGTCCACCAGCCGCACTTCCTTGTCTTTCAATTGCTGATAGACTTGATAATTCTGCCGGTCGTAGTAGATCCACCGGGTCTCGCGCGCCCAGTCGACTTCGGTAACCTTGGACTTGCGCAGCGACGAGGTCCGGATCACCGCCCAGTCCAGCCCTCCCCGGTCGTCGTGACTCCAGTTTATTAGTTCCTCCGGCGAGTAATCCACCAGATACGCTCGCGAGCGCCCGACGGCATCTTCTTCCGCCCGGTTACTGACCGGAATGCGAGATCGCGGAAAATCGACTACGATGTAACTTCGTCCGTGTACCAGCGTTTGCACGATTGCCTGGCGGAAGAAATCGGCCAGGGTAGTGCCTTTCAGGTCGCAGTCCTCCGCAAAGAGGTTATAGAAGTCTTTGGCCGCTTCGTCGCTGCCGTCTAGGACTAAGCCCGCCTCGCGCCGCATCAGCGTAGCCGCGTACCAGTCGATGATCGAACCGATATAGTTTTCGTAAAACACCCGGCTTAGCCGCTCGGCATAGATATCGTTGGGCTCCTTGTGCCGCCGGATCAGGTACTCGAAGGCGTTTTCCCGCATCGGCTCTCCGCCCGCGTACAGGTCCCTGTACTTTCTCCACATCGCCTTCTTCGCCGCGTATTCGGGATGCTCTCGGTCGATGTTTACCATCTGGTCCTCAAATTAGCCGTTCCTGGTGTTCGCCGATCGCGGGTTGGGGCCTGCATTCCTGCCACAGCAGGTAACCCAGCGCGTCCGAAAGATGGGTCCGCCGGCGGTCTTTTTCTTTGTCGATGGCATTGCTGTCCGCCAGGTACGACACCTGCTCGAAGTCCTTGATCAGTTCCTTGCACTTCGCATCCACCAGCAGCCGTATCTCTCCACTTGCCGTCCGCAGTTTTGCGTTGGTCAGGGTGATCCGTTCCCGCACGCTCGGGTTGGCCTTCGGAACCTTATAACTTACCCGCGAGCCGTAGTTCGTGCGGAAATACTCTCGCACGATCTGGTAATCCGAACCGCCGGTGGTGCGCTGGCTGTTGCCCGATGCATCGCCATAAATCACAAGGCCGCTCCGGTGGTTTGGAAAACGCTTCTTAAATTCTTCGCAGGCTTCTTGTGTACTGGCGTGCCGCAGCGCCAGTTCGTCCAGCACGAATACCGTCCTGCCTGCGATTTGCGCGACTACCGAAGACATCGGATCGACGTTAAAATCGAGCGTCCACAGGAGCGGGCAGTTCGGGTTAACCCGCAGGCTGGTAACATGATCCCGGCGGTCGAAGGCGCTGTACACAAGTCCGCCTTGCTGGCTCAGGTACTGTCCCAGCGCTTCCTGTTGATAAAAGCTTTCGTCGTAACTGCTCTTCAGTCGCTCGTAGAAGTCCGGCACTTTTTCCAGCAGGTACCGGTTCTCCTGAGGTTTCGCTATGATCGCATCGTATCCAGCGACCGGATCGGCAATGAATCTCTGATAGACCCAGTCGTAACCCTTGGGCGTCCATGCGGCAAAGCCGCAGAGCCTGTCGGCTTTCGGGTCGCGCAGCCTACCCTCCAAGCGTAACCAGCATCCCTCTGGCGAGTAAGTCAGCTCGTCGAGCCCGAACCAGGCTAGGTTGGTCCCTCGCAGGCGCTCGAAATCGTCCACCGGACGGAATATGATGCGCGATCCGGTATGCTTCATCGTCACCATGTTCTCGGCCTTGTTGTATTCGTACGGAAGCTCCTCGCTGTCCATAATTGCGAACAAGGTCGTTTGCGTGGCGTCGCGTAACATTGGATAGGTCGGTGCACCGATCAGGCCCAACCTGCCCTTGTTGTCATAGGTCAGTCTGATTGCTTCGTGGCACAGCGCCTGACTCTTTCCCGAAGCGATCGGCCCGGAAAAACCCTTGAACCGTGACCTGCATGCGTGAAATGCCTTTTGTGACGGAAGCGCATCGTAGCTTAGTTTTTGGTCGCGGCTTCCATCGTGTCCGATTCTGTCCATCGCACCCTGACTTCGCGCGGTTCGTCTGCATTCAATTCTTTCTCGACTTGCAACAGCCGCACCAGGTCCGCCAAAGCCGGTTTCATTGCCTCCGTCCCAGCTTTTCCTCGAGGCTTTCGATCGCCTTTCGCACGACCCGCGCTCTGTGGCGCTGCTGTTTTGTCATCCGCAGCCCTATTCCCGATTTGAGACTAACATCGGAAGCCTTGCTGCCGAATCGCAGCTTTCGCTAAGTTACAGATTATTAACGTGCAGATTATGTTTGTCGGCGTGTGACCGCAGTGCGGCCTTCGTTCGGGCGAGGCTCTAGCGCTCGCCTTGCCGCTTTAGCTATTATGGCTTGTGGTGAAAGTTAGTAGACCTACTGAGTTATCGCCGCGCGTGCCTGAATCAGGCCCGCTCACTGCCTCTTCCGCACCTCTCCCGCCAGCGTGCCGTCCCATCTGGCGTCCCCCTGCGCCAGATAGTTGCCCAGTCCCTCCCAATCCTCCCGCGTAATTCCGTTCAGGTCCCAAACCACGTGCCCGTTGCGGACGGTCAATTCGCACTCCAGCCGTCGCGTCCCCTTCATGCGCGCCCCATAAGTATCCACGAATCCGAAGTGCCCTTCCTCCAACCGCAGCACCGCTACATCCGCCCCCGCCCCCACCGATAGATGCCCCAGTTCCTCGTGCTTGATCTCGCGCGCCGGAGTCCACGTCGATCGCAGAATCGCTTCGTCGAGCGGCATCCCCATGTTCAGAAACTTCGACATCACGTTCAGTATGTCCTTCATCCCCGCGTTCATGCTGCCGATATGCAAATCGGTCGAAATCGAATCCGGCCCGAACCCCTGCCGCATCGCCGGCGCCGCCTGCCGGAACAAGAAGCTGCCGCCCCCATGTCCCACGTCGAAGATCACCCCGCGCCGCCGCGCTTCGAAGAGGTACGGCAGGATGCGCCCTTCGCCGTCCAGCATCGGCACCCAGCTCAGATAAGTGTGCGTGTAGATGTCCCCGGGGCGCAGTTTCTTCAGCACCAGTTCCTGGAACGGCCGCTCCGGACGGAACGTCCCGAAGTCCACCATCACCGGGATGTTCGCCAGCGTCCCCGCTTCCACCGCGCGCTCCACCGGCGTCCATTCCGGGCCCGCGTAGTGCGCCGTCTTGATACCCACGATCGTGTCCTTATAGCGCAGGGCCATTTCCCCGGCGGCCTTGGCGTCCATCTCCGTCAGATCCTGTTCCACGGCGCCGCCCATGCCGCTTCCCACAATATTCAGGAACGCCAGCACCCGCGTCTTCGACCGGTCGATCACCCGGTCTTTGAAATCCGGGAAATTCCGCCAGCCCGAGCTGCCCGCGTCCGCCACCGTGGTCACTCCCGCGCGAAACGTGAAGCCATCCGGATAAACGCTGTTGTCGCCGCAGTACGCGCCCCGCTTTCCCGTCCCGGCGTACACATGCACGTGCATGTCGATCAGCCCCGGAACTACATACAAGCCCGATACATCCACCACTTTGAGGGCTTTGGCGGCCGGAATGTCCGCCGCCACGGCCGCGACCTTGCCGTTGGCAATCGCCACGTCCATCGCCGCGCTGATATGATTCTTGCCGTCGATAACGTGGCCGCCCTTCAGCAATAAGTCATAAGACGTCTGTGCAAACATAGTCCCAACCAAGGTGCTAACCAAGAAGAACGCCGCATACCATCTCATCGGTTTCCTCTTTCCCGTCCCGCTTCGAACTCCCACGCCGTCGAAATAATATCCCGTACTCCCGCATATCGCGGCGCCCATCCCAGCACCCGCCGCAGCTTATCCGCATTCGCCACCAGCGCCGGCGGATCGCCCTCCCGCCGCGCGCCCACCACGTATGGCGCCTTCCGCCCCGTCACTTCCTCCACGCTGCGAATCATCTCCAGCACTGAATGCCCGCTGCCCGTGCCCACGTTGAACTGGTCCGACGCGCTGCCCGCCCCGAGCGCTTCCACCGCCAGAATGTGCGCCTCCGCCAGATCGTTCACATGAATATAATCGCGGATACAAGTGCCGTCCGGCGTGTCGTAATCGTCCCCGAAGACCGTGAACGGCTGCCCTCCCTGCACTGCGCGCAGCATCAACGGAATCAGATGCGTCTCCGGATCGTGTTCCTCGCCCAGCCCGCCTTCGGGGTCCGCTCCGCAGGCGTTGAAGTAGCGCAGACACACGCTACGCAGCCCGTGGATCGCATCGAACCATCGCAGCATGGTCTCCACCATCACCTTCGACTCCCCATACGGATTCACCGGCGCAATCGGAAAACTCTCCAGAATCGGCGACGCGCGCGGTATGCCGTAAACCGCCGCCGTCGACGAGAACACCAGATGCTTCACGCCCGCCCGCACCATCGCCGTCGCCAGCGATAGCGACCCGCCGAAATTGTTTTCGAAGTACACCTCCGGCGCGCGCATCGATTCGCCCACCGCGATATACGCCGCGAAGTGGATCACCGCGTCGTGCCCCGCCAGTACCTCGGCCATGGCATCGGTCTGCTGCACGCGCAATTGGTGGAAGTCGCGCGTCTCCACGTTGTGCCCGTACCCGCGCGAAAGATCGTCCACCACCGTCACTTCATACCCGCGCCGCAACAGCATCCGCGCGGTGTGCGATCCGATATAACCCGCCCCGCCCGTGACCAGAATTCGTAATTTGCTCACGATCCGATTGTAGTCGCTTGCTGACGGTGCAACCAGTGTAGAATATTTGCATTATGAGCCTTGCATTCAATCGCCGCGGTTTTCTGGCGGCCGCGGGTCTGGCGGGCTTTGCCGCACCGGGGCGCGGCGCCGCCGCCGAAGAGACCCCCGGCGCCATCAGGCTGGGCGTGGCCAGCTACTCCCTGCGCGAATATAGCCGCGCACTGGCCATCCGGTGCATCACGGAGCTGCACACCCCGTTTGTCAGCGTCAAGGAGTTTCACCTCCCCTATCGCAGCAGCCCGGAGGAACTCGAAAACGGGCGCAAGGAATTCGAGCGCGCCGGCCTCACAATCGTCAGCGGCGGCAATATCTCGCTCTCAAAGGACGACCCGGACGATATCCGCCGCTACTTCGAATATGCCCGCATGTGCGGCATGCCCATGATGGTCTGCGCGCCATTGCACAGCAACCTGGGCGTCATCGAAAGGTTCGTCAAGGAGTACAACATTCGCATCGCCATCCACAATCATGGTCCGGAAGACAAGCAGTTTCCGACTCCGCAATCCGTGCTCCAGGTGGTGCGCAACATGGACCCGCGCTGCGGGCTGTGCATGGACGTGGGGCACTCCGCGCGCGCCGGCGCGAACGTGGTGGAGTCCATAGCCGAGGCCGGCCCCCGCCTGTTCGACATGCACATCAAGGATCTACTCACGTTCGAGCCGCACGCCACTCAGTGCGATGTGGGTGAGGGCATCATGCCCATCGCGGGCATCTTTCAGCAACTCCAGAAGATCGGCTATCGGGGTTATGTGAATCTGGAGTACGAGATCAACGGAGACAATCCTCTGCCAGGCATGCGCAACTCGTTCAGCTACATGCGCGGTGTGCTGGCGGGTCTGAAAGGCTGAGGGTACGGGCTAATCATGGCGGAAATACCTATCGGAACGAAGCTCGAAAAGAAACTGCTGGTGGATGACCAAGTGGCCATCAACTTCCTGGGCAGGGAGGGCGCGCGCGTACTCGCGACTCCTTGGATGATCGGCTGGATGGAGCGCACCTGCCGCGACGCCGTCCTGCCGCTGTTGGATCCGGGTCACGACACGGTGGGCACGCACGTGAATGTCTATCATCTGGCGGCCACGCCGATGGGTATGACCGTTACCTTCAAAGCCGAGGTCCTCGGCGTCGAAGGGCGGCGCGTCAATTTCCGGGTGGAAGCCTGGGATGAAAAGGAAAAGTGCGGCGAAGGCACCCACCAGCGCGCGGTGGTTGATATCGCGCGCTTCGCCGCCAAAATGCAGGCCAAGTTGGGCTAAACGGACATTCAACTGTATAAGATTTGGGCACGCATCTATGCATAATTTGCGTTGCCTATTGCTTTCCACTACTTAGAATGAGCGGCTCCTCTTTGCTTTCAAACGGATTAACGATTGGAAGAAGAGTTGCTCTAATTCCCTTTGGATTAGGAGGAGCATCTATGTTTAAACCCAGCAAGTTTGCGTTGATTCTTGGACTGGCGGGCGCCATGGCGGGGCTGCCGTGCCTGGCCGCGGCCCAGCAGGATCCCGACGCCGACGCCGCCGCCGTAGCCGAGGCCATCCGCTACGAGAAAGCCAAGCAAGCCGCCGCCGACCGGCAGCTCCGCATCGAAGAGGGGCGCGAACACGGCGTGAAGCCGGCGAATGGTTCCGTCTCCGAGTCGAAGCCGAAACCCCGCCCGGTAAAGAGCGCCGTGGCGCAAAAGGCTCCGCCCCCGCCGCGGGATTCGCAATAGCGGCTCAGCGGCGCGCGCGCCTCAGTATATTCCGCGCCCGCCGGAATACCGCTATCAGCATCGCCTCCGTCAGCTTGCCCGTCGATGTATTCTGCTGGCTGGGGTGATAGGAACTGATCAGCACCGGCTGCCCCGGCGCTGTCTCAAAAACGCGATCGTGTCCGAAGGCGAAGGCCGCGCGGCTCTGGATCAATCCGCGTCTCTGCAAAATGCCCAGATAGTTGTCAAACGCCACGCGCCCCAGCGCCACCACTGCCTTAATGTTCGGCAATAGAGCCAGTTCGCGCTCCAGGTAAGGCCGGCAGTTGGCGATCTCCTCGCGCGTGGGCTTGTTGCCGGGCGGAGCGCAGCGCGCCACCGCCGTGATGTACGCGCCGATCAGGCGCTGCCCGTCGTCCCGCGACAGGCTGCCGGGCTGGCTGGCAAAGCCGGTTTCATGCAGCACGCGGTAGAGCGAATTGCCGGATCCGTCGCCCGTGAACATGCGCCCCGTGCGATTGGAGCCGTGCGCCCCGGGCGCCAGGCCGATTATCAATAGCTCCGCGCGCGCATCGCCGAACGCAGGCACCGGTTTGCCCCAGTATTCCCAGTCTCGGTATGCGCGCCGCTTCACCCGCGCCACCTCGGTACAATGCGCGATCAGCCGCGGGCAGCGCACGCACCCGACCACTTCCTCCTGAAGCACCTGCAGGGCGTTAGAATTCAAGCGATGCATCTTCCCTTTCGTCTGGATGGGCGCAAAGCCCTGGTCACCGGCGGCGCCAGCGGCATCGGCGCGGCCACCTGCCGTGCGCTCCACGCGGCCGGTGCGCAGGTCGCCATCGCCGATATCGACCAGCCCGGCGCCGAAGCCCTCTCGCGGGAATTGTCCGGCGCCACTGTGCTCATACTTGATATTACCGATGAAGCGGCCGTCGCGTCCGCCTTCGCGCGCATCCCCGCGCTCGACATTCTGGTGAACAACGCCGGCATCGGCCTCGTGGGCGGTGTGGAACAGACCGCACTGGCCGATTTCGAGCGGCTGTTCCGGGTCAACGTGCACGGTACGTTTCTGGTCACTCGCGCGGCCGTGCCGCTGTTACTCGCTTCGCACGGCGCGATCGTCAATATTGGATCGGTGGCCGGCCTGGTGGGAGTCAAGAAGCGCTTCGCCTACTGCGCCACCAAGGGCGCGGTCATTGCCATGACCCGGCAACTGGCCGTCGAATATCCCGCCGAACTTCGCGCCAACTGCGTTTGTCCCGGAACCGTGGATACTCCTTTTGTCGAAGCGTACCTGGAGAAACACCACCGTCACGAAAAAGAGAAAGTGCGCGCCGAGTTGAACCAGCGTCAGCCCGTGGGGCGCCTCGGACGGCCGGAGGAAATCGCCAGCATGGTGTTGTACCTCTGCTCTCCGGAAGCCGAATTCGTCACCGGCTCCGTGCTCACCATCGACGGCGGCTGGACCGCGGGCTAAGAGTTAATATACGAAAACGGCCATGCCCGCGAACGATTACCACTTCGTTACCCATTGGCGTGTGGAAGCCACGCCCGCCCAAGTGTGGGATGTGCTCGATAAACCGCTGGACCTGCCCCGCTGGTGGCCATCGGTATACTTGCAGGTGACCGAGCCGGAACCGGGCGTCTTCCATCTGCACACCAAGGGTTGGTTGCCGTACACGCTGCGCTGGAGCTTCCGCGTGACCGAACGGCATTATCCGAGCGGGTTCAGCCTGGAGGCCTGGGGCGACTTCGACGGCGCCGGCATCTGGAGCTTCGTGCCCGACGGAAGCTGCACCAATATTACCTACGATTGGCGCATTCGCGCCGATAAGCCGCTGCTGCGTTATTTGTCGTTCCTGTTCAAACCCTTTTTTTCGGTGAACCACCGGTGCGCGATGGCCCGGGGGGAAGAGAGCCTGCATCTGGAACTGGCCCGGCGATTCGCGGGCAGCTAGCAATGCATTGGTGCAAAATCACTTGCCGCCACTCCTGAAGTGGAGTATAGTTTAAGGTGATTGGCACCATCCCAAGGAGGGTTGCATGCGAAAGTTTGTACTGGGTCTCACGTTTGTCTCGGCGTTGGCCATGACTGCCATGGCCGCCGAATTCAGCGGTTATATTTCCGATGCCGGCTGCGCCGCGAAGCAAGGCGCGAAAGCCGCCGCCGACAGCCATGCGGGCTGTGCGAAGGGCTGCCTGAAGCGCGGCGACAAGGCCGTCCTGGTCACCCCGGAGGGCAAAGTCTACGCCATCGCGAATCAAGATAAAGTGGTTGATCACGCCGGCGAGAAGGTGACCTTGGTTGCCAAAGCCGACGGCGACAATCTCACCGTTACCCAAGTGAAATAAGCTTTGGCCAGGGGAAGGGCAGGCTATTGCAGCTTGCCCCTCCCGGCCACTTCCCAAACCTCCTCGACTTCCCCGCCCCGAATTCCGTAAACCCGTTCGTGCAGGTTCACCGCCACGCAAATGTGGTTCGGAATGATGCGCAGCCGCTCCCCGATCTCGAACTTCCGGCCGCACTGTCTCACGTCCACATACCCGTGCTCTTCGTTCATCTTGTGGAACACCGCCTCCGGCGCTTCCACCACATGCCCGAAGGTGGCTTCGGCCCCGCTCCCCGCCGGCCGGTCCGATGAAAACGTCTTCGATCCGCCATCCACGATGATCTGGCCCGGCCGCGCCGTCGAGACCACCGTCACCAGCATCGTAGCCGCGCACTCCTGCGGCATGCAGGCGCCGCTCGCCACCGTGTTCCAGTCGTTGAAGACATAGGTGCCGGGGCGGATCTCGTTCAAACCCGGCAGTTCATGCGAATGATACAGCGATGGCGTGGAGCCGCCGCTGACAATGCGCGCCTGGATGCCTGCGCGCCGGAAATCGGCCAATATCGATCGGATCAGGCCGCCCAGCGCCGCCAGCGCTTCCCTGCTTGCCGCGCCATTGTCCTTGATGTGCCCCGGATAGAAGGCGATGCCTTCGAACGACAGACCCGCTAGGCGTTCGATGCCCCGCGCCAGGTCGAGCAGTTCGGCCCCCGGCGAAACCCCCACGCGTCCCAGCCCCACATCGGTTTCGGCCAGCACACCCACCGTCGCGCCCGCGCCCCGCGCGGCTTCGGAAAGCTGCTCCGCGGCCGCCAGGCTGTCGAGCGCCACCGTAACCCGCGCGCGCCGCGCCACCCCCATCAGGCGCTCCAGCTTCGCCCGTCCGATCACCGGATAGGCCACCAGCAAATCAGGCGGCTCGGCGCTCATCATCGCCTCCGCCTCGCCCACTTTCGCCACCGTCAGGCCCGCCGCTCCCAGGTCCAGTTGCCGCCGGCCGATACGCGGCGATTTGTGGGTCTTAGTGTGCGGACGCAGCCGCAGCCCGTGTCTGGCGGCATAGTCTGCCACGCCCTGCAGATTGCGCTCCATCACCGCCAAATCCACCAGCAGGGCGGGGGTATCCAAGTCCGTGGCCCGCGTCATTTCTCTTGGCGGAAGCGCATCGTGATCTTGTCGCCGGACACGTCGTAGCGCAGCTCCAGGTCCTTGACTTTCTGCTTTTCCATGGGGAAGTACAGCAGCCCCGAAACAGGTTTATCCGTTTTTGTTTCGGGCAGTTCCTTCTGCTTCAGCACCCCCAGCATGGGATCTTCCTTCTCGCTCGACCCGGTGCGCGTCTTCGCCTCGGCCCCCGCCGGAGCGCCCGCGTCGCCCATGCCGTCGCCTCCCAGCCTGCGCGGCGGCCCCATCGAACCGGGATATCCGCCCACGATCGGCCCGTCGTTATCGTGCATGCCGCTGGCGCCCGCGCCGCCGGTCTGCCGGATGACCATGGCCCCGCGCCCCGCGATCTGGCTGGGCGCGAAAGGCCCGCTCCGCTCGCCGTCTTTGTCGGTCTTCAGGATAAAGCCGTCGCGGTTCACGGCCACCTGCTTGCCGAAGCGCGGCGCCACTTCCACCGCCACCACAATATAGTGTCCGCCCAGATCCGAACCCAGCAATTCCTTCACGGCGTCGGGCTTGGCATACAGGGTCGCGGTGATCACCACCGATTCGTTTTCGCCGCGGGTTTCGGCCGGCTTGCCGCTTTCGTGGCTGCGGGCCAACCCTTGGGACGCTGCCCAAACCAGCGCTAGCGCGATTCCTGCCACTCGCATCGGCATGCTAACAGCCTCCGCAAGCATTATAACTTGTCGGGCGTGCCCTATTACACTATCCTGGTATGCCCGTGCACAGTTCCCTCTGCCTCATGGCCGCCCTGGTACGCGATCGCGCCATTTCGCCCGTGGAACTGGTCGAGTCCCATCTGGCCCAGATCGCCGCGCAGAATCCTCGCATCAACGCTTTCGTCTCCGTGTTCGAGGACGACGCTCGCGCCGCCGCCCGGCGCGCGGAAAGCGCGGTCATGCGCGGCGAGTCTCTGGGGCTGCTGCACGGCGTTCCGGTCACCGTCAAAGACAGCTTCGACATCGCCGGGCTGCCCACGCTGTGCGGCAGCCGCTTCCGCCTCGGGCACAAAGCTGCTCAGGACGCGACCGCGGTCGCCCGCCTGCGCGCCGCCGGCGCGATCATCCTGGGCAAGACTAATACCCCCGAGTTCCTTTCCAACTACGAGACGGACAATTTCATCACCGGCCGCACCAACAATCCCTGGAACCTGGAGCGCACTTCCGGCGGCTCCAGCGGTGGCGAGGCGGCGGCCATTGCCTCGTTCTGCTCTGCTGGCGGCATCGGCAGCGATGGCGGCGGCTCCGTGCGCATTCCGGCGCACTTCTGCGGCATCGCTGGTTTGAAGCCCACCCCCGGCCGCATCTCGGCCAACGGTCACTTCCCGGCGATGGCCAATCCCGGCGGAATGTTGTCGGTTGTAGGCCCGCTCGCGCGGTCCGCCGAAGATCTCCGCCTCCTGTTCGCCGCTCTCGCCGGATACGACAGCCAGGATGCATTCTCCGCGCCGGTGCCGCTGCGCCCGCCTAGTATCGCCGCCGGCTTGCGCGTCGGCCTGGTTGAACAGTTTTATGGTGTGCCGGTCGATCCGGAGATCCGCCAGACCGTGCGCCGGGCAGCGCAGGCGCTCGCCGATCTCACGATTCCGACGGAGCCTTTCGAGCCGCAGGGCCTGGAGCGCGCGCCGAATCTGTGGTGGTTTTTCTTCGGCCAGTTGCCCGCTCCCCTCACCAGGCAAACCATCCAGGGCCGCGAATCCGACGCTCATTGGACCGGCACCGAATTTCTCTCGAGCGCGCTTGAGCAACCCGCCCCCACCGTGGAGCAGCTCCTGCTCAACTTGGCTAAGCGCGACCGCATGCGCGCCTCCCTGCTGCGCCAGATGGAGCAGTATCCCGTGCTGCTCATGCCGCCCTGCGGGGTGACCGCGTTTCCGCACCGCTCCCGCCGCTGGCAGGTGGATGGCGAAGAGATCGGCTTGTTCCAGGCCATGATGCCGGCCACGCCCTTTAATCTGTTGGGACTGCCGGCCGTGGTCGTCCCCTTCGGAATGTCCGCCGAAGGGCTGCCGATCGGCGTCCAACTGGTGGGCCGGCCTTATGAAGAGGAACTGATTCTGGATTTGGCGGTCCGCCTGGAAACCGCGCGCGGGCCATTTGCCGCTCCGCCGCTGGCGTGAGGGTAAGATAGACTCATGGCAGAATCCACGTTCGTTCCCGAATACATGGTGACCACCGCTTTCACCCTGGATGGCTACAAAATCATGCGCAATCTCGGTGTCGTGCGCGGCATCGTGGTCCGTTCGCGCTCGGTCTTCGGCACCCTCGGCGCCAGCCTGCAGACCCTCGTAGGCGGGAATATCACCCTCCTTTCGAGCCTCTGCGAAAAGACCCGCCAGCACGCCTTTGAGCTGATGTTGAACCACGCCGCCGAAATGGGCGCCAACGCCGTGGTCGGCGCGCGCTATGACGCTACCGAGATCATGAGTGGCGTCACCGAAGTGCTGGCCTACGGCACCGCCGTCTTTGTCGAGCCGTCTCCGTCGTAAGATTTTCCGCCGCGGCCTAACGCCTTGATCTTCTACACGTCCTGTTATAATGTGTAGAAGAAGGAGGCATCTTCCATGACGGCCAAATCCGATCTCCCCCAAGGAACGCTGGACCTGTTGATCTTGAAAGTCGTGGCGCTAGGCCCGGTCCATGGGTATGCCATCGCGCAGCGCCTGCAGCAGGTATCGCGCGATGTCGTCCAGGCGCCCCAAGGATCGCTCTACCCGGCTTTGCACCGGCTGGAAAACCGCGGCTTTCTGTCGGCGGATTGGAAGGATACGGAAACCGGGCGCGAAGCCAAGTTCTATCGCCTCACCCGGAAGGGGCGCGCGCAGCTCGAAACCGAAGCCGCAAGCTGGCAGCGCTTGACCGAAGCCGTCGGCCTGATTCTCAAGCTCTCTGAAGGAGGCGTCCAATGACCCGCTGGCAGAGTTTGTGGCGGCGGCACAAGGTAGAGGAGCAACTCGACAAGGAAGTGCGCTTCCATCTCGACCAGCACACCGCCGATCTGATCGCGCAGGGTCACAGTCCCGCGGAAGCCCGGCGGCAGGCCCGGCTGGCCATGGGCGGCGCGGAGCAGGTGAAGGAAGAGTGCCGCGATGCCCGCGGCACGCGCTGGCTGGAAGATCTCTGGAAGGACGTTCGCTACGCCGCCCGCACCCTGCGCCAACGACCCGGATTCGCGGCGGTCGCCACACTCACGCTGGCGCTAGGCATCGGCGCCGCGACCGCCATCTTTAGCGCGGTGAACCCCATTTTGTTCGAACCGTTGCCTTATCCGCATGCGGACCGGATCACGATGATCTGGGATAGCTACGAGGGCGTGCGCTGCGACGTCACGTTTCACACCTATCGGGAACTCGCGGCGCGGAGCCGCTCTTTCGAGGCGATGGCGGTGATGGAAGCATGGCGGCCGGCGATGTCCGGCGCGGCCCAACCGGAACGATTCGGCGGGCAGCGAGTGAGCGCCGGCTACTTCCGCGCACTGGGCGTGGCGCCGGCACTGGGCAGGGACTTCGAAGCAGCCGACGACCGGTTCAAAGGTCCCCGGGTAACGATCCTCAGCGAGACATTATGGCGGCGGCGCTTTAGCGGCGACAGTGCGATCGTCGGGAGCCAGACTAAACTCGACGGCGACCTCTATACAGTAATCGGCGTAATGCCGAAGGGCTTCGAGAACGTGCTGGCGTCTTCGGCGGAGCTCTGGGCGCCCTTGCAGTACGATGCAGGGAATGTCACCAACTACGAAAGCGAGGAGTGGGGCCATCACCTGCACATGATCGGGCGGCTACGGCCAGGCCTGGGAGTGGATCAGGCGCGGCGGGAGCTGAACGCCATCGCGCTGCACAGGGTGGGGCAGTTTCCCCGGCCGCCTTTTGCTTCCCTTGAGCATGGACTGATGGTCAATGCGATGCAGGGCGAAATCACGCGCTTCGTCAAGCCTGTGCTGCTCGCCTTTCTCGGCGCGGTAATTCTGGTTCTCCTGATCGCGTCGGTAAACGTGACGAACCTCCTGCTGGCGCGCGGCGCGCAACGGCGCGGCGAATTCGCTATGCGCGCCGCGCTGGGCGCAGGACGTCCGCGGCTGATCCGGCAACTGCTGACCGAGAGCCTTCTGCTGGCCGCACTGGGCGGCGTTCTCGGGATCGTGGTGGCGGAATTCGGCACGGAAGCATTGGTGGCGCTCAGTCCCGCGGGGCTGCCGCGAGTGGGCGCTATCGCGATCGATGGCGCCGCGTTCGCGTTCGCATCGGGCATCGCCGCGCTCGTCGGCCTGCTGATCGGGCTGGTCCCGGCGATGCACGCGTACCGTGTCGACTTGGCCGCGGGAATCCAGCAAGGGTCGCGGCGCACCGCCGGTGGACGCCAATTGACCCGCCGCACCCTGGCCGTCTCCGAGGTCGCGCTGGCCATCGTGCTATTGGTGAGCGCGGGTTTGCTGTTCCGCAGCCTCGAGCGTCTCTTCGCGATCCCTCCGGGATTCGATGCCGCGCACCTGCTGACCATGCAGGTGCAGTATTCCGGTCACCGTTACGACGACGATAGCGCCAGGCTGCGCTTCCTCGGGCAAGCCTTGGAAGCGGTCCAGCGCGTTCCGGGCGTCGCCTCGGCGGCGTTCACCAGCCTGTTGCCTCTGAGCGGCGATCAGTACGGCGTGTATGGCGCGCATTTCGAGGACGGGAACGGTTACGACGTATTCCGCTATGCGGCGACGCCGGGATACTGCGAGACTATGGGGATCGCGCTGCGCCGCGGCCGCTTCCTCGACGAGCACGACACAGCCGGAGCGCCACCCGCCGTCTTGATCAGCGAATCTTTGGCGAAGCGCCAGTTCCCGGGCCAAGACCCCATCGGACGGCGTGTTCACGTCGGACCCACAGACAGGCCGTGGTTCACGATCGTCGGCGTCGTGGGCGACGTGAAGCAAGGCTCCCTGGCGGACAGGCAGGCGGATGCGGTGTACATGACGCCCGCCCAGTGGTGGTTCGGGGAGGACGCGATGTCGCTGGTGGTCCGCGCACGCGACGGCGTGACCGAGTTGGCCCCAGCCATCGAGAGCGCCATCTGGTCTGTGGATAAGGACCAACCTATCGTACGCGTGGCCACCGTGGACGCTTTGCTGGCCGCGTCGGAGTCCCAGCGGCGCTTCGCCATGATCGTCTTCGAGGCATTCGCTCTGGTCGCGCTGGCGCTGGCCGCCACCGGCATTTACGGCGTGCTTTCCGGCGGCGTGACCGAGCGCATGCGCGAGATCGAGGTGCGGGCGGCGCTGGGCGCCTCCCGCGGCGACCTCCTGTCGCTGGTGGTTCGCCAGGGAATGATGCTGACTGGACTTGGCGTCGCGCTCGGGCTGATTGGAGCCGCGGCCGCCAGCCGTGCCCTGATGACATTGCTGTTCGGTGTCTCGCCGCTCGACCCCGTCACCTATCTCGGAGTGATCGCGCTGGCGGCAGCCGTATCGGCCATCGCCTGCGCGGTGCCCGCCTGGCGCGCCGCGCGCGTGGATCCCTCCATCACGCTGCGCGCGGAGTAGCCTAATTCACCGATTGCACGTCGTCGGGCAACAACAACACAAATGTGCAGGCCGCGTCGGCTGACGGGCAACTGAGAACACCCCGGCGCACGATTCGAACGGGCTGCTCGTCGGGAAACTTGAGGTCGAATCGGGCTGCCGCAATATCCTTTTGGGCAGCCTCGAGCGGGTGGTCGCCGGAGATGAACCTCACTTCCGCGACCTTGGGACCTGGAGAGAAAGAAACAAAGAATTCCGCGGCCGCGTGTGGCGAGGGTTTGGACAGGACTATGGCAACTGTGCGAAGCATTGAATTCTCGTCGCGCGCTTTCGCGGTCAGCATATCCGCTTGCGCTTCGCCGCCCGCCAGAGCCGTCAGGCGCCGGCGAGTCTCCGGCGGAGCGTGCCGGGCAGCCAGCGCCCGCGCGTAATACTGCTTTGCCAGTTGTTTGTCACCCTGCTTTTCGTACAACTGCCCGAGATGATCGCCGACCGCCCCGTGCTGTGTGAGGTCCCACGAGGCCTTGAGATAACGCTCAGCCAGATCTGTTTTCCCCTGCTCGAAATAGGCCCAGCCGAGCGTGTCCCATGTCGCGCCCAACAGGCCCACCATATAGAGATGCATGGGCTGCAGATCCTTCAACTGCAGATCGCGTAACATCGGAGACGTGGATGCGATGGCCGCCTCGGCGAACTTCTGGGCCTTGTCGAGGTACTTGCCTCTTTCCGCGAGATCATCGGCGACGCGATTCAGCAGCATCGGCGCCGGCATCATGTCCAATCCTCGTTCCAAATGCGGCAAAGCCTTCTCGGCCTGGCCGGTATTGAGGTAAGCCTCTCCCAGCGATATTTCGGCCATAGGATCGAGTTGCGCGATGGCCGCGGCAGTCTCCAACTCGCGCACTGCGCCCGCGTAATCTCTCTGCGCCGACAGCAGGACGCCAAGGCTCGAGTGCGCCCAACGGTCTTGCGGGCTGATGGCGATCTGTTTCTCAAAAGCGTCGCGCGCGTCGGCATATTTCCCCTGAAGCTGCAGCACCTGCCCCAGGTTGTTATAGACGTAAAGATCCTTCGGCTGGATCTCAATCTGCTTGCGGTAGGCAGCCACGGATTCGTCGTAGCGCTGCGTGTTCATGTAGGCCAGGCCGAGATTGTTCCAGGCCCATTTGTGGCGCGGAGCGATCTTAAGCGCCTTGTTCAACAGGTCGATGGCCAGCATGTAATTCTTGGCATCCAGCGCGCTCTTGCCGGAGTCGTTCAACGCGTCGGCATCTTCCGATTCCATCCCTGGCTCCAGGGGTTTGCCGTTGGCGTCGTGGCCGGACATCTGGATCATGCCGTATTGATCGTCATTCACCGCCTTGACGAACTTGCGATAGCTTTCCCACTGCGAGACGGGCACGTCCAATCCCTTGGTGACGATGCGCCGCTCCGCGGTGAACACGCCCTTTTCGAGGCTGTAGCGGGCGTGATACTCGGCGTAGCCGTTGATCATATTTATCTTGTCCGGAGGAATCAGGGTGTAACCCTCGGGCAACTGCGTCTTCGAACGGAAGTTGGCCTCGCTCGCAGGCCCCAGCGAGATCGGCTCCGCCGGTTTGGTCTCGCCCGCGTCGGGAAAGCCGAATGCCTGTAACGGCGGAAAGAACTTGCGGTTGGGCCAGTCGCCAAAGTCTTTACGCGTGTAGTCGTAAGAGTATTGGAATGGCTTCTCCGTATCGTCGGGCGCAGAGGCCGTCACCGAGCCGACCTCGCCGGCGAAACCTTGCGCGTACGACACCCGCTGCACCAGATCCTTCCACTGCGCCGGGGCGGTGGCGCGAAATCCCGCCCGGAACAGAATTTCTCCATCGCCGCGCAGAGTGCGTTCAATGTGCGCTTTATAGACGCCGTCCGGGCCCAGCATGCCCTCTGCCACGAAGGTTTCCGAAACCGCGAAAGGCAGGGCCGCGGGTGTGGCCATCAACAACGGCGATTTGTTCGTTGGAATCACCAGCGCCTGCTTGTCGCGCAAGCTTGGCAGCAGGTAGGCAAACGGCGCGACTTCCGGGGTGGTATCGAGCCACAGCAGCGCGTCGCCCAGGGGAACCATGGTGATTACATGATCGAATTGCCTTGGCGAAGGCACGCCGGCAGTAACCTTGCGCGCGGAGTTGATGAGCACCGGCCATGCGTCGTAACCGGCTGCCTTCAGCAAGGCTGCCAGGAGCGTATGCTTGTCCTTGCAATCGCCATAGCCGTTTTCGAGCACGTCGCCGGCGGGATGTGGCTCATAGCGGCCCACTCCAAACGACAGGGAGACGTAGTGGAATCGCGTGGCGACGAAGTTGTAAAGCGCGCGGATCTTCTCGCCATCCGTGGAGATCCCCTTGGTAATCTCCGCTGCCTTTGCGCTAATCGCCGGCGTGACCGTAGTTTGGGGCGCTCCGAGGCCCCGATACCAGCGGCCCACCTCCTCCCATGAACGCGAAGTGCTGACCTCGACTGAGGGCGCTGGGGCGTCACCTGGCTTGGCAGACGCCGACCCGGCTTCCCGCCGCTTTGGGTTGGCGGTGCGCCAGCGGTAAATTCGCCGGTCACCGTGTTCGGCCACTTCCGGTTTGTAGTCCGGGCTGCTGACATTGAGGTACAGGGATCTGGGAGCCGAGAGTTCCAGGTCTTCGCCTTCGACGACGGCGTCCTTCAAAAAAGAGTACTCGAACCAGAACTGCCCCGGAACTTCCGGCTTAACCGTGCGGTACAGAAGGCGGTACTCAAGGACATCCCCAACGGCCAGTCCCTTGACCGTGACGTGCTTCTCATGGTTGTCGCTGTACATGGGCGCCGCGCGGGTGATATCGGCGGGCATGTCCTGGATGTTATAGGCGGGCGTCGCGACAACGGTTC
>Ga0181534_10000343_pt1 | contig 33574 bp, 35 predicted proteins | sample PEATcosm2014_Bin_37_FD_119758 | JGI IMG/M metagenome (GOLD analysis project Ga0181534, IMG submission 119758) | Peatland microbial communities from MTU Mesocosm Facility, Houghton, MI, USA - PEATcosm2014_Bin17_10_metaG | ecosystem: Environmental > Terrestrial > Soil > Wetlands > Peat | place...
TAGCAGCCACACGGATCTCAAGAGTTCCAGGTGACGACGCGCCGTTCAATAGTGCGAAAGCATCGTCACCGTAGCGGTCAAGAAAAGATCGTTCGCCAAGACCTACCCCGCTTGGCACGACGGTCGCGGTTACGCCTAGCGGCAGCGGCGGCAAATCTGCCAAATAACCGTCAATCGTCCGAAGGACAAACGAAGCATTTTTGGTCAACTGATTCGACAGTGTGGACGGAGCAATCTCCCCGGGAGAAGTTGGAACCTGGAACGAGTCGAGCGATAACTCAGAAAGCGGCGCGTAGCGCCAGACTTCATCCGAGACCGTTGGCAAACCAACGATGCGAAATGCATCCCACAAGGCCAAACGTTCCGCAACGGTCGATGTTGACTCTATATACGTTGTCGCGGAATCGAAAAATGTGCTCATATGCGGTTTTTGGACCTTTTCCAGTGTAACGGTACGGCCCATCAGGGATTCATGAATCAATGCACGTAGGCTCCAAGGGCGTAACGTCGAAAGGATTGCCATGACTTTTTCCTCCACTGTCCTCGACTTGGATGTTCAAGGTCACGTTGCCACTTTGTGGCTGAGCCGCGTGGACGCTCGAAACGCACTCGGACGAGCGTTATGGCACGATCTACCGCTCGCGGCACAGGCTGTAGCGAGTGATCCGGAAATTCGCGTACTCGTTATTGCAGCTCGAGGTGATCATTTCACCGTTGGACTCGATCTGAAGGAAATGGGGTCGACATTGGGCGGTGGCGGTGGCACGCCGGCGTCACACGCTGCTGCCAGCGCCACGTTCTACGAGGCAGTCCGTACCATGCAAGATTCCATTACGGCGATTGAAAAACTCAAAATTCCAGTCATTGCCGCGGTGCACGGTTACTGCATAGGTGGTGGCATTGATCTGATTTGCGCCGCCGACATTCGATTGGGTTCGAGTTCGGCCATTTTCTCGGTCCGCGAAGCGAAGGTGGCCATTGTGGCAGATCTAGGAACACTGCAACGTTTACCAAAAATAGTTAGTGCCGGCCACGTCGCAGAACTCGCGTACACCGGTAAAGACATTGATGCGCAATACGCCATGCGTATTGGACTCATCAATAATGTCTTTGGAGAAACTGGCGACGACGTCGTGACGGCTGCGCTCGAATTGGCGCACGAGATCGCGCGAAACTCGCCACTCGCCGTGCAAGGGACCAAGGCCGTGCTCGCTGCCAATGACGGTCGAACTGTGGAAGAAGGACTTGAGTTTGTGGCCCGCTGGAACACCATGTACTTGCAAAGCAACGATCTCACCGAAGCTATGACCGCGTTCTTAGAGCGACGACCGCCCCACTTCACCGGAAACTAACGACGCCAGAATTTCCAACCGCGTCGATCTCGACGTTCCATTTCGTCCAACTGATTCCGTCTTTCTTCAAAGAGCTCGGGCGCCACAGCGTTAACAATTGCTTCGGCAGAATTTAAAATCTCTCGCCGATCGCCGATCGGGACGTCAGGTGCAGGCGTTTCTCCAACGGGCTTATCAACCAACGTACCGTGTGACCAACCAACGTCGACGAGCCGTGGCTCGTAGGTAAGGCAATTTTCTGGACAGGCCCAAGGTTGATCGGGAGCGTTTCCGAGCACGCAAAACCTCGCGACCTCACCCGAGGCGTACGTACGACTCTGAAAATGCTTGCATTCTTCTCGCATGCCCATTGGATACTCATTCTACGGGCGGCGCCCGCCGTATGATCGCCACGTGTCTACGATGAACGTCCACTTGAACTTTGATCCGCTGACCAAAGACGAGTTCTCGGAGGCCGCCGTCATCGCGACTCGAGGCTTCTACACTGACCCATTTTTCGTCTATCTCTCCAATAAACCTCTCCAGAGGAATCGGGGTCTCGTATTTTTCTTTCGCGGAGCGCTTTCGCACATGGGCCCAAAAGCTCACATTGTGACGGCGCGCGACGAATCGAATCGAATTGTTGGCATTTCGGCGTGGCTACCAACGGGGGCCTACCCCCCGCCCATTCGTTCGCAGTTAGCCCAGGTGCCGAGTTCCTTTCGAGCTCTGTTTCGAAGTAGTCGAGCGCTACGTGTTGGCAATAAATACCTCGCAGCAATTGCGAAAGCGCACCCTAAAGAGCCGCATTGGTATTTGTTGCTGCTGGTCGCCGATCCAGAAATGCAGCGGCACGGCGTTGGAAAAATGCTTATGGAGCACGCGATTCCGCAAATAGACGAGGAAGGCGTCGCCAGTTACCTAGAAACTCAAAAAGAAGACAATATCGCCTACTACCGACGATTCGGTTACGAACTTCACGCCACGCTTCGTCCGGTGAAGAATGGTCCCCCGCTCTTCACGATGCGTCGAGCTCCTCGTTAACCGATTGAACCTTCCATTTGCAATTCAATCAAGCGGCTCCACTCCACGGCGTATTCCATAGGGAGTGTCTTTGTCACCGGTTCAATGAAGCCATTTACGATCATGCCCATGGCCTGAGCTTCGGTGAGACCACGACTCATCAAATAGAACAACTGGTCGTCACCAATTTTCGAAACGGTGGCCTCGTGACCAATAGAAGCGTCTTGTTCGCCGACTTCCATGTAGGGCTTAGTTTCCGAGATAGACATTTCATCAAGTAACAACGCGTCACAGCGTACAAAAGCCTTGGCGCCTTTGGCACCCTCTTCCACCTTCACTAAACCGCGATACGTTGTCGCACCACCGTCTTTCGAAATGGACTTCGAGATAATCGTGGACGTTGTCTCGGGAGCACAGTGCACCATTTTCGCTCCTGCGTCTTGGCGCTGACCTGGTCCGGCGTAAGCAACGGAGAGAACCTCACCCGAAGCCTTGGGTCCCATCAGATAAACCGAGGGGTACTTCATTGTGAGACGCGAACCAATGTTGCCGTCAATCCATTCAACGCGCGCTTCGGCTTCCGCCCGTGCCCGCTTGGTGACCAAGTTGTAAACGTTGTTGGACCAGTTCTGAATCGTCGTGTACGTGATGCGTGATCCAGGCAGGGCAATGAGTTCCACTACCGCCGAGTGCAGAGAGTCAGTGGAATACACCGGAGCCGAACAACCTTCAACGTAATGAACCTGCGAACCCTCGTCCGCGATGATGAGCGTTCGTTCGAATTGGCCCATATTCTCGGTGTTGATACGAAAGTACGCCTGAAGCGGCTGGTCGACGTTCACGCCCGGGGGAACGTAAATGAATGAGCCACCGGACCATACTGCGGAGTTCAGCGCTGCAAATTTATTGTCGTTGGGTGGAATAACGGTACCGAAATACTTCTGTACGAGTTCGGGGTATTCGCGAACAGCCGTGTCCATGTCACAAAACAACACACCGAGACTTTCAAGGTCTTCACGGTTACGGTGGAACACCACTTCTGATTCGTACTGCGCCGTGACGCCCGCCAAATATTTGCGTTCGGCCTCGGGAATACCAAGTCGTTCGTAGGTGTTCTTGATGGCGTCGGGAAGATCTTCCCAGCGATCAACTTGGTTTTCCGTGGGTTTGATGTAGTAATAGATATCGTTGAAATCGAGATCGGGCATACGGTCAGCGAACCACGGCAACATTGGCTTCTTCTCAAAGCGCTTTAAGGCGCTGAGGCGAAAATCTCGCATCCATTGGGGCTCTGACTTGATGTCGGACATTTCTCGGACGATGGCTTCGTTGATGCCCTTCTTTGGTTTAAAAACGGGGCTCATTTCGTCGCTCCAACCCAGTTGATAGCGACTGAAATCCAAATTGTCGATTGACATGCCAGCTCCTTTGGGATTACCCCTACGTCCATAGTAGTAACTCAAACGCTTGATGGGTGCGCCAAGACTGCAAGAGTGTCCTAGTGAGTTCAGCCCCAAAAGCCCCAAAACGACCGTTCGAAATTACTCGTCACGACGATAAGCGAATTGACCCCTACTACTGGTTAATGGACCGTGAAAACGAGGAGGTTCTTCAACTTCTCCAAGCCGAGAACACGTTTCTCGCGGAGTCGTTTGCTTCTCTCAAACCGTTGGAGAACGAGCTTTACAACGAGATAAAGGCTCGCATTGAAGAGACGGACATCTCGGTACCGGTCCGAAAGGGTGATTGGTGGTACTACGAGCGCACCAAAGAAGGTCTGAGCTATCCAATCAGCTGTCGGCTTCGAGTGTCGGGCGATGACACGACGCCCCCAACCATTGACCCCAACATTGCCATCGTCGGCGAACAAATAATTTTGGACGAAAACATCGAAGCGCAGGGCCACGACTTCTTATCTGTGGGAGTGCTCGCAGTAAGTCCAAATGACGAGTGGCTTGCAGTGGGCGTAGATTTTGAAGGCAACGAACGACACACCGTGACCATTCGATCGCTCACCGGTGGCGAACCCCTGCTTGACACACTGGAAGATGTTTATTACGGCTTCGCTTGGGCTATGGACAGTCGACATTTTTTTTACACGCGCGTCGATGATGCCATGCGACCGTGGCAGCTATGGCGACACGAACTGAGCACTCCAACGTCTGACGACGTTCTCGTGTACGAAGAGCCCGACGCTCAGTACAGCATCAGCGTTGGCCGATCCCGCGACGATCGTGTCATTGTGAACTTTCTTGGCTCGTCCACGACCACCGAAGTGCATTTCGTTGACGCGACACGTCCAACCGATGCATTTCAGCTCTTGGAAGAACGACGCCACGGTATTGAATACGGCGTCGAACACTTTGTCGACGCTTCTAACGTTGCTTGGTGGTTAAAAACCACGAACGAGGGCGCCAAGGATTTCCGTCTTCTCGTTCGAGAAGTGGACCAACCAGCGTGGCGAGAGCTGATCCCGGAACGCCCCGGCAACCGACTCGATGGCGTCGAGGCATTTTCTAACTTTCTCGCGTTAAGTGAACGAGTGGACGGGTGCGCTGCCGTCAGGATTGCCAAACTTGATTCCGGTATCGATCCATTTGGAAACGACCTCTTAGAACGTTCGACACTGGTACAGGGTGACGTGCAGCCATCGACGGTGGGACTGGGAGCCAATCCGAACTACATGACCACCCAACTTCGCGTCGGCATCACCTCACTGGTCACCCCTCGGCTCGTGGCCGATGTGGATATCACCTCTGGCGAGAAAATTGTTCGAAAACAGCAAAAAGTACTCGGAGATTTTGACGCGAACAATTATGTGACCACACGACTGTGGGTGAAGGCAAGCGACGGACAAAACATCCCGGTATCCCTTGTCGCTCGTCGAGGCGTCGTTTCACCGTCACCGGATGGCGATCTACTTCCGACGACTCCAGCGCCGTTTTTGCTCTACGGCTATGGCAGCTACGAAATTTCTATTGATCCATCATTCTCCTCAATGCTCCTATCGCTGCTAGACCGCGGCGTGATTTTTGCCATTGCGCATGTCCGTGGTGGTGGCGAAATGGGTCGTTCTTGGTACGAATCAGGAAAACTCGCACAAAAGCCGACGACGTTCAGCGACTTTGTCACGGTTGCACGTTTCTTGATCGACAACGGATGGACCACCAGCGAACAATTGGCGGCTCGCGGAGGATCGGCCGGAGGGCTGCTCATGGGTGCCGTCATGAATCTTGCTCCCGATTTATTTCATTGCGTTGTCGCCGAAGTTCCCTTCGTTGACGTTCTCACCACAATGTTGGACGATTCACTGCCACTGACCGTTGGTGAATGGGAAGAATGGGGTAATCCTGACGCGAGTGCGAGCGCTTATCGAACAATGAAGTCGTATTCGCCTTATGACAACGTCGTAGCTAGTAATCACGATGGATCAGCAATTGAGTATCCCCACCTCTTCGCGAGTGGTGGACTTAATGATTCTCGTGTTGGCTTTTGGGAGCCAGCCAAATGGGTGTTGAAACTACGCGACGCAAATCCAAAAAACATTGCGTACTTAAAAACTGAGATGGGCGCGGGCCACGGTGGTCCCTCCGGTCGCTACGACGCGTGGCGCGATGAGGCCCAAGTTCTTGCGTTCATTCTGGGTGAAATTACGAAGGTCAACCAGCCGACGTCGTGAACGTCAAAGTCATTGTCGTTCCCGCCGACGTGGGAAGCACCACATCACTCGAGTGCAACGTAATGGCGCCGTCAGCGCTCGGATCAATGACTACCGTCGTAGTACCCGACAGCGACAGCGACACGTTCGCACCCTTAGCTAGGGTGCCTTGGTACACGACCGATGACGGCGTTCCACTTCGCACGGTAAGTTGCAGCGCGCCACCCTCGGCTGTTGTTGCAAACGTGTAGCTACCGGTCGGAATGTCGTAGGTCGCTGAAGAACTAGTCGACGACGCGGCCACCAATTGACTCGGCCACTGGGCCGCCGCAATCGTCGAAGACGTGGTTGTTGACGTTTTGTGGTGATCTTTTTCCGGATGTCGCTCGAGAAAATAGCCCACTACTAACAAAATGAAAATGACGAGCAAGGCGAGGCCAACGACTCGCCATGACGAAGGGCTAAGTCCTCGTCGGCGCGAAGCACGATCAAGGGCCCACATTTGGTCGTGTCGGTGGGCGCTTGCGGCAAGATCTTCCCCAAAGGATGGCGTCGTCTCACCAAAAACGTAGTGAGCATCTGGGTCGAGTCGTGGACGCTGCACGTCACGTGGTGCCGGAAGTGTCGTTGATCCGTCGAGCAAACGAAAACCCTTAGAAGGTTGGTAGGGCGAAGGTGGCGGAAGGAAGTTCTTGGAATGCCGTTCCAAAATGCGAATCTCGTCCCGTCGCAATTTTCGCCACCGAAGAAATGCAATTGCGCCGCCCAAGACAACAATAAGTATCAAGAGGACCAGGGCCGCAAGACGTATCACGGAAGCCCACAATGACAAAAGTCCCGAATGCGACTGCTCACGTTCACGAGCGTACCGAAATCCGCCCTACAAATTTGGAACGCCGTAACCCCCTCGATAGAAGAGGAGTGGTACGCCCGCATTGGTTTCGCAGTAATCAATCTCCACCACCGCGATGTCGTGATCGCCGTAGCTTCCGACTTGCTGCACAACACCTTGAAGCCGTGCAAGTGAGCCGTCAAGAAAGGGGGAGCCATTGGGCGCCTTGGTCCACGCCACACCGCCAAACTTGTCATCCACACTGGTGGCGAAGGTCCGAGCCAGCGCCTCTTGATCCTTCGAAAGAATATTCAGCCCCAGGCGACCCACTGAACGTATCTTGGGCCACGTGCGACTCGACGTTCTGGCCGAAAAGGAAACAAGTATGGGATCAATCGACAAGGAGCCAAAGGTTTGACAAGTAAATCCCACTGGCCCCTCTTCAGAGATTGCCGTGACCACAACGACACCCGTCGCGAAGTGTCCAATCACCTCTTTGTAGTGCTCCATTTGAAGAACATTCACGGCTCCGACACTATGGGCGCGAATTCACTATCGTTCGAAACATGCAGACACTCGAGATTGCGCTCGATGACACCACACTCGCTGTTGACGTGACCGGACCGGCCAAGGGTCCGCTCGCCATTTGCCTCCACGGTTTTCCCGATACGCGCTTCACCTGGCGCTACCTCATGCCGCACTTGGCGGAACGAGGATGGCGAGTCGCTGCGCCAAATCTGCGCGGGTACGCTCCTTCCACCGTGGCGTCGTCGGGTAATTACCGCGTTGCCGCACTGGCCCACGATGCGTTAGCACTGCACGAACGTCTCGAAGGCGATGAAAACGCCGTGCTCATTGGTCACGACTGGGGCGCGTCAGCAACGTACGCCGCAATCAACGCCGCTCCACAACGTTGGAGTAAAGCCGTAACGCTCGCGGTTCCACCTCTCAGCGCAATGGCGGGCGGACTTTCGAACTACGAACAATTGCGACGTATTTGGTACATGTTCTTTTTTCAGTCACCTCTAGCGGAATTCACGGTTCCGGTCGACGACTACGCCTTCATAAAAGGTTTATGGCGCGACTGGTCGCCGGGTTACGACGGTCAGGTTGACGCGAACCACGTCATCGAGGCGCTTTCCAACCCGGAAAACCTCTCGGCCGCCCTCGGTTATTACCGCGCAATGTTTGGCAACTCAGAGGTTGGCGAAGAAACCAAGCACGACTACATCCAAGCAAATATCGCAAACATACCTAGCCAACCAGTTCTCTATCTACACGGTGAAAATGATGGCTGTTTAGCGAAAAGCGCAATCTCGAATCCTCTGGACTTTTTGTCACCAACATCAAAAGTGGTCTACGTCGAAAACGCAGGACACTTTTTGCACTTGGAACAACCCACCGAAATTCACGAACACATCAACAGTTTTTTAGGCGCGTAGCGTCCAACGGTCTTTGTACTTTTCAATGAGCCCGTCACTACGAAGATCGCTCAAAATGTGGAGCGTTTGATTACCCAATTTTTCTCCAACGATCGCCCTTGCTTGCGACAACGAAAGCGACTCGGTTCGTAAGGCTTGAATTATTCGTCCTCGGGCCTGGCGACGCGAACCTTCGAAGGTTGATTGTGGTTTTGAGACGCCGGCACTCTTTTTCGACGGGTCGACACCGCCTTCTTGGCGCCAGCGACAAAGTCCTTCAACCGGACATTCGTCACATTTTGGAATTGCGCGACAGTACTGTGCGCCCAGGTCCAACATGGCCTGATTAAAAATGCCAGATTTTGCCTTTGGCAGAAGTTGTTGCGCAAGAGCTTGTGCTTCACGATGCTGCAATGGCCGATTGACGAGAGCGCGAGATAGCACTCTGCCAACGTTCGTATCAAGAACCGCGACAGACACGTCAAAGGCAAACGACGCCACCGCATTGGCGGTGTACTCACCCACACCAGGCAAACGTCGAAGAACGTCGGGGCTGGTAGGCACTTCGCCACCAAAGTCGGTACAAATCATGATTGCGGCACCGTGCAGCGACCGAGCTCGACGGTGATAACCAAGTCCGTCCCAGTGTCGGATGATGTCGGCCTGGGAAGCGTTGGCGCACGCTTCCGGCGTAGGGAATGATTCCAAAAATTTGCGCCAGGGTTCAAGCACTCGAACAACTTGCGTTTGTTGCAGCATCACTTCGCTCACGAGAATCGCCCAAGGATTTTCGTGATTGGTCCACGGTAACGCGCGATTTATCTTTGGCGCGCATGTCGCAATTCGACGACGAATCGCTGAAAGATTGTCAGTCCCAGACGTCGTTCGGGTACGGACGTCGACGTTGGGGAGCAAACTCACGCTTCCAGACCATAACCTTCCGGCGGAAGTAACACACTTCAAGTCCGTCTTGTTTAAAACCCTTAGTCTCCACGCTTACTATGCCTCGATCGTTTTTCGTCGACGACTCAACCTTTTCGAGCACGTGCGTTTCGGCGTAGATTGTGTCGCCGTGGAATGTTGGATTTTTGTGCAGTAACGTTTCGATTTCCAAATTCGCAATGGCCGCACCCGATACATCAGGCACGCTCATGCCAAGCACCAGTGAATACACGAGGTTGCCGACCACGACATTTCGTTTGTGTACGGTTTCGTTTTCCGCGAACCAGGCGTTCGTATGAAGCGGGTGGTGATTCATGGTCAACATACAAAACAGGTGATCGTCGGCTTCGGTGATGGTCTTACCGGGCCAGTGTTTGTAGATATCACCGGGTTCGAAGTCTTCAAAATATCGGCCAAAGGGGCGATCAAAGGTCGTCATCAAAGATCCTTCAACTCTTCTTCCAGTGCCGGACGAGTTCCAAAAGCGACCAACGCTCCCTGGGGTGTTTCGCCGTCGATAACCAGTCGCCAGGTAAAGCGTTCGCCAGTCTTTAGCGGCAAGGGGCCAAAGTTGATGGCAATTGGCACGTCAACGGGCGTACCTTCGGGAACACCTTCGGGTTCGCCAACACTAAATTCGCCACGTACTTCAACTGGCTGAGGCACGTCGTCACCCACCAAGACGGGGCGACCATCGGCATCTTCCAAGAACAACTCCCAGTGATGCACGCCGGCAATCTCGTGGCGTTCAACTTCGATTTTTATGCCAACGGCCGAAGGAGCGGGATCGGGACCCGTCACTGACCAGCCACCGCCCAATATGTAGAGCTTGCCGTCGGCCACTTGCGCAGAATCTGCGAGGAGCATCGTTACTTTCACATTCGTAGCCTAGAAGGAGACCGGGTCCGTCTCGGTATCTATTAGTTTTGCCTTCATGGCATCTCCTGATCTGAGTCTGACCCACGTCGCCGAACTCATCTCGCGCGCCCAATCAATTGTCGATCATGGACTGGACCGACTCGCCGCAAGTGGCGGTATCGATGCCAACCAGACCTTTGCCTATGATCTTTCCCACGCGGCGAGCGCCATCGCTACCGCTCGGGCAAATCTTGATTACGCCGCGAAGGGTTCCTTAGAAGCAACGTTGACCGGCGCGTTTATGGCCCAGGCGCTGAGTGACCTCGCAAGTCGAATTCTTGGGCGCGAAGAATTATGGGGCGTTTCGCCGGACTGGTTTGCCCCATTTTCAAGTTTTGTCGCCACCTACCGAAGCCCCGGGGTTCTCAGTTCACTCGCTGAAACGCCGGGACCACGACACCTCGACCAAGAGTTCGCCATGGTCTCGGACGTCTTTCATCGTTTCGCCGAAGAAAAAGTTCGCCCGCACGCTGAACACGTGCACCGCACCAACAGTGACATACCCGAGTCCATCATTGAAGGGCTCAGCGAACTCGGAGGCTTTGGACTGTCGGTACCCGAAGAATTCGGAGGCTTTGCCGCTGGTGGAGAATCTGAATACATTGGCATGGTCATTGCTACCGAAGAACTCTCGTGGGGTGGACTAGGTATTGGCGGTTCGCTCATCACTCGACCAGAAATATTGACTCGAGCCTTGGTCGCTGGAGGAACCACGGAACAAAAGCAGTACTGGCTCCCCCGACTCGCTTCGGCAGAGACACTGGCTGCCGTGGCCGTGACGGAGCCCGACTACGGCAGTGACGTTGCGGGACTTACGACGTCGGCCACGAAAACTAATGGCGGTTGGTTGATTAATGGCACTAAGACGTGGTGCACGTTTGCCGCGCGAGCCAACGTGTTGATGCTGCTGGCTCGCACAGACCCTGACCGCAAAAAGGCTCATCGCGGCTTGTCATTGTTTTTAGTGGAAAAGCCCGTTGGTGACGGACACGGGTTTCTCTTTTCTCAAAACGCCACTAGCGAAGGCCGTAGTGACGACAACGGCCGTCTCGAAGGTCGACCTATTGACACCCTGGGTTACCGAGGCATGCACTCCTACGAACTGAGCTTCGAAAATTGGTTTGTTCCCGACGCCAACTTGGTAGGCGGCGAAGCCGGACTCGGTAAGGGCTTTTACTTTCAGATGGCGGGATTCGAGAATGGACGTATTCAAACGGCCGCTCGAGCGGTGGGCGTTATGCAAGCCGCCTACGACGCTGCTCTGGACTACGCAAGAAACCGCACCGTTTTTGGCGAGCCAATTATTAATTACGAATTGACGCGTGTGAAGTTGGGCACGATGGCTTGCATTATCCAAGCAACTCGTCAATTCTCCCTGGACGTCGCCAAATTGATGGGCAAGGGCGAAGGAACACTCGAAGCATCCATGGCCAAGGCCTACGTGTGTCGAGCCGCTGAATGGGTAACGAGAGAAGCGATGCAGATTCACGGCGGCATGGGTTACGCCGAGGAATATTCCGTCAGTCGACTCTTTGTGGACGCACGAGTGCTTTCCATTTTTGAAGGTGCCGACGAAACACTTTGCTTGAAGGTCGTGGCTCGTCGCCTCTTAGACCAACGGTCGTAATATTCAATAGCTCAATTGAGGGGACTCAGTGATGTCAGAGAACGCTGGTCGAGTCGAAGTAACACGAAGAATCGAAGCGCCCGCCGAAGTTATTTTCGAAATATTGGCGAGTCCGACACGGCACTCAGAATTTGATGGATCTGACATGCTTCGAGGAGCCGTCACCGGCGATGCCATCACTGCGGTTGGCGATATCTTCACGATAAAGATGCATCGACTTGGCCGCGACTACTCAATGATTAACTACATCGTCGAGTTCGAGCCCAATCGTCGCATTATGTGGGAACCGGCTCCCGGCGATATTGACACCGCGGGCGGTAATCCTTCGAGAATTGGCGTCCCAGCAGGATATCGATGGGGCTACCAGCTCGAGGCGAAAGGCAACGACGTCACTGTGGTCACCGAGATATTTGACTGCATCAAAGAAGAAAATAAATGGATTCTTGAGAAAGAAGACGGCGGTTGGATTAACGGTTCGAATTCAGTCCGTGAGTCCATGGCCTCAAGTTTGGCGAAGCTCGAAAAGATAAGTACTGAATGACAGTGTTCGTCGTCACGTCACGTCTTCGTGTTGTTCTTCAAATGGCGCTCCGTTAAACGTGCCACGTTGCATACGTCGTTTTTTAGTGCCCAGATTCGGGGAGCTCCGCGCACGTTTTGTGCTCTTCAGCTTCCAAGCGCAGGTTTTTTGTGGTCGATTTTTCGATAAAGCGCCTTAGAAGGCGACTAAGTAGACCTTTCGCTTCCAGAGTCAACGTTAGTTTGACCCTGCCGTTATCACCCAATGCAAGGAAGTGACCAGCGACCAGAGTCAGACCTGGCCGCTTCGCTTCCCAGACAAAAAATTGACCAGGGGCAAATTTTGTAACGCTCCACATCAATGTGCCAGTCCCCGGCTGTTTGACCCTTGCACAACTACCTAGACCAAAGGGGCCTTGATCGATGCGCCTGACGGACGAGATTGATGACGTAAACACAGGCCAATTCTCAATGTCCACGAGTGATTCCCATATTCGTTCTACGGAAGCGTTTATTTCAACTTTCAACTCTTCATGCATGGCAATCTCCGAAGTCCGTTTCGCCCCGCATCAAAATTACATCGGTCATAAATGATTGTTTGACAACTTTGCCCTGAGACGGTTGTGTGTTTCATTTCCTCCGATCTCATTCAGATTGAGATTGACAAGACGTTGAGCATGCGTCCACTGAGAATTACGCTTTGAACCAAGAAGCGTGATGGACTACTCCCCAAATGTCCATTGCAACTTGAGGGACAATTTATCTCGAACGAGAGAGGCTCAACTTTTATTCCTCGATGGTGAATGGCGCGTGCACGGCGCCGAGTTCGATACCCGCAGAGTGCAAATCGGGACGTTCACCACGTGAAATTTGCGCCTTTATTGCTGCGTTCTCCCATCGGCTCTCCACGCGACCGTATTTCCAAACGAGCAACGCGCCAGCCCACACGACGACGAACATGCCGACAATGATGAAACCAGCGGTGTTGATGTTGAAGTCGTTGGCGTAATTCCAAAAGCCGCCCGAAAGATTCAATTGACTTGACACCACTTGCAAGAGTTCGAGCGTACCGATGAATAGCGCCACGAACACCGACAGGCCCGTAATCGTGATGTTGTAATAAACCTTTCGCACCGGCTTAGAAAAGGCCCATCCGTAGGCAAAGTTCATGAATGATCCATCAATCGTGTCGAGCAGACTCATGCCTGCGGCAAACAATATCGGCAAGCAGAGAATCGCCCAGAATGGTAGACCCGCCGCAACCGCGGATCCTGCGAGAACCAAGAACGCGACTTCGGTAAAAGTGTCAAATCCCAATCCAAAAAGAACGCCAATGGGGTACATCTTCCAGGGCTTGTCCACTGACCTCGCCAACGGACCAAAGAAGCGCATGAAGAATCCTCGCGCGTTGAGGTGCTTTTCCAATTCGGAGTCATCAAATCGTCCACGTCGCATCTCAAGAAACACCTTGAAGATACTCACGAGAACAATGAGGTTCAATATCGCGATGAGGTACAAGAAACTGCCCGATACGGCAGTGCCAACCAGGTTTCCAACAACATGCAATGTCGAATGCGAATTCCTTACTTGACCACCCAATGCGCGAACGCCGAGGCCGAGCAGGATAGTCATGACAAAAACAATTGTGGAGTGGCCAAGGGAGAAATAGAAACCAACCGACATTGGTCGCTTTCCTTCGGACATGAACTTTCGCGTGGTGTTGTCAATCGCCGCAATGTGGTCAGCGTCAAAGGCGTGACGCATACCGAGCGTGTACGCCAATACGCCAGTGCCAATGCCCAGTTTCCCGGTAGTACCTATTGCGTAGTGATGCACCGATGCAAAGATGAGTATGCCAATACCCAACACGTGCAAAAACAGAATGAATCCAAACATTCCGTACAAACGACGCCACTCGAGAGGTGAAAACGAGTCCCTAATTTTGGTCTTGAGAGCGGGTTTTGCTGTTTCGATGGTCGCCATAGGGCCACCTTAATGGGAAGTATTCGCAAGTACGAGCGTTTCTTATAAAGAACTGAGGGGTCTCTAAGACCGCTTAAATCCAGCGCGCTCTCCGCGAGTTACAAACTTGGTGGCCATTTTCCGACTCGCTTCGTCGATCATTTCGTCGCCAAACATGACGGCGCCCGTGTGATTGTCTTCGGTAGCTGCCCGGTAAGCCTCAAGAATGTCCCAGGCTTTGTCGAACTGTTCCTGAGTGGGCGAATACACCTCATTAAGAACACCAGCTTGGTCAGGAGTGAGCGCCCATTTGCCGTCGTAACCTAAAACTCTCGTACGCTGCGCAAATTCGCGAAGGGCGTCAAGCTCGCGAACCAGTAGGAACGGCCCGTCAATTACTTGCAAGCCATTGGCCCTACCCGCCATCAAAATGCGAGAAAACACGTAGTTGAAGTGGTCGCCTGGGTATTCCGGAATCGCTACTCCTCCCGTTAAGACAGGCATCTCAATTGAAGCCGCGAAGTCCGCTGGTCCAAAAATGATCGTCTCCAATCGCGGTGAGGCAGCACAAATGTCATCGACATTAATGAGCCCTCGCGCCGTCTCAATCTGGGCTTCAATGCCAATGTGGCCTATCGGCAGACCCGCGTTTTTCTCGACTTGCGTCAAAAGAAGGTCCATTGCCACGACTTCCGCCGCCGTTTGGACTTTGGGCAACATGATCTCGTCTAGACGCGGACCAGCGTTTCCTACGACCTCAATGACATCGCCGTAGGTCCATTCGGTGTCCCAAGCATTGACACGCACACACAGCACACGATCATCCCATTGTTGGTCGCGAATCGCGGCAATCACCTTTTGACGCGCGGCGACTTTCTCGTTTGGCGACACGGAATCCTCGAGGTCGAGAAAGGTCATATCGGCCGCGGCCGTAGGAGCCTTCGCGAGGAAACGATCCGATGACCCAGGTGTTGAAAGACAAGAGCGACGTGGCAAATTTCTTGATCGTGCTGACATGCGCGAAAGCCTATGCGCAAGATGAAACTTCTTGTGAACTGCAAGATACCGACGAAGCAAAACGCGAATTCACAACGTTTCTAAGCACCTTGATCAGGAACTTTACGAAGTTTTAAAAAACTCGACGGGTAAATGCGCGAGCAAACGAAGTAGCCTTTACTTCGTGACCGACGTCGAGCGCCTTGCGCGCTTTTCGACGCCGCGGCCATTCAAGGGGCTTAGGCAGTTCCGGTGGGTGACACCCATTTTGGCCGTAGTTGCAGTGTGTTCAGGCACTGTGACAATTTTTGGCAACCCCGCTTCGGCGAGTTTGAAATCCGAACAGGCGGCCGCCGCCGCTCTTTATGCCAAAATTCAAACGATATCGGGTCGAGTGTCATTGCTTGGCCAAAAGTACGACCAGGCCCAAATCGCACTGCAGGCCCTAAACGCCAAGATTGCAAATTCGCAGCACGCCGTTGCCCAGGACGAACTGCAAGTGAAACAAGGCAACAAGCAACTGGAGCAGGCCGCTGTTTTTGCTTACGTGACGAACGGATCTCAGGCAGACACCAATCCCCTTTTCAACAACGACGAGAACAAAATTGGATCCACCAACGTCTATAACAGCATCGCTGAAGGAAATGTCGCTTCAACTGTTGCAAATCTTAAGATCTCGAAGTTGGTGTTAACTCAAGAACGACAAATTCTTCACCAAGAAGATCAGCAAGCCGCCGCCGCCGCTAAAACTGCAGCGACGGCTTTTCACAACGCTCAGGCTTTGCAAAGCGCGCTGCAGCGAGAACTCAGTCAAGTTAAAGGCACCATCGCCACTTACCTAGCTCGTATTGAGGCAAAAGCGGCAGCAGCAGACGCAAAAAAACTTCACGGAGCAAAACCAAAAAAGGGCTACCCAATCCCTCCCACTAACGCTCGCGCGGAAATCGCTGTACGAGCAGCCCTCAGCTATCTCGGCGTCCCTTACGTTTGGGGTGGCGCCTCGCGCCGGGGCGTCGATTGCTCGGGACTCGTCATGCTGGCGTGGGATGCCGCTGGCGTTTATCTGCCCCACTACTCAGGATCACAATTTGATGACACCATTCGAGTTCCTCTTTTTGACATTGAACCCGGCGATTTGTTGTTCTACGGTTACAACGGTGACGAACACGTGGCTATGTACTACGGCCACGGCTTAATGATTGAAGCTCCGGAAACGGGCTACGACGTTCGAATTACCCCAATTCGCCTGGGTTACGGCTTCGCCGGAGTCGGTCGCCCGCGCCTCTAACGTGGCGTCGTGGAACCCGTCCCAACTTCGTTTCACATAGGCCCACTCGTCTTTCACACGTACGGCTTTGGGTTAGCCATTGCCGCGTACGTCGCCTATCTCTACGCACGGCACCGTTTGATGAAAGCGGGCATCAGCGTTACGCCCTTTGGCAAATTCACTGCCGTCATCATTGTGACCGGATTGGTGGGGGCTCGACTCGCTCACGTTGCCACCAACTGGTCGTACTACCAATCGAATCCATACCAAGTGTTTTCGTTGTGGCACGGCGGGCTCGCGAGCTTCGGCGGCATTGCTCTGGCACTGCCGTTCGGCCTCTGGGCCAAAAAGCATTGGTGGCCCGACATTCGATTATTGGCCTTCACCGACGCCTTGGTGCCGGCACTGGTGGCAGGTTGGGCCTTGGGACGAGTACTTGGACCACAGTTCATGGTGAACGGTGGCGGTCACGCTACGCATCAATGGTTTGGGCTTCGTTACGCCGGCCAAGTCGGTAAGCGTGTTCCCGTTCCTCTCATACAGGCGCTCGAAGACGGCACTCTGTGGTTGATACTTCTTCGAATGCAACGATCGACGCGCGTTGAACAGGCACCGGGAACCGTGACGGGTGTAGCGCTGGTTGTTTGGGGATTGGTTCGAGCTCTCGACGAACATTTATTGTTGGGCCAAGAGTCAGGATCGGGGTCCGTAGGAGTACAAATCGCCGGACTCGTGATGGCGCTTGGTGGACTTCTCATTTTGGCGTCAGTCGCCCGAAATCTACGACAGGCAGAACCGGCGCACTAGGCGAGCAGATTCCATTCTTCGTCATTGAGCCGACCCAAACGTTGCGGTGGCTCGTTGACGTTCCATGAAATTGCGAGGCGTTCTCCATCAACGTACGAGGGACGATCAAGGCCCAGACGTCGCCAACCACTGAGCAACACTCTGGTCGGGTGCGTTTTCGAATAGACCGGCTGCACCAAGAGTTCGTTCGGCGCCCCCGCAATGACAACGGCCGGGCGAAGCTTTGAAGTGACGTCGGGAATCTCGGGGTCCGTTGCGTCAAAAGGAACGTCAGCCAAAACCAGCCAACCAACCTGGGGGTGTTCCGTCGAAAAACGGGCCAGTTCAGCAGGTGTCATTGGCAGGCGTCGACGGGTCTTCAAAGTCAAACTTGGGACCACCGAGGGAGGCGCCGGGGAGACCGGTGCCTTCGCAGAATTCTTCTTTGGTCGCTGTGCCAGCGGGCGCTGTTCCTTCTTTTTTTGTAGACGCTGTTCTTCTCGACGCTGGCGTCGTTGTTCTTTGATTGCGGGATCGACCTCGTGTGAAGCAAGCATTACGGGACGGACGGCCACTTCTTCCAATTCTGGCAATGCCAAATCTGATCGTTCATCCAAGAGGCGCCAACAGTGGGGGGCGGCCGCAAACTGTTCTTCGATGGCGAAACTGAGCATGGCAGCAATTTCACCGCTGGTCACGCCTTCAGCTAAGCATTGGTCAACAGCCTTCGCTAATTGTTCGAAGGAGGGATCGTCGGAATTTTCGCCGAGGAGCTCAATGACGCGTTGTAGGGCCGTAGCTCCGAGCAACTCAGAAAGTGCACGCACTGCCGCAATGGGCGCGGTCGTGGCAAAATGAGTGACGTCACGCTTTTGTTGCAAGATCCGAAGTGGTGCACCGACCACCACGCTCACTCGACCATTCGGGCGCAAGTTCAATCCGTCCACAGTCTGCAGAACAAATTCCGGAGGGCACTTGAGGATTCCTCGTCGCAAGACGGCCACTATGTCTTTACCCGCTACGTCCGCCATCACCGCTCCTCAATTAACATTTCGTCAACCACGCTAGTAATACTGAGTCGGGCACAACGAAGAGTCGCCCGAAACGCTCGCTAGTCGCGACCCTTACCCAACCATCGAAAGGTCCGCCAACATAATGCCGACGCGATAATTGACCACGCCGCCAATATCAAAAATCCGCGACCAAATTCAAAACTCTGGGCTACTTCGTGGCTCGAAAAACTCGCGGGAAGAAACACGCCACGCATCGATTGCGCTAGCCATTTGAGAGGAAATACCGCAGCAATGTCTTGCATCCACTTCGGCAACGAGGCGTAGACAAAAAAGACTCCCGACGTGAACTGGAAAAAGAGCACCAAGGGTGCAGCCAACGCTGAGGCGGATTTTCCATCTTTAGCGAGCGAAGAAAACGCCACACCGAGCAGGGCACTTGATATAAGACCCAAGATGCTCACGCCGATAAATATCAACCAAAGGTGAGTCGACACCGGCATGTGGATGTTGTAGAACAAATGCCCTAGACCAAGCAGTGCAATCGCTTGGAAAATGTATATAAAGGCCGACACCGCAAGCTTGCCAACAAAATACACACTCTTTGGCATCGGCGTTCCTACGAGGCGTTTCAGGGTTCCGTTACTTCGCTCTTCGGGAATAGCGATGGCCAACTGTTGAAATGCGCCGTAGATCAATCCTGAAGCGAGGAGACCCGCGACCATGTACTGCGCGAACGTCACGTTCGAGCCGGCATAAATGGAACCTTTGCCAAAAACGGAACCAAAGATGACCAGTAAGAAAATAGGCAGGAGAACCGAAAACATGACGGTCCCTCGGTCACGAAGTGTCGTTCGAAGTTCGAACCTTGCGCGGTCGACGCAGAGCGCGACGTAGTTTTTCATTACGCCTCCTCCTCTAAGAGTTCTAAGTACGCCTGTTCAAGCGTCGTTCTACGAATCTCTAGACCGGGAATCTCGCCGCCAATTCGGTCCGCCAACCCCGCCACAAAGGCCGTCGGCGTCGAGGTTCGCTCCTCACAAGCAGTGCCGTTCTCTAACCAATGAACACTTACCGTTGCTTCATTTCGACGACCGAGTTCTCGAGGCGTCGTATCGGCTACTTTCACCCCTCGAGCAATAACCACAACTCGATCCGCCAGTGTGTCGGCTTCTTCCAGGTAGTGCGTCGTCAGCAACACCGTGACGCCCTCACTCTTCAGTTGCTCAATCAATTGCCAAAATTGTTGGCGAGCTTCGGGGTCAAAGCCTGTTGTGGGTTCATCGAGGAACAACAACTCCGGGCGACCGACGACGCCCAAGCCCACATCGAGACGACGACGCTGTCCCCCAGAAAGTGTGCTCACTCGTGACGAGGCCTTCTCCGTCAAGCCCACCAAGTCAATGGTCTCTTCAACACCCCTCGTCTGGTTGTAGAAACGAGAAAAGTGATGAATTGCTTCACGCACGGTCGCGTCGCGAAGGTCATCAGAGGACTGCGCCACTATCCCAATTCGGTTGCGCCACGCACGATTTGGTTGCGCGGGGTCCACGCCTAAGACGTTGACGCTGCCGCCATCTCGGTGTCGGTACCCTTCCAGAATCTCAATGGTGGTGGACTTTCCCGCCCCATTGGGGCCAAGTATGGCCACGCATTCGCCGGCGGCTACATCGAGGTCGAGGTCATGAACGGCCGGCTTCCCACCGTATTGGCGTATGAGTCCGCGGACTTCAACAGCTTTCACAGTGTCAAATTTAGGGTATTTCGACTAGTCAAGAAAACCACGGTACTGCGTACGGTGAAGTGACGATCACTTGGTGACGGGAGAGAGGGTTGACCGTGTTCGCACGTTCCAGAACCGCCAGCAAAAAAGGCAACCGAAAGCCGAACACCAAGAAGCACGCACGATCGAACGGCTTGGATGCTCTCCCCGTTGAAGAGTTGATGAAAAGGCTGGCGACGTCGCCAAATGGCCTTACGAACGCCGAGGCCAAGAGTCGTCTCGTTACCTACGGTACGAACGAGATTGCCGAGAAAAAGACAAATCAGTACCTGAAATTTCTTAGTTATTTTTGGGGACCAATTCCTTGGATGATTGAAATCGCGTCATTACTCTCGGGAATTCTTCGCCACTGGCCAGACCTCATCATCATTCTCGTCTTGCTCTTCACGAACGCCTTCATTGGCTTTTTCGAAGAACACCAAGCCGGTAAGGCCGTCGAAGCCTTGAAGGCTTCTCTCGCGATCAAAGCGCGAGTCATCCGTGACGGTACGTGGATTAACCCTCCCGCAACGCAGTTGGTTCCGGGCGACGTGATTCGCTTGCGCCTCGGCGACATCGTCCCGGCCGACGCACGATTGCTGCAAGGCGATCCAATTCAGGTGGACGAGTCCGCACTGACGGGCGAATCGCTTCCCGCAACGCGAGGCCCCGGCGACCAAGTTTTTTCGGCTTCCATTGTTCGACAAGGTGAAATCGGCGCTCTGGTGTATGGCACCGGCACCAACACGTACTTCGGTAAAACCGCCGAACTGGTGCAAGACACCCAGACCAAGAGTCATTTCCAAAAAGCCGTCCTGCGCATAGGCACGTTCTTGATTTATCTTGCCGTCGCAATGGTGGCCATCATCATTGTTGTGTCCGTCGCGCGCGGCGATCCATTCTTGACAACGTTGCAGTTCGCACTGGTCTTAACGGTGGCGGCTATCCCCGTAGCTATGCCCACGGTTTTGTCCGTGACGATGGCCGTCGGTGCACGAAACTTGGCGAAGAAAAAAGCCATCGTCAGCCGTCTCGTCGCAATCGAAGAGCTCGCTGGTGTCGATATTCTCTGCACTGACAAGACCGGTACTCTCACGCAAAACAAACTGACGCTCGGCGACCCGTTTGCGGTGGAAGGGATTAACGTTGAGGAAGTCATTCGCAACGCCGCGCTCGCTTCTCGGGCTGACGACAATGACACCATTGACTTAGCGGTGCTCGCGGGCGTCAAAGACACCAGCGCATTGCGAGGATATAGCGTCACTCACTTTCAACCATTTGACCCCGTGAGCAAACGCACCGAGGCAACCGTTTCAGGAAAATCGGGATCTTCATTCAGAGTCACGAAAGGAGCGCCACAAGTCATTTTGGCGCTCTGCTCAGATTCAAAGACCATTCACACAAGCATCGAAAAGGTCGTGAACGAGTTTGCTTCACGCGGATTTCGCGCCTTAGGCGTGGCTCGGGCATCGACGCGGGGCGAGTGGCAATTCATTGGCGTTCTTCCGCTGTTTGATCCACCGCGCATGGACGCCAAAGCCACAATTGCCACGGCACAACATATGGGCGTGAAAGTGAAGATGGTTACCGGTGACGCTCTCGCCATTGCTGACGAAACGGCAAAGGCACTCGGTATGGGTACGAACATTCTTGACGCTGCGTCCCTTCGCGGGGCGAAAAGCGGTGATAGCGCCACCGCACTCAAAACCATTGAGTCTGCTGACGGTTACGCCCAAGTATTCCCCGAAGACAAGTTTCATATTGTCGACGTATTGGAAAAACACAATCACATTGTGGGCATGACGGGAGACGGCGTTAACGACGCCCCAGCGCTTCGAAAAGCCAACTGCGGCATTGCGGTCTCCGGCGCCACCGACGCCGCTCGAGCGGCGGCGTCCATTGTGTTGACGACGTCTGGACTCTCCGTGATCATCGACGCCATCAAGGAAAGCCGAATGATCTTTCAACGTATGAACAGTTACGCCATTTATCGCATTGCCGAAACCCTGCGAGTGCTCTTCTTTGTCTCGGCGGTGATATTGATCTTCAATTTCTTCCCCGTAACGGCCATTCAAATCGTGTTGCTCGCCCTCTTAAACGACGGCGCAATACTCTCCATTGCCTACGACAACGTCCATTATCGCAACCAACCTGAGGCCTGGAACATGCGCATGGTGCTCAGCATGGCGACGTTGCTCGGGATCATTGGACCTATTGCCGCCATGGGAATGTTCTATTTGGGCGACCGCGTCTTTCATCTCGGCCACGACGAAGTACGAACCATGATGTACCTCACGTTGTCCGTAGCAGGTCATCTGACAATTTTTCAGGCGCGAACTCGCGGTTCCTTTTGGTCAATACGACCGGCGAAGGTTCTCTTGATTGCGGTGTTTGGAACTCAAATCCTCGCGACACTCATTGCGGTGCTGGGCATCTTCATGACGGGCCTTAACTTCAAATATGCCCTCCTCATTTGGGGCTACGCGATTCTTTGGTTTATCTTCACTGACCGAATCAAAGTCATGGCGTATCACTTTTTTGACCCCTCCGACGCCAACGCCGACAAGGATAAGCGCAGCGGTCGCTTGCTGACCGACCTCCACTTGATGGCGGCCAATGTCGCACCATTTCACAGTGAGACAACGCCAAACAATGATGGAGCGGTCTTCCACGATTCCATCTCGTGTCCGTACGCACGAGAAATCGCCCACGACCATCACGAAGTTGTGGGCGCTGAAAATCGACAACGTTGTGACTGGTGCGAACGTCACGCTCACGTCGCACCCTTCCACACCGAAGTCAGCACTGAACCCGACCACAAGGTGTTTCACGACGTCGTCTCGTGTCCTTACGCCCAAGAAATAACCCACGATGAGCACGACCGCGTAGGTACCGGCGGCCAACGTCGTTGCGCATGGTGCGAAGCGCACGACTCGAACACGCAACTCGTCGGCGCGTCTAAAAGCCAAGTTTCTTCCATTTCATGACAAATTCCACCGAAGTTGTGAAGTCCAAAGTTCGACGTACGAGGCCCGCAATGAAAGAGATCGAATGAAATTATCCAAAGACATTTTGGACGAGTTGCGCGTTGAGCCGGGCGCGCACGCTAATCTCCGAAAACGAAGCACCGCCACAACAAACGTCAAGTGGCTCCACGCACGTCACGGCGACAAGATGAGGAAAGAACTTGCCAAGAAAGACTTGGCTTCTTTCACGAAAGAACTAAAGCGCGCCCAGGAAACACTCTGGGCGGATAGTTCCCACGCGCTGCTCGTCGTTCTTCAAGCCATGGACGCTGCGGGCAAGGACGGAACTATTAAGCACGTGATGTCGGGCGTCAATCCCCAGGGATGTCAAGTTACGTCGTTTAAAGAACCGTCGACCGAAGAACTGAATCACGACTACTTATGGCGCAGCAGCGAGTCGTTGCCTTCACTCGGAAATATTGGCATCTTCAATCGTTCGTATTACGAAAATGTGCTCGTCGTCCGAGTGCACCCCGACCTACTCGCTAAGACCCACGAGAAGCCAAAGAAGAACGACGAAGCAAGTTTCTGGCTCGATCGTTACGAAGACATCAACAACTTCGAACGACACTTATATCGCAACGACACACGAATCGTAAAGGTGTTCTTACACCTCTCCCCCGAAGAGCAAAAGAGTCGATTTCTGAAGCGACTCGATGATCCCGACAAGCGATGGAAATTTTCCGCCAATGACCTCACCGAACGCCAGTACTGGGAAGATTACCAACGAGCGTACGAAGAAGCCATCAGCGCAACCTCAACGCCATGGGCTCCTTGGTACGTCGTGCCGGCGGACCACAAATACGATCTGCGCGCGCTCGTTGGTGGCATCATTGTCGAAGAGATTGACCGAATGAAACTCGAAGCGCCACACGTGCCCGACGAAAAATTAGCGTCTCTGAATGCGGCCAAGGAAGAACTCCTCGCGCAGCCATGAGCAGCTTCTACTTCAGCAAAAACTTCGATATCACGACGCGTTGCACTTGGTTTGTGCCTTCGTAGATTTGCGTGATCTTCGCGTCGCGCATAAATCGTTCAACTGGGAACTCTTTCGTGAAGCCGTAGCCGCCGAGGAGTTGTACCGCGTCCGTACTCACGCTCATCGCCGTGTCACTCGCAAAGGACTTCGCCGCGGCGCCGACATAACTGAGATTGTGATCGGGGTCTCCTCCGTCGATGAGTGAACACGCCCGGTACACGAGCGCCCGAGCTGCCTCGGTTCGAATTGCCATATCAGCCAACATGAAACGCAGACCTTGCAACTCGCTGATTGGTCCGCCGAAGGCTTTACGTGTTTGCATGTAGCCACCGGCGTAATCAATAGCGGCTTGGGCAATACCCACCGCTTGTGCGCCAATGGTCGGACGCGAGCGATCAAGGGTGTGCATGGCAATCTTGAAACCTTCGCCCTCTTCACCAATGCGATGCGATGCGGGTACGCGAACGTTGTTAAAGACGACTTCACCGGTAGGTGAAGCACGAAGACCGAGCTTGTCTTCGTGTTTGGGAAACTCAACACCCCAGCCCTTTTCCACCAAAAAGCAAGAAATACCGTGACTACGAGCTTCGGGATTGGTGGAAGCAAACACCGTGTACGTATCGGAGATGCCCGAATTCGTAATCCAGTACTTCGAACCGTTCAAAATGTAGTCATCGCCGTCGCGTACCGCTCGACACCTCATTGCGGCGACGTCACTGCCAGCATCAGCTTCGGAGAGGCAATAACTGGCTTGGATTTCACCCGACGCCACCCGGGGCAAATATGCCCGTTTAAGCTCTTCTGATCCAAAGTTCATGACCGGCAACATGCCGAGTTTCGAGATGAGCATCGTGACGGCTGTTGAAGCACAACCGCGCGCTACTTCCTCGGCCATGATGGCCTGGGTGACCATGTCGGCTCCCGCGCCCCCGTACGCTTCGGGAATGCCCAGCGATGGCAACTCGAGGCTCTTGCAAGCGTCGTAACTCTTCCAAGGGAATTCCTGAAGTCGGTCATATTCAGCTGCGTTCGGGGCAACTTGCGTGTCCACGAAGTCGCGCATCATGTCTCGAAAAGCCCGCTGTTCGCTCGTCAAATCAAAACTCATATGTCCTCTTGGCGATTGCAGTGTTAGCGAAAATGTATGAGGGGAATAACTTCATTGGGCATTTGTCGAAGAGCGTGCTCATTCACGTCGTCGACGAACGCACGCTGCACGAAGTAGCTATGCGCGATGCCACGAAATCGCTGCACGCGGTCTGTTCGTACGACTTCGTCGTCGGTGCCACGAAAGCCAAAAAGATCGAGCACGACCGACACGTCGGTCTCGCACGGTGCACGTCCCACCAAACTGGCTCGCTTGGCACTTAAGAGCGCCACGCCCCACTCAACATCGTGATCATTGAGTTCGGGTTCAAGCACGAGATGGTGCACGGCATTTTTGGAAAGAGTGAGCGCGTAACCAGCGTCGGGACCTGGCGTTCCACGGCTTGCCCCACCGTGTGCGCTCGGTGCGCCGAGCAGTCCAGCCTTTTTGGGACGACCAATTTCCGGTGTCTCCATGGGCATAGTGGGTCGTACGGCGCTCGTTGAAGCAACGGGAACAAACGTTGGTTGTGTCACGTTTCGAGACTAGCCCCCGCAACGCAAGGTTAAATCGTCAGACGCGCGTTAACCAGTGCTCGTATTCGGGACGCTTTCCGCGAACTGCCTCGAAGTACGCCTCTTGAATTCGCTTGGTAATTGGTCCCGGCTTGCCGTCTGCCAACAAACGATCGTCCACCGAAGAAATTGGCACAACTTCTGCGGCGGTGCCTGTGAGGAAACCTTCGTCCGCGAGGTAAATGTCCGTTCGAAGCATCGTTTCAAAACGTACCTCGTAACCCAAATCTTTGGCAATGGTCACGACCGTGTCCTGCGTGATGCCCTCCAAAGCTCCCGCGTCCGACGGTGGTGGCGTAATCAGCACGCCGTTGTTCACGACGAAGAGGTTCTCACCGGTGCACTCAGATATTCTGCCGTCGGGTCCCAGCATGATGGCTTCGTCGTAGCCGGCCTTGACTGCTTCAATCTTGGCGAGACCAGAGTTGATATACATACCGGTGGCCTTTGCGGCAGTCGGCATAGCGTTAGGGCTGTGGCGGTGCCACGAAGAAATCTTCATGCGAACGCCGTTCTTCACGCCCTCGTCACCGAGGTAGGCACCCCACGGCCACACGGCAATCGCGGCATTAACTGGAGCAGGAAGCGGGTTCACGCCCATTTCGCCATAACCCAAATAAACAATCGGTCGGATGTAGCAACCCTCGGGTAAATCGTTGACCCGAACCGTTTCGACGGCCGCGTCACAGTATTCCTCCTCACTGAACGGCGACTCAATCATGAGCACTTTTAAGCTGCGCACTAGTCGAGCCATGTGTTCTCGAAGTCGAAAGATCGCCACACCTTCACTCGTTGGATAGGCACGAATACCTTCGAAGGCGCCTGTTCCGTAGTGCAGTCCGTGCGTGAGAATGTGAATATTGGCCTTGTCCCAATCGACGAGTTTGCCGTCCATCCAAATCTTTGATGTCGGGGTAATGGGCATCTACATCCTCCGTAGTAGTTCGTCAGTAACCCCACTTGTGCCAAGCACGGTCACGTCTCCTTTAAATTCTGCCACCGCGGCGGCCACCTGTCGAGCCGCGGCGTCTTCTCCAAGGTGCTCGAGCATCAACACAATGGACGAGATGGCGGCGATGGGGTTCGCCAGATTCTTTCCCGCGATATCGTGCGCCGCCCCGTGCACGGGCTCAAACAACGATGGACCAGTTCGCGCTGGGTTGAGATTGCCACTCGCGGCGTAACCAATCCCGCCCGTCACTGCCCCGGCGAGGTCACTCAATATGTCGCCAAACAGATTGTCCGTCACGATGATGCCGTAACGCTGAGCGTCATCTACGAGATAGATGCACGCGGCATCGACGTGCTGGTAATCAGTCTCGACGTTAGGAAATTCGGTCGACACTTCTTGCACCACGCGCTGCCACAGGTCACCGGCGAAGGTCAAAACGTTCGTCTTGTGTACCAAGGTCACTTTGGGACGATGAAGACGCGTCGCACGTTCGAAGGCGAAACGAACACATCGCTCAACGCCGTGGCGGGTGTTCACTGAACCCTGTGTCGCCACCTCGAAGGGCGTACCGTAACGCAGCACGCCACCCTCACCGGCGTAGGGGCCTTCAGTGTTTTCACGCACAATGGCGAAGGAGCGACCTTCGGCAATTGATCCGGTAACGCCATGAAAAGGTCGGTAGTTGATATAGAGGTCAAGCGAAAAACGAAGCTTCAACAACAAGCCACGTTCGAGCGTGCCACCGGGTATGCGAGTGTCACCAATGGCCGGACCAATGGCACCGAGCAAAATGGCGTCGTACTTTCGAAGTTCTTCCAGTGTGGCCGCATCTAAAACAAAGCCGTCACGGAGGTAGCGTGCGGCGCCTAAATCAAAATCTGTGGTTGAAAAAGAAACTCCAGCCGCGCGCATGACGCGAAGCGCTTCGGCCGCCACCTCGGGCCCAATGCCGTCACCACCAATGACGGCAATCTGGTGAAGCTTTTGTGCGCTCACGGCAACTCCTTTCGTACAGTTTCGTGGTTGGGCGCAGTCCAAGGCAAACTGGGGCTTTCGACGCTTCAGGGGTACCAGTAGAATTGTCTTTCAAACCCGTTAGGAACCATCGTGGCAACAGAAATCCACCGCATTACTCAAGAAACCTTGGACAAATTACGTGCCGAATACGAGGATTTGACGACAGTCGGACGCGTAGCCATTGCCCGGACGATTGAAGCCGCGCGACTCCTAGGTGATCTCAGCGAAAATGGTGACTACCACGCCGCCAAAGACGACCAAGGAAAGATGGAGGCGCGTATCCGCCATATCGACGCGATTATCCGTAATCACGAAATCGTTGAAAAGGATCAGGGTTCTAGCATCGTCACGTACGCCAGCGTGGCCTCCGTTGTCTACGAAGGAGATAATGAAAGCGACGCTCAAGACTTCTTTATTGGATCAATTGAAGAAAAACCCGAGGACGTGCTCGTGGCCTCGCCGACGTCACCACTGGGCGAAGCGCTTCTCGGTCACGCCATTGGTGACGAGGTTTCTTACGAAGCGCCTTCGGGCGTTTTGACCGTGAAGATTGTAGGAATCCGTTAGTGGCTTCAGGAAAAACGCTTTTCCAAAAAATCTGGGATAGCCACGTAGTGGCGGCTCCCGACAATGAGATGGCGATCCTCTATATCGATTTGCACCTCATTCACGAAGTAACGAGTCCTCAAGCTTTTGAAGGGCTCCGCATCGCCGGTCGCGGCGTTCGTCGACCTGATCGCACGCTCGCAACCGCGGATCACAACGTGCCCACTGACCCACCGGGCACACCAATTCTCGATCCGATTGCCCGTCGACAACTCGACGTCCTGAGTGAGAACTGCGAAGAATTCGGCATCACCCTTTTCCCAATGGGTCACGAAAATCAAGGAATCGTGCACATCATTGGTCCCGAACTTGGCGTCACCCAACCGGGCATGACAATTGTCTGTGGTGATTCGCATACGTCGACGCACGGCGCCTTTGGCTCGTTGGCCTTCGGCATTGGCACGAGTGAAGTCGAACACGTTCTGGCGACGCAAACGCTTCCCCAACAGCCGGCCAAAACCATGGCCGTCAACGTCACGGGCGTCGCGCCCTTGGGCGTCACTGCCAAAGACATTGCTCTCGCCATCATCAAAAAATTAGGTACGGGTGGCGGATCGGGTTACGTACTGGAATACCGCGGCGACGCCATTACCGCTCTCAGCATGGAAGGTCGAATGACCGTGTGCAACATGAGCATCGAAGCAGGTGCGCGAGCTGGTCTCGTCGCGGTCGATGACAAGACAATCGAGTACTTGCGCGGTCGACCCGGCGTGGCGACGGGTGACGAATTCGAAAAGGTTGCTACCCAGTGGCGAACCTACGTCTCGGACATTGATGCGGTCTTTGACGCAGAAATCAACATCGACGCCTCCACACTCTCGCCCTTCATGACTTGGGGTACGAATCCATCCCAGGTGGTCGCGGTCAATGGCACGGTCCCCTCGCCCGATGACGAAGAGACCGATAGCGCCCGCGAAGCCGCCGAGCGGGCTCTCACCTACATGAACCTCGCGCCGGGAACGCCGCTTCGCGACGTGAGCGTTGACATTGTCTTCATTGGCTCCTGCACGAATTCAAGAATTGAAGACCTCCGCGCTGCCGCCGGTGTGGCGAAAGGAAAATACGTGGCCGAAAACGTCCGCGCACTCGTGGTTCCTGGCTCGCACCGCGTGAAGGCCCAAGCCGAAAGCGAAGGGCTCGATCGAATTTTTCTCGACGCGGGATTCGAATGGCGCGAGCCCGGTTGCTCCATGTGCCTTGGCATGAATCCCGATCAGTTAAAGCCCGGCCAGCGCAGCGCGTCCACGTCGAATCGCAATTTTGAGGGTCGACAAGGCCGCGGTGGAAGAACGCATCTCGTGTCGCCGGCCGTTGCTGCCGCCACGGCAATTAAGGGTCGTTTCGCTACGCCCGCGGAAGTGCTCGCGTGAAACCCGTCGTGATTGTGGAAGGTCGAGCCGTTCCCCTTGATCGTTCGGACGTCGACACCGATCAGATCATTCCGTCGGATTGGTTAAAGCGTGTGGAACGAACGGGGTTTGGACGAGGTCTCTTTAGTGAGTGGCGAGACGACTCGAATTTTGTTTTGAACCAAGCCGAATACCAAGGAGCGACCATCATGCTCGCTGGTCCTAGGTTCGGTACAGGTTCGTCACGCGAACACGCCGTCTGGGCACTCATGGATTTCGGTTTCAAGGCAATCATCGCGCCGTCGTTCGGCGACATCTTCAAGAACAATTCATCGAAACAAGGCCTCGTACCGTGCAGCTCGGTGAAGACGACGTCACGGCACTGGCCAACTTTGTAAAAGCCGATCCGTCAACGTTGGTCGTCATTGACGTGGCGGCCCAGACGGTTGAAGCACCCGAGCATCATTGGCAGCGCAACTTTTACATTGCTCCCATGACCCGCGAGCGACTCATGAATGGTTGGGACGACATTGGTCTCACGTTGCGACACGCCGATGAAATCACTGTGTACGAAGAACGCACACCACACACTCGTCGCTCGATGCCGGAGATCTTTGACCCCCGCGGCCACGTAAACGCCTAAACGCTCTCCGTAGAAAAAACGCTAGCCAAGCGATACCGCACGATGCTGCCGTGCTGGCGCCATGCGGCGAGCCCAGCAATTATTGCCGTTCCCGTAAGGGCGAGGACATTCACAATGATTGCCGCGACCAGGCCTTCGCTCACGTAGAACGCCACCCAGAGCGAACTACAAAGAACGCCCACCATCCACGCACTCGTTGAAACCCCTTCGACGTCGTCATCCCGAATAAGTTCAAGAATCTGCGGCAGTCGATTAAACACCATGGCGAAGCCGGTGCCCAACACACCAACGGACCAGCCAAAGGCCAGCGTGGTGAGACCGCTGGAAACGGCAATGGCTCCCGCGCAACGAAAAATCACCGCGCGGTTTTTCCAAGGACTGAGGTAGCGAATAATGCCGAGTTGCCAAGGAAAAACAAGCGCGCTCCCGGCAATCATCACAATTGAGTGTCGCTCGACACCGTAGGAAATCCAGAAGATGCCCATACAGGCAAACACGGCCCACGTCGGAAGAGAGATGCCGTCAATGCCAATGTTTCGGGCCCGATGATATTGAAAATACGTCATCGCGAATCCCAATGTCACGCCCGCCCATCCGACAAGGTTGGCAAAAAGGGCGTGGGACATAATCGTCCATCCTAATTGTTGAGATTTACCAAATCTGAGACGGTCTTAGCGACGTCGATTAGCAGCCGAGATGACAGCCTCCAAAGACGCATCGAGGATCGATGAGCTCATGCCCACGCCCCACCACGTTGTGCCATCACTCGCTTCGGCTTCCACGTACGCTACGGCGGACGCTTCAGACCCGGCCGTCAGAGCATGCTCGTGGTAGTCGCGAACTCTGAACTGGACATCGAGTTCATCTCTAAGTCCTGCCATCAAGGCGTCAATAGGGCCATTTCCTTCACCCTTCACCGTCACGTTCTTTCCGTCAACCAACACTTGGGCAAAAATACGGGTCTGGTGTTGATCAGCAGCCACCTCGCTCGACAGCAGTTGCAATTTTGGATTCGTTGGCAAGTACGTGGTTGTAAAGACGTCCCAGATTTGGGCTGGCGAGATTTCTGTACCGGAGGCTTCAGTAATCTCCTGCACTTGCTTTGAGAATTCGACCTGCATGGCACGAGGAAGATTTAAGCCATGCTCCGTATCCAGAAGGTACGCAACACCACCCTTGCCGGACTGTGAATTCACACGAATGATGGCTTCGTAGGTTCGGCCCGTGTGTTTGGGATCGATGGGCAAATACGGAACTTCCCAGAAGTCGTAGGTCTCTCCCAAGGCGGTCATGCCCTTTTTGATGGCGTCTTGGTGCGATCCCGAAAAAGCGGTGTAAACGAGTTCGCCCACGTAGGGATGGCGCGGGTGGATCGGCAAACGATTGGCAAATTCCGCCACGTGTCGAACCTTGTCAATGTCGTGAATATCCAACTCGGGATCAACGCCCTGTGAAAAAAGGTTAAGGGCCAAATTGACCACGTCCACGTTGCCAGTTCGTTCGCCGTTGCCAAAGAGCGTGCCCTCGACACGGTCGGCACCCGCCAAGACTCCGAGTTCCGCAGCGGCAACGGCCGTGCCTCGATCATTGTGGGGGTGGAGAGAAAGGACAATGGAACTTCGATTCTTCACTTGACGCAGAAACGACTCAATCGCGTCCGCGTAAAGATTCGGTGAATACATCTCAACAGTCGCCGGGAGATTAAGAATCAGGGGTCGTTCCGGCGTGGGCTTTATGACGTCAATGACGGCATTGCAAATTTCCACGGCGTACTCAAGTTCAGTGCCCGTGAAACTCTCGGGTGAGTACTCGTAGAGAAACTTCGTCGTGGGAGACGTGCTCTCGAGCGTGAGACAGAGCGCGGCCGCTTCCGTGGCTATCGACGTAATGCCGGCTTTGTCGAGTCCGAAGACCACCCGACGCTGCAGGGTAGACGTGGAATTGTAAAAGTGGACAATCGCCTGTTTCGCGCCGTGCACGGATTCGTAAGTTCGACGAATCAAATCCTCGCGACACTGAGTCAGAACTTGAATCGTGACGTCATCGGGAATCAAATTCTCCTCAATGATGTGACGGACAAAATCAAAGTCCGGCTGGGAGGCCGAAGGGAATCCAACTTCAATTTCCTTAAAGCCCATATCCACCAGTTGCGAAAACAACACTGACTTTCGCTCGAGATCCATGGGGTCAATCAGCGCCTGATTTCCGTCGCGAAGGTCAACACTGCACCACCGCGGAGCGTGATCGAGTCGATTGTTGGGCCAGGTGCGGTCACGTAGGTCGACGGGTACCGTCGCGCGGTACTTCCCAAAGGGCATCCGGCTCGGCTGTTGCGGATTTGCCACCATAACCACTACTCCATTCACTTGTGACTGACATCTAGAAACGAAAAACCTCCCGCATTGCGGGAGGCAGGGGGCGAGAAGGTGCTCGCCCTATCGCAGTAGAAGACCGTCGTAACTATGTACCTTCACAATTCCAATGGTACTACCAACATGGTCAATTGGCTAGTTCGTTTATGGACGAGCCGGCGGCGAGCCCATTTTTAGAGTCTCCAAGCCTGACGTTCGAGACTTACCAGGAGCTCACTTTTGATCCAGAATTCAATTGCCACGTGCGATGACGGACCCATGGCATGAGTTCTAACATTGCCTGAAACCCAGGAGGGGCCATGCCAGTAATTACGCCTAATTTTCTCTTCGAGTTTCAAGCCCTGGAGGCGGCCGAGTTCTACGTTGGCATTTTTCCAAACTCCAAGATTGGCTCCACCAGTTTCTACGGCGAAGAAGCACCGCTACCAGCAGGAACCGTTCTGGTGGTCGAATTTTCTCTTGACGGGAACGACTTCCAGGCAATCAACTGCGGAGAAATCTTTGAGTTCAACGAATCCGTGTCGTTCCGGGTCGTTTGTCATGGACAAGAGGAAGTGGACCATTTCTGGGATGCCTTATCGGCTGGCGGCAGTGAAGGACAGTGCGGATGGCTGAAAGATAAGTTCGGCGTCTCGTGGCAGGTCACACCCGTAGAAATGGAAAAATACCTCGGGAATCCTGATCATCAAAAAGCGCAAAAGGCAATGGCAGCAATGCTTCAAATGAACAAGATAGATCTCGAAGCATTTGAAGTTGCAATATCTTCATAACTCATAGGCACTGCGCAATTTTGCGTGCGAGAAACAGTTCCAGACATGGCCTTAAAAAAAGGTTTCTGTCATCATGCCGCCATTCTCATGTTTGTTAGGTTTCGACAATGACCCTGCGAATCCAATGTTTGACTATTGATGCAA